>Ga0193962_1000001_pt1 | contig 327327 bp, 349 predicted proteins | sample FB_5_MG_FD_140335 | JGI IMG/M metagenome (GOLD analysis project Ga0193962, IMG submission 140335) | Microbial mat bacterial communities from the Broadkill River, Lewes, Delaware, United States - FB_5_MG | ecosystem: Environmental > Aquatic > Freshwater > River > Microbial mats | place: USA... | reverse complement strand
AGCCAAATTTAAATGAGGAAGAATTTTTTAATTCAAAAATAATAAAAAACTTAGATGATTTTAAAAATATATCGGATGTAATAGTGGCAAATAGACTGTCTAATAATATTAAAGATGTTGAAGATAAAGTATATACTAGAGATATATTTAATAGTGATGATTAAAAGAGATAAATAGATGATTAAAGAACAAAATGAACAGATTGATAAACGTAAAATATTAATAACAGGAACAGCAGGATTTATAGGATTTCATCTTGCACAAAAGCTTCTTAAACGAGGGGATACTGTAATAGGACTTGATAATATCAATGACTATTATGATGTAAACCTAAAATATGCAAGACTTAAAGAATTAGGAATAGATAAAAATGAAATTGAAGATAATAAATTAATATCTTCAAAAACTTTTCCAAATCATAAATTTATAAAAATGGATTTAGCAGATACAAAATCTGTATATGAACTTTTTGAAAAAGAAAATTTTGATGCTGTTTGTAATTTAGCAGCTCAAGCAGGAGTTAGATATTCTATAGAAAATCCTCATGCTTATATCGATTCAAATATAAAAGGATTTATGAATATTCTAGAAGCTTGTAGACATAATGATGTTAAAAATCTTTCTTATGCTAGTTCTTCTTCTGTATATGGCTTAAATAAATCACAACCCTTTAAAACTTCAGATCATACTGACCATCCAGTTTCATTATATGCAGCCACTAAAAAATCAAATGAAATGATGGCTCATACCTATTCCCATCTTTATAACATTCAGACAACAGGATTAAGATTTTTTACTGTTTATGGACCATGGGGAAGACCTGATATGGCGCCTATGCTATTTGCTGATGCAATACTAAATGATAGAGCAATAAAAGTATTTAATCATGGAAATATGTCTAGAGATTTTACTTATATAGATGATATAGTAGGTGGTATAATAAAAGTAATTGATAATCCATCAATGCAATCAAGCAGTTTTGATCCAAAAAATCCAAACCCATCTATTTCTTCTGCCCCATATAAAATATATAATATAGGGAATAATGCACCTGTGTCACTTTTAGATTTTATTAAAACAATAGAAACTTCTTTTGGTATGGAAGCAAAAAAGAATTTTATGGATATGCAAGACGGAGATGTGGTATCTACTTATGCAGATACAAATGATTTAATCAAAGATTTTGATTATAAACCAGCTACCAATTTAGCTGATGGAATAGCCCAGTTTATTAAATGGTACAGAAAATTTTATTCAAATTAAAATATAAAAGCGAGATACAATGAAATATAATAATATAGATTTTAACAATAAAAATATACTAATAACAGGAGCAGCAGGCTTTATTGGCTCAAGCCTTTGTTTCTATTTTCAAAATAATTATCCTAAGGCAAATATAATAGCTCTTGATTCTTTTAGAAATTCAGAGACTTTTTCTAATGGAAATTTAAAAAGTTTTGGACATTTTAAAAACCTACTTGGCTTTAAAGGACAGGTTATAAGTGGAAATATAAATGATAAAGAACTGATAAAAGATTTAGAAGAGAATTTTAATTTTGACTATATTTTTCATCAAGCAGCTATATCTGATACTACAGTCCAAGAACAAGATTTGATGATTCAAACTAATGTAAATGCTTATGAAGATTTATTAAAAATTGCCATAAAACACAAAGCAAACATGATATATGCAAGTTCTGCTGCAACCTATGGTGATAGTAATAGATTTGAAGTTGGATATGAGCAACCAAATAATGCCTATGGTTTTTCTAAAGTGATGATGGATAATATTACTTATAAATATCTAAAACAAGACGTTGATATAAGTATTGTTGGACTTAAATATTTTAATGTTTATGGCCCACGAGAGTTTTTCAAAAATAAAACAGCTTCCATGGTAGTACAATTTGCACATCAGATTCTAAAAGGTCTTACTCCTAAACTTTTTGAAGGTAGCGATAAAATATTAAGAGATTTTATATATATTGAAGATATTATTCAAGCGAATATAAAAGCTTGTTCTCCTAAAAAAAGTGGTATTTATAATGTTGGAACAGGATATGCTAGAAGTTTTGAAGATATTGTAAATATCTTACAAAAAGAACTTGAAATTGACAATGGAAAAGAGTATATACCAAATCCTTATATTGGTTCTTACCAGTTTTTTACACAAGCAAATATAGAAACTTCAAAAGAAAACTTGGGATATGAAGCAAAATATTCTATGGAAGAGGGAATAAAAGCTTATATTCCAGAGATAAAGAGATTGTTTAAAGAAGAAGTAAAATAAATGATAAAAATAGATAAAACACCTAATATTTTAGTTATTGGTGATTTGATGATAGATGAGTATTTGTGGGGTTCTTGTGATAGAATCTCTCCTGAAGCTCCTGTCCAAGTTGTTGATATTAAAAAGGAAACTTCTGTTTTAGGAGGGGCTGGAAATGTTATAAGTAATCTAGTGTCTCTTGGAGCCAAGGTAGCTGTGTTATCAGTAATTGGAGATGATGAAGTTGGACATAATTTAAAAATAATGCTAGAAAAACAAAGTGTAAAAGCTTTTTTATTAGAGCAAAAAGGTCGTAAAACATCTAGAAAAACTAGACTTATGGCTTCACATTCTCAAGTTGTAAGATATGATAAAGAGAGCAAAAATCCTATTTCAGTACAAAGTGTAGAAGATTTATATAAAATATTTTTAAATAAAGTAGATGGCTATGATACAATCTTACTTTCAGATTATGCAAAAGGTGTTTTGACAGAAGATTTGATAGCTAAAATTATTAGCTATGCAAATAAAAAAGATATTAAAGTATTAGTTGATCCAAAAGGTAATGATTATTCTAAATACAAAGGTGCTTATCTTTTAACACCAAATAAAAAGGAAGCTGAAATAGCTTCAAAAGTAAAAATAGAAAATGAGGCTAGTTTAAAAAAATGCTTAGAAAAACTTAAAAAGGAAGCAGATTTAAAAGTCTCTTTAATAACTTTAAGTGAAGATGGTATAGCTATTTTAGAAGAAAATAGGGTTTCAATAAAACCTACTGTTGCTAGAGAAGTTTATGATGTAACAGGAGCAGGTGATACGGTTTTAGCTTCGCTTGGATTTTCTTTAAGCCTTGGTAATGACATAAAAACATCTGTAGAGTTTGCAAATCTTGCAGCAGGAGTAGTTGTTGGAAAACTTGGAAGCGCAACAGTTACTTTAGATGAGATTGAAGAGTATCAAGCAAGTTTACATAAAAGTTCAATTGAGCTTCATATAAAATCAAGAGATGAAATTGAAAAGTTATCTTTAAGATTAAAATCTCAAAATAAAAAAGTTGTATTTACAAATGGTTGTTTTGATATTTTACATAAAGGCCATGTTTCTTATTTGAATATTGCAAAATCTTTTGGTGATGTTCTAATTTTAGGACTTAATTCAGATGATTCTGTAAAAAGACTAAAAGGTGAAAATAGACCTATAAATTGTGAAGATGATAGGGCATACATTTTATCAGCTTTAGAATGTGTTGATTATGTTGTTATTTTTGATGAAGATACTCCTTATGAATTGATTAAAAAAATTCAACCTAATACTTTGGTTAAAGGTGCTGATTATGAAGGAAAAGAAGTTGTAGGTTCTGATATAGCAGAAGAAACAAAGCTTGTTGAGTTTATAGATGGAAAGAGTACTACAAAAACTATTGAAAAAATTAAAAAGGCTAAATAAATGAAAAATGCAATTGAAAAAGAGTTTCAAGGTCACTTTGAAATTATTCAAAAAGTTATGCAAACTATGCAAAAACCATTAGAAGAAGCTTCCCAACTTGTAGTTGATACTTTAAAAGCAGGAAATAAAATTTTATTATTTGGAAATGGTGGAAGTGCAGCTGATGCTCAACATATAGCTGCTGAATTAACAGGTAGGTATAAAACTGAAAGAAGAGGGCTTCCTGGGATTGCACTTACAACAGATACTTCTGCACTTACTGCAATAGGAAATGACTATGGCTATGATAGAGTATTTGATAGACAAGTAGAAGCCTTAGCAAATGAAGGTGATTTATTAATAGGAATATCAACTTCTGGAAACTCAAAAAATGTAATAAATGCCTTTAAAGTAGGCCAAGAAAGAGGCTGTAAAATCTTAGGATTAACAGGACGTGATGGGGGAAATATGAATGAATATTGTGATGTAAATCTAATTGTTCCTTCAGATGATACACCAAGAATTCAAGAAATGCATATTTTATTTGGTCATACTGTATGTCAAATTATTGATAATGAATTGTCTTAAATAATATGAAAACAATAAATCACGAGGATTAAAATTGCAAGAAAAACAATATTTAGAAGAAGATGAAATCGATTTAAGAGAATTATTTAAGACTGTTTATAATAAAAGATGGTTTATTTTTATTTTTACAATGTGTGTAACTTTGTGTGCGATTATTTATGCATTTAGTAAAACTCCCCTCTATGAAGTTAATACAGTTGTGAGAATTGGATATATAAAAAATAAATTAGTTGAAGAGAGTAAAATCTTAGAAGAAAAGTTAAGGCTTATTTTTAATGTAAATTATAAAAATGAAAATTTAAAAAATGAAGCTCGTGTATCAAATATAAAATCTGTAAAAGGTGTAGATAATTTTTTAAAAATATCTACGCAAGCCTCTTCAAATGAAGAAGCATTATCAAAAAATAAAGAAGTTTTAACTTTCCTTCAAAATGAATATCAATATAAAATAGATGAAAATATCTTTAAAATGAATTTAGATATTAAAAATCTTGAAGAACAAATAGATTATATAAAAAAAGTAGAAAAAGTTAATCTTCAAAAAAAAATCGAGAGAATAAGGACTCACTCAATACCAAAAGTAGATGAAAAGATTAATTTAATTAAAACTCAAGAGATAACAAAATTAAATAAACAAATAAGTTTAATAAAGAATGTAGAATTAAAAATTCTAGATAAGAAACTAGAATTTAGTAGTAGAAAATTAAAAGAATATGAAAAATTTTTAATGGACATCTCTAAAAATAAATCATCTAACAATACTCAAAATATGCTTATGTCAATGCAATCTTTAAATATACAAAATGTAATATTTAATATTCCAAACATAATAGAAGATTTAAAAAGAGAAAGGAAAAAACTACTAAACATTACAATAAAAGATTTAGAGAATAAAAAAGAAAACTTATTAAAAATCAAAATAAAAGATTTAGAATTAGAAAAACAGAATTTAATAAATGATCACATTAGAAAACTTGAAATTAATTTAAACATAGATTTAAAAAATAAAATAAATATGCTAAAAGATGAGATTCAATTAAAAAAATTAAATCTTACAAATAATAGTATAAAAAATAGTGAAGTTGTAGGTACTATTCAAGTCCATGACTATCCTATTAAACCAAAGAAAAAATTAATAGTTATTGTTTCTTTTATCACAGGATTTATATTATCAATTTTTATTGTGTTTTTTATGAATTTTGTCAATAGTTTAAGAAAAGAAGAACCAAAGATATGAAGATTTTTCTATAGAATTATGCAAAAAACAATAAATTATAAAACTAAAACAAAGCTATTAGATGAGCTCTTAAAACAAGAGAATATAAAAGAACTTGAAAAATATTCTTTTTTGAATAAACTTACTTTTAAGAAAGAAGAGTTTGCTGATATTTATTTTCATGTGGGGCAATTAGATTCCCAAGCCATTAAAAACATAAATAATGCAAAGAAAATAATAGCAAATTCTCACACTTCAAAGGCACAAATAATTAAAGAGCTTAAAATAACAGAAGATAAGATTGAAGTTATTTATCCTAGTATTAATATGGAATATAAAAAGCCAAAAGAAGTTAAAAAAGAAGTTTGTAAAAAATTAGAAATTGATGCTGTGAAAAAAATAGTTTTTTTCACAGCTAAAAATATGAAAGCTTCGGGAGTTCTAGATTTTATAAATATAGTTATGCGTTTAAACTTTAAAAATATGATTGCAATTATTGCAGGAGATAAAAAACAAATTACAAATATAAAGTTTCAACTTTCAAAATTTGATATAAATGATAAATTAGTATTATTAGAAGATTATGAAAATATTGATGAACTTTTTTTAGCCTCCGATGTATTTTTACTTCCAACTCATACACAAAACTTTGCGTCAAATGTATTAAAAGCTATGTATAGTAAATGTGCGGTTTTTACAACTTCAAATAATGCGGCAAAAGAAGTAATTGATGTTTTTTCCACGATGGAAATTCCAAGCGATAGAAGCACTCAATTTAAATTAGATGCTCTCTTACAAAATAAAGCAGACATGAAATTAATTAAAAAGCAAAATAGAAAAATCGCAAAAGAATATACTTTAGAAAAACAACTTGCAAAAGTAAACTTGCTCATAGAAAATATTTAATCTTTTCTAATATGTAAAAAAGAAGCAAACTTAGGGATACCATTTTTAGTAAGACCATAATATTTAAAAGTAACATTCTCTCCTATTTTTACGGGAATTATTCTTTCTTCTTTAGTAAAACCTGTTCCAAGATTAAAAATTATTCCATCTTTTAGTTTTATAACAAGGCTTTTTAAGACACCTGCTTTTTCAGATATATTTATTCCTATTACTTCACCTTCCATGTCAAAGGCTTTTTTAACTTTTAAAGTATGAGGACTTCTTCCTATATGAAAATCCTTTTTAGGGTCTTTTATTATGACTCCTTCACCTTTTTTTGATATGATTTTTTCTAAAAATAAATTTAATTCTTTTGCATCTTTACATTTTATTTGTTTTATAATTTTAACTTGTGAATTTGGGTTTTTTTTAAACCAAATTTTTGCCTTTTTTAATCTTTGCAAGAAAGCTCCTTTTTCATTTGGCACTTCAAAAATGTTATAAGTTATTTCTCTCCAATCTTTACTTGGTTTTTTATCCATAACTATATTTTGAATATTTTCGAAATCTGCTCTTTTAGTCCAAAGTTCACCATCAAGCTCAAAATTTGGAAAGTTTTTAATAAACCAAAGTGGTGTATATATTCTCTTTCCCCTCCTTGTAAGTAATTCTTTTCCATTCCAATAAGCTCTTATTCCATCGAGTTTTTCACTCATAACCCAGCCCTTTATACTTTCATTTCCTGAATATTTTTTTGAACTTTGAAGATTTAATTGAGTATTTTGTGAAAAAGAGTAAGTAACTAAACAAAAAAGTAGTATAATGGTTTTCATGAAAATCGCCCTTTTATAAATAATATAAAATATTATCATATAATTAATAAATATTTACTATCCTCAATAAAAAGCTTAGTTTTAAATTTAACTTAAGATTTAGAAGGTATAATACGCGAATATTTTTCACTATAATAAACTTAAGGAAACAACATGTCAAGAAGATGCGCAATATCTGGAAAAGGACCTATGTCTGGAAACAACGTAAGTCACGCTAAAAACAGAACAAAAAGAAGATTTTTACCAAACTTAAGAACTGTTAGAGTTACTTTAGAAGATGGAACTACTAAAAAAATCAGAATTTCTGCAAGTGAGTTAAGAACACTTAAAAAACACTCATAAGAAGCACTTAGAAAAGTGCTTCAATGAGCATCTTAATTAGAATAAAAAAAGCTCTTGGCTGGGAAGTTAGGAGTAATAAACCTGAATACGACTTAAATCCACTAATATACTCAAAATTAAAACCAATAAGATTACCCTTAATATTAATCCAAATCGTTCTAATGATTGGAACTATGGGGTATGTTTATTTTGAAGACTACACAATAATGCATGCTATTTTCCAGTCAGCTTATACTTTGACTAATACTGGTTTTGGAGCATTAAATGAATCTAATTTTAAAAATGTAACAATTGTATTTACTGTATGTTTGATGCTTGCAGGATTTGCAAGTTTAATTTTTGCAGTTGGTATTGTAATTGATGCAATTACAAACGGGACTTTGAGAGAATTATTAAAGGAAAGAAGAATGCTTTATAAAATAGCAAGGCTTAGAAGACATTTCGTGATTTTTTATCATAATGAATATACAGCACAAGTTGCAAAACAATTTAATGAGAACCATGTACCCTTTGTTGTAGTAGATCCAAGTGAAAATATTGAAGAGCTTGCAAAAGAGCACAACTATCCTTATTTTATTAAAGAAGAGCCTTATAAAGAGTTAGCATTTTTGAAATCTCACTTATCTTCAGCAAAAGGAGCAATTTCCTTATCAAAGAATATTTCTGACAATATTACTCTTATTGCCTCAGTTAGATTGTATGAGAAAGAGTTAGGACGTAATCCTTTTTTAATTATTTCAAATGCAGAAACTCAAAATGAAAAAATTAGACTTAAAAAACTTGGTGCAGATAAAGTTGTAGCTACTCCATCACTTATGGCAAAAAGAGTTTCAGCTATGGCCATAAGGCCTGATATGGAAAATGTTTTAGATGAGTTTTTATATAAACCTGATACTCCAATAGATATGGAAGAAGCTTTCGTAAATGAAGATTCTTGGGCTGTTGATAAAGAGATTAGGAGTTTACATTTAAGAGATAGATTAAAAGTTTCAATAATTGGGATTACTGAAGCTAGGGGAAGATTCATTCAAATGCCAAAAGGCTCAGTAAAAATAACTGTTGGCTCAAAACTTTTATTAGTAGGAAGTCAAAAAGGTATTGCAAAAGCTAAAAAAATGATATCTTTAAAAGAAAAACCAGAAGATTTATAAAATGAAAAAATCCCTATAAAGGGACTATTTTAAGGAATATATGACATGTTTACAATTTTACCTATAAAAGGTTTTATAGACCAAGTTGATGGATTTTATTGTGATGGAATTCATGCTGGTTTAAAATCAAATGAAAAATTAGATTTAGGATTTATTTATAGTGATGTTTTATGTGATGTGGAAGCTATTTTTACATTAAATAAATTTCAAGCAGCTCCTCTTAGACATTATAAAATTTATGATAAAAACTTTCAAACAAATTTTGTATTAATAAATTCAAAAAATGCAAATGCTTTAACAGGGCAAAAAGGAATTGAAGATATAAATACTATTTTCTCTTCATTAAATTTTAAAACTGTTAACCCAATTATGAGTAGTACAGGAGTTATAGGGAATCCTTTGCCTATGCAAAAAATAATTGATGGTGCAAACTCTTTTGATTTAAATTCAAAAAATGGTGAAAATCTATCAAAAGCAATTATGACAACAGATGCTTATGCTAAAACTGCATTATATGAAGTAAAACTTGAAGATGGAAGCTCTTTTAGAATAGGTTCAGTTGCAAAAGGTGCTGGAATGATAAATCCAAATCTTGCAACAATGCTTTGTTTTATCTGTACCGATGCTGCTGTTCCAAAAGAAGATATGAAAGAGTTATTAGAACTTAATTCTAGTACAACCTTTAATGCTATTTCTGTTGATGGTGATACATCAACTAATGATACTGTTTTATTACTTTCTAATAAAAAATCAAAAGCATATGATAAAGAGGCCTTTAAAGAAGCTTTACGACTTGTAATGCATGATATGGCTATGTTAATAGTAGCAGATGGAGAAGGTGCAAAAAAAGCAGTTGCCTTTGAAGTAATAAATGCTGCTTCAAATGAAGAAGCCCAAACAGCTGCAAAAGCTCTTTCAAATTCACTTTTAGTAAAAACTGCACTTTATGGTGAGGATCCAAACTTTGGACGTATTGCTTCAACTATTGGAGCTAGTAGAATTCAATGTGATGAAAATAGACTTACAATATCATACAATGATGTTGTAGTCTTCAAACATGGAGAAATCTATTTTGACAAAGCTCAAGAAGAAAAAGCTTCAAACGTGCTAAGAAATGATAAATATAAAGTAATCTGTGATATTGGATTAGGTGAAGGAAAATTTACTGCATACGGTTGTGACTTGGGTTATGAGTATGTAAAAATTAATGCTGATTATCGAACATAAAGATAATCAGTAAAAAATAATTTTTACAAACTATTAAGCCTTTCATTGATATAATTTACTTACAAAATTCGATTAAAGGAAGACTTATGTTTCACGAATATAGAGATATTATTACACAATTAAAACAAAATGATGGACACTTTGTGTCATTATTTGAAAAACACAATGAATTAGACGAACTGATTATCCAAATGGAAAAAAATCATGTAGATAAGATTGAAATTGAAACGAAGAAAAAAGAGAAGTTAAAACTAAAAGATGATGTTCATAATATGATTATCAAATATAAAAAAGACAACAATTTATAGTATTTAAAATTGTTTATAAAAAAGGATGAGAGTTTTTTAACTTTCATCCTTTTTTTTTGCTTAGAAACACCAGTTACTAAGTCTTTTTTAGATAAAATACCTAAATTTTATTATAAAGGCATTTTTTAATGGAAAACCTTTTCGAGAATCAAGATATCATAGATATTAATATTGAAGATAGTATAAAAGCTTCATATTTAGATTATTCAATGAGTGTAATTATAGGGCGTGCATTACCTGATGCAAAAGATGGTTTAAAGCCTGTTCATAGAAGAATTTTATTCGCAATGCATGATTTAAATATGACTGCACGTGCACCATATAAAAAATCAGCAAGAATTGTTGGTGATGTAATTGGTAAATATCACCCACATGGTGATACTTCAGTTTATGATGCTCTAGTTAGAATGGCACAAAGTTTCTCTATGCGAGAGCCTTTAATTGACGGACAAGGAAACTTTGGTTCTGTTGATGGAGATAACGCTGCTGCTATGAGATATACTGAATCAAGATTTACTAAAATTTCTGAAGAGATTTTAAAAGATATTGATAAAGATACTGTAAACTTTACTCAAAACTACGATGATACGTTAAAAGAACCATCGGTTCTTCCTACTCGTGTTCCAACACTTCTTATGAATGGTTCTGAAGGTATTGCGGTTGGTATGGCTACAAAAATCCCACCACATAACTTAGGTGAATTATTAGAAGCTATTTTACATACAATTGATAATCCTGAAGCAACGGCTGATGAGTTGATGGAGTTTATTCAAGGGCCAGATTTCCCAACAGGTGGAACTATTTTTGGTAGACGTGGAATAATTGATGCTTATAACACAGGTCGTGGTAGAGTTAAAATTAGATCAAAACATCATATTGAAACAAAAGGTAAAAAAGAAGTAATCGTATTAGATGAACTTCCTTACCAAGTTAATAAATCAAGATTAATAGAGCAAATTGCAAACTTAGCAAAAGATAAAGCTATTGAAGGAATCTCAGAAGTTAGAGATGAATCAGATAGAGATGGAATTAGAGTTGTTATAGAACTTAAAAAAGATGCTATGAGTGAAATTGTAATGAATAATCTTTACAAATCAACTCCAATGGAAACAACTTTTGGAATCATTCTTTTAGCAGTTCATAACAAAGAACCAAAGATATTTAAATTGCCTGAGATTTTGAATGTTTTCTTATCACATAGAAAAACAGTAATTATTAGAAGAACTATTTTTGAATTAGAAAAAGCAAAAGCTAGAGCGCATATTTTAGAAGGTTTAAAAATTGCCCTAGATAATATTGATGAAGTAGTAAAAATTATTAGAGCAAGTTCTAATGATACTGAAGCTAAAGAGAATTTACAAAGTAGATTTGGCTTAAGTATCATTCAATCACAAGCTATTTTAGATATGAGACTTGGAAGATTAACAGGTCTTCAAAGAGATAAATTAGAAGCTGAATATCAAGAGTTATTAATAATTATTGCAGAGCTTGAAGAAATTCTAAAATCTGAAGAAAGATTAAATGAAATTATAAAAGAAGAGCTTCTTGAAATTAAAGAAAAATATTCATCTCCAAGATTAACTGATATTGAAGATTCTTATGATGATATTGATATTGAGGATTTAATTCCAAATGAACCAATGGTAGTTACTATTACTCATAATGGTTATGTAAAAAGAGTTCCAATTAAATCATACGAAAAACAAAGACGTGGTGGAAAAGGTAAAGTTGCTGTTACTACTCATGATGATGACTTTATTGAAAGATTCTTTGTGACTAATACCCATGATACCTTGATGTTTGTTACAAATATGGGACAATTATACTGGTTGAAAGTTTATAGAATTCCTGAAGGAAGTAGAACAGCTAAAGGTAAAGCGGTTGTAAATTTAATCAACTTAAGACCTGATGAAAAAATTATGGAAATTATTCCAACAACTGATTTTGATGAATCAAAATCTTTAGCATTCTTTACAAGAAATGGTGTTGTAAAAAGAACATCATTATCTGAGTTCTCAAATATTAGATCAAATGGTGTAAGAGCTATTGTTTTAGATGAGGCAGATGAAATTGTAACAGCTAAAATTACAAATGTTAATTCACAATACTTAATGATATTTACAAGCTTGGGTCAGTGTATTAGATTTGATATTGAAAAAACACGAGAACAAGGAAGAAGTACTAGAGGGGTTAGAGGTATTAAATTTAAACTTGATTCTGACTTTGTAGTTGATGCAAACGTAGTTGATAATATCGAACAAGAATTATTAACAGTATCTGAAAAAGGTATTGGAAAACGAACAACTGTAGAAGAATATAGAGAAACAAATAGAGCAGGTTCAGGTGTAATTTCAATGAAATTAAGCACAAAAACTGGAAGTGTTGTAGGTGCTGTACTAGTTGACGAAGCACAAGATCTAATGATTTTAACTTCAATAGGAAAAATGATTAGAGTTGATATGCAAACTATTAGAAAAGCTGGAAGAAATACTTCTGGTGTAATAATTGTAAATGTAGATGCAAAAGATAAAGTAGTTTCAATTGCCAAATGTCCAAAAGAGGCAGAAGAAATTGAAGTAGATGAACATGGAAATGTTATAAGATATACAGAAGATGGAGAGATTATTCCAACTGAAAAAATAGATTTAGCAGATTCAGATGTAAATGCAGGTTCAGAGTTGGATGTTAATCATACACCATCTTTAATTGATGATTTAGAAAAAAAAGGGGAAGATTAAAAAATGAGAAAATTTAATGTTGCAGTTGTAGGGGCAACTGGTGCTGTTGGGGAAGAACTATTTAGAGTTTTAGAGGCATATAATTTCCCTATTAATAAATTAATACCACTTGCTAGTGCAAGAAGTGCAGGAAGCAAAGTTGAATTTGCTGGAAAAGAGATTAAAGTTTTAGAATTAACTGAAACTTGTTTTGAAGAAAATGAAATTGAAATTGCATTTTTTAGTGCAGGGGGTTCAATTTCTGAAAAGTTTGCAAAATTTGCTGTTGAAGCTGGTGCGGTTGTAATTGATAATACAAGTCATTTTAGAATGGATGCAAATGTACCTTTAGTAGTTCCTGAGGTTAATCCTGATGATATTTCTTTATGGAGAGAAACAGGAATTATAGCAAACCCAAATTGTTCAACAATTCAAATGGTTTTATCACTTAAACCACTTGATGAATTATATGGAATTAAAAGAGTTGATGTTTCAACTTATCAAGCTGTTTCAGGTGCTGGAAAAGCTGGTATGGAAGAACTTGTTAGACAAATGCAAGATATGTTAACTTTTAAATTAGATGAATCAAAAATTGAAGCTTTTGCACATCAAATTGTAAATAATGTTATTCCTCAAATTGATGTTAAACAAGAAAATCTTTTCACAAAAGAAGAGATGAAAATGGTACTTGAAACTCAAAAAATCTTGCATAAAGAAATTCAAGTAGCTGCAACTTGTGTTAGAGTTCCAGTTTTAAGATCGCATAGTGAATCTATAACTGTTACATTTGAAGATAGTGTTGATGTAGATATAGATGAAGTTACAGAAGCATTAGAAAGATTTGAAAATGTAGAAGTAATTGATGATTTAGATAAAAATGCTTATCCAATGCCTATTATCTCAACTGATACAGATACTACTTTTGTAGGAAGAATTAGAAAAGATATTTATGCTCCAAACATGCTTCATTTCTTTAATGTGGCTGATCAAGTTAGAGTAGGAGCTGCTACAAACTCTGTTAGAATTGCTCTAAAATGGATTGAAATGGAAAGCGATATTTAATGATAGAAAAGCTTTTTGAAAGTTTGATGTGGAAGTCTAGATTATTTATTCTTCTAGCTGTTGTCTTTGGTCTTATTGGCTCAGTAATTTTATTTATTGTAGCCTCTGTTGATATTTATGAAGTATTAACTTATACTTTTAATGTATATGTAAATGCTCTACATCCAAAAGACTTTCATGAAGTTATCGTGAGTAAAATAATTGGTGCAGTTGATTTATATCTTATTGCAATTGTTATGTTAATTTTTGCATTTGGAATATATGAACTTTTTATATCTAAAATAGAAGCAGCAGAAAATAAAGAGGTAGGAAATAACATACTTGCTATTTCTTCTCTGGACCAATTAAAAGACAAAATAGCAAAAGTAATTATTATGGTACTTGTAGTTGGATTTTTTCAAAGAGTATTACATATGAAATATACAACAGCTTTAGAAATGCTATATTTTGCATTATCAATAATGGTAATAGCCATTGGACTTTTCTTCTTAGGAAAAGTTGGAAAAAAATAAAAAGATTAAAAAAAGGTTATAAATGTCAAAAATATTTGTAGATGCATGTCTAAGAAAAGAAACTCCTTATACTCCTGTATGGATGATGAGACAAGCAGGAAGATACCTTCCTGAGTATATGAAAGTTAGAGCAGAAGCTGGAAACTTTTTAAACCTTTGTCATAATCCAGAAAAAGCTTGTGAAGTTACAATTCAACCACTTGATATAGTGGGAGTTGACGCTGCAATTTTATTTTCTGATATTTTAGTAATCCCTAATGAAATGGGAATGCACTTAGAGTTTATTAAAGGTGAAGGTCCAATTTTTAAAGATCCTATTGTAAGCGAAGCTGATATAGATGCTTTACTTGGTGGTGAAGCTGCTGCTGATAAACTTACATATGTATATGATACAATCAAACTTTTAAAAGAAAGATTACCAGAAGATAAGGCTCTTATTGGATTTACAGGTGCTCCTTGGACTCTTGCTACATATATGATTGAAGGTCAAGGGACTAAGACTTATAATCTTTGTAAAAAAATGATGTATTCAAATCCTGAACTTTTACATAAAATTCTTAGAAAAGTAACAGAAGTAGTAAAATTCTATATGATAAAACAAATTGAAGCAGGTGCTGATGTTGTTCAAATCTTTGACTCATGGGCTGCGGCAATAGAACCTGGACGATATAATGAATTTTCATGGAAATATATGGTTGAGATAGCTGATTATATAAAAGAAAAATACCCAGAAACTCCAATAATAATGTTCCCAAAAGGTGTCTCTGCATTTATTAATATGGATGGAGTTTATGGAAACTTTGATGTATTTGGTGTAGATTGGGGAACTCCAATGTCTATGGCAAAAGCAAAACTTGGAGATAAATATGTTCTTCAAGGGAATATGGAACCTTGTAGATTATATTCAAAAGAAGAAACTACAAAATGTGTAGAGAAAATTCAAGAAACAATGCAAGGTGAGGGGCATATCTTTAATTTAGGACATGGTATTTTACCAGATGTTCCAGTTGAAAATGCTATTCATTTTGTGAGTGAATGTAAAAGAGTTTCTAAGAAATAATAAAATATTGCAATTTTGGTTTTTTTAACATAAAAAATCAAAATTGCCTTGACAAAAAGTATTTTTTTATATATAATTCCGTCCTATTTAAGAATGAAGATAGATTCCGGCATAGCTCAGCGGTAGAGTAGATGACTGTTAATCATTTGGTCCCTGGTTCGAATCCAGGTGCCGGAGCCATTTAGTTTCAATTTTAAATCTTACAATATACAAATTCCGGCATAGCTCAGCGGTAGAGTAGATGACTGTTAATCATTTGGTCCCTGGTTCGAATCCAGGTGCCGGAGCCATAAAAAGCTTTTAGATATTTGAACATTAGTTCTTTTATCTAGAAGCTTTTTTTTTAGCTAAAAATTTCACCTAAGATATTTGTTTTCTTTTCTTATTGTAAGTAAATTCAAGTATAGTTGAAATTGCTCTTGTATATGGAGCATCAACTCCTAGCTTTTCACAATTTTTAATTACAACTCCACAAATTTCATCAAGTTCTAACTCTCTATTATTTTCAGTATCAACCCACATTGATGGTTTTACAGACTGAAAACTTGTCATTAACTCAAACATTTTATCTGCATCTTCTTGGCTAAGATTAACACCTGCTGCATTTGCGGCTTTTGCTGCTTCACTCATCAATCCATATATTAATTTAGCTGTTTTTTTATTTTTAATTAATGGCCCTGATTCTTCTTGAACTAGGGCACAAATAGCATTTACTCCATTATTAATAATTAATTTATTCCATAATTCTAATTTAATATCTTCACAAATAAAAGTGCTTGTTTTTGTTTTATCTAAAACTTTTTTTAACTCTTTTAAAAATTTATTATTTTCTTCATTTTTAATTATAGCTCCAATTAGTGTTTGAACTTCTCCTTCACAATGAACATGTCCTAATGACACAAGATGAGATACAATAAGTCTAGTAATTCCACCAATTACATACTCTTCATTATAATACTGTTTCATTATATCTTCATTTTCAACCCCATTTTGTAAAGAAATATAATATGGAATTTTAGATGCATCTTTAGTCCAAGTGGCAAGTTTTTTTGAGATTGCTTCTGTAGACATGGCTTTTGTAGCTATAATTATTGCATCAATTTCTTCAGGTAGACAAGTTTCTATAAATTCATCAATACTATAGGTTTCAATCTTATCTTCAATAGTATAATCTAGATGAGTTACTTTCATTTTATTGTTTTTTAGGTATTCAAGGTTTGCCCCTCTTGCAATAAATTTCACATTACAACCAACTTTATGCATTAGCATTCCATAAAAAGCTCCTATTCCACCAGCTCCAATAACGACAACATTCATAATAATTTTCCTAAGTTTTATTCTATTTTCAAACTAATTATATATAAAATAGGTATAAATAAAATAAAATCTTCTAAAAAAAATAAATTTTAAAAACTAAGATTCATTAAAATTCTTGACAAATAATCATGATTATTTTATAATACGTGATAAAAAAATAGACTTGCTATAATTGAAATATTTTTATTAAACAAAACTCATTTATGCTAGTTTTTAAATTTAAGAATGAGAGTTGATAAAATGACTATACGCACAATAAAACAAAACGCAGAAATAAAAGTTTCAAATATTGCAAACTTACCTACATCTTTTGGAACATTTAATATTCAATCTTTTCAAGAAGGTTACAAAGAACATTTGGTTGTATCTTCAAAAGAGATGACTGAAATACCAACAATTCGTATTCATAGTGAATGTTTAACAGGAGATGCTTTTGGATCGTTAAAATGTGATTGTGGTGAACAACTTGATTATTCTTTGAAAACTATATTTGAAGAGAAAGGCATGGTAATTTATTTAAGACAAGAGGGCAGAGATATAGGATTGTTTAATAAAGTTAATGCTTATGCTTTGCAAGATCAAGGATATGACACAATTCAAGCTAATCATCAATTAGGATTTAAAGCAGATGAACGCTCATACCAAGTTGTCGAGTTTATACTTTCATATTATAATATCAAAAAAATAAATTTACTTACTAATAATCCTAAGAAAATAAACTCAATAAAGGGTGTTGATATTATTAAAAGACTACCCATAATTATCTCAAGTAATAAATATAATGCTGAATATCTTAAAACAAAAAAAGAACAAATGGGTCATCTTCTTTAATTAATAAAAAGGAAAATTTATGTCAAAAAATGAAAATAAAATAAGTCAAGTAATTGCATTTGGTAATAGTTATTCAGATAATGGAGAAGCAAGAAGAATATCTTCAACAATTTTATCTAAAGAAAATAGTCCAAAAGATGCGTTTTTAAAACCAACAGAAGGATTATATTGGAATGGAAGATATTCAAATGGGTATGCAGCTGTTGAATTATTAGCAAAAAGACTTGATGTAAACTTAGTAAGTTATGCAACAGGTGGCGCAACTTCTGGTAAAGAAAATTATACAGACTGGATGGATTATTTAGGTGATACAGGAGTGCTAGGACAAATTGATAGATTTGAAAAGAATTTATCTACAAATGAAATAGATTCAAATACTCTTTATTTTATTTTTGCTTCTGAAAATGACTATTTTGCATATATGGATTTCAACAAACAAGGAAGTATTGAAGAGTTAGCTTATACTGTAATTGATAATATAAAGAATGCTATAAAAAAACTAGCAAAAATTGGTGGCAAAAAGTTTTTTGTTGTAAATTGTAGTGATTTATCTCTTGTTCCTTATGAAAATACTATGAATAGAACAGATTCTGCAAAAGAGTTTGTAAAAATTGTTAATGAAAATCTTCCAAGAAATTTAAAAGAGTTGCAAAATGAATTAAATGTATCAATAATCGAATTTGATCATACTTCTGTAAGTAATGATATTGTACAAAATCCTAATAAATATGATTTAAAAGTATTAACAAAAGAGTATCAAAGTACTTACCCTGAAATTATAACTTCTTCTGGTGATGAAAGTGAGTATTATTTTTGGGATGAATGGCATTTTAGTTATACAACTAATAAAATATTTGCTAATGCAATGTACCACACGATATTAAAAAGATATAGATAAATTACCCACAAAACTTAAATTAATATTAAATTTTAATTAATGTTAAATAAATTAAGTAAAATCCTTGACAAGTAATCATGATTAGTGTAATATTCTGATTATAAATAAATCATGATTTTTTAAATCTGATTAGATTATGAAAGTAAAAATTAAGAATTGGAAGGAGATCTAAATGAAAATTTTAGTTGGGTGTAAGTTAGTACCCGAAGATCAAGATATTAAAGTTAATAATGATGGTAGTCTTGATACTAGTAAGGCATCACCAAAAATAAGTCAATTTGACCTTAATGCTATTGAAGCAGCAGTTGAAATCAAAAAAAATAATGCAGAATCTACTATTTGTGCGGTAAGTATTGGGGGGAAATCTCTTGATAATGTAAAATCACGAAAAGATATGCTATCTCGTGGACCAGATGAATTAGTTATTGTAAGTGATGAAAAATATGAAAATATTTTACCACATCAAACAGCAAAAATTTTTGCTGAAACTGCAAAAAATGTTGGTTTTGATTTAATTCTTTGTGGTGACGGTTCTGGTGATATTTATGCACAGCAAACAGGTGTTAGACTTGGAGCTATTTTAAATGTATCAGTTGTTAATGCTGTATCTAAAATTGTATCTGTTGAAGAAGATAAATTAGTAGTAGAAAGAGCTTTAGAAAACGAAATTGAAGTTTTAGAAGTTTCTTTACCAGCTGTAATTTCTGTTTCTGCTGATATTAATCAACCTTCAATTCCTGGAATGAAAGCTATTATTGGAGCAGGTAAAAAACCTGTTAATACTATGAGTAGTGAAGAAGATAATCAAGATTTAGTGGAGCTTGTTGATATTAAAGCACCTAAGAAAAAAGAACGACAACATATTATTATCGAAGGTGACTCAGATGATAAAATTTCTGAGTTTGTTAGTCATTTACGAAAAATTATTTAATAGTCGGAGGATAGAATGAGTAAGTTATCAAATATATGGGTTTTTAGTGATACCTCTGCACGTTTACCAGAAGTAATAGCTGGAGGTTTAGAATTAGGAGAAAATGTTTCTGCATTAGTTATTGGTTCTGAACAAGTGTCAGATGCATATGCTTATGGAGCAAATGAAGTTTATAATCTAGGAGAATATGATTCTAGTAAAATCGTAGAAAATTATTCTAAAACTATTGCAAAAGTTATTGCAGCAAGTGAAGGTAAATCATTAGTATTAATGCCAGGAACAAAAAGATGTAAAGCATTAGCTTCATTACTTGGTGCTGAATTAAACGCTGGTGTTGTAACAGAAGTATCTAATATTGAGATTGATGAAGCTGGTGTAAAATGTAAACATTTAGCATATGGTGGATTAGCAATTAGTGAAGAATTAATAAAAACAAATGTTTCTATTGCTGTAATATCAGGTGGATTATACGAAGGAAAAGAGATTGATACTTCTAAATCTGGTGAAGCTAAAGTTGTAGATTTTGTTGAAAACAATAGTGGTGTTAAATGTATTAATAGACTTCCTAAAGAAGGAAGTAGTGTTGATTTAAATAAAGCAAAACGTATTGTTGCAATTGGACGTGGTATTGCAAAAGAAGAAGATATTAAAATTGCAGAAGAACTTTGTTCTTTATTCGATGCAGAATTAGGATGTTCAAGACCTATAGCAGAAGGTGAAAAATGGATGGAACATGAACGTTACATTGGTATTTCAAGTGTTATGGCTAAACCTGAGATCTATTTTGCAGTTGGTATTTCTGGACAAATCCAACATATGGTAGGTGCTAAAGATTCACAGATAATTGTAGCTGTGAATAAAGATAAAAATGCACCAATTTTTGACTATGCTGATTATGGGATAGTAGGGGATCTTTATACTATTCTACCTGCTGTAATTAATGCCCTTAAACAGTAATATATAAATTTTTATATAAGGTAGAATTATGGCTGAAGAAAAATTTGATGCAATTATTGTAGGTGGAGGAATAGCTGGTTGTATTACTGGTTATATTCTTGCAAAAGCAGGTTTAGAAACTCTAATTATTGAAAGAGGAAACTTTGCAGGGTCTAAGAATATGACTGGTGGTAGGCTTTATGCTCATAGTATTGAAAAAGTTTTTCCAAATTTTGCAGAAGAGGCTCCTATTGAACGTGCGATTGTTCATGAAAAGATTTCTTTTATGGAAGAGAAAAGTAGTGTTACTATGGATTATGCTGCTCCTAAGGATGATGAAAAATCAAATCGTTCATATACAGTATTAAGAACTAAATTTGATCAATGGTTAGGGGACAAGGCAGAAGAAGCCGGTGTTGGACTTATTCCTGGTGTTCGTGTAGACGATGTTATAACTCGTAATGGAAAAGTCTGTGGAGTTGTTGCTGGTGGTGAAGAGATGGAGGCAGATGTCGTTGTCCTTGCTGATGGTGCAAATTCTATCTTAGGTGAAAAATTAGGTATGGTTTCAAAAGTAACTCCACATAATTGCGCGGTTGGAGTTAAAGAAGTTATACAATTAACAAAAGAACAAGTAAATGATCGTTTCGCTTGTACTGATGATGAAGGTACAGCTTGGCTTTTTGCGGGTACACCTTCTGATGGATATATGGGTGGAGGATTTATTTATACTAATGAAGACACTATTTCATTAGGTGTTGTATTTGGACTTCATAATATTGAGAAAGCTGGAAAAAGTGTTCCTCAAATGTTAGAAGATTTTAAAAATCATCCAAGTGTTAAGCCTTTAGTAAAAGGAGGAGAATCTGTTGAGTATTCTGCTCACGTAGTTCCAGAAGGAGGATATAACATGTTACCTAAAATGGTTGGTAATGGTGTTCTTCTTGTAGGTGACGCAGCAGGTCTTTGTCTTAATGTTGGATATACAGTTCGTGGTATGGATTTAGCTATTGCTTCAGGTGAAGCAGCTGCTAATGCAATTCTTGCGGCAAAAGAAAAAAATGATTTTAGTGAAAACTCTTTATCTTCTTATACAAAAGAATTAGATGATAGTTTTGTAATGAAAGACTTAAAATTATATAAAGATTTACCAGAATTCTTAGATAATAAACGTATGTTTAATGATTATCCAGAAATGGCAACTGGTATTATGAAAGGAATGTTTACTGTAAACGGACCTAGCCAACCATTACGAAAAACGGTTATGCCATATCTAAAGAAAGTTGGATTTATAAATCTAATGAAAGATGCATTTAAAGGGGTGAAATCGATATGAAAAATTCAGTAAATGTTGATGTTAAACTAGGTGTTAATAAATTTTTTGTTGATGAAGGTGAAGCTCATATTGAGTTAGTTGATAAACCAGATTTAATTGAATTCAAAAAATTAGAAGCAGCGTGTCCTGCTGGCTTATACAAAAGAGATGACAATGGAAATTTCAAGTTTGATTATGCTGGTTGCTTAGAGTGTGGAACATGCCGTATTTTATGTGGTAAAACTATTTTAAAAAAATGGGAATATCCAAATGGAACATTTGGTGTTGAGTATCGTTACGGTTAATCAAAAGATAAACTATTAAAATAAGAAGTGAGTAAAATATGATTTATGAAATTGATGGTATTAAACCTGTTATTAGCGAAAAAGCATTTGTTCATGAAAGTGCTGTAATTATAGGTGATGTAATTATTGAAGAAGGTTCTTATATAGGACCAAATAGTTCTATAAGAGGCGATTTTGGACGTATTCTCATTGGAAAAAATGTTAATATACAAGATTGTTGCATTTTACATGGATATACAGGAATAGATACTATTATTGAAGAAAACGGTCATATTGGACATAGTGCAATTTTACATAGTTGTCATATAAAAAATAACGCAATGGTTGGAATGGGTGCTGTGATAATGGATAAGGCTGTAGTTGGTTGTAATTCCATTGTTGGAGCTTCTTCTCTTGTTCCTGGGATGATGAATATTCCTGATAATCATCTTGCCCTTGGTATTCCAGCAAAAGTAAAAAGAGAGTTGCGTGAAGAAGAAATTGAGTGGAAAAGAGAAAGTACACAATCGTATATTGATTTAACCACACGATGTTTAAAAGATTTTAAATCTTGTGAGCCATTAAAAGAATTAACTCCTGCTAGAAATGCTAAAAGATTTGAAATGGACTATACTCCTAAAAATAGTTAATAAATAAAAAAGAGGATACTACCTCTTTTTTATTTTTCTAAAATATTATTATCTTAATTTATAACAATACTTATTATCATTGAAGAAAAATAAAATTTACTTACAAGCTCTTTTTTAAGTAAGAACTAAACCCCAAATCCTCTATTTTGAAATATAAACAAAAATAATTATTAGACTTTATTTAATAACCTTAATTAAAATTTAATACAAAAATTAAGTTTTTTATTTAAGTTTACTTGACAATTGATTAAATATTACAGTACAATTCAGAACTTATTAATCATGATTTTTAAATCATCGCTATGTTTTATTAATCGTGATTATAAATTTTCAAGGAGATATTATGAAATTAGTTAAATTTAGTCTAGCAGCAATTATTGCTTTAAGTTCATCTGCATTTGGTGCAGATAGTTTGGCAGATGCCTTTAAAGAAGGTAAGGTAGAAGGTAAAGTTCAGGCTTATTATTGGCAACGTGATAAAGGCGTAGATGCTGATATTATGAACTTTGGTTTAGATCTTAGTTATGAAACAGGACGTTTCTATGGTTTTGGTTTAAAATCAACTTTCCAATCTTCATCTTCACCTTTCGCAGATAAAGATGCAAAAACTGTATTTAATGATGATATGTATGGATCAGGATCACAATTATCAGAACTTTATCTTTCATATGCTGCTGGTAAAACTACAGCTCAAGTAGGACGAATGTATTTTGCTACACCACTTATTTATGGAAGTGGTTCACGTATGAATAAAGAATCTTTTGAAGGTGCTTTAATTACAAACTCTGATATTCCTGATACAAAAGTAACATTAGGGTATGTTCAAAAAATGCAAACAAGAACGGATGGCGAAGGTAATTTTGGTAAGTTCACAAAAAGTTTTGATTGGTTAAATGAAATTGAAGATGATGCATATACAATAGTTGTAGAAAATTCTTCACTTCCAAATGTAAATCTTACTTTAGCTTATCTTGATGTAAAAGATTTTATGGAAGTTACATATGCAGAAGCTTCATTTAAAAAAGGAATATTTGGACTTGCTTCTCAATATTATGACAGTAAAAGAGAAGGTTATAAAAGAACAGACTTATTTGGTTTAAAAGCTACTCTTGATTTAGGTGACTTATCATTACTTGCAGCTTATACAACAACTGGTGATGATTATGTACATGCAGGATTAGGGAATGGTGCAGATTACGCATTTACAGGTTCTCCTATTCTATCAGATACTTATGGTGCTAATAGTGATGCATATAAAATTGGTGTAGCTTATAAATTAACACCTGCTTTAAATGTTGGTATGAATTATGTTCTTGATGACCGTGATGATAAAGAATACTCATATACAAGTGTAACAACAGATTATACATTTGATGCAGGAGTATTTAAAGATTTAAATGTTGCTGTTCTTTATGATGATGCGGGTAGAGATTTAGATCATAAAGAATTAAGAGTTAATTTAACTTTTCCATTCTCTTTATAAAAAAAAAGCCAAGTATTTTAAATACTTGGCCTTTTTTAGTTTCATTATTTTAGATTAATTAATTTTGTAACACTTAATCCAAATCCACTTATTCCAACAAGTTCTATTGTTTTGCTATTACTAAGAAGTTCAATCTCTTCTATTCCTAAATATTTAAGAAGCTGTGCTCCTATTCCATATTCTCTAATTTGAGTCATGTTTTTAGTATTGCTATCCATGAAAACTAAAATACCACCATTTTCTTGTAAATATTTAATGCTATTCATCATTTCATCATATTTTTCTGTTGATGCAAGTAGTTCATTATCAGGAATAATAGAATGAAATTTTACAGCAGTACGATTACTAAACTCTCCAAAAGTGTAAACAATGTGATTATTATCTAAATGATCTCGAAAATCATATTTTTTTGCTTGCGCACCAAGAAATACTTGAGTTGATTCTTTTTCAAGATTAATTAATGACTCATTCATCATACGATATTCAACAATGTCAGAGATATAAACAATATTTAGTTCATGCTTTTCACAAAAAATATCAAGATCAGGTCTTCTTGCCATTGTTCCATCTTCTTTCATAACTTCACAAATAACACTAGCTTCACCTAATCCAGCTAATTTACATAAATCGACAGATCCTTCTGTATGACCAGTTCTAACTAATGCTCCACCTTCTTTTGCAATAAGAGGGAAAATATGTCCGGGTCTTACTAATTCTGCAGCTTCTGAATTATTATCAGATAAGATTTTAATAGTCATATCTCTTTCAATAGCAGATATCCCTGTTTCTGCATCTTTTGCATCAACAGAAATTGTAAAAGCTGTTTCATATGAAGAATCATTATTCTTAACCATTGGAGTAAGCTCCAAACGTGAAGCTATTTTTTTTGAAAGTGCTACACAAATAAGCCCTTTTGCATGTGAAGCCATAAAATTAACTTTTTCAGGAGTTGAGAAAGAAGCAGCATAAACTAAATCTCCCTCATTTTCTCTATCTTCATCATCAACCATAACAACCATTTTACCTTGTCTAACATCTTCAATTGCTTGGCATACTCTTTCAATTGCCTCAATTGACTTATCATTATTTCTAAGTAAATTCATTTTTCTTCCTAATATTAATATTTAAGTATAATAACATATTAATCCTGAGTTAAAATATAATCATGATTATAAAATGACACACTTTAAATAAATCATTTTTTTTAAATCCCATAAAAACACTACTCTTATAGTTAACTTAAGTAAATAATTCTTTACCTTAATTAAATATTAATTATAAAATTAGAATTTTAAGTTAATTTTACTTGACAATTAAAACTAATGAGAGTATGATTTCGGTAGTAAAAATCACGATTTGTAAAATATCGTGATTTACTAAATGTTTATGATTTATTATAAACAATGATTTTTATTGAATTAGATAAAAAACAAAAAATTTTAGATGGAGGTCTATTGTGGAAAAGAAAGAAGTGAAAAAAGTAGGTATTGAACCTAAGATATTTTTCCCGTCACTTATTGTCGTGGTAATTCTTGGTTACCTAGTTGTTAGAGACTTAGATGCAGCAAATGCAGCTATTAACTCATTATTTGGTTATGTAACAAATAGTTGGGGATGGTTGTTTGAGTGGTATATGGTTATTTTTGGAATCATTTGGGCATGGCTAGCTTTTGGTCCTATGAAAAATAATACACTTGGTGAAGAAAAACCAGAATTTAGTACGGGAAGTTGGATTTTCTTGATGTTCGCATCTTGTACATCTGCTGCTGTTCTTTATTGGGGAACTATTGAAGCTTACTATTATATAGCTTATCCACCATTTGCAATTGAGGCATTTTCTCCTGCAGCACAAGAGTTTGGTGTTGCTTACAGTTTATTCCACTGGGGTCCATTACCATGGGCTGGATATGCTGTTTTAACTGTTGCATTTGGTTATTTTATTTATGTTAAAAAAATCAATGTAATGCGTCCTAGTGGTTGTGTTGAAGCGGCTATTGGAGAGAAGCTTTCTAAAGGGTGGCTTGGTACTATAATTGATAACTTCTATATTGTTGCCCTTATTCTTGCAATGGGAACAAGTTTAGGTTTAGCTACTCCTCTTGTTACAGAATGTATTGAGTGGTTATTTGGAATTGAACGTACATTACAAGTTGATAGTGCAATTATTGCTTGTTGGGTTATCTTTAATGCTATTTGTGTTGCTTTTGGTTTAACTAAAGGTATTAAAATGGCATCTGATGTAAGAAGTTACCTTTCAATTATCATGTTAGTATGGGTACTAATTATTGGTGGAACAACATTTACAGTAAATTATTTTACAGATTCTGTTGGGATTATGTTAGATAGTCTTTCTAGAATGCTTTTCTATACAGATGCTATCCGTGATGGTGGTTTTCCTCAAGGTTGGACAGTATTCTATTGGGCTTGGTGGGTTACGTTTGGTATACAAATGTGTATCTTCTTAGCTCGTATTTCAAGAGGACGTACAGTTAGAGAAGTTTGTTTTGTTATGGTAGCTGGTCTTACTGCGACTACTTGGTCTATGTGGACTATCCTTGGAAGTAATACAGTTAATATTATGAAACAAAATCTAATTAATATACCTCAAATTGTAAAAGATGAAGGTGTTCCAAGAGCTATTATTGAAGCGTGGGCAGCATTACCTTTATCTACAATCACAATCTGGGGATTCTTTATTCTTTGTTTCCTTGCTACAGTTACTTTGATTAATGCTTGTTCATATACTTTAGCAATGTCAACTTGTAAAGAAGCAGATGGTTATACTGAGCCTCCATTATGGGTTAGACTTGGTTGGTCTGTTCTTGTAGGTATTATTGGTGTTACTTTACTTGCATTAGGAGGACTAAAACCACTTCAAACTGCTATTATTGCCGGTGGTTTCCCACTGATTTTTGTTAATGTCTTGGTTCTTTATTCTTTCTTTAAAGATGCAAAACTGAACAAATGGTATTAATAGATAAAAAATAAAAGGAAATATAAAAAATGATAAATTTTAAATTAAGTGATGAACAAGAATTATTTGTTGAAGGTGTAAGAGACCTTATGGAAAGAGAAAATTGGGAACTATATTTTGCAGAGTGTGATGAAAAACATGAATACCCAATTAGATGGGTAAAAGAGTTAGCTGATTTAGGTATTGATACTATGCTTCTTCCTGAGGAGCATGGTGGTATGGCGGAAAGCATGGTAACTTTAACTGCAATTTGGGCAGAACTAGGTCGTCATGGAGCACCTACGTATGTTTTATATCAATTACCTGGATTTAGTACAATCTTAAGACATGGTTCACAAGAACAAATAGATAAAATTTTTAAATTCCGTGGTACAGGTGAACAAATGTTTAACTCTGCTATTACTGAGCCAAGTGCTGGTTCAGATGTAGGAAGCATGAAATCAACATACAAAAGAAAAGATGGAAAAATTTATTTAAATGGACAAAAATGTTTTATTACTAGTAGTTTACATACTCCATATTTAATTGTTATGGCAAAAGATGCTGATGCTGAATCTTTAGTATTTACAGAATTCTTTGTTGATATGTCTAAGCCTGGTATTAAATTAACTGCTCTTGATAAACTTGGTCTAAGAATGGATAGTTGTTGTGAAATTGTTTTTGATAATGTTGAATTAGAAGAAAAAGATATTTTTGGTAAAGAAGGTCAAGGTTTTAATCGTGTTAAAGCTGAATTTGATGATGAGCGTTTCTTAGTAGCTTGTACTAACTATGGTGTAGCTTTATGTGCATTTGAAGATGCTGCTAAATATGCTAACCAACGTGTTCAATTTGGTGAAGCTATTGGTCGTACTCAATTAATTCAAGAAAAATTTGCTCATATGGAAATGAAGTTAAATGCAATGAAAAATATGATTTTTGAAACAGCTTGGAAAACAGATCAAGGAATTGGAACATCAGGAGCTTCTGCAATGTGTAAATATTTTTGTGCAAATGAAGCATTTAATGTTATTGATTCAGCAATGCAAGTTCTTGGAGGAATTGGTGTAACTGGACATAGAGTAGGTCGTTTCTGGAGAGATTTAAGAATAGATAGACTATCAGGTGGTTCAGATGAAATGCAAATTTTAACTATTGGTAGAGAAGTTTTAAAAAGATATAGATAATTTAATTAAGGAGTATGGTTTCCATACTCCAAAGAATAAGAAAGGAATTTTAAATGACAAAAAAAGTACAAACACCAAAATTTGGACCACTAGCTGGAATGAAAGTTGTTTTTTCAGCAATTGAAATTGCTGGTCCATTCTCTGCACAAATGTTTGCAGAATGGGGAGCAGAAGTAATTTGGATAGAGCACTCAGCTTATGCAGATACAATTCGTGTTCAACCAAATTACCCAGAATTATCACGTAGAAATCTTCATGCATTATCATTGAATGTTTTTTCAGATGAAGGACGTGAAGTTTTCTTAAAATTAATAGAAGATGCTGATGTATTTATTGAAGCTAGTAAAGGTCCTGCTTTTGCTAAACGTGGAATTACTGATGAACTTCTTTGGGAACGTAACAAAAAATTAGTTATTGGTCACTTATCTGGATTTGGACAATATGGTACTGCTGAGTATACAAATTTAGCTGCTTACAATACTATTGCACAAGCATTTAGTGGATACTTAATGCAAAATGGTGATGTAGATCAACCTATGCCAGCATTCCCTTATACTGCTGATTATATGGCTGGATTTGCAGTTACAAGTTCAGTTTTAGCAGCAGTTTATGGTGCTGAAAAAACAGGTGTTGGTGAAAGTATTGATGTTGCTATGTATGAAGTTATGCTTAGAGTTGGTCAATATTATATGATGGATTACTTAAACGGTGGAGAAATGTGCCCTCGTATGACAAAAGGTAAAGATCCTTTATATTGTGGTTGTGGTCTTTATAAATGTAGTGATGGATATATCGTTTTTGAAATTGTTGGTGAACGTCCAGTTAATGCAATGTTTGAAGTACTTGGTATTTCAGATTTACTTGGAACAGAAGAAATTCCAGTAGGTACACAACTGATTGCTAGAAGTATGTCTTGTGGAGAGCTTTTAGAAGATAAACTTGATGCATTCTTTGTAGAAAAAACTATTGAAGAAGCATTAGCATTACTTGCAAGTTATAAAGTTGCGGCTGCTAAAGTGTTAGATGTAGAAGATCTTCAAACTAATCCTCAATATGTAGCTCGTGATTCATTTACTGAATGGGAAACAATGTCAGGAGATAAATGTAAAGGTCCTAATGTTATGCCTAAGTTCAAAAATAATCCTTGTAAAGTATGGCGTGCAACACCATCTTATGGTATGGATACAGCAGATATTTTAAGTGACCTTGGTTATTCAGATGAAGAAATCAGTGGTTTTGCTGAGCGTAAAATAGTAAATGTAGGGAAAAAGGCATAAGTTAACAATGACTTTAGAAGGAATAGCTATGGATAAGATGAAGCATAAAAACTTAAGAGAGATGTTTGATTCTCTTGCGGAAATCTATAGTGATAAAACAGCATTAATTTTTGAAGATATTAATGGAAAAGTTAATAAATATAATTATATAGAATTGAATAATGAAATTAATAAAGCTGCAAATTTATTTCTTTCTCTTGGCGTTGAAAAGGGAGATAGAGTAGCAATTCATCTTCATAATAGTCCAGAATTATTAATAAGTTGGTTTGGTTTAGCTAAAATAGGCGCCATTATGGTGCCTATTAACGCACATTACTTGTATCGAGAATGTTCTTATATTGTTAATAAGTGTAAACCAAAATTTGTTGTGATAGAAAATGATGTTTTGAGTGTATATGAAAAAATAAAGAATGAAAGATTTAGTTCAATTAAAAATATTTTAATTGCACGTGATGATAATTTTGAACACCAAACATATATTAATTTCAATAATGAATTAAAACTACAAGATTCTACTCTAAATAAGATAGTTGAAGTAGATGTTGAAGATGCTGTTGAGATTTTATTTACATCTGGAACGACATCATTGCCAAAAGGAGTTGTAATTACTCATTATAATATGCTTTTTGCAGGATATTATACTTCTTGGCAAGGTAGAATTAAAGAAGATGATATTTATTTGACAGTTATGCCTGCTTGGCATATTGATTCTCAATGCACAGCTACTTTACCTACTTTTTTTTCAGGAGCAACTTTTGTTTTTCTTGAAAAATATAGTGCGAGAAAGTTTTGGAAACAAGTATGTAAATATAAAGCAACGATTACTGAATGTATTCCTAAGATTATATGCACTTTAATGATGCAAGAAACAAAATCTTGGGAAAAAGAACATTCTTTAAGAGAAGTATTTTATTATTTATCAATTTCAGATGAAGAAAAAGATGCTTTTCTTGAACGATTTAATGTTCGACTTTTAACTTCATATGGTATGACTGAAACAATTGTAGGATTAATTGGCGATAGACCAGGAGAAGAACGTAGATGGCCTTCTATTGGAAAAGTTGGTGATGGATATGAAGCAAAAATTATTAACTGTCAAGGAAATGAAGTAAGCCCTTATACTCAAGGCGAACTTTATGTTAAAGGGATACCTGGAAAAACAATTTTTAAAGAATATTATAATGATATTGAAGCAACTAAAAAAGTATTAAGTGCTGATGGTTGGCTTCATACAGGTGATATTGCTTATGTAGATGAAGATGGGTATTTTTATTTTGTTGACCGTGAATCAAGTTTGATTAAAAGTGCTGGTGAAAATGTTTCAAGTGAAGAGCTTGAAATCTTTTTATCTGCACATCCAAAAATAGTTGAAGCTGGAGTAATCGGCATTGCGGATAAAGTTTGCAGTGAATTAATTAAAGCTTTTGTAGTAATAAAAAAAGGTGAAGAGTTTAGTGAAGAGCAGATTTTGGAATATTGTTCTGAACATTTAGCCTGCTTTAAAGTACCTTCTATTATTGAGATATGTAAATCTTTACCAAGAACAAGTACGGGGAAGATAAGAAAAAATCTTCTTAGAGAAAAAGATAATAAAAATAAATAAAATAGTAAATATAAAAAGGAATAAAAAATGGCAATTAAAACAGAAATGGTAGGACAAACATTTGGTCCGTTTGAGAAAGAATATGATTGGAAATCGTTAAGTTTATTTGCACTAGGTAGTGGAGCAGCATATGATGGTAAAACAGATTTACAATATGTTTACGAAAAAGATATGAAAATGCTTCCTACATATGCAGCTTGTCCTATTGTTGAGTCAATAGTTACAAAAACAATTGACTGGGGTTATGATTATACTGGTTCTTTACATTGGAGTTTTGATATTAAAATGATTAATCCAATGAAAAAACTTGAAGGTAAATTAAGCACAAAAGTTTTATTAAAAGGTTTATATGACAGAGGTGAAGGTAAAGGTACTTTAGCAGTTCACTTTGGTGAAACTTATGATGAAGATGGAACACTATTATTCACTAATGAAAGTACAGATTGTTGTATTTTTGATGGTGGTTGGAATGGACCAAAGGCACCTAAAGATATCGTAGAAATTCCTGAAAGAGAACCAGATTTTCAAATTACTGAAAAAATCTCTGAAGATAGAGCTTGTGTTTATAGACTTTCAGGAGATGATCATCCACAACATGTTGATTGGGAATATGCAGCAGAAATTGGTTATGAAAGACCTATCTTACATGCTGTAAGTACAGCAGGTGTTGCATGCCGTCATATTATTACTGCAGTATTAGATGGTGATTCTGAGCGTTTAACTAGATTTAAAACAAGAATTACAAAACCACTATTACCAGGTGTTAATGTTACAACACAAATTTGGAAATGGGATGATAATTCTATTCACTTTAGAGTTATTAATGCAGATGATCCAGCAACAATTTATTTAAATTTTGCATTAGCAGAGTATAAATAACTAGTAGATTAATTATAAAGCTATATGTTAATACATATAGCTTTATATAAAAGCATGAAAATTATTGGAGCGAGATGATGGGGGAAATATTATTTTCTATTTTTATAGGCAGTTGTTTGTTTTTTATAGGCGTACTCCTTAATATTAAGATGTACAAAGAAGAAAAAAAGTATTGTTCAAAAAATACAGAAGGGAAATAATCTTATGAATGTTTTTGTTTTTGGTGTTGTTATTAGTATGGTTGTTTATCTTCTTGTAGGAATTTATGTAGGTAAAAAAGTAAAAAGTGTAGAAGATTATTACGTTTCTGGGCGTAATGCTTCAACTATATTTATAGCTGGGACTATGTTTGCCTCGATGCTTAGTACAAATGGTTTCATGGGAGATACTGCTTATGCTTACACTGGAAATATCACAACACTACTTATAATTAATGCTCTTTGTGGTTGTGGTTATATAATTGGTGGATTGTATTTTGGGCGTTATATAAGGCGGTCAAAAGTAAATACTATGCCAGCGTATTTTTGGAAAAGATTTAATAGTAGAAGAATTCGTGTTTTTGCTGGGATAATAACAATCTTTTCATTAAGTTCTTATTTATTGAGTGTTCTTCAAGGAACGGGTCAGTTAATGGAAACTATGACAGGCTTTGATAGATTAACCTGTTTAATCCTTGTTTGGGCAAGTATTATGTTTTTTACTATATATTCAGGTTCTCGTGGTGTACTTGTTACAGATACTATAATGTGTATATTTTTCTTAGTTTCAACTGTTATTGCTGGACAATATATATTTTCAGCAGCAGGAGGAGTAAGTGATTTATTAGCAAATCTTCTTAATAATCCAAATACCCCAGAGGGACTTCTTAGTTATCATGGAAATACAAATGGAAAGTCTGCTACGGACATGATTTTTTATGGAGTAACTATTGGTATAGTTTGGATGGTTACAATAGCAGTTAGTCCTTGGCAAGCTGGACGAAATTTAATGGTTAAAAATGAACATGTAATTTTTAGAGCTGGTACAATAGGTTTTATTTTAACTGTATTTTTTCTTTTATACTTATATTTAATGGCTATTAGTGTTATTCAATTAAATCCAAATATGGTTCAACCAGAGAGAGTAATTATCTGGACAGCTTTTGAAATAGTTCCAAAGTTTGTTGGAGTACTTCTTTTAACAGGTATTATGGCAGCAGGATTGTCTTCAGCTTCTACTTTTCTTTCAGTAGTTAGTTTTTGTACGTCAGCTGATGTTTTTGATATAAAATTTAAAGATGATTCTTCTCAAGTTAATTTTACAAGAGTTGTTATTTTTGTTGTTAGTTTAATAGCTGTAATACTAGCTTATTTAGAGCTTTCGTCAATTCGTATTATTGCTTGGTTTGCAAGTACTATTATTGCCGCTTCTTGGGGTTATGTAGCTTTTGCAAGTGTATGGAGTAAAACACTTACTGAACGTGGTGCTTTCTTCTCAATGTTAGGTGGTTTTTTTGGATATTTGATTAGTAAATGTTTAAAAGAATTTTATGATATGCCTTTTGATAATTTTTTTCATCCTTTTTTTATAGGAGTATTCGTTAGTATTATTTTTGGAATTCTTGGGTCTCGTGGTCAAACTAAAACAGAAGAAGAAATATCTTTTCAAAATAACTTACATATAGTGCCTAAGACAGAAATCGTGGCAAAAGATTATAAAATTGATCGAATATATGCCAATGTTTTGATTATTGCAGGAATAGTTATTACTATATTTTTAATAAAATACTGGGCTTTACCATATAATGAAGCAATAGGAAATGTTTTATTTTGATTATAACATGGTAAATTTGAATATTTTTATAAGTAAAACAAGATATAATTTAAATATAATCTTGATTATATTTAAATTATTGATCATTTCTTTGATACAATTTGTTTAAATATTAATAACATTTAGATAAATAAAAAGGAAAAAAATGAATATTAAAGAAAAACGTATACAACTCAAGCAAGAACGAATAATGAATTATTTTATTGAAGCAACAGAAGAGATAATACAAAAAGAGGGAGTAGAAGGTGTAACTATTAGAAATGTAGCAAATCTTGCAGGTTATACTAGTGCGACTCTTTATAATTATTTTGACAATTTATCACATTTGATTTTTCTTGCTAATATGCATTATCTTGAGGAATATAATAACAGTTTAGTAGACTGCATAGCAGATTGTAAAAACTCAATTGAAATTTACATGTCAGTTTGTAAATGTTTCTCAATACATGCTTATGAAAAGCCAGAAATTTTTGAATTACTATTTTTCTCTCATGGTGATGAAAAATTCGAAAAATATACTAAACAGTACTATGAACTTTATCCTGAAGTAAATGAACATGAGGGGCCTGAATTCTTGGATAAAATGTTTCATATAAATAATTTATATTCACGTAGTTATACAATGTTAGAAAATTGTGTAAAAGATGGATATATGGAAAAATGTAGTGCAAGAACTTTTAATGATATTTGTTTGAGATTTAATAAAACAATATTAGAAGACGTTAAAATTGGTGTTTTAGATAAAGAAAAAGCATTGTCTATGACAATAAAATATTATTATCAATTATTTGGATTTTATCTAAAACCTGAGTATAAGCATTTGTTAGAAGATTACTATACAAAATTGATAAAAAAAAATAGTTAGAATAAATTTTGTATAAGATTAGTTTTTTATACAAAAAAACAATAAATTTAAGGAATGAGTTAGATGAAGTTTGAAATGTTATATAGTAAAATTCACAGAGCAACTATAACTGATGCGAATTTAAACTATGTTGGATCTATTACTATAGACGAAGAGTTGATGAATGAAGCAAAATTAAGAGTAGGGCAAAAAGTAGATATTGTTGATATTAATAACGGAGAAAGATTTTCTACTTATGTGATTAAAGGAAGTTTTGGAAAAAGAGATATTTGTCTTAATGGCGCTGCTGCTAGAAAAGTTCAAATAGGAGATAATATAATTATTATTGCTTATGCTTCATTAGATGAAAATGAAATTGAAAAACACAAGCCAACAGTTGTCTTAGTTGATAGTAAAAATAATGTTGAACATATTACTCACGAGTTAATTGCTAGTGATTACGAATAATTAATTTTATTTATTAAACGCTTGCTTACTAAAAGAAAGGAAAAAGAATTATATGAAAATATTATGTAAACCAATGGGACCATATCAAACTAACTGTTATATTGTTTCAAATAATGGACAAGAAATAATAATTGACCCTGGAATGGGTGCGGTATCATGGGTAAAAGCTAATGTTAAAAACCCTTTAGTAATTCTTAATACTCATGGGCATTCTGACCATATTTGGTCAAATAAAGCCCTACAAGAAGCATTTGGTATTCCACTTTATTGCCCTACTGGGGATGTTTTTTTATTAGAAAATGATTTTGAAAATGAAGGTTATGCTTTAAGTAAACCTGATGTAAAAGTTAATGACAAAAAACCTTTTTCATTTGCTGATTTAAATATTCAATATTTTCATTTTCCAGGACACACTCCTGGCTGTAGTGCAATTAAAATTGGAAAAGCTTTTTTTACTGGTGATTTTATTTTTAAAGGTTCAATTGGACGTGTTGATTTTCCTTTTAGTTCACCTAAAGATATGAAAATGAGTATTAAACAATTTTTAAATATTAAAGAAGATATGACAATATATCCAGGTCATGGAGCAACTACAACAGTAAAAGCTGAGCAAAGAATAATAGGACAGTGGTTAAAGATACTTTGATTTAAAAAAGTATCTATTTATAAGATAAATGCTTCTTTTAATGTCTTTATTCTTTTGGTTGCTTGCTTTAATTTTTTTATTGATATTTTCTCTTTTTTTATTGAATTATAGATTGAATTAACAGCTTTTTTTATTAAATTATCATCATATTTTTTGCCATTGTTTGATAAAACTAACATATCACAACCTGCGTTAATTGCAAGTGTTAGCGCATTGTCAAAACCAAAATGATTTACAATTGCTCCCATTGCCATATCATCACTTACTACTACTCCTTCAAACTTTAAAGTTTTTCTTAATTTACCTTCAATAAATTTTTTAGAAAGTGTTGCGGGAAAATTTTTATCTATATTTTTGTTCATTATATGTGCTGTCATTATCATTCCCTTATAATTATTTTCAATAATTGATTTAAAAGGTAATAATTCTTTTTCTTTATATGTTTGTGTAAGATCAACTAAGCCTAAATGACTATCTTTATTTGAACTTCCGTGACCCGGAAAATGCTTTATAACAGGAATAATTTGTTCTTTTTGAAAATTCTTAATATAAATATTGGCAAACTCTCCAACAATTTTTGGGTTTGATGAAAAAGAACGTCCAATTTTTCCAATAATTGGATTATTAGGATTTATATTTACATCAACAGAGGGTGCAAAATTTAGATTAATTCCCATTTCTTTCAATTCTTTGGCTATTTTTTTTGATACTATATTTGCTTCTTTTTTTCCTTCTTTTGCTACTTGATTTTGGCTTTTTATATATTCAAATCCGTACTTAGGTTTTAATCTATTTACTTTTCCCCCTTCTAAATCTACAGAAATTAATAAATCTTTTCTTGTTTTATTTTTTATATCAGAAATAAGTTTTTTTAGTTGAGGTTTATTGATAATATTTCTAGGAAAGGATTTACTAGGACTATCTATATCAAAAAGAATTATTCCTCCAATATTATATTTATTTATATTTTCTATTAATTTATCAAGTTCCTTAATTTCAGTACCTCTAAAGCCTATAATTAGCATTTTTCCAATATCTTTTTTAATAATTTCTTCCTTAATAATCTCTTTATTACTTGCAAGTAGATAATTTGAAGAAAATAATATGCATATGATTATAATAAGTAGTTTTTTAATGGGAAATCCTTGATTTTTAGTTGGTGTTTTATACTAAAATTTTATATTAAATAGATTTATTATTATAGTTGTTTTAGACTAAAATTTAGACTAATTTATATATCTAAATCAAGAGTGAATTAAGATTCAGTTTAAAATTGATTCATAAAAGTATTATATAATTATGGAATAAGAGTTCGAAGGAGGACATTATGAAAGCTTTAAAACTTTTAACAATTAGTTTTTGTGTATTAGGTGCAACTATCTTAGCTGCTGATATTTTACCAGCAAGAGGTCCTTTGCAATTTTCTACTTATGATAAAGATAATAATGGTGCTATTACTTCAAAAGAGTTTGATGCTATAAAAGTACAAAGAATAAATCAAAAAGTAGAATCTGGTAAGTTAATGAGAAATGTAAATAATTCAGCAAATTTTTCTGATATTGATGTAAATAATGATGGGAAAGTTACTCCTTTAGAGTTAACAACTTATCAAGAAAAAAGATATGCTGATAAATTAAACCAAAGAAATACCAATAAAAAAAGCATGGGACAAGGACAAGGTCAAAAAGGCCAAGGACAGAAACAAAAAGGCCAAGGTCAAGGGAATAAATGGTAAATTATAAAGAGAGATTTTTCTCTCTTTATAAAATCTATAAAATATTCTATCTTATTTTTTAAATTCATTCATGTACGTTCTATACAGTAAGGGCACCAAATTTTGTTGGCATCTTTTATTCTCTCTACTTTCTATTGCTGTTGAGTCAAAAAATGTTTGCCATAGCTTGTCAAATTTTTTTTCACTTGTTGATAGTTTTGGTTCTTCAAAAGATGCAATATTTTGTATACCTACATAAGTATCATTTTTTATAAATGCAATTTTTCTATTTATATCATGGATTATATATTTTTGATTATTTAATCTTTTAAAAAAGTACTTGCCTAAAAAATAGAGGACATTAAATTTTGTCTCTATTTTTGCGTATAAACTTCCATCTTCAAGCTCTTTAAATCTTGTAAAACCACACATTTTATGTACTTGCCTAAAAAGTTCTTTTTCTAAATTTTGTAAAAAAAATACCTCTTCATTATTTATATTAAAAAGTTCATTTTTATTTTTAAATCCTAATATTATATATTTTAAAAGGGGCATTTCAAAATTTTTGCTATCACACATAAAGATATTTAGAATCATTTCAAAGCATTTTTTAGGAAAGCTTTTTTTTATGGCATCAAATACTTTTATAGCATTTGACTCTTGGGTTATTATCTCTTCTATTTCTTCAAGTAAAAGAGTATTTGGATATTTTGTTTCTATTTTACTTGGAATTAATTTTTTATAATAAACTTTATAAACTAAGCTTAAAAATCCTTCAAAAGTTTTGTCATAGATTAAAATCATAACTCACCTGTAATTGCACTATATTCTATGTCAAATAAAGAGGGTTGTATTATTTTTTTTGCTTCAGGTGGTGTTATTAGAGCAGTTCTAATTCTATCATTTTCAAAAGGAATTTCTCTTTGATATTTTCCTTTACATCTTATAAAATATTTTGCTCTTTTAAGTGAGATTCCAAGCTTTTTTAAATCATCAAAATTTAGACTTTTGTACTTTCTTGCTTTTAATATTTTAAATACACTTCTTACTCCCATTCCTGGAATCCTAAGAAGTTCATCTTTACTTACAGTATTTATTTCCATAGGAAAAAAACTTAGATTACGAAGAGCCCAAGAGGTCTTAGGGTCAAGTTGTTCATCTAAGTTTGGGAATTCATCAGAAACAATCTCGTCATATGAAAAATCATAAAATCTTAAAAGCCAATCAGCTTGATATAAACGATGTTCCCTTAAAAGTGGCGGTTTAGTAATAATTGAAGGAAGATTTTTATTATCATTTACTGGAATATATGCACTATAATATACTCTTTTTAAAAGTGCTTTATCATATAAAGCAGAACTTAGTTTTAGTATGTCTTTATCATTTTCAGGTGTTGCTCCAATTATTAATTGAGTGCTCATGCCAATTGGTTTTTTGTCTTTTTCAAGTGAATAATCTCTTGCAAATTTCAGTGGTTGTAAAACTTTTTCTTTTGTTTTATTAGGAGCTAAAAGTTTTAAGGACTTATCACTTGGAAGTTCTATATTTGAGCTTACTCTATTTGCTAAAGAGACTACTTGTTCAATAAGTTTTTCATCTGCTCCAGGAATTAGTTTTACATGAATATAGCCATTAAATTTATATTCATATCTTAAAATTTTTAATACTCTTAATATTAAGTTTGTAGTGTGATCTTCACTGTCTATTATTCCTGAACTTAAAAAAAGTCCTTCAATATAGTTTCTTTTATAAAAATTAATTGTAATGTCTGCAAGTTCTCTTGGAGAAAAGGCAGCTCTTTTTATATCATTTGATTTTTTATTTATGCAATATGCACAATCATAAATGCAATAGTTTGTAAGTAATACTTTTAATAAAGAGACGCATCTGCCATCTGCTGTGAAAGTATGACAAATTCCACTATTTTGTGTGGCTCCTAGTTCTCCTGTTTTATGATTATTATCACTTCCACTTGAACTGCAAGAGACATCATATTTTGCACTATCTGCTAAAATTTGCATTTTTTCATAAATATCTTTTTTCATAATGTCTATTTTACTTGATTAAAACAAAAGTATTAAGATTGATTACATTTTGCAATAGATTTAAAAAAATAAATATCAACTAACATCCAAAAGATACAAAAAGTATATTATTCTTATATAATTAGGCAATTATAAAAAGGATTTAATATGAAAATAGGTGTTTCTTCTTGCCTTTTAGGCAATATGTGTAGATATGATGGCGCTCATGCAAAAGATCAGTTTATCGTAAAAACTTTACAAAAATATTTTGAATTTGTTCCTTATTGTCCTGAAAAAATTATATTTTCTACTCCAAGAGAAGCTATAAGACTTGTAGAGATTGATAATAAAATAAATGTGATTACTTCAAATACAAAAAAAGATGTAACAAAAGAATTAGAAGATATTTCTATTAAATGTGCTAAACAAATCCAAGATGATGAATTATGTGGATTCATTTTAAAGTCAAAATCTCCAACTTGTGGAATGGAAAGAGTTAAAGTCTATCAAGAAACAAATACTCCAAGTGAGAAAAAAGGAGTAGGGCTTTTTGCAAAACAGATTCAAGAGCGTTATCCTTTACTTCCTTTGGAAGAAGAAGGTAGATTAAATGATGCTTGGCTTAGAGAAAATTTTTTAATGCAAATATTTGCATATAAGCATATTTTTGAGTTTTTAAAAACAAGTCCATCTTTTAAAGATTTAGTGGAGTTTCATACTTCTTATAAATATTTAATTTATGCAAAATCACACGCAGCATATAAAAAACTTGGAAATATAGTTGCAAATCATGATAAAAAAGAGCTAGAAATAGTTTTAGAAGAGTATAAACTTGCATTTTTAGAATCTTTAAGTTTAAAAGGAAGTATTTCAAATACTTATAATGTTCTTTTACACATCTATGGATATTTTAAAAAACTAATTTCAAAAGATGAAAAAGATGAAATTTTAGAATCAATTGACGATTTTAAAGAAGAGATAATTCCTTTAATTGCTGTTATTAAACTATTAAAACTTTATGCAAAAAGATTTGATATTCAATATTTAATTACTCAAAAATTTTTAAATCCTTATCCTAAAGAACTAGCTTTACGTTCGAGTGTAAAGGCGTATAAATGAGTCAAATTCTTTGGTTCAGAAGAGATTTAAGAATATCTGATAATGCAATCTTATCTTATGCAAAAAAAGATGTTCTACCTATTTTTATTTTTGATAAAAATATCTTAAATAAACTTCCAAGTATTGATAAAAGAGTTACTTTCATATATAAATCAGTTCTAGAATTAAAGAAAAAATTACAAGGCTTAGGTTTAGATTTAGCTATTTTTTATGATGAACCAATTAATGTTTTTACAAAATTAAAAGAAAAAGGATTTGATGAAGTTTTATGTTCAGTAGATTTTGATTCTTATGCTAAAAAAAGAGATGAAGAGATTGAAAAAATTATACCACTTAATAGATATTTAGATTCCTTTATTTTAAATCCAAATGAAAGTTTAAAAGCTGATGGCACACCTTATAAAGTGTTTACTCCTTTTTATAAATCCATGTATATGATTACTTCTTCAAAGAACTTAGAAACCTTTAAAAGAAATGAGAACTTAGAAAAAATGGAGTTTGATTATGATTTTATTCCAAGTTTAAAACAAATGGGATTTGAAGAGCAGAATATGCCAGCTTTTTTAAAAAAAGATGCTTATGTTTTGTTAGATGAATTTAAAGAAAAAATTGCTGATTATAAAGAAGCTAGAGATTTTTTTTATTTAGATGGAACATCAAAAATATCTGTTCATTTACGATTTGGATTAATCTCGGCTAAAGAGATTTTTAATTATTTTAAATCTTTTGAAGATGTGGAGTCTGAATTTTTTATAAGAGAAATTTTTTGGAGAGAATTTTATAATTGTATTTTATTTCATTTCCCCCAATCAGAAAATAAAAACTTTAATAATATAGAAATAAATTGGAGTGAAAATCAAGAGCATTTTGAAAAATGGTGTGAAGGTAAAACAGGCGTTCCTATTATAGATGCAGCAATGAGACATTTAAATAACACAGGAACTATGCATAATAGATTAAGAATGATAGCTGCTTCTTTTTTTACAAAAAATCTTTTTTTGGATTGGAAAAAAGGAGAAGAGTATTTTGCTTTAAAACTTTTAGATTATGAAGCTAGTTCAAATATCGGTTCTTGGCAATGGGGTGCTAGTACAGGAGCTGATGCTAGTCCTTATTTTAGAGTTTTTAATCCATATACTCAATCAAAAAAATTTGACCCTGAAGGAATTTTTATAAAAAGTGTAATACCTGAATTAAAAAATGTAGAGCCCAAACTTCTGCATATGGAAAATGGGCTTTCATCAAATCTTTTTATAGATTATCCAAAAAGTATTGTTGATATTTCAATATCAAGAAAGCAAGCAATCGAAAACTTCAAAAGAGCAAAAAATGAAAACTCTTGATTTAGCTGTTATTGGTTCTGGAATTGGAGGAACTTTAATCTCAAGTTTAAATAAAGAAAAAGACTTAATACTTTTTGAAAGAGACTCTAACCTTGGAGGCTGTGCTAGCACTTTTAAAAGATATGGAAATCTTTATAATGCAGGTGCAACAACTTTTGTTGGATATGAAAAAAATCATCCAGTAAAAGATATTTTTGATAAAGCAGGGTTTATTCCAGATATAAAAAAAAGTGAAGTTGCAATAAGAGTACTTCAAAATAATAAGGTCTTAGATAGGGTAAAGGATTTTGAGACTTTTTTAGAAAATCTAAATAAAGTGTATCCCCATAAAAATAATAGGATTTTTTGGGAAAAGATAAAAGAAGTAGATGAAAAATTTTGGGAACTTAAAAAATTGCATTACGCTAAATATTCATTAGATTCATACAAAAAAACAGCAAGTTCAGTATTAGAACTTTTTTCTGTTTTTGGTTTTGATTTAATTAAAAATGCCAATAATTATATAAATGAAACTTTGATTAATATTTCAAAAGAGTATAAAGAGTTTATAGATGCTCAGCTTTTAATTACTTTACAAACAAAAGCAGAGGGAATCTCTTTGCTTTCTCTTTGTATTGGGCTAGCTTATCCTTTTCATGATGTATTTTATTCAAATGGTGGAATGGGAGCTATTTTTGATGGACTTTTAGAAGACATAAATGTACATAAAAATGAGGAAATAAAGAAGATAATCAAAGAGCAAAATTCTTATAAAATATTATCAAATAAAAATGAATATCGCTCAAAAAATATTATCTTAAATAGTAGTATTTATAATAGTTCTATCCTTTTTGAAGATGAAAATATAAAAAAATATTATGATAAGTTTTCTTTTAGTGATCAAAGTGCTTTTGTTATATATCTTACTCTTGATTTAAAAGATGTAAAAAAAGACTTTTTACATCATTATCAAATTATTCTAAAAAATGAAATTCCTAATTCTATTTCAAACTCTTTTTTTGTATCTTTTTCTTCAAAAGATGATAATAAATTGTCTCAAAATGGATATAGTGTAACAATCTCTACTCATACAAAAGCACTATTTTGGAAAGACTTGAATAAGCAAGAGTATAAAGAGCAGAAAAAAATTACAGAAGATTTTATTATAAATCACTTTTTAGAGAATTTTGAAACAATAAAAAAAGAAGATATAATAAAAAAGTTCTCAGCCACATCTAAAACTTTTAAAAGATATATAAATAGATATAACTGTGGAGGCCGAGCTATTACACTAAAAAATATTTTACAAACCCCCTCTTGTAATACACCTTTTAAAGGACTTTATAATATAGGAGATACAGTTTTTGCAGGACAAGGTTGGCCTGGAATTGCAATAGGTGTTCAAACATTAAATAAGGAATTAAATGCCAAGTGTTGAGTTAAAAGTATCAAAAAATGATTGGGTATATATAACTATAATAGGAGCTTCTTTTGGTTTTCTTATCTCACTTTTTTTCTTTTTTATAAATATTAATTTAAAAGAATTCTCTACAATACTTTTTGGAACTTCTAGTGCTGTTTTTATATCCTTAAGTGCTTTTTTATTAATTACAATTTCAAATGATTATGTGCTTCCAAAAGTAAATAGAAAATTTTGGTATTTTATTAGTTTTGTATTCTCCTTTTTATCTGGCTTTTTAGGCTTTTTATTGAGTTTTTTACTCTTTTCTTTAGGTGATTTTTTTATAATTGATTTTATTACTCCTTTTTGGTTTTATATTAGTACGATTATTGGTTTTTTTACCTTTTTGATTGGACTTATTCTTCATCAATTTATTTCAATGAAATATAAAAACGAGTCTATAAAAAGTGAGGTTTTAGAGACAAAAATAAAGGCCTTGGAAAATGAGCTAAATCCTCATTTTTTATTTAATGCTTTAAATTCTATCTCTGAATTAATTTATCAAGATCAAAAAAAAGCAGAAAAAGCGACACTTGAATTATCAAAATTTTTACGAAATGCAATTACAAAAAATACAATGATATCTTTAGAACATGAAATAAAAATGGTTCAAACATATTTAAAAATAGAAAATATTAGATTTGAAGATAATATAAAAATGAAAGTGGAAATGAATAGTAAAGATTCTCTAATAATGGTTCCAAAATTCTCAATTCAACTTCTTGTTGAAAATGCAATAAAGCATGGATATACTCAAAAAGAGTTAAATATAAAAATAAGTGTAAAAAATAAAACTATAGAAGTTTCAAACGATGGCTTAATAAGTAAAAATGTGAAATTTGGAACGGGATTAAGTAATTTGGAAAATAGATTAAGACTCTTAAATGTGGGAAAATTAGACTATGAAATCAAAAATGATATAATGGTTTTTATTATTAGGTTAAAAAATTAACTTAAGAGAGTTAAGAATAAGGAATAAGATGAAAGCATTAATAGTAGATGATGAAAAACTAGCATTAAATAGATTGCAAAGAATATTAAAAGAAGAAGGCATAAGTGATATAACACAATGTAATAATCCAATTGATGCTATAAAAGAAGTTTCAAAAACAAAATTCGATGTAGCTTTTTTAGATATTTCAATGCCAACAATGACAGGTTTAGAACTAGCAAATACAATAATAAATATAAATCCAAATATTTTTATAATCTTCCAAACAGCTTTTGCTGAATATGCTCTTGAAGCTTTCCAAAGTGGTGGCTTAGATTATCTTTTAAAGCCAATTTCAAATGAATCTATTAAAAAAAGTCTAGAAAAATTAGAAAAATATATCAAAAATAATAGTTTGAAAGAAAATAATACTTCTAAAAAGATAATTGCAAAAAGAGGTTCTAAAATTTATATGATAGACTTAGATGATATTTATTATATAAAAGCAGACCTTGATGAGGTAATTATAAAAATAAAAGAGACTGATGCTTATGTTAGAAAAAAAATGCAAGATATGCAAGAACTTCTAAAAGATAAGAACTTCTTTAGAGTACATAGGTCTTATATTGTAAATGTAGATAAGATTAAATCTATGCAAAGTATTGAACAATCTAAATTGGAAATATCCTTTGTAAATATTGATGATGTAGTTACTAGTTCTAAAGATGGAGCAAAAGAATTTAGAGAGTTTATTGAAAAAAGAAGTGTTTGATTTAAACTCTTTTAAATTTCTAAACTAACATAAAATTTATACAAAGAACCCATATCTTTTATATAATACTACAAATATAATATTGCAAAGGAGTTTAGAATGAAAACAGTAGCAATAACTGGAGCTTCAGGATTTGTGGGAACAAACTTGAAAAATTTATTTGAATCAAAAGATTTTAAAGTAATAGCTATAAAAAGAGAAGATTTAAAAGATACAGAAAAATTAACAGCAATTATAAGCCAAGCAGATATAGTTATAAATTTAGCTGGCGCTAATATTATAAATAGATGGACTAACTCTTATAAAAAACTTCTTTATGCAAGTAGAATTGATACAACGCAAGCCTTAACTGAAGCAATGTACCAAGCAGATAAGAAACCAGAACTTTTTATTTCAACATCGGCTGTTGGAATATACAAAAATAAAGATTGTTATGATGAAGAATCTTATGAATTAGAAGATAATTTTCTAGGTAAACTTTGCCAAGCTTGGGAAAAATCAGCTTTAAGAGCAGAAGAATTTGGAATAAGAACTGCAATCTTTAGATTTGGAATAGTCTTAGGAGAAGGAGGAGCATTAGGAAAAATGATAACTCCTTTTAAATTAGGTCTTGGAGGAACTATTGGAAATGGGAAACAAAGCTTTTCTTATATACATATAGAAGATTTATTAGAAGCTTATTTTCATGTGTACTCAAATAAAGAACTAACAGGAGTGTTTAACCTAACAGCTCCAACTCCAACTACAAATCTTGGATTAACAAAAGCCTTAGGAAAAGCACTACATAGACCAACAATACTTCCTGTGCCTCAATTTGCATTAAATTTAATATTTAGTGAAGGTGCACAAGTTCTTACTGATGGACAATGTGCCAAACCTAAAAGATTATTGGATAGTGGATTTAAATTTAAATATGAAACTATTGAAGATACAATTAATAATTTAGTAAAATAGAAAGAGAAAAATTATGAAAACTTTTGAAAAAATTTCTTTTTTAAACTGTGATATTGATGAACTTTTTGAATTTCATTTAAACATGAATAATTTAAAAGCTATCACACCTTTAGATACAGAATTAGAACTTATAAATAAAGACTTTATACCACATGAAGGTGGTATAGTAAAAATAAAAACTGTTAAATACTTTATTCCTACTAGATGGGATGTTAAAATTGATAAACTACAAAGACCTAATTTACTTGTAGATATTGCTGTTAAATCACCTTTTAAGTATTGGGAACATTCACATATTTTTACAAAAAAAGGGAGTATGTGTGAGCTTAAAGATGTAGTTAACTATGAACTTCCTTTTGGTAAAGTAGGGGAGCTGTTGGACTTTTTTATAAGAAAAGAGCTTAATACAATGTTTGAATATAGACATAGGATTACAAAAGGTTTATTAGAGCAAAGAAAAATATAAAATAACAAATTAAGCATACAAAAGAACTTCTAAAACCAATAAAATACTACAAAAAGGAAAGTTTTGAAAAAAGCTATTGTATTAATGAATATGGGTGGACCTAATAATTTAGATGAGGTAGAAGTTTTTTTAACAAATATGTTTAATGACAAATATATAATAGGAGCTCCTCAACCTATTCGTGCAATGATTGGATTTCTTATTACGACTTTAAGAAAAAAAGAGGCAAAAGAAAATTATGCGAAACTAGGAGGAATGTCTCCAATTGTTGGACATACAAAAAGATTAGTAAGAAGGCTAAATAGAATATTAGATGCTGATGTTTTCTTTAAAATGAGATACACGCCTCCTTTTGCAAAAGATGTATTAGAAGATTTGCGAGATTATGATGAGATTTATGCAATTCCTATGTATCCACATTATTCCTCAACTACTACAAAATCATCTATTGAAGAGCTCGAAAAATGGGCAAAAAAACTTAAAATAAAAGCTAAAATTAAAACACTAGATTCCTATTATGATGATGAGAATTATAATAAAGCAATTGTTGAAAGAATCAAAGAAAGAATAAGTGATGTTAACAGTGAAGATTATGAACTTATTTTTTCAGCACATGGTTTAACTCAAAGATTAATAGACAAAGGTGATCCATATCAAGAGCATGTTTTAAAAAATGTAGAATGTGCAAAAAAAGAGCTTGAGAAGCAAGGAATCAAGTTTAAAAATATTCATGTGGCATATCAATCAAGATTAGGTCCTGTTGAGTGGATTAAGCCTTATATGGATGTTACTTTAAAAGAAATGAAAGATAAAAAAGTTCTTGTTTATCCTATTTCCTTTACTGTTGATAACTCAGAAACTGAATTTGAATTATCAATTGAATATAAAGAAATAGCGGACGAAGTAGGAATTCTTGATTATAGAGTTGCAAAAGCTCCAAATCATAATGGATTTTTTATTGAAACAATAAAAGATTTATATAAAAATAAATGTGCATAAAAAGGATTGAGATGAAGAAAAATATTTTACTCTTGGCATTATTAGTTTTTTTTGTAGGCTGTAGCACAAAACATGAATACTTAAGCACTAAGAAAAGCGTTGATATAAATAGTTATAAAGGTACTTGGTATGAAATAGCAAGATTTGAACACTTCTTTGAAAAAGGTTGTAAAAATGTAACTGCAAGATACAATCTTATAGAAGACAATAAAATTGAAGTAATAAATAAATGTACAAAAATAGAAGATGATAAGAAAAAAGAGGCAAAAGGAATTGCATATGCTATTGATAATACAAATTCAAAACTAAAAGTAAGTTTTTTTAGACCTTTTTATGGGGATTATTGGATAATAGACGTGGACAAAGATTATAAATATGCTCTTGTAGGAAGCCCTTCAAGAGAATATTTATGGATATTAAGTAGAGATAAAAAAATTGATAAGAAAGTAAAAGAAGAGTTACTTTTAAAAGCAAGAAACTCTGGGTTTGATACCAAAAAGTTTATTTGGACTATTCAAGAGTAGACTTGTTCTTCTATTAAATATCATTTAAGATTATATCTTCAATTTTTTTTGATTTTCCAAAATGTGGAAGTAAAATGAAATTAGAATCAGAATATTTTCTTTTTAAATCTTCAATTATGTTAGGAAGATCAACCACTACATGTTTTCCTGAGTTTAAAAAGAAAGGATAAAAGTAAATCTCTTTTGCTCCTTTTTTTATAAACTCAATTACAACAGAATTAATATCAGGAGTTGCAAACTCTAAAAAAGCTGCTTTTTTTAAATCATATTTTTTATCTTTCTTTGAGATGTTTTCAACTAATTCTAAAAATTCATTATTTGATTTTTCTTTTTTACTTCCATGAACTATAAATATTATTGCTTTCATTTCTTTCCTTAAATAAATTAGTGTATTTTTTGGGCTTTTCTCTTATAAGCTTTTTAATCTTGAATAGATAAACTAGCTTTCTTATGTCCTATTGGACCTTTTCCTTTTCCTAGGTTTGGAGCATATTTTATTGCATTATATATAAATCTATTCGACGTTTCTATTGCTTCATCTAAACTTTTGCCTAAAGCTAGATTTGCAGCAATAGCACTTGAAAAACTACAACCTGTTCCATGAGTGTTTCTTGAATTTAGAAAAGGAGTTTCGTATTTTGTTATAGTTTGATTTAAATATAAAGTATCAATACTTTTTTCTTCTTGATTTTTATTCATTTCAATAGCATTTTTTATAATTGTTGCACATTTTAATTTTTTAATTTTATCAATAGCTTCATTACTATTTTTTTCATAATTAAATAGTGCTTTTGCTTCAAACTGATTAGGAGTTATAATTGTTGCATAATCAAAAAGTGTTTTCATATTTAAAATCGCATCTTGACTTAAAAGCATTGAACCTGCTTTTGAAATAAATACTGGATCTAAGACAATTGGAATATTTAAATCTTTTATAAACTCTCTAATTGTGTCAATAATTTCATTTGAAAATAACATACCAATTTTAATTGCACTTACTTCAAAATCTTCAAATACCATTTCTAGTTGTTCTTTTACAAAAGAAGCATCAACTGTACTAATACTTTTTACTCCTGTAGTATTTTGTGCTGTCAAGACAGTTAAGACCGTACATCCAAAAACACCAAAGGCTTCAAATGTTTTTAAATCAGCTTGAATTCCAGCTCCACCACTACTATCACTACCTGCTATACTTAGAACAACTTTCATTACTTACCTTATTGCTTTTCTTTTAAAAATTCTTTAGTCTTATTTTTATTACCTAGCTTATCAACTAGCTCTAAAATAGCTAATATTCTAGCACTTAAAGGAATAATTTTACCAAGTGTTCCTCTTGAATATCCTGAACTATTATATTTTTTATGCTAGCTTCTTACAAGTTTATAAGATATTTTAATCTTTTATTATAGTAATAACAAGTTCCCCAACTGTGAAACCAAATTTTTTCATTTTTGAATGATTTAGTATTACTCCATCTTCTTGTAAATGAAGCCAATCTTTTACATTTATATCAATTGTTGAATCATTATATGGAACACGCATTGTATAATCTATCATTACTGTGTTTCCATTTGCAATCATTTGTGCTTCTCCTACTATATCTCCTGCTGTTCCTATAAAAGTCTTAGCCCCTGTAGGTTTTAAAGTCCAAACTCTAGTTTGTGTTTCGCCATTATCATAAACAAACTTTTCATCTAAAGTTCCAACACCATTTTCATCCCAAGAACCTACTAACTCACCTTTAAATGTTTTGATAATATTTCCGCTTCTATCTTTTACCATTCCATATGCACGTAATGGTCCATTTAAATACTCTTGAGGTATAAATTCTGGGCTTTTATTTGTAAAATCTTCTATTTTCATTTGAGAACATCCTGTAAATATTAAAATAAAGATTGATAAAATTAGGATTTTTTCTTTCATGCTACTAATCCTTCATTTAATGACATATTTTGGTATCTAGTAAAAGCTACTTGTACTAGATTTATATTTCTTGTTAGAAAAGCTGCTTCACAATAACATAGATACATTTCCCACATTCTAATAAAGTAGTCATCAAAACCCAACTCTCTTACATATTCAACTTTTTGCTTAAAATTCTTATTCCAAATATTGAGTGTTTTTGCATAATGCTCTGTATATTCTTCCATATGAAGAAGATTTAATTTAGTATTTTTACTTGTTACATCTAATATTTTTCCAACACTTGGAAGATGTCCTCCTGGGAAAATATATTTTTGAATAAAATCAGTTCCTTTACAATACGCATCATATCTTTGATCAGGCATTGTAATTATTTGCATTACTAAGATTCCACTAGGCTTTAGCAACTCTTCACATTTTTTAAAAAAAACATCAAAATATTCACGTCCAACAGCTTCAAACATTTCAACAGCAATAACTGCATCAAATTCTCCTTGCATATCTCTATAATCTTTTAACATAATATTTATTGACTCATGAATATTATGCTCTTTAAATCTATCTTCACAAAGTTTTTTTTGCTCTTTTGAAAGAGTCAAAGTTGTAACTTCACAATCATATTCTTTGACTAAATGCATAGCCATAGCTCCCCAACCTGAGCCAATTTCAAGTACCTTTGAACCTTTTTTAAGGTTTAATTTCTTTGCAAGAATATCTATTTTTCTTTTTTGAGCTTCAAATAATGGCTCGTCTGGTTTTTCAAAAATTGCTGAGGAATACATCATTGTATCATCTAAAAAAAGTTTAAAAAACTGATTTGATAAATCATAATGCTCTTGTATATTTTTTTGTGACTTTGTTTTAGAATTTTTTCTCATAGTATGCTTAATTTTATTAATTAGAGGAAAAAGATTGTATAAAGAAAACTTTTTTTCGTCTTCACTTTTTGTTTGTAGGGCATCAGAATTTATTAGTGCAATTTTAATTAGTGCCGTTAAATCATCACATTCAAAATCTTTGTCCATATAACTTTCTGCAAAACCAATATCTCCAAATAATGTCAATCTTCTAAATAAATCTGCATTATTTAAAAGAAGTTTTGCTTTTGGTTTTTCATTATTTCCATATATTTTTGTATTTCCATCACAATATGTAACCTCTAATGTTCCTTTTGTGATTTTTGAAAAATATTTATTCCCTAGTTTATTCCATAATTCTTTCATTTTATGCCCTTTTTATTTGATCACATGATCTTGGTTTATTCCATTTTAAACCTTTTAATTTAAGTTTTAAACTTTGCCAAATTGTTCTTGTAACTACCCAAAAAGTAAGTAGGGTGTGTCTAAAAAATAGTGAAATAATACTCTTTTCATTAAATACTAAAGAGTTTCCTACAAAGGTGGAAGTTAATATTTTTTTATCTTCTTCAAAAAGCTTGATTCCAATAGAAAATTTATTATGCTCATAAGTTAAATCAAATTCATATTTTCCTTCTGCTTTTAAAAAAGGAGAAACATACATATCTTTTAAAATCTTTCCTTTATAATGTTTCTTATCCTTTGAGTCTAACTTTAGAGGATAAATAGCTCTTCCTCCATTGTAATTATGAACTTCTGCTATCATAAAAGTTGGTTTATTTTCTTCAAAAAGAAGTAAAACACTTATTGGATTAAAAACATAAGCTAAGATACTAGGAAGAGTTATAAACCTCATTTCCTTTGTAGCTTTTATAGAATATTTTTCTAATAACTCTTTTATATTTTCTTTAAAATCTTCATTTTTCCCAAAATGGTCTTTTGTATTAAAAGAAAAAAGATTAAATTTGTTTTTTGAAAAATATTTGTTATCAAGTTTTTCAAAAGAATTCATATCAATATCAATCATAAAAAACTTATATGCAAAATCATGTTTCTTAGGAAAATACCTTTTATGATAAATCATTCCTTCTTGAAATTTATGACTCATAATTCACACCCAAATTCTGCTGCAATTGTATTTGCAGAATATAAACCATCTTCATGGAATCCATATCTCCAATAAGCTCCTGCAAAATATGTATTATTTTTGCCATTTATTACATCTCTTTTTTCTTGTGCTTCAATTGCTTTTATATCAAATTGTGGGTGTTCATAAGATATTTCTTCAATAACTTCTTCTAGTTGTTGGGTTTCATTTAGTGATACAAAATACTCTTTTTTTGAATCTAAGTTTTGTAATCTATTTATCCAATAAGATAAACTTACATTTGTGTCATTTTCTTTTGCCCCTTTTGCATTTGTTTTGTAATTCCATGCTGCATAAACTTTTTTGTTTGGGAATAAAGTTTTTGTATCATTGTGAAGAAAAGCTTTATTTTCTTTATATTCAAAGGCTGAAAGAATTATAAGTTCATCAATAGTTGGTTCATCAAGTAATTGTAAAGCATCTGGTGCATGCATAGCAAATATAACTTTGTCATATATTGATTTGCTATTATCTTTGTGAACTAAAATCACTTTTTCTTTTTCTCTTATTACACTTATCACATCACTATTTTTTATGATTTTTCCTGAGATTTGCTTTGAGATTTTATTTACATAATTGATTGAACCACCACTTACTGTTAGCCATTGATGATGGGAATCAACTCCTAATAGTCCATGGTTTTTAAAAAACTGCAGAAAAGTTTTTGCAGGAAAATCATTCATTTTATCACTTGGCGTTGACCAAATAGAGGAACCCATAGGAATAATATATCTATTTTTAAAATAGCTTGAATAATCTTCTAAATACTCACCTAAAGATAGCTTCAAATCTAAGCTATTTATTTCTAAATCTTTATTTGCCTTTTTATTAAATTTTATAATATCCAAAATCATTTTTATATGAGAATATGAGAAAATATTTTTCTTTTGAAAAAACATTCCTTTTAATGATTCTCCATTATAAGCTAAATTGTTTTTTTGATCCCAAAAAGCAAAACTCATATCACTGTTTTCTATTTTTACCTCAAGCTCTTTAAAAAGTTTTGTAAGAAGAGGATAGGTTGCGTGATTAAATACTAAAAATCCAGTATCTACTCCAAAGTTTTTATTTTCTTCTTTTACTATTGTAGTTCTTGCGTGTCCCCCTAAACGATTGTCTTTTTCATAAAGGTCAACTTCGTGTTTTTTACTTAATAAGTAAGCTGAACTAAGACCACTTATTCCTGCTCCTAAAACGGCAATTTTTAATTTCTTAGTCATTGTTCTTTTTCCCTTTTGGATTTTGTGGTGTAAAAATGAGTTCTTTAGTATCCATATAATTTGATAAAAATGAAACGATATTATCTAAGTTTTCTTTTTTCATAAATGGTTTTCTATTCATAACCCATACATATTCCATATCATTATCAACCATAACAGCTGTGCTATAATCTTTTGATAAATATATTATTCTATATTGTTTAGTGAATATCCAAAAGTATGTCATGTCAATTTGCGACATTATATTTCCATTAGAAGCTTTTGCAACGCCATTGTATTCGATTATATTTCCATTGAATACTTTATTAAAACATCTATTCTTCACTTCATATTCAAGCTTTTGTGTAAGAGTGTATTCAACAGTTGCCCCAACACAATTTTTTTCAAAACTATTTTCTGTTCTTGCAATTTCATACCATAAACCACTAAAACTTTTTGCATCTACATAATCTACTGGTTTAGGAGCTTTTATATCATCAAAGGAAGTATTTGCAATAAGCATTGAAAGAATAAATATTGTTGTAAAAATTAATTTCATATAAAACTCCTTGTTATATCTTCAAATGTCATTTTATATTTATATAAGTAATTTTTGTAGTGAAAATATGTTTCTTCATAATTATTTATGATTTTATATTTTTATATTAGTGTCTTCATATTTATTAATGAAAAATAAAGCTATTATTTTCATGCAAACAGGAGCTAGGCCATAAAGTAAGGACAATACAAATAAAGATTCTTTACTTGGATTGCTAATATTAAATTCAAAAAGTTCTAATATTATAAAACTAAAGGCAACTGCAAAAGCTAAAGAAAGTTTTGTAATCATAGTCCATATTCCAAAAAGAAAACCAGTAATATTTTTTTGAAAGCCAGTTGCTTTTTGTGCTAAATCACTTTGTATTGCAGTTGGCATTGCCATATCAGCTCCCAAACAAAAGCCTGAAATTAGACTTATTATTAGAAAAGGAATTAAGTCATGTTCTCCTAAAAAAGGAACAAAAATAAAAACGCTAGAGGCTAAAATTATCGAAGATATCCAAGTTTTCTTTTTGCCTATTTTATTTGATAAGATATTCCAAAAAGGAAGGGCTAGGACTCCTGCTAGAAAATATAAAAGTAAAACAACTCCACTAGCTTCTTTTTCTTTTATAAATAATTCAATAAAAAGTAAAAATAGAGTTGCAGGTAGGGCATTTGCAAAGTTATTAAAAAAATAACCTACTTGTAAAGATTTTAGTCCATCTAAATTTTTATAAATATTTTTAATGTTTTTAAAAGTAAATTTACTACTAATCTCATCACTTTTATTTACTTTTATTTTAATTGTTTTCAAACTTATAAAAAATAGAGGAAAGAAAAGAATTAAAAAAGAAATAAATAATACATTCAAGGTTTTTTGAGGACTTTGTGAAACATTAAAGACATAAGGAATTAATAAGGCTATTAAAACACCTACTATTGTAAAAAGCTCTCTAGAACTATTTAAAACTGTTTTATCTTCATATTTTAAACTAATTTCACTACTCCAAGTTAAATATGGAATATTAATCATGCTCCAAGCTATGTAAATCAAAATAGTAAAACTTAAAAGCCATAATTTAGGATATTCAAGGTTTGGATTAATTAAAAAGTAAAAACTAAATATTATAATAACTGAACCTAAAATCATTAAAGGTTTTCTACTTTTAAAATGCTGAACACTTTTATCACTTAAATATCCAAAAAATGGATCGGTAATGACATCTGATAATCTTGAAATAAATAATATTAAACCTACAAGACCAATATCAATACCCACATCTTTTGTATAAAAAGTAGGGAGATAAATATATAAAGGAAGTCCAATAATAGCTAAAGGAATAGCTATTAAACTATAGTTTATTATAGTTTTTTTTCCCAGTTTTGAGCTACTTTTTTCCATATCTAATTTTTAATTTTTCTTTTGATAAATTTGATAAAAGATGATAAAATTGGTATTTTTTCATATAAATTTTCTGCTGTATCCCAATAATCAATATGTGATATTACTTTTATTTTATTAAATTCAATTCTGCTAATTCCTTCAAAAGATTCTTGCTTTGTTGTATTTTTAAATTTAAATTCAAAGTCCCATCTTATATAGGCAATATTCCCTTTCTCAATAACTTCTTTTATTTTGAATTTAGGATTATCAAGTTTTTTATACATATCCTGAAAAATATCATAAATTTTTTCAATACCAACAACCTCATGAAAAGGGTCTTTAAACTTCGCCTCTGCATCTAAAACTTTTTCATATTCATTTATTGAAGTATTATTAGTTATATTTTCAAAAAAAGAAGCATAATCTAAAGCATTCATGGCAAAATCTTCTGTGTAAGTTTTAAAGATAATTTATATGGTAAAAATCTTAATATTTTCAAAATTAAAGATAAAAAATATGGAAATCTAATTTCAAAAGTGTAGGATTGTTCAATTCCTTCAAGAATCTTTTTAGCGGTAAATAAAGGAGTCATTAATTGGGGCATTTCAAAACTATTTTTGTCAGTCAATCTCGTTTTTACGAAACCATGATTTATAATTTGAAGTTTAATATTAAGCAAATCAAGTTCAGGTTGTAAAGATTGAGCAAGGTTTACTAATGCTGCTTTTGGAGCAGAGTATCCACCTCCTTGGGGAAGTCCAAAATAAGAGGATAAACTACAATTCCAAATCCATTGACCACTTTTTTGTTCTTTAAAATATGGTAGGATTTCATTCATAACTCGTATAACCCCTAAATAGTTTACTTCATTCATTTGTTCAAATTTGGAAATATCCCAAGAGTTTATGTCCATAACTTCATAAGCTCCTGCATTATAAAACCAAATATCAATTTTATTGAAAATACTCCAAGCCTTTTTTACTATATCTTTTATATTTTCTTTTGATGAAACATCAAAATTAAGAAGTGAAATATCATCAGAATATTCATCTTTTAAATTTTGTAAAGATGGATTATCTAAGCAGTTTCTAGAACTTACAATCACTTTGTAATTATTAGCTAAGCAAAGTTTAACTAATTCAAGTCCAATTCCACTACTTCCACCAATAATCCAGATTATTTTTTTAGCTTTCATTCTAAAGCCTTTTTATTTTAATTATAGTCTAGAAAAATATTTTTAATAGTTAGAAAATGTTAGTTTATATTATTTAGAAATAAGAATATTGTGATTTATGCTTGTACAAACAAAAATATGATACTCCAAAGAGTATCATATTTAATAAGCTTATTAAGAAAAAATATCTGCCATTTGATTTTTGTACCAACCAACAGCATATTCAGCTTCTGTAGCTCTAAAGCTAGGAGATGCTCCCATAGGACTTAATCCTCCAGCCCCAGGAACTGTATCAAAAATATCTTCTTTTGCTTCATAAACAGCAGCAACTGAAATCCCATAATTAGGAGCAACTAAACTATAACAAGTATTTGCTAATTTTGGAGGATTAATAATAGCTTGTTTTTTTAATATTCTTGCAATTTGAAGTACGGCAATTTTTGCTTGAGAATTTGCTGAAAAGCCAGATTTTGGCATCTTTGTAGCAATAGCCGCATCACCTATAACATGAACATCTTTTACAAGTTTTGATTCAAATGTCTTTTTATAAACAGGACACCAATCACCTTTTGTTAATCCAGAGTCAAAGGCTAATTTGCCTGCTTTTTGATTTGGAATATAATTTAAAACATCAGCCTTTACAACTTCATCTTCTGTTATTATCTCTTTTTTAATTGGATCTACTGAAATAACAGCGCCACCAAACTCTGAACTTCTCCAATCAATCATATCCCCATAAAGTTTTTCCCAACCTTCTTGAAATAATCCTTGTTTAGAGAATTTATTCTTTTGATCAAGAATAACAATTTTTGAGTTTGGTTTATTAGTTTTTAAATAATGTGCAACTAATGAAATTCTTTCATATGGTCCAGGCGGACATCTAAAAGGATTTTTTGGAGCAACCATTACATATGTTCCACCATCTTTCATAGCTTCTAACTGTTCTTTCAAGAGTATAGTTTGTGCTCCAGCTTTATAGGCATGTGGAGAGTAATTCTCTGAATCTTCCACATAACCTTTTTCATATTTAAAATCAATACCAGGAGATACAATAGCTTTGTGATAAGGAATAACTTCGCCACTTTCTAAAATAACAGTATGTGTTTTAGCTTCAACTTTTGCTACTTTTTTATGAATAACTTGTACTTTATATTTACTTTCTAAAGTTTTATAATCATGTTTGATATATTCAATATCATTTAATCCTGCAATAACAGTGTTTCCAAAGGGACAAGTATAATAATTTTGATTTTGTTCTATTAAAATTACTTCTGTTTCAGGGCTAAATTTTTTTAAATATTTAGCAGCAGTAGCTCCACCAAAACCACCACCAACAATAACAACTCTTTTTTTGTTTTTTGGTAAAGTGCTTGTCATACTAGTAATACTGTTACAAGCAGTAAGTGAAAGTGCAAATGAACTTGCAAGTAGTTTATTAAAATTTCTTCTATTCATCATAATCTTACCCTCTATCTTTCTATTTTTGAAAAGTAATAAGAAACTTGTTCTAGCTCAGCATCGCTAAAACCTTTTACATGCTTTTGCATCATTGTTCCTACTTTTTCACCATTTTTATAAGCTAATAGAATACTATACATGGTATTTTTTCCCATGCCTGCTATATAAGGTGTTACAGCGACTGATTTCCCATCAGTACCATGACATGAAGCACAAGAAAGTGATAACATTTGACCTTCTGTAGGATTATAATCCACTGCATAAGATAAGCTACATAGACAAGCTATTGTTGCAAATATCTTTTTCATTTTTTCTCCTTTTTTCACTTTTGGTATTTACTTTAAATAAAAAGTAAGTAATTAATAATATTAATTCTTTTCTTAATCAATTGTGAGTAAAGAATATTAATAAAATATTTAAGTTTATTACTTTTTTAAGAGCTTAAAGTATTCTTCTCTTGGTATTTCTCTTGCTCCTAGAGAGGCTAAGTGTTCATTATAAACTTGACAATCAATTAGTTTAATTTCATTTTGTTTAGATTGCTTGCATAAATGGTAAAAGGCAACCTTAGAAGCGTTGTTTTCAAGAGAAAACATACTTTCTCCACAAAAAATATCATTTATCATTATGCCATATAAGCCACCTACTAATTTCTCATCTAAATATGTTTCAATAGAGAAGGCAACTCCAAGTTCGAAAAGATTTGTATAGGCTTGTATAAAATTATCATCAATCCAAGTCTCATCTTCATGTTTTCTTTTAATATTTGAACAGTTTTTTATTACTTCTTCAAAATTTGTATTTGTTTTAACAATAAAGCCTTTGTTCTTTATTGTTCTTTTTAAACTTTTTGAGATTTTAAATTCATTTGGATATAAAACCATTCTTTTTTGAGGACTGAACCAATGAATATGATTATATTCATCAATAAACCAAGGAAATATCCCATTTTCATAAGCATTTATTATTCTTTGTGGATGAAAATCTCCGCCAACTGCAACAAGGTCATCATTTATCATTTCTAAAGTAGGAAAATCAAAATTATTTTCATCTAATAAGTATATTTTGTGTTTTTTATCTAAAAGTTCCATTGGGAATAATGGTATCTTAAATTTATTAATTGATTATAAATAGATTGTTTAATTAGGAAAAAAAGAGAGGATGATGACAAGAAAAGCTTTTAAGCTTTTCCGTCAAAATTATTTTCATTTACTTTTACTACAATATCATTTGCAATTGAATTTGTTTCTCTTGCAATATCATTTGTTTTATCTGCAATTGCAGCATTTTCTTGAGTAAATTTATCTAATTGATTTACTGCATCACTAATTTGAATCATTCCAGTATTTTGCTCTTTAGCAGCATTAGTAACATCATCAATTAATTGACTAGTAGTCGTGATTTTACTTTCAAGAGTAGTAAAGCCTTCAATCATAGACTTACTAATTTCTATTCCTTCATTTGCTTTTATTGTTGCAGATTCTACTAATTCTTTAATCTCTTTAGCAGCTTCAGCACTTCTTGATGCTAAGTTTCTTACTTCTTGTGCAACTACTGCAAATCCTTTTCCAGCTTCTCCTGCTGTTGCAGCTTCAACCGCAGCATTTAAAGATAAAATATTTGTTTGGAACGCTATTTGGTCAATTACAGAAATTGATTCATTAATAGCAATTACTGTTTCATTTATTTTATCCATAGAGTTTACAGTTTTACTAGCTAAATCTTTACCTATGTGGGCAGATTTTTGAGTTTGATTAGAAATTAACAACATTTCTTGAGCTTTTTCACTTGTTTGTTTTATATTACCTGTAATCTCTTCAATTGAAGCAGCTGTTTCTTCTAATGAAGCAGCTTGGCTATTTGCATTATCATTTAATATACGTACATTTGTAGTAAGTTCGTTTGATCTATTTTGTAAACTCATACCATCTTTTTGATTATCTAATAAAATTTTGGTAATCATTTTATTCATATTTATAATATCAGCACCAATCTTACCACTATTTGCAGGATTGATTTTTTTTGTAAAGTTTCTGTTTGCGTACTCTTCTAATACTTCATTTAAAGTATTGATATTTATACCAACTAACTTTTGAATATTATCAAGCATATTATTTAGTAAAGATTTTAATTCTTCAAGAGCCATATTATTTGTTGAATTTGAAACTCTTTTATCTAAAAATCCTTTTCCTACATGATTTACGATATTTTTAACATCTTCAATTAGTAAGTTATCTTGCTCTATTATAGTTTTTGTTCTTTGAATATTTTCATTTATTAATTTAGACATTTTTCCTATTTCATCATTTGAATTAATAACTAAAGGAGTAATCTCGTCTTGTTCTTTATTTACATATTTAAAGAAGTCTAATAAACCATTTTCAAAGATAGCTAAAGGTTTAACAATAACTTTATTCATAACAAAAATAGTTGCAACACTAAATAATAAGATAATAAGTACAACAATAATAATTATTTGCATAATTGCAGAATTAATACTTTTAGTTGTATTTTCATTTATACTTTTTAGATGATCTTCAATATTTGTTATATATGCTCCTGTTCCAATTATTAAATCCCAAGGTTCAAATTTTTGAACATATGAAAATTTTTCATAAACACCTTTTTTCCCAGGAATACTCCAGAAGTATTTTACTAAACCTCCTTCTTTTTTTTCATTAGCAGTTTTTACGATTTCTCTATAAAGGTATGTACCTTTTTTATCTTGAAGGTCTGTCATATCCTTTCCAGCTAATGATGCATTTCCTCCGTGTGCTTGTACAACATGATTAGAATCATTAATCCAAAAATACCCTGTTTTCCCATATTTCATATTTTCAATTGCAGTTAAGGCTTCTTGTTTCATTTTTTCTGAAATGTCATCAATATATGCACCTGTTCCTAAAATCCAATTATAAGGTTTAAAAACTCTTACTATTGAAGCTTTAAAAGTAGTTTCTTTACTAGTAGGATTATAAAATGAATATTCAATATATCCAGTGTCTTTTCCTGTTTTTTTAAGTTCATTAGCACCTAATTCAACAAAAGGAACTTTTGGAGTATTTTTAAAATATTTTCCTGATAATTCTTTTTTTATTGGGTGCATTACCATTTTATAATCGAAATCATTAATCCAAAAATATCCAGACTTGCCATATCTTGTTGCTTCAACAATTGCTTTAATTCTTAGTTTTAATTCTTCTTCATTCATCAAATTTTTATTTTTTTCATATTCACTAGTAATAATTGAAAATAGAAAATCAGATTGTTCTTTAATATAGTTTTTAACTTCTTCTTTTATTTTATCTTTTGAAGTTCTTGCATAATAAGATTCAACAGTTTTATATGCTAAAGAAACATAATTTTTCAATTCTTTTTCTTTTGTTTCATAAGAAAGCTTTTTTGTTTCTTCAAGAGTATTTCTTGCTTGTTCTTTCATTGAATAAATTGATTCAAATAAGATTGCTAATGCAACAATTACAATTGATGCAACAAGTGTTGTGAGTAGTTTGAACTTTATAGAGCTATTTTTAAACATAATCTTTCCTTATATATCAAAGCTAATAAATAGCTATTTTAAATTAAAAAATCATAGCATTTTTTTTATGTAAAACTACTAAAAAATCGATTTTATTTGATTGGATTATTGTTTTAATATAATATTTTTGATAATATATAAGTTATGAAATTACTACTTATAAATATAATTCTTTTTACAAATATTTTTGCAATAGAATATGGAGAACTTTTTTTTCAAGGAAATTGTATAACTTGCCATAATATTCATGAAAAAAAATCAGCACCTTCTATAAGTGAGATTAGAGAAAATTATATAAGAGCATTTCCTAAAGAAGAAGATTTTGTAAATTACTTAGCTACTTGGGTTTTAAAACCTAGTAAAAAAATGTCAATAATGCAACATTCCATAGATGAATTTGAACTTATGCCTGAACTTGCTTACGATGAGTATACTTTAAAAGAAATTGCAAAATATATTTATAAAACTGATTTTAGTAAGCTACCGTAATAGGTATATATAAGTTTAGTTCAAACTCTTTTGTTTCTTCTGTAAATAGATTTTTTTTGTATATTACGTAAGGTGGTGTAGTTTTTACTTCATAACCTGAGTTTGGCAACCAAAAATGATATGCATATCTAATAAAATTTAGCAAATCTCCATACTCACCTTTTAAATAAAAAACTGCACAAAGAGATTTGGGAATTTCAAAAGTACTTAATGTTTTAAAATCATTTGAGACCTCAATACAAGCTACATAGGAGCACTCTTTTAAAGGTATGATTGTAGGATTATCATGATATAAAGCTATTTCTCTATAATTTGTAATATTTTTTTCATAAGTGATTGCTTTCAATTTTTGCCAAGTTTTTTTTATCTCGTTATTGTAACCTTTATGCCTAATATAAGCACATTTAATAGCCTCGCATACTTTTATTTCAGGTTCAATATTCGAAAAATCTCTAGAAGAAGGAAAGGCTTTTAAAAGCTCTTTTGAGAATTTTTTGTAAGCACCATCTCGCCATTTTGTTGGAGTATAATGGTATCTATTTTTAAAGGCTTTAATAAAAGAAGAATGGGAAATATATCCGCAAGATGAAGCTATTTCACTTATTGTTGAATCTGTATTTGTTAATAATAAGTTTGCTGCTTTTTGTAATCTAATTGTAGTAACAAGAGAAAAAACTGTGCTATTTGTTTCTTCTTTTATAATCCTATGATAATGATATTTACTAACTGAGTTTATAAAAGAAAGTTCATCTAGAGTGATTTGATGCTCTAAATTACTGTAAATATAATTATAAGTTTTATTTAAAATATCACTTCTAAGAATTTTTGTATTTTTTTTCATACCAAAATTATACCAAAAAATAGCAATATAAGACAAATATTTTGAAATTTAAGATAAAGAATAGTTTTTATTATTTAATTATAATAGTAGAAATAAAACTTTTGAAAAAAATGGGTAAAAAGGGAAAGAAAAAAAATGACATCAACTAAAATCGAAAGATCATATATAAGAGAAATACTAGATGCAACAAATAAAAAGACAATTTCTTTTGCAGGAGGATTGCCTGATCATAATTTATTTCCAATGAAAGAGCTAAAAAAAGCTTCTTTAAAAGTATTTAAAAATTCTTTATCTATGCAATATTCAAAATCACAAGGGAATGAAGGTTTAAGAAAAATTATTGCTTCTTTATATACAAATGAATATGATTTTCCTACATCTAAAGATGAGATTTTAATAACAACAGGAAGCCAACAAGCCTTTGATGTTATTTCAAAAACATTTTTAAAAGAAGATGTTTTTGTACAGTCTCCTTCATATTTAGGAGCCTTAAGTGCTTTTAGAATTTTAGGTTTAAAAATAAACGAGTTTGAAGATATAAATTTCTTAAAAAGTAATTTAAAAGAAACTTCTGGATTATATATGATGAGTGACTTTATAAATCCAACTACAAAGTGTTTAAGCAAAAAAGAGAGAAAAAAGATTTTGGAACTTTTAAATAAAAATAATCCATATCTTATAGAAGATGCAGCTTATTCTTTGTTGGATTTTAATGGAAAAATTAGAAAATCAATTTCTTCAAGTTATGAAAAAAGTTTTCATTTAGGTTCTTTTTCTAAAATTGTAGCTCCTGGATTAAGAGTAGGGTGGATTCGTGCAAAAAAAGAGTTAATAGATGAACTTTTAGTTTCAAAAGAGGCTTTAGATTTACATACTCCAACTTTTAATCAAATGCTTTTAAATGAATATCTAAAAAAGAATGATTTATTTGAACATTTAGAAACGATTAGAAAAGAGTATAAAGAGAAAATGCAGTTTATGAGTTCATGTTTTGAAAAATATATTCCAAGTTTTAAATTCAAAAAACCAAAAGGTGGAATGTTTATTTATGGAGAATTTACTGAAGATAGTTTTGCATTAGCTAAAAAAGCACTTGCAAAAAATATTGCTTTCGTGCCTGCTTCAGTTTTTTATACTGATAAAAGAGTTTCTAATCAAGCAAGGTTTAATTTTTCAAACTCTAGTAAAAAAGAGATAGAAAAAGGTTTAAAAGAGTTGAAAAATCTAATCTCTTAAGTTTTTATATTTTCTTGTTCTCAAGTTTTTACTTGAGAACAAGTTTATCCTCTTTTTAAAATAATCTCTCCTAGGTTTCTTTGTATTTTATTTGCTACAACTTCACATTTTACTTTAAATAAAAAGAAAATTCTTTTATCTTTATATGATTCTAAAGACTCGAAATTTCCCATTCCTTTTGATAAAACTAAAGGTACACTGTGAAAAAGTTTCAAAAAATCTTCATTTGCTTGGCTTTTTTCTAAGCCTGGCGTATCTACTCCTGAACTTATAACTTCACAATATTCATCAATCCCAACTTGAAAAGCCTCTTTTGTTGTAATATCATTTATAATAGCTTTTCCTCTAGTTGCATAATAGATTTTTAAATTTGGATATAGTTTTTTTATTGTTTTTGCTAGAACCTTATCAAAGACATTCTCTCCTGCATTATCACTAAGAATTATTAATTTGTCTGTTTTAAAAAGCTCTTCTTTAAATAGTTTATAATCATTTACAGAAAAATTTGTTTCAAAAATAGAGTTTATTTCTTCATCTAAAGAGAACTCTTTTGTTGTGGCAAAGTCTATTACATTTCCAGCAACTGCTGCTTTTATTGCTGTATATAGTTTATCTTCACTATTTTTAATTTTTTCATTGATCAAAGGAAGATAAGAGGTAGCTTTTTTAATTGATTCTTGTTTTAATTTTTCTAAAGGATCTTCAAGGTTAGTCATTTTTCCAAGATATTCATATACATCTTTTGCAACATAAGGAGGAGTGTCATTAAAAGAGAAGTTTTTTGACCTTTTATGTACTTCAGTCATAATCTTATTTGAAAGTTTTTCATCAAGATTTAAAAGTTTTGTAGCTTTTTGAATCTGTCCTACTATACATTTTACACAGTCATTAGTTATATTCATGATTTATTATCCAATTTCTTCTAATAAGATTTGTATTTTATACAACTTTTTACTATAAATTTACCTTACTTTTTGTATACTCTTTCCTTAATTTAAAAATTTAAGGATAAATTTATGTTTAAGCTAAAAGAACATAGCACAAATGTTTTTACCGAATTTTCCGCTGGATTTACAACATTTTTAACAATGATGTATATTGTCCCTGTTAATGGATTTATTCTAGCAGATGCGGGTCTTCCTATGGAAGCGGTAATAACAGCAACGGCTATAATTACAATATTAGCTACACTTTTCAGTGGGCTTTGGTCAAATACCCCAATAGCGATGTCGGTTGGTATGGGATTAAATGCATACTTTTCATATGGACTTGTATTAGGAATGAAAATACCTTGGGAAACTGCTTTAGGAATCGTATTTCTTTCTGGGGTATTATTTGTAATTTTGTCTTTTACAAACTTTAGAGTTTGGATTATGACTTCAATTCCAATGAATCTAAGACGTGCTATTAGTGCGGGTATTGGTACTTTTATTGCCTTTGTCGGGCTTAAACAAATGGGTATGATTGTAGATAATGAAGCTACTTTGGTTGGACTTGGAGACTTTTCAAATTCAAATGTATTATTAGGTGTTTTAGGGCTTGTTTTAGCCTTTGCTTTTTATTCATACAGAATAAAAGGTGCTTTTATTTTATCAATTTCTATTACTTCAATTGTAGCTTGGAGTGTAGGGATTGGAGACTTTCCAACATCTTATCTTAGTGCACCTTCTTCTATCTCTCCGATATTACTTAAACTTGATATTATGAGTGCTTTATCTTTATCATTATTACCTGTAATTATTACATTTTTAATTACTGATATGTTTGATACTTTAGGTACTTTAACAGGAGTAGGAACAAGAGCAGAACTTTTCCAAGAAAATAATAAAAATGATAAATCTTTACAAAGAACACTTGAAGCTGATGCTATTGCTACAACAGCAGGCTCTCTTCTTGGTGTTTCAACGACAACAGCTTTTGTTGAAAGTGCAAGTGGAGTTGAAGAGGGTGGTAGAACTGGTTTAACAGCTGTTTTTACAGCACTATTTTTTGTTGGAACTTTATTTATGTTACCACTTTTTAAATCAATTCCAGGAAATGCGATTTATCCAGTTTTAGTAGTAGTTGGTGTTCTAATGTTTACAGAACTTGGAAAAATAAACTTTGAAGATACAGATTTAGCAACAAGTGCTGGAGCTTTTCTTATAGTTATTTTAATGCCTTTGACCTTTTCTATTACAAATGGAATCGCAGCTGGGTTTGTAGTTTATACAATTATAAAACTAGCAAAAGGTCAATATAAAGATTTAAATATTGGTATTTTAACAATTACGTTTATTTCTTTACTTACATTTATTTTATAAGGATTATTTTGGAAAAATATTATTACGCATATGATGAGTTTAAAAAAGACACTCAAATATTAGTAGATAAATGTAGAGGATATGAACCAGATATTCTGTTAGCAGTTGCAAGAGGTGGTCTAACTCTTTCTCATTTAATGGCTCAAGCTCTTGATATGAGAAATTTGTATTCTTTAAATTCAATTCATTATGAAGGGGACTTAAAACTTGAAACATTTAATATTTTTAATATTCCTGATGTTTCTCATGCTAAAAGAGTTTTAATTATTGATGATATAGTTGATTCAGGTGAAACTATGGTTGAAATATTAAAAGTATTAAGACAGAAGTTCCCTGGAGTTGATTTTAAGCTTGCTACTCTTTTTTATAAAAAAACAGCAGTATTACAACCTGATTTTGCAGTTAGAGAAGCAAATGAATGGATTGACTTCTTCTGGGAAGTTGATGTAGTATAATAGTTTGAGTTATAAACTCAAACTATTATATATAAATTATATATAAAATATATAAATTCCTTTGTTTTCAAGTTTTTTTATTGTACAATAAAAATAAATTTACACAGGGATAAACCTTATGACTTTTATTGATTTTAAAAAATTATTACTAGATGCTGAACTTACAATCCCAAAATTCACTGCTTTAATCAAAGTTAGTGAAAAAAATATTCAAGCTTACAAAAAGAAAGAAGAAGTGCCAAATGCAATTGCTGTAATCGCAGCTTGTTTTGCAAAAATGAACCAAGAAAACATGGATTATAAAACTTTAATCAATGATTTAGAACTTCAGAAAAAAGAGAAAAAAGGTGCTGGCTTTTCTTCAAAAAAGAAAGAAAAAAGATAAATAATTTAAAATAAAAACTTCTCTAGATTACTTAAATATTCATTAATTTTTTTTAGCTATACTTCGAAAAAAATTAAGGAAATATATGACACTTAACAAAAATGTTAAACTTTTTTTAACAATTGCATCTATCATGATGGCTTTAGCAATTGCTCTTGGTGCTTTTGGTGCACATGCATTAAAATCAATAGTTGAAGAAACATATCTTAAAACTTATAATACTGGTGTAGCGTATCACTTTTATAATACTTTAGGTTTATTTGCGGCTTCTTTTATTATGTATTTAAAACCAAATTCTAAAAAAGCAGTAATTGCTTCATGGCTTATTTTTATAGGGATGATTGTATTTTCATTTTCTTTATATTTTTTGGTTATTTTAAATATGCCAATTTTAGGTGCTATTACTCCTATTGGGGGAACTTTACTAATTATTGCTTGGATTTTATTAGCACTTGCTATTTATAAGGATTAATATATGACGGCTATGGAAAGAGTTCAAGAAGTAAGAGATGCTAGATGGTTTTCTAATTTAACAACTCTAATTATTATTGCATATGCTTCTGTGCTTGGTTTTAAAACTATGGGAGAAGTAGAAACAAACTATGCTTTGTTTTTAAGAGTTGCTGATGTTTTTGTAACAATATATTTCATTTTTGAAATAGCTATTAAAATGGTAGCAGAGAAAAAATTTACAAACTTTTTTAAAAATGGTTGGAACCTTTTTGATTTTGTTATTGTAGTAGTTACACTTTTACCATTAGAACAATCAGGGTTTGCAGCAATTGCCAGAGTATTAAGAGTATTTAGGGTTTTAAGACTTTTTACGTCAAGACCTGAATTAAAAGCAATTATTGATATGCTTATTAAAGCTATTCCTTCTATTATTGATATTGTAATTCTTATGTTTATAATTTTTTACATATATGCAATTGTAGGAAACTTTTATTTTAGTGAATTACCTTCAGGATTATGGAGTAATTTCTTAGTTTCTATGCTTACATTGTTTAGAGTCTTAACCTTTGAAGATTGGACTGATGTTATGTATGAAGCTATGGATGTACATCCTTGGGCTTGGTTATATTTTGTTTCTTTTGTAATAATAGCAGCCTTCGTATTTTTTAATCTTTTTGTTGCAGTTATTATTGGGGAAATGCAAAAACTTCAAGAGTCTGAAATGAAAGAAGAACTTCATGAAGATCACTTAAAATTAGATGTTTTACTTAGTGAGATTAGGGCTTTAAGAGAAGAGGTAAAGGATTTAAAAGAGAATAGAAAAGAGTAGAATTACTCTTTTCTATTTATTCATTTATTCTAATTTGTATTAAATGCTCTATCTCCAGCATCACCCAAACCAGGTCTTATATATTTATTATCATCTAATCTTTCATCAATTTGAGCAATAAAAATATCAACATCAGGATGCGCTTCTTGTACAGCTTTTATACCTTCAGGAGCTCCTAAAATGTTTAATGAAATGATTTTTTTTGCACCTTTTGATTTTAAGAAATCTATACCATCAATTAATGAACCACCTGTTGCAATCATTGGATCAAGTAATAATACAGTTTTGTCATCAAGAGAAGGTACGTTTTCATAAAAAAGTTTTGACTCTGCTGTTTCTTCATCACGTTTCATTGCTAAAAAACCACTTCTTGCATAAGGTAGTGTTCTTAAAATCCCTGTTAGCATTGGTTCTCCAGCTCTTAAAATTGGCACAAGTACAAGTTTTTGAACTTCTATTACTTGAACATCTAAAGGTCCTTGCCATGTATCTATGTTATGTGAAACTGTTTTAAAATCTGCTAAGGCTTCTGAAACAATAATTCTTGAGATTTCTTCTATTGTTAGTCTAAATTCATTTGGAGCAGTTCGTACATCTCTTAATCTATTAATTAGATGATTTACAACTACATTTGTGCTTTCTTTATACATTTTTTACCTACTTTTATTCTTGAAAATTTGGACAAATAGTATCTAAAAATTGCTTATAAATTACACAAAAATTTACACAAGATTAATTGAAACTTAGATATTATTCTTAAATAAATTTTTCAAAGAGGTGTTATGAAACCCACAGATTATAATTTTAGAGTAAAAGACTCTATTTTAGGTATTCAGTTTTTATTTGTTGCTTTTGGTGCTTTGGTTTTAGTTCCAATTCTAACAGGTCTTGATCCAAATGTGGCATTATTTACAGCTGGTATTGGTACCTTAATATTTCAAGTTGTAAATAAAGGTGCTATTCCTCCTATTTTCTTAGCTTCTTCTTTTGCATTTATTGCTCCCATTGCTCATGGTGTCAAAACTTGGGGAATTGCTGCAACTATGTCAGGACTTTTAGCTGCTGGTTTATTGTATGTAGTTTTAAGTTTGATTATTAGATTAAAAGGGGATAATTTTTTACATAGATTACTTCCTGCTGTTGTAGTTGGTCCTGTTATCATGTCTATTGGACTTATTTTATCTCCAGTTGCTGTTTTTATGGCTATGGGAAAAACAGGAGATGGCTCAATTCAATTAGTTCCTTTTGAACAAGCAATTGTAATTTCTATGGTAGCTTTGTTTACTACAGTATTTATATCACTTTTGGGAAAAGGTATGTTAAAGCTTATTCCAATTCTAGGAGGAATAATTTTAGGATATTTAGTTGCACTATTTTATGGAATAATTGATTTCTCTCCTGTAACAAACGCTGATTGGTTTGTAATCCCATCTTTTACCGCTCCCGAGTTTAATTGGCAAGCAATAATTTTTATTTTACCAATTGCAATTGCTCCTGCAATTGAGCATATAGGTGATATGTTAGCTATTTCTAATATCACAAAACAAGATTATTTAAAGAAGCCAGGTTTGAAAAATACACTTTTAGGTGATGGATTAGCAACTTCAGCTGCTGCACTTTTTGGAGGACCACCTAATACTACTTATTCTGAAGTTACAGGTGCTGTTACTGTGACAAAAGCTTATAATCCTGCAATTATGACTTGGGCTGCACTTGCTGCTATTATTTTAGCCTTTGTTGGAAAACTAGGAGGAATGTTAGCTACTATTCCTATTCCAGTTATGGGTGGAATTATGTTATTGTTATTTGGAATTATTGCTTCAATTGGTATTTCTACACTAGTTAGAGAAAAAGTAGATTTAGCTTGCCCTAGAAACTTAATTATTGTTTCTATGATTTTAGTATTTTCTATTGGTGGAATGACTTTTAATTTTGGTGGAGTACCATTTTCAGGTATTGGACTTGGTGCAATTACTGGTATTGTATTAAATCTAATTCTTCCACAAGCTAGAAAAGAAGACGACCTTATCTAAGTAAAAAGAGGAGAAAAACTCCTCTTTTTTAATCTTCTACTACTTTATAAAACTTGACTAACCTTATCCTAATTTTACAATGATATTATACTCTTTATAGAACTTGTACAAGTTCACAAATTTTTGAAAACAAGATATAGGATAAAAAAATGGCAAAAGAACATCAATTTGATATCTCTGCAAAACTTGATATGCAAGAGATGAAAAATGCAGTAGTTCAAACTCAAAAAGAGATGGACAATAGATATGATTTTAAGGGAATTACAAAAGAAATAGATTTTAATCAGGGTGCAAAAACTCTTACAATTACTTCTTCAAGTGATAATAAAGTTGATGCAATTTATGATATTTTAATTTCTAAAATGAACAAAAGAGGATTATCAATAAACTCTTTAGATGAAGCTAAAAAAGATGATTCTTCAGGTGGAAATAGAAAATATGTTTTTGCAATTGTAGATTCAATTAAACAAGATGAAGCAAAAACAATTCAATTAGAAATTAAAAAATTAAAATTAAAAGTAAAAGCTGTAAATCAAGGTGATGAAATAAGAATAACTGGAAAAAATATTGATGATTTACAAACTATTATGACACATTTAAAATCACTTGATTTTAAATCGCCATTAGTCTTTGATAATTTTAGATAAAAATTTTTGGAGCGGTTATAATAATTGATTTTGGAGTATAGGAGCTTTTGGAATTAATATTTTAAAACTGGCTCCTTTGTAAGTTTTCCCCTCATAATCATAAGTATCGTTTGTCACTGTAATTATTCCTTGCATATGTTTTGAAATAATTTCTTGCGACATATAAAGACCTATTCCTGTTCCTTGGGATTGATGCTTTGTAGTAAAATATGGTTCAAAAACTCTATTAATTATATCTTTTTTTATTCCCCCAGCATTATCTTTAATTAGGATAATAACTTGTTCTTTTTCTTCATAGGCATCAATAAATATAAGTTTTTTTTGATTAATTAATTTTTCGTTTATTAATAATGCATCTCTCGCATTACTTAGCACATTAAGTAATACTTGAAGAAGTTCTCTTTCAAAATTTGTTATTGTAATGTTATTTATGTTTTTTATTATAGTTATTTCTTTATCTTTAAATTCTGATGAAATTAATTTAAATGTTTTTTCTACCAAAGCTTCGATTAAAAAAGTTTTTTTCTTTTTATCAGGTTTAAAAAAATCTCTAAAATCTTCTATTGTTTGAGATAGATGTAAAGCAGAATTCTTTATATTCTCCAGTCCCATTTCTAAAAAGTGATCATCTAAAATATTTAGGTCTTTTTGGAGTTTTATTCCTGAAGTAGTTGTGGTAATAAGAGATAAGGGTTGTCTCCATTGATGTGCAATATTTCCCATCATTTCACCCATTGCAGTCAATTTATTTTTTTGAGCTAGAAGCTCAACTTGTTTTTTATTTTCATTTAAGTGATGTTCTATATCAATCTTGTATTTTTTGAATTTTTTTTCGATTAATGTTGATATATAAAAACTTATAATAAGTAAAATAAAAGTTGTTAATAGAGAAATTGTAATTAAATTTTCCAAGTTTTCGTTATATTTATTTATTAGGCGATGATTTTCTTCATCAATTAAATTTTTCACATCTTCTTTATAAAAACCTGTACTAATAATCCAATCCCACATGGGTATAATTTTTAAATACATTATTTTTGAAGAAATTCGTTTTGAATTTGGTTTATAAAAATCTAAATTAATATAGCCTTCTTTACTAGCAATTGTTTTTTTTATTTTATTTACTTTTTCAACATTATTTATTGCATTTAACTTATTAAAAAAATTTTCTCCAATTAAGTTTTTATTAATATGGCTTATATATTTATTATTTTTATCAATTGCTAAAAAATAACTATTTTTGCCAAATCTAAGTTTTTCAATTTGTTTTAAAACATTCTTTTCCATATCTTTTGAAAAATCATTTACATATTCACCTGTTCCTATAAACCAATCAAGTTGATAAATATTTTTAACAAAACCAATTTTTTTGTACTCATTAGAATCATCTTTAGTTTTTCTCCAATGCCATTCTTGATAAGCTGAATCTTTATTTTTTAGTAGTTCAATTGATTGTTTTAATACATAAAGTCCTTTTGTATCTTGATAGTTAATTAGATTTTTTCCTTCAAGTTTAGGTAGTAAAGGATGAATGATATTTGTACCTTTGTTATCATAAACAAAGAAATATCCTCTTTTATTGTTGAATCTAATATCTTTTATAGCAGCTTTAAATATAGGTATCATTTCTTCTTTTGATAAACTATCTTTATATTCTTCGTATATATTTGTAATTATAGTATGAGCTTCAATTGTTCTATTTATTAAGGATTGTTTTAGTTTTTTTTCAGTTTCTTTTTGTTCTGAAATTATATAGTTGTAAATATTTTCAATTTGAATTTTAATATTTTCTTTTTGATTTAAAATATATTTTTTTTCTATATCTTTTTCTATTTTTTTAAAATCAGAATCTTGTTTATAAAATAAAAAAGCATTAATAGCTATCGATAAAATCATAATTAGCAATGGTAAAGTATATCTTAAAATAAGAATTAATTGTCTTTCATTTTTATGTACCATTATTTATTTTACATTAATTATCTGAAAACTCTCTTTAACTTTATTTTAAGATAATCTTGATAATTTTACGTTAATTTATCTATTTTTATCAATATAAAAAGGTTTTAATATGAAAACATACGACTTAATTATAATTGGCGGTGGAAGAGCTGCCAATTTAGCTAATAAAGTTGCTAAATTAGGAAAGAAAGTTGCTTTAATTGAAAAGTCTAGTTTAGGTGGAACCTGTGCAAATAGAGGTTGTGTTCCTTCTAAATTATTAATATCTTATGCTGATGTTATAAGAAATATTGAAGAATCAAGTAGACACTACATAAAAAGTAATATAGAAAAAATTGATAAAGAGAAGATTTTTAAAGAAAATAATGATGTTAGACATTTAAAAGAGATGTTGTATATACATCCTGCAATTAGTGAATCACTTTTACCAGCTTCAATTAATGCTATAAAAAAAATAGAGAGTTTTAATGAAAAAAACTAATATAAAACTATTGGTTTTATTTCTTTTAGTACAAGGTATTTTATTTGCAAATAATATAATTTCTCAAGAAAAATTATCTTTTCAAAACGATATAAAAGGTATCTTAGATAAAAGATGTGTTGTCTGTCACTCTTGTTATAATTCTCCTTGTCAATTAAAATTAAGTTCTTTTGAAGGCCTTGTTAGAGGAGCTACAAAAGAAGAAATATATGTAAATAGAATAAAGCCTTCGAATCCTTCAAGGCTTTTTATTGATGCAATAAATCAAGAAGAGTGGGAAGAATTAGGTTTTTATTCTGTCTTAAAAAATTATGAAAATAACAATAAAAATACTAATATCATGACAAGGTTACTTGAACAAAAACAAGAAAAGCCAGAAAATATTGGAGATTATTCTCCTGAAACAGATGATTTACAATGTAGTAAAGATATTAAAGAACTAGATGATTATCTTAAGAAAAATCCTAATCATGGTATGCCTTATGGCTTTCCTGCTTTAGATAAAAAAGAACATAATCTTTTAGTAAAGTGGTTTAAGGGTGAAATTAAAGACGATAGAATAGAAAAAAGTGATAATTCAGAAGATATAGCTCTTTTTGAAACTTTTTTAAATAACTCAGATATTAAATACCAAGTTACTGCAAGATATATTTATGAACATCTTTTTTTAGCTCATATAAAATTTGAAAATGATGATAATTTCTATTCTCTTGTTAGGGCTTATAATAAAGATGGTTCAGATGTAGTTAAGACAAGAGTTCCTTTTGCCGAAGCTAAACAAAAGTTTTATTATAAGTTTAAGAAAATTAAGTCAACAATTGTCCATAAAACTCACATGGTTTATACTTTAAATAAAGAAAAACTACAAAGATATAAAGATTTATTTATAAAAGTAAAATGGGAAGAAAATCCTTATATGCCTAGTTATGAACTTGAAGTTTCTGCAAATGCGCTGAGTTCTTTCAAACAAATACCTTTGGAGTCAAGATATAATTTTATGCTAGATAATGTTCATTATTACATAATGACATTTATTAGAGGTCCTGTATGTAAAGGTCAAGTTGCATTAAATGTCATAAATGATCATTTTTGGCTTGTTTTTAAAGATCCAAAATATGACTATACAATAAAAGATAAAAAATTTATAGAACAGAATTTAGAAAATTTATCTTTGCCTAATAAGTATGGAGGGAATAGTGATATTTTAGATGTTCTAAATATCTATAAATATAATGATAATACCGTTAATTATTATAAAAATAAAAATAAACTTTATAAGAAATCTGGGAATAGATTAGATTTTAAAACTATTTGGAAAGGAAATAATTTTGCAGAAGAGAATAATGATGCTATTTTAACAGTTTATAGGCATTTTGATTCTTCGTCTGTACATAAAGGAGCCTTGGGAAATATTCCAAAAACTATGTGGCTTATTGATTATCCTTTACTTGAAAGACTATATTATTCTCTTGTTGCTGGTTTTGATGTATATGGAAATACTCAACACAAACTTTTAGTTAGAAAATATATGGACAGATTAAGAATTGAAGGAGAAAGTAATTTTTTAGAATATTTACCAAAAAATAAAAGAAAAGAGCAATTTAATAGTTGGTATAAAGGTACTTTAGCGAAACATTTGGTTACTTATACTCCTTCAGATTCAAAAGCTAGTTTAAATTATGATTATAATGATTTTATTGTAAACCTTTTAAAATATACTAAAACTAAAAAAGATAGCATTAATTTTATTGAAGAAAAACCAAAGCTTAGAAAAAATATTTTAGAGTATAAAACAAGAGAAGAAATAGAAAATGAACTAAAGCATATTACTTACCATAATAATATTGATAAATTTAAAAGTTTTTCTAGTGATAATTTCAATCTAATGTATATTAAATTTAAAATGAAAAAAGAGGATTTAGTTTATTCTATGGTAATAAATAGATGGCATGATAGTGTGGCTTTTTTATTTAATGAAGAAGAAAGACTAGATAAAACAAAAGATAAAATAAATTTCGTAAGGGGTTTTATAGGCTCTTATCCAAATTATTTTGTTGTTGTTGAAGAAGAAGAGATTAAAGAGTTTTTTGATTTATTAAAAGAAAATATGGATGAATCAAAACTTTCTAAATTTTTTATAAATAGAAGTAACAAAGACTTTTGGGAAGTTTACGACTGGTTTCAAGAAAGTTTTTATAAAAGTAATCCTATTCAAGCAGGTCTTTTTGATTTAAATAGATATTATAAAAAAAGCATTAATTAATACTTTTTTTATAATACACAGTCAATAAACAAATCTTTTGTATAATGTTTTAGTATTTAGCTAAATTCCAAAGGATTAAAATTGAAAGTTTTATTATTAGAAGATGACCCAGCTTTAAATGATTTATTGGATGATCATTTAAGTGATAAAGGATACGAAGTAACTCTTGCTACAAATGGGCAAGAAGCCTTAGAGTATTTAATAGACAATGTCTTTGATTTTGCATTACTTGATATAAATACTCCAGTTATGACAGGATTAGAGGTATTAAAAATAATTAGAAACGATTATAAGAACCAAACTCCAGCTATTGTTTTAACGGCATATCAAGATACTAAACATTTAAAAGAATCTTTTGAAAGTGGTGTTGATGATTATATAAAAAAGCCTTTTGATTTAGAAGAGTTAGATCAAAGAATAATGAAACTTTGTAAGCATTTTATGATTGAACAAAGTACTGAAATACAAATTACTCCTACAATAAAATTTATTCCTGATTCTTGCCAATTAGAAATTTTAAATGTGAAAAAAAGTATAGCTTTAAAAGAAAGAGAAATCTTAAAATATTTTTGTAAACATAAAAATAGAGTAGTTTCAAGTGAAGAATTACTTCAAAATATTTGGGCATATGAAGAGATGCCAACTGATGCTACAATAAGGGTTTATATTAAAAACTTACGTGAACTTTTGGGAAAAGATAGAATTCAAACAGTTAGAGGAATAGGATATAAATTTGAATTATAATGAAAAAAAAGCCTTAATAAGTTTCCTTTCTATTTATGTAGGTTCAGCTATTTTTCTTATTAGTATTTTATTATATGCTTATTATCAAGAGGAAATTAAGACCTTAGAAAACACTTGTAATATGGAACTTAGTCACGCTTCTATGGGTATTAAAACTGATATTATGAATTCTTATATGCATAATAAAAAATTTGTTCCAAAGCAATTAGAAAAGGGTGAAATAAGATATGCTCTTTATGATAAAGACAAAAAACTTATATATTCATATCTTGATGGAAAAGATTTTGTAGATTTTGATAAAAAGTTTTATGAAAGTAGCCATTTCCATTTTTTTATTGAAGAGATTCATGATATGAATATTCCCATTAAATATATTGTTATGGAGACGTGCCAAGGGATATTAGATAAAAATAGTTTGAAAATTTATATTTTAGTTGCACTTCTTTTAAGTGCAATATTTGTTGCTTTTATTGCTTATCTTTTAGCAAAAGTTTTATTAAAACCAGTTAGAGAAAAAGTTTTACATTTAGATAATTTTATAAAAGATTCAGCACATGAATTAAACACACCAATTTCTGTTTTAATGACTTCTGTTTCAATGTTAAAAAAAGGAAAAAATCCTGAAAAAATGATGAAATATATCTTAAGTAGCTCTAAACAAATATCACAGATTTATAATGATATTCATTTTTCTGCTTTTGATTCTTTTCATGAAAGTGTAGAAGAAGAATTTAATCTTGATGAACTTATTTCAGATAGCGTTGACTATTTTAATGATATTTCTATTACTAAAAATATTGTTATAGAATCATCTTTAAGTGAGTGTATAATTTTAATGGATAGAACAAAAACTCAAAAACTTATAAATAATTTGATTTCAAATTCTATTAAATATAGTAATTACAATGAAAAAGTAATTGTAACTTTAAAAGATGGTATTTTTTCTGTTCAAGATTTTGGAATAGGAATTAGTAAAAAAGAGCAAAGTGAAATTTTTAAAAGATATAAAAGAGGTAATAATATAGAAGGTGGTTTTGGAATAGGCCTTGATATTGTTAATCGTATTTGTGATGATTATAATCTAAAACTCAATTTAATTTCTAAAATTAAAAAAGGTTCTATTTTCTCGATTAATTTTAGAAATATTATTGTTGAATCAACAAAAGAAGATTAATTTTATTTACCAATAGAATTAATCTTTAATGAAATAGTAATGTTCTCTTCCTGAATTACATTTAGAGTTGAATTTATTGATCTTTTTTTATGATTTGAAAGTTCCCCTTGAATTGTTTGTAAAATATGCCAAAACTTTTCATTAAAAGGAGTATTTATCTCTTTTAATTTATGCTCAAAAATATCATCTACTATTGTTTCAATTAGATGTTTATAAACTAACTTATTGCTCTCTCTTTGTACTCTATAGCTTTTCATAATAATTAAATTTCTTTTATAAATTTCTTTTTCTAAATCATTATATTCTTTATGATTTTTTACTTCATCAATTTCATTTTCAAGATATTCTTTTAGATTTTCAATCTCTTTTTCAAAAAAATCTTTAAAGTCTGGTCTTATTGACAATATTTTATTTAAGACTTCTTCATCTTCAAAAGTTTTTTTTTCAATATTGTAAGTATATACAACATCTTTCTTATAATCATGATGTATGGCATTATAAATTTCAACTGCTGGATATATGTATACGTATTTGTCATCTTTTCCATTTTTAAAACTTATGCCATGGGGTGAAATTAATTCTTTTGGTCCTACATATTTTAATTTCATAAATTATTACCTTTTCTTAACTGTTTTTTTTAATAATGATTTTACGGATATTTTATATAAAAACTAATAAAATGTGCAAATTGTTTATAATGAATAATAAAATTGAAGATTTCGAAACAATTATCTTAATTGATAAAATTGGCTCAATTTAAAGGATTAAAAATGAAAAATATTACTAATTTCAAAGTAGGGGAATTAATAGAACCTAAATATGTAATTCCCATGTGCCTTACTTATAAACAAAATAATGTTGAGAAGAAATGGGAACTTGTTAAAAGTCATGATAGTGTTTCCATATTATTATATCATAGAGACAAGAATGCTTTTTTATTAGTTAAGCAATTTAGAGCACCAGTTTACTTTAATAATAAAAAGGATGGTATTACCTTTGAATTGTGTGCAGGAATTGTTGATAAGGATTTGGATGAATTTCAAATTATTCAAGAAGAAATTGATGAAGAGTGTGGCTATAAAGTAGAGATAACTAATATAGAAAGAGTTACTTCCTTTTACACTTCTGTAGGTTTTTCAGGTAGTCATCAAACATTGTTTTATGCTGAAATTGATGATAGTATGAAAATTCACGATGGAGGAGGTATTGATAATGAAATGATAGAATTGTTCTTTTTAAATCTTGATGATGCAAAAGCTTTTACCTTAGATGAATCTAAGCCTAAAACACCAGGACTTATGTATGCCTTTTATTGGTTTTTTGATAACAAATTAATATGAGTGAAGTAGTGAGAAATATTTTTTAAAATAGATAAATCTCTTATTTTCTGAGCTATATTAGCTGAAGTTAAAAGTGAATTATCTATATATAATATCAATTTCTCTTAGATTCTCTTTTAGTGTATTGGCAAATAAAATTATAATATCATAAGAGATGAATTATTCATTTTTATATAGTTTATCTTGATAAGGAGATTCCAAAACTAATTCTATTTATTTCTTTATCATAATCAATTAAACTTTCTCCATACCCACTTGACATTTGTACAAAGCCAAAAGTATTTTTTGAATTAAAAAGTGGGAAAGTCCAATTTCCTTCAATAAATCCTTTATTGTCATTTCTTTTTAGATTATTTCTAAGTAATACTTTAAAAGTATGTTTTTTATAAGGATATACTAAAGTTAAATCTCCATATCCCATATAGTCAATTAAATCAGGGTTATCATCGCTTTCTTCATCTTCATGAAATCTATACCAAACTTTTGGAATTAAAAATAGATTGCCTAATTGAAAATAACTTTCTAAATATAATCTATTCCATGATCTTGACTTCTCTTCCGCTTCTCCATTTGATTCATGAATTACTCCAAGAGTGAAACCTTTTAAAGATGTTTTGTCTTTTTTACCATAAGGAATATTTACAAATAATTCAGGTTTATAATTAGTCTCTCTAAAAGGAGAAGAACTATCATATAATTGCCAAAATGATGTATGTGTATATCCAAAATTTATTGTTTCATCTAGACCAAAAAAGTTATGAACAATTGGTTTTTTTATACTTATTTGAAATTTTGTTTCTGTTTGTTTTCTTCCTTTTCTTTTATGCATATCGTAAGAAAAAGGTAGAAGATAATTCTCTTGATAAGGATACAACTCAAAAGTTGAAGCAATTATTTGTTGAATAGTTGCTGTTGTCTCTTTATCTTCAATTGTATCAATAGTTTCATTTATAGATTGAAGTTCTTTTTGTTTATCTTCATCTATATAGACTCTATTTATTTTTTTTTGTTTTGAAGCTATATCTTTATAAATTTGCATAGCTTTTTTATAATTTCCTACAGCTTCAGATTTTTGTGCTTGAATATATAAATCTTCTATATCACTAAGTGCATTTAATGAGGTAATCATTAAAAAAGTAAAAAAAATATATTTTATTTGTCTCATAATTTCTTATTCCTTGATAATTATATTAAATAATTTAAATAGTTGAAATAGTAACACAAAAAGTAAAATAAATCTATAAAATGATATAATCACTGCTATTTTATATAAAAGGTTTTTTATGCTTGTAGCACCTTCGATTCTTTCAGCAGATTTTGGAAATTTAGCTAAGGAAATTAAAGCAATCTGTGATGGTGGTTGTGATTTGATTCATGTTGATGTAATGGATGGACATTTTGTTCCTAATATGACAATTGGCCCTGTGGTTGTAAACCCTGTAGCAAAAGCTGCAACTAAGCCTTTAGATATTCATTTAATGGTAGAAAATAATACATTTTTTGTTGAGCTCTTCGCTCCTTTAAAACCTGAGTATATCTCATTTCATATTGAAAGTGAAAAGCATCCTCATAGACTTATTCAAAAAATTAGAAGTTTAGGAATAAAACCTGCAATTGTTCTAAATCCTCATACTCCTCCTTCTTCTATTGAGTATTTAATTGAAGATTTAGATATGGTTTTATTAATGTCTGTAAATCCAGGTTTTGGTGGACAAAAATTTATTTCAAGTGTAATTGAAAAAACAAAAGAATTAAAAAAGTTAATTAATAAAAGAAATCCAAACTGTCTAATCCAAATTGATGGTGGGGTAAATGATAAAAATATTCATGAACTAAAAGATGCTGGCGTTGATGTAGTAGTTGCTGGTTCATATGTATTTGGAAATGATGATTATTCAAAAGCAATTAAATCACTTCAAATTTAATATGAAAGTGAATGATTTATGAAAGTAAAAATTTGCGGAATAACAAATCTTGAAGATGCTTTAGATGCTATAAAAGCAGGAGCAAGCGCTTTAGGATTTGTTTTTTATGAAAAAAGCCCACGTTATATTGATCCTTTTAAAGCAAAAGAGATTGTGTCAGAACTTCCTCCTTTTATTCAAACAGTTGGCTTATTTGTAAATGAAAATGCTGGTTTCATAAATCAGGTTTGTACAAATGCAAAAATGCAATTAGCCCAAATAATTGATGATGATAATTATACAGATTTTACAGGATTAAACTATAAGCATATAAGCGTCATAAGAGCAAAATGTGAAAAAGATATTTTAAAAAATGAAGATAATTATATTTTAGTTGATGCCTTTGTTGAATCTTTTGGCGGAGTTGGCAAGAGAGTTGCTTTAGAGTGGTTTAAGCATGTAGATTGTTCTAAAATTATACTTGCAGGTGGACTAAAAAAATCAAATCTTAAGGAGTTAAAAGGTTTTGGCTTTTATGGATTAGATGTTAGTTCTGGTGTTGAAGAAAGTAAAGGCAAAAAAGATAAACAAAAAATGATTAATTTTATAAAAGCTGCTAATGAAATCTAAAAATCAAAAAAGTTTTTTTACTAATTTAATTGGAAAATTAAAAAAACAAGCAATACCTTTTGATGAATTTTTAGAAGAATTATCTAAAAACAATGAAAAGTTTTTTGATAATCCTGAATTAGAATTTGAACTACATTTATCAAATGGACTTCCTCTTGAAATTTATAATGATGAAATTTTTTTAAAAACATCTAGAACTTTGATAAATGAACAAACTTTTTGTATAGTTGATATTGAAACAAATGGTGGGCATGTTAATAAAGGCCATCAGATGATTGAAATTGGAGCTGTAAAATACAAAGGTGGACAAATACTTGATAAATATGAATCCTTAGTTTATGCAAAAAATATACCTAAGTTTATTCAAGAAGTAACAAATATAAATCCTAAAATGCTGGAAGATGCACCTGTTTTAAAAACAGTATTAGAAGAGTTTAAACTATTTTTAGAAGATGATGTTTTTGTAGCCCATGATATAAAGTTTGATTATAATTTCATATCTAACTCTTTAGAAAAATATGATTTAGGAAAACTTGAAAATAGAAAACTTTGTACTATTGATTTATCAAGACGTACAATAAAAGCACAAAGATATGGTTTGGGATATTTAAAAGAATCTTTGGATATTAATATAGATAATCATCACAGAGCTTATAGTGATGCACTTAGTACTACTTATCTTTTAGAAAAGTCTATTAGTTGTTTGGATGAAAATGTAAAAACAACAGAAGACTTAATAGATTTTTCTAAAAATGCACAACCTTTGATGCCTAAACATCAAGGAAAAAATAGACAAGTTCAAAATAAACAAAACGATAACAAACAAGAAGAAAAAACAAAGGAAAATAACTAATGTTTTCACAAGAAAAATATTTAAAAGCATTAAACTTTGCAGCAATTGCTCATGGGGATCAAAAGACTCCAAATAATTTACCTTATGTTACACATCTTACAAACGTAGCAATGGAAGTTATTCATGCTAGTATTGAAAGTAAGATGGATGATGCAAAAGCAGATTTGGCAATTACTGTTGCACTTTTACATGATATTATTGAAGATACAAAAATCACTTATGATGATATTTATTCAGAATTTGGAATCGATATAGCAGAAGGAGTTGATGCTTTAAGTAAAGATAAAACATTATCTAAAAAAGAGCAAATGGAAGATAGTATAAATAATCTTTTAGCACAACCTTACGAAATACAAATGGTAAAATTAGCAGATAGAATTACAAATATGCAAAAGCCGCCTAAAACTTGGGATGGTGAAAAAATATATAATTATCATAAAGAAGCAAAATTTATTTTGTCGTGTTTAAAAAATTCAAATGCATTTTTATCTCAGAGATTAGAATCAAAAATTTCAGAATATAGAGTTTATATAAAATGATTAACTCACTTTGAGCTAATCATTTTTAACTTATTTAAGCCATTGCTTCATTTGCGTATTTAATACCTAAATCAAAAGCTTTACTATTAAGATCATGAACCTTTGCAGGTACTTTTGAAAGCATTGTAGCTCTTAGTGTTTCATTATCAACTGTTTGCCCAGTCATTATATTTGCAATTGAAAGTGCAAGAACAGATTGAGTAATCACATTTCCAACTTCTTCTTTTGCAATTGTAATAATTGGAATTTCATAAATATTCCATTTCTCTTTATCTTCTTCCGTAGGAGTTACTAAATTTGGTTCAACAACAATAGTCCCACCTATTTTTACACCATTTTTAAATTGATTATAAGAAACTTGTGCAACTGATAACATAAAATCAATTTCTCCATCATTTGCATATGGATATAAAATTGGTTCATCATCTAAAGTAATATCAACTACTGTAGCTCCTCCTCTAACTTGAGAGGTATAAGTTGCAGTTTTTAGTCCATGTCCACCAGCCTCTATTTTTGCAGCTGCAAAAATAGAACCAGCAAGAAGAACACCTTGTCCACCAACACCTGTAAATCTCATTAATGTTTTTGCCATGATGTTCTCCTTACAATTGTACTGTAGTTTTATTTTGATGTGCTTCTTGTACTTTTTTATATGAATCAGTATATTCAGCAGCGTTAATATCTTGTTTTAGAATACCAGTAGGGAATAATCCTTTTCTTTCTTCTTCACTCATTTTTTCATACTTAGTTTTTGCAATAGTAATAGAATCAATCCACTCTAAGTTTGCCATAGCAGAGTTCATTTTATTTTTTCTACCTAAGTTTACATGGCAATTTGAGAAAATATCAAAGAAAGAATAACCATTATGCTCTAATCCTTTGACAAAGATTCTTTCAAGTTTTTTAGGGTCTAACATTGTTTCTCTTGCAACAAAAGAAGCTCCCGCTGCTATTGCTAAATCACAGGCATTAAATGTTGGGTCTATATTCCCTCTTTTTGCAGTTACGGTCCACATACCTTGTGGAGTTGTAGGAGAAGTTTGAGAGTTTGTTAAACCATAAATAAAGTTGTTTATAACAATTTGATTAATATTAATATTTCTTCTACAACCATGAATTGTATGGTTACCACCAATTGCTAATCCATCTCCATCTCCTGTTACACAAATAACATGTTTATCAGGATTTGCTAGCTTAATTCCTGTTGCATATGGAATTGTTCTTCCATGAGTTGTGTGAACAGTATTACAGTTGATATAAGATGAAAATCTTCCAGAACATCCAATTCCTGAAACAACACAAACATCGTCCATATTCCATCCGATTTTATCAATTGCTCTTATAAGTGCTTTTAAAATTACACCATCACCACAGCCCCAACACCAAAGTGTTGGCATTTTGTTAGTTCTTAAATATTCATCATAATTAAATGCCATCTTACATTCCTTTGATTTTTTCAATTAATTCAAGTGGTGCGATTGGTCTTCCATTCGCTTTGAATAATGTATCTAAATCTGTTCTTCCACTTGCTCTTTGTATTTCTTGAATATATTGACCCATATTTAATTCAGTAACTAATACTTTTTCAAATTTGTCACATAATTCTTTGATTTTATTTTCTGGACTTGGCCATAAAGTAATTGGTCTAAACATTCCAACTTTTATACCCATATCTCTTAATCTATGTATTGCTTCTTTAACAGATAAAGCAACTGAACCATATGCAATAATCATAATATCTGCATCATCAAGCATATATTCTTCATAAGATTCAAGTTCATCTGTATGTGCATCTACTTTATTAAATAATCTTTCAATTAAATCTTGACATTTTTTTTCATCTTCTGTTGGATGACCATTTGCATCATGATGTAATCCTGTATAGTGATATCTATATCCTTTAAACATAGGATTTAATACCGCTGCTTCATCTTGTTTTACTTCATAAGGCTTATAATCTTTTGGATCACCTGTGAATACTTTTCTAAGTTTTATTCCTGCTTTTATTTCTTCTAAATCAGGAAGTATAGCTTTTCCACTCATATGTCCAATTGTTTCATCTAAAAGTAAAAAGACAGGTTGCATAAATCTATCAGCTAAATTAAATGCTCTTACTGTTTCTGTGTAACATTCATCTAAAGTTGAAGCACATAAAGTAATTGATTTATAATCACCATGTGTTGGATTTTTTGCTTGTAAAACATCACCTTGTTGTACTCGTGTAGGAAGTCCTGTTGAAGGTCCTCCTCTCATTACATTAATTATTACTAAAGGAACCTCTGCAATATAACCTAAACCAATATTTTCAGCTTTTAGTGAAATTCCTGGTCCTGATGTTGCTGTTAATGATCTTTTACCAGACATTGCTGCACCTAATGCTGCACAAACACCTGCAATTTCATCTTCCATTTGAATTGCCGCACCACCATTTTTTGGTAGTAAATCTGATAGGGAATGCATTATTTCACTTGAAGGAGTAATCGGGTATCCACTAAAAAACTCACATCCAGCATCCATTGCTGCTATTGCAGCTAATTCATTACCAGTTGAAATTATTTCTCTTGCCATGTTTTTTCCTTAATCCTCAAGTATTCTGTAGTTATTTTTTTTAATTGCTTCACTTCTTTGTTTTGCTTCTTCTGTTAGTTTTGCAAATTTAAACTCTTTTTTATCCGCAACATAAATTGCAAAATCTGGACATGCTAATTCACAATCATTACAACCAATACATGATTCTGATGCAACAATACTAACCATCGCACCAAGCGTAGATGTAGCTTCAGGTCTCATTGCTAAAGTACCAGAAGGACAAACTGATACACAGACATCACATGCTTTACATCTACTTTCATCTACCCAAACAGGAGTGTTTGCAGGAGCTTCCATAATTGCCATATTTTCCCCTTTTTAATTTTAATGTAATATATTGAACAAATATCAATAATTCTTGAAATATGATAACTAATTTTGTAACTAAAGTATATTTATATAATCCAATCTGGAGAGTGAATATAATCATTGTTACCATATGCCACAAGAAAAAAAAGAAAAAATCTTATTAAAAAGAACAAATTTTATTATAAATAAAACTAATATAACACATATAAATATTTTTGATTTAGTATCACTTCTTTTAAATATAAGATTAGGTATAATCTCCCAAATTCATCTTAAGGTTTATTCTTGATTCTCTACCAGCCAAGTAAGGGTTATTGCTATAATAGCGATACACATTTTTTATATAGTTTTATAATTAAAAACCTAGAAAAATTTAAAAATATTCATGGTGAACTTTTAGATATTGGAAGTGGAAGTGGAATACTAGGCTTATTAGTTGCAAGAGATAATGAAAAACTAAAACTTAATCAATGTGAAATACAAAATAGTTTTCAACAACTTTCACAAATAAATGCGAGATGTAATAATCTTGATACAAAGATGTACAAAGATTCATTTATAGATATAGAATTTGAAAAACATTTTGACATATGTATTTCAAATCCACCTTTTTATCACTCAAATGTAATAAAAAGTGAAAATGAGAATTTGAAAATCGCAAGATATAATGATAGTATGCCTTTAGAAGATTTTATAAAAAAAACTTCTAAAATATTAAAAAGTAATGGGAAGTTTTTTTTCTGTTATGATGTAAAACAATTGAGTGAAATAATAAGATTATTAGCTTTTTATAAATTAAATATTGAGAGTTTACAATTTGTTCATCCAAAAAAAGACAAAGAAGCAAGTCTAGTTTTAGTTTATACAAGAAAGAATTCTAAATCTTTATTAAAAGTTTTAGAGCCTTTAATTGTTTTTGAAAATGAAAATTTCACAAAAGAAGTTTTAGATATATATACGAAATCATCAACACATAGTATAAAAGTAGAGATATGAGTACAGAAACAAAAATAGTTACAAAAGAGGGCTTTGATTTTGGTTTTGATCCAAAAGGTTGCGATTCGTGCCAAGGAAACTGTTGTATTGGCGAAAGTGGCAATATATGGATAAATAATAAAGAGATTGAAAACTTAAGTAAACATTTAAATATTTCATTAGAAGAGTTAAGAGTTGGATTTTTAGAAAAAAGAGGGTATAAATATAGTTTAAAAGAAATTCAGTTAGCAAAAAATAATTTTGCATGTATTTTCTTTAATTTAGAAAAAAAACAGTGCTCAATTTATGAAGCAAGACCAATACAGTGTAGAACTTTTCCTTTTTGGGAATATTTTAAAAAGAATAAAGAAGAGGTAATAAACGAGTGTCCGGCTATAAAAGAGTTATAGTATATATTTTTTTAGTATTTTTTGTAATTGGATGTACCCAATTAACAAACCCTGCTCAAAATAATTTTAAATATGATTATAAAGTATTTGCAGAAGAAGATAGATTTATTGTATATGCTTTGGAGTATGAAAGACTTGGAGAAAAAGAAAATGCAAGAGAACTTTTTTCAGAACTTTATAAAAATACTTTAAAAGAAGAATATTTATTAGAGTATTTAAAATTATCTTTTTTCTTAAAAAAATATAATGACATTATTTCAAAATTTGAAATAAATGAAAAACAAATCAAACAATATAAAAATGAAATCCAAAAAGTTTATATCACAGCATTAATTCAAGAAAAAAGATATGAAGCTGCTTTAAAAAGAATGAATGCTCTTTTAAAAATAGAAAAAACTGATAATAATTATGGTCTTTTAGGAACAATTTATTTACAAAAAGGCGAATATAAAAAGGCAAAAGAATTATTTGAAAAAGTATATAAAAACTCATTGAGTTTAAATGCTCTTATTAATTTGTCTGATGTTATGTATGTTTATTTAGATGAAAAAGATGAAGCACTTAACTATCTTGAAACTCATATAAAGCTATATGGTTGTGATAATCAAGTTTGTGCAAAATTATTAGGTTATTATCAAGAAGAAAAAAATATTGATGGAATCATTTCTATTCTAAAAAAAAGTTATTATGAATCTGTAGATAGTAAAAATAATTTTGATACAGAAAAAATTTATAAATTGTTAATGTATTATTTAATGAATAAAAATACAAAAGATGCCATCTTATTTTTAGAACAAAGTAGGGCGGATGATGATAAATTATTAAATTTGTATAGAGTTGAGCAAGAGTATGAAAAAGCATACGGCCTTGCAAATTCTTTATATGAAAAAAGCTCAAATATTGATTATTTAGCACAAATTGCTATTTTAGAGTTTGAAAAAGTTAAAGATAAGAAAAAAGTTTTAAAAAATGTAATTAAAAAATTTGAAGATGTATTAACAGTTTTAGATAATCATATCTATCAAAATTATTTAGGATATATATTAATTGAATTTGATGTTGATATTGAAAAAGGCTTGCAATATGTTAAAAAAGCTTTGGAAAAAGCACCAAATAATTTAGCTTATATAGACTCATTAGCTTGGGGACAATATAAATTAAAAGATTGTAAAAATGCCTATATTAATATGAAAAAAGTAGTTGATGGTGCTGGATTAAATGATGAAGAGATTAAAACACATTGGAAAAAAATCAAGGAGTGTAATAAGTGATTTTAGATGAAATAAATAGAAGAACAAAAGAAGATGTTGAAAAAAGAAAAAAAGAGTATTCAATTGATTGGTTGGGAAGAAGTTTAAGTGCAAATCCTTATCCTCCAAGAGACGTAAAACCATATCTTACCTCTACAAAAGATGAGCCAATAAGAATTATTGCAGAAGTTAAAAAAGCAAGTCCTTCTAAAGGTGTTATAAAAGAGGATTTTGATCCTTTATTTATAGCGCAAGAATACTCTAAAAATGGAGCAAATGCAATTTCTGTTTTAACAGAGCCTCATTATTTTCAAGGAAATTTAGAATATTTAACTCAAATTAGAAGATATGTTCCAACACCACTTTTAAGAAAAGATTTTATTTTAGATAAATATCAAATTGTTGAAGCTTTAGTATATGGTGCTGATTTTATTTTACTTATTGCAAAATCTTTATCTACAAAAGAATTAAAAGATTTATATGAATATGCTCTTCATTTAGGACTTGAAGTATTAGTTGAAATACATGACAAAGAAGATTTAACAAAAGCTATGAAATGTGGTGCTAATATTATTGGTATTAATCATAGAAATCTTGAGACTTTTGAAATGGATATGACCTTGTGTGATCAATTAATTCCAATGATTCCAAATGGGAAAATAATAGTAGCAGAATCTGGTGTTTCAAATGTAGAAACAATTCAAAGATTAAGTTCTATAGGAGCTGATGCTTTTTTAATTGGTGAACATTTTATGAGAGTTCCTTCAATAGAAGAAGAGTTGAAGAAATTTAAAAAAGCACTTTAACAGTTTTACAAATTTATGTAAAACTACTTAATAAGGTTTAAAAATTAGATTTAAATTTTCTGAGTATTGAAGCACATCGCTATTATACGTAGGAAAATTTATATCTGGGTCTTCCATCTCTTTACTATTTAAGGCTCTTTGACTTAAATCTACTCTAAAAGCTTCAAAGTAGCCTTTTATTCTTCTTATCGGAGAAATTTTTTCTTTTTTTGGATTTTCATTAATAATAGAATCATAGTTATTATAATTATTAGAAATTTTCATAATTAGATTTAGATTTCCATATTAAAAACTGACTCGATAATTTCTTCTTCACTTAATGCTTTTTTTCTAAACTCTTTTGCATCTCTAATAGTTATAACTTTTTTCTTTATATCTAATAGTTTATATTTTTCAAGGTTTTTAAGAAGGCTATTACTAATCATTTCTTTTGTTAATACATTATCATTAATCATTCTATTAATGGCATTTTTTAAATTTTCCCTAGTTTTTATATAAACTATTTCTTCTTGGGTTAAAGTAACAAACTCTTTATCTAAGTATTCCATTATTGCAATACCTTCATATTTATATGTAATTACAGAATTATAAGAGAATTCACTACACTTTAAAGAAGATATTAAAACACTTGTAAATACAGAACCTTTAACACTTACTAATCCTTCTAAACTAGTTAAAGGATTATGAGAACAAATAAAATCTTCACCCACATAATTAGGAGAATATAATAATGAACGAATATTGTTTTTTAAGACAACAAAATTTCTTCCAACTTCTTTAGGTGCACCTTTTAAAGATGTTAGTTCATTTTTATAAGCTAAAAAATCACCTAACACCTTTTTAGGAGAACCATTTAAAGAGGTTAATACATTATCACTAACATCAAAAGTTCCATTAACTTCATTAAACTTTACAGGTATTTGTTGGAAATTATCAAGTGCATTAGCTAATTTAACATCACCATCGACATTTATAGAATTATCTTTTAAAATTGTAAAACTTTTAATGCTTTTTTTGATTAACCATTTACTAATATCTTCTTTTTTCTCAAATGCAACAATAGGTTTATAAATATGTTTAATAACCTCATTACCTTTGTATCTCCAATATTTATGTTTCTCATCAAATAGACTAGAAGGTATATGATTTAAATTTATATCAGTTATTACATCCCAACCTATTTCATTTGCAATATTATCCAAACCTCTTAGTTTATTATTAAAGCAAATGTAATCTTGCCCAATACTCATGGGACCATCTTGTAAACTATCAATATCATTATCTGAGCAGTCAAAGTATTGTAGAATAGTTCTAGGAGCACCTTTTAAAGATAGAAGATAATTACTTGAACATTTATAATAACCTTTTATAGTCCTAGGACTTCCTTCAATTGAAGTTAATTTATTATTTGAACAATTAAAAAATCCTTCAATTTCTTTAGGAGAATAAGATAAACTTGAGATTAAATTATGAGAACAATTGAAATCTCCTACACTATGGGGAGCTCCAAATAAAGAACTTAATTTGTTATGAGAACAATTAAAATCTTTTTGAACTTCATTGGGTGAACCTTCTAAAGATTCTAAATTATTATAACTAACATCAAAGTAGCCATTTACTTTTTCGAATCTTACGGGTATAAAAGCTTCTTCAACTTTATTTTTTAAATTTACATTTCCATTTACATTTACATTTAAACTTCTACTAACAGAATAATTTTTGATATCATGTTGCTCTAACCATCTTTCAACATCTTTAATTGTTTTCAATTTGAACCTTTTATATTATTTAAAGAGAGATGAACCTACTCTTATCATATTTGAACCAGATGAAATAGCTAATTCAAAATCTGAACTCATACCCATTGAGCAATATTTTGCTCCAAAAGGAATTAATTTATCATAAATATTTTTTGTTGTGATAAACGATTTCTTTATTATATCTCTATCTTGGCTATGTGCGCCAATACTCATAAGACCTTTTAGTTTTATATTAGGACATGAGTCTAAAATTTGTTTATAAATTTCTATTGCTTCTTCTGGAAGAACTCCAGCTTTACTATCTTCATGGCTTGAATTAATTTGAAGTAAACAAGCCATAGTTCTATTTTTGGCTTCAAGCTTTTTATTCAATTCTTCTGCTAAATCTAAAGAGTCTAAAGAGTGCACTAAAGTAGGTTTTAAATCAATTAGATTATTGATTTTATTTTTTTGTAATCTTCCTACAAAATGCCATTCAAGTGGAAGTTCATCAAGTTCTTCACTCTTTGTTTTTAAATCTTGAACTTTATTCTCTCCAAAGGCTCTTTGACCTGCACTATAAAGAGTAGCTATATCTGAAGCTTCAGAATATTTTGAAATACCAATTATTTTTACAATATGATGTTCTGAAACTCTTAATCTTGCAGCTTCTACTTTTGTGATTAAATTATCTAAGTTTTTTACAGCAATTTGTTTTTCCATTTTTTATCCTAATAATCTAGTAATATCATTATAAATTCCAAGTAACATAAGTGAAGCTAAAATTATCCATCCAGCAATTGTAAGAAACATAAACACTTGTTCACTTGGTTTTCTTCTAAAAATAATTTCATATAAATTAAACATTATATGTCCGCCATCAAGAGCAGGAATTGGAAGTAAATTCAAAACACCTAGGTTTACTGATATTAAAGCAGTGATTGCAAAAAGAGCAATAATAGAAGACTCACTTGCATCTGAAATAACTTTTCCTATCGTAATAACTCCACCAATTTCACTACTTGGAACAACGCCTTGAATTAATTTTTGTACACCTTGAAATATCATTGTTGATGATTGAATTGTTTTGTCATATGCAAAACTAAGAGCAGAAATAGGGTCATGATATATTGTTACTAGTTTTGGCGCAGGAGAAATACCAATCATTCTTTTTTTGATTTTTTCTTTAAATATATTTTGTGCATCTGAAATATGTGGATTTATAGTTTTAGAAATTAAATTCCCATTTCTTTTTATATAAAAAGTTAAAGGTCCTTGAGTAGATCTAATAAATTTTCCTATATCTTCCCAAGTTTTTATCTCTTTATTATTAATTCTAACAATTACATCATTCTCTTGAATTCCAGCTCTAAGTGCAGGAGAATTTACTTGAAGTTTTCCAACTGTAGGACTTAAAGAATTAGCACCTGCAAGTGCAATTACAAAATATAAGATTCCAGCAAGTAAAAAGTTTGCAAAAGGGCCTGCAAAAAGTATTATTATTCTTTGCCAAGGCTTTTTGTTGTTGTATGAATCATCACCAGCTTCTTCTAGTCCTGGTTTTGTATCATCTTGGCCTTTCATTTTTACATAACCACCTAAAGGTATAAGTGCTATTTGCCATTTAGTACCAGCCCAAACTTTTGAATATACTTGCTTCCCAAATCCTATTGAAAAAACTTGAACTGTAACACCAAAATATCGTGCAGCCAGAAAATGGCCTAGTTCATGAAAAAAAACTAAAAAAGATAAAACAAGTAAAAAAGTAATAGTACCCAAAAAAAACTCCAGTTAATTTATATTAATTTGTAAAATAATCTCTTGTATACTCATATCCTGAGTATAAAGTAAGTAAAACAGCTAGCCATAAAAGAGCAGTTGCAAAAGGCCAGTTCATTATTAAAAAACCTATTGCTATCATTTGAACAACAGTTTTTATTTTTCCTGCCATTGTTGAAGCAACACTTTTATTTTCACTAACAGCAACTACTCTAAGTCCTGTAATAAAAAACTCTCTTGAAAGAATTAAAAATACAGCCCAAGCACTAGCTCTATTCATTACCATAAGACCTAAAAACCCAGCTAACATCAACATCTTATCAGCAAGAGGGTCTAGTATTGCCCCTAATTTTGTCATTTGATTCCAAGACCTTGCTATAAAACCATCAAAAAAATCTGTAACTGAAGCAATTACAAATATTAATCCTGCAAAATAATCAAGCCAACTTGGATGCCAAGTAGAAAAAATAGCACTATCTCTATCAACTAAAAACCATAACATTAATGGAGCTAGCGCAATACGAAATAGGGCTAAAAGATTTGGAACATTAAGAGCATTTGACATTATTTAAATGTTGTCCCACCATCAACGATTAAGGTATGACCTGTAATCCAAGATGCTTCTTGTGTACATAGGAAATAACATGATTGTGCTAAATCTTCTGGTTGACCAATTCTATCTAAAGGAGAGAATTCAGCAGTTTTTTGTTTTACTTCTTCATAATTTGTAAATGCTTTTAGAGCATCTGTATCAATAGGACCACCTGAAACTGCATTTACTCTAATCTTCATTTCTCCTAATTCAGTTGCTGCATATCTAACCATTGCTTCAACAGCTGCTTTATTAGTCCCATGACCTGAATAGTTTTGAATATATACTAAGTTTCCTGTTGAAGATAAAGAAACAATAGCTCCTCCTCCAACTTTTTCCATTCTTTTTGCAGCTTGTTGAGAACCACAAACAAAAGCATTTACAGTTGCAGTATAAATATTATTTAAACCTCTTGGTTTTAATTTCATAAATTTACCATATCCACCAACAACAGCACGACCATAAATCATTGCATTTGAGATAAAAAAGTCAACTCTATCAAAGTCTTTATCAATTTCTAAAAATAGTTCTTTATATGTTTCAGGTTCTAATACATTAAATGGGTAACATTTACACTTTACTCCGTATTTTTCTTCAACATCATTACAAATTTCTAGGGCAATTTCTTTATTTGAATTATAAGTAAATGCAACATTTACTCCATTTTCTGCAAATTTATATACATTTGCTTTTCCAATACCTTTAGTTCCCCCAGAAATTACTAATGTTTTACCCTTCATACTACTCTCCATCTTTTTACTCATTATTTTTTTACCTCATAATATTTTAATACTTCTTCTAAATTTTTCATTGTTTCTTTGCTTGGAGCTGTTAATGGAAGTCTATATTCTAATGTATCCAATAATCCAGCAAGATACATAATTGCTTTAATTGGAATTGGATTAGCTTCAACAAATAATGCTTTATTTAATTTATATAAATCATTATTAATAGCTCTCGCTGTATCAAAGTCACCTTCAAATGTACTATGTACTAATTTTGATTTTAAATTAGGAAGTAAATTTGCTGTAACAGAGATTATACCTTTTGCTCCATTTGCTAACATAGGAAAATCAATTGCGTCGTCTCCTGATACTATACAAAAATCAGGTCTTTGTGATGAAATTTCAATAGCTCGTTCTAGTGAACCTGTTGCTTCTTTGATTGCATAAATATTTTTAACATCATCATAAAGTCTAATAGCTGTATCTGCTTCTAAATCAACAGATGTACGTCCTGGAACATTATAAAGCATAAAAGGAATTTCTACAGATTGCGCAATTGCTTTATAGTGTTGATATAAACCTTCTTGTGTAGGTTTGTTATAATATGGTGTAACTGATAAAAGTCCATCAGCTCCAACAGCTTGTGCATGCTTTGCAATATCGCAGGCTTCATGTGTTGCATTAGAACCAGCTCCTGCTATTACTTTTACGTTTGTACCTTTACAAATCGCAACTGCAATTTCAATACACTCTTTATGCTCTGCATGTGATAATGTAGCACTTTCTCCTGTTGTACCAACTGGAACTACAGCATTCATACCTTGTTCTATTTGTCTATTAATTAGATATTCATATTTCGCTGTATCAACTTTTCCATTTTTAAATGGTGTTATAAGTGCAGTCATAGCACCTGTAATAATATTCATATACTCTTCCCTTCTAATGTTTATGTTTTAATTGTTTATTTGTCATCTGGTTTTAAAATTAATGTTGTAGAATTTTTACTAGTTAAATATTTATTTACAACTTCTACAATATCTTTTTTCTTTAAGTTCTCAATTTTTTCTTCATATTCAAAAAGTGGTTTAACATTATCTCTTACAAAATAACTACCATATAAAGAAGCTACTGAACTTGAACTTTCAAGAGAGAAAATAAAATCAGCTTTTGTATTAATCTTAATTTTATTAATTTCTTCTTTTGTTATCTTTCCATCTTTTATATTTTGAATAATTTTATTAATCTCTTTTTTTACATCTTTTGCTTTTACACCTTGATTACAAACAGCTACGAACATAAAAAGTCCTGGGTCTGTTAGTTCTAAATTATAAGCGTAAACAGAATTTACTAATCTTTTTTCATCAACTAATACTTTTTGTAAATAAGAACTCTTTCCTGAGCTTAAAAGTTCACTTAAGGCACTTAGAGCAACTTGATCTTCATGGGCAAAATTTGGAATATGATAAGCCATTGCAAGCATTTCAACTTGTGTATCTTTATGAATTACTATATTTTTTTCACCATCTTGTTTAGGTTCAATTGTATGAAGAACAGATTTAATCTCTTTAGTATTTTGAATTTTTGCAAAATGTTTCGTAGTTGATTTAAATGCTTCTTCTTTTTTTATATCTCCTGAAATTACAACAATTGCATTTTTTGGTTGATAATAAGTGCTATGAAAATCTCTTATATCTTCAATTGACCAATTTTTTATATCATTTGTAAACCCAATTGGTGTCCAATGGTATGGATGATAAATATAGGCATTATTAAAAAGTCTATACTGTAAATATCCCATGGGATTATTATCAGTTCTCCAACGTCTTTCTTCTGCAACTACATCTCTTTCTGGTTGAAACTCTTCATCTTTTAATGTTAGATTTTGCATTAATTCAGAGAAAAGTTTTAAAGAAGTATCCATGTTTTTAGAACTTGAAGTTATATAATATTTTGTATAATCAAATGATGTTGAAGCATTATTAACTCCTCCAAATCCTTTAACTATTTCATCAAACTCCCCAGCTTTTAGGTTTTTTGTAGATTTAAAATTTAGATGTTCAAGCATATGAGCAATACCTGATTTTCCCATAATTTCATTTCTACTACCTACATTATAAAATATATTTGTAGATACTACATTTGATCCATTATCCATTGGGATAACAACTATTTTTAAACCATTTTCTAAAGTCTTAGTATGATACTTTGGTAAACTCTTACTCATTAATTCTCCTGTAAAAAATACAAAGAACAAAAAAGATATTAATATTTTTTTCAAAAATGTTCCTTATTTAAATTTATTTATTTTAAATCTGAGCCAATAACTTCAGATATATTATTGAACCCATCTTTTTGCATTAGTTCTAAAATCTCTTCATTGATATTTTTAACCATAGAAGGACCTTCAAAAATCATTCCTGTGTATGCTTGAACTAAAGATGCACCAGCTTTTAATCTTTTGTATGCTTCTTCTCCTGTAGAAATCCCACCAACAGAAATCAATGTTGTTTTTCCATAAAGTGAAGTAGCAATTTCTTTAAATAAATTGTAAGATTTTTCAGTCAAACAAGCTCCACTTAATCCACCAAAGTCTTTAGCTTGAGGAACAAGTGAATAATCAATTGTTGTATTAGTAGCAATAATACCTGAAGCACCTGCCTTTACAGCTGTATTACAAAGTTCAAGGGCAACATCAACTTCCATATCAGGAGCAATTTTCAAATAAATTGGCTTAACTGTTAGCTTTTTTGCCATAGTAAAAAGATCAGTAATAAATTTTTCATTTTGCAAGTCTCTTAAATTAGGAGTATTAGGACTTGAAATATTAATTACTAGATAATCACTTGCCTTTTCAAATTTTCTAATTAAGGTTTTATAATCTAATAAGGCAAACTCTTCTGGAGTTGTTTTATTCTTTCCAATATTTGCTCCAATAGGAATAGAAAAAGGGTAAACTTTTTTTAAGTTACTTAAAACTTTCGCTGAACCTTCGTTATTAAATCCCATTGCATTTTGAACTGAATTTAATGAAGGATATCTAAACATTCTAGGTTTTGGGTTTCCTTCTTGCGCTCTTGGAGTCATTGTCCCAATTTCTGTAAATCCAAATCCAAGTGCGGGCATTGATTTTATAACAGTTGCATTTTTATCAAAACCAGCCGCTAATCCAACTGGGTTTAAAAATTTAATACCATCTATTTCTTGTGAAAGTTTTGGATTCATAATAAAATTTTTATTGACCATGTAATTATTTAGCAGTTTACATTTTGGTAATATTCTTAAGCCTAGTTCTGCAATATTGTGTGCAGTTTCAGGCTGAAAGAAAAATAATGCTTTTTTCAGTGTTTTATAATCAAACAAACTTCTTCCCTTTTTTAAAATTTTAATATTTTATCCAAAAAGTATTAAAAAAATGTTGAGATTAAATATTTGCTAGATTATATAGACGTTGATACTCTTTACAATTTTCTAAAAGATTCTTCTCAGTGTCTATACAAACGATTTTACCTTTTTTAAATACAGCTATTTTATCAGCATTTTTTATTGTACTTAGACGGTGTGCAATTACAAATGTAATTCTATTTTTACTAACATTATCAATGACTTCAGAAATTATTGATTCACTTTCATTATCCAAAGCAGAGGTGGCTTCATCTAAAATTAGAATTTGAGGATTTTTATACAAAGCCCTAGCAATAGCTATTCTTTGTCTTTGTCCACCACTTAAGTTTGTTCCTGCTTCATCTAGTTTTGTATAAATACCATCTTCCATTGCTGATATAAAATCATATGCGTGAGATTGTTTTAAAGCTTCTATTACTCTTTCTTCATCAATTTCATATCCATAAGCTACATTAGAAGCAACGGAATCATTAAAAATATATACTCTTTGTGTAACGACTGAAATATTTTTTCTTAAAGAATCTATATTTATATCTTTTAAAGAAGTTTCATTAAATAGAATTTCTCCACAACTTGTGTCATAAAATCTAATAAGTAAATTAATTAAAGAAGATTTACCTCCACCACTATCTCCAACAAGAGCAAATTTTTGTCCTTTTAAAGCTGTTAGATTTATATTTTCTAAAGCGGTAATCTTGTCATATTTTAATTCTACATTTTTAAATTCAATTTTATCAACATTCTTTGGAATATCTTTATCTCCACTAAGAATTGTTGGATTAATATTATAAATTGATAATATTCTTTCGTGGGCAGCTATTGCATTTTGTAAGGCATTATAAATTGATGCTATTCTTTTAATTGGTGTATAAAGCATAAATAACGCAGCAATAAAAGATAAAAAAGTACCTGCTGTCATAGTTCCATCAATTACTTGCGAACCTCCAAAAATGATTACTAATCCTGCTGCTAAAGCTCCTATAAACTCCATTATAGGGGAAGTTAACTCATTTGCTTTTACTGATTTTATATTTAAATTAAAGAAATTTTTATTGTGGTCTTCAAATTTATTTAATTCAATTTTTTCAGTTGAATTTGCTTTAATAATTTCTACATTGTTAAAAACTTCGCTTAAATGAGAGGTAATATCAGAAGCCGATTCTTGAGAAAGAAAAGAGAGTTTTTTCATCTTTTTAGCCAAAATACTAATTGGATAAAGAGCTAAAGGCATAACAACTAAACCATAGAAAGCTAATTCTGGATTTAAAAATATTACATAAGCTACTAAAGCTACAATAGTTAAAAATTCTCTTATTATTCCTGCAATTTGAGTTGAAACTGCTGATTGAATTCTATTAATATCATTTGTAATTCTTGATATTAATTCTCCACCATGTTTTTTTTGAAAGAAAGCTATGTCTAGTGTTAAGATATGAGATAATAAATTATCTCTAACAATTCTAATTATATCTTGACCAACAAATGAAATATAATAAACTTGTATGTACTTTCCAACTCCTTGAGCTGTTTGCACAATAATCAAAAGAATAGGAACGAGATATAACATTTCTTGATTTTTTGCAATGAATACTTCATCTAGTAAGGGTTTAATAACATATGCTAATCCAGCACTTCCACTTGCAACTAAAAGTATACCAATAAAGGCGAAAAATATTTTTAATTTGTAGTCTTTATAATAGGGTAAATAATATTTAAAAAATGCTTTCATTCTGATCCTAGCTATCGTATATAATTGTTTAAAAGGCGCTAATTATATCTAAAAGTGTTAATATAAAAGCTTATTTAAAAATAAGGGTTTTAAATTTATTGAATCCAAACTCCTTTAGAGTAAGAAATAAAAGAATAAAACCACTTATGGTACTAGCAAATGCTAATCCTGCCGCTTCATATGGAGTTATTAAAAGTAATGAAAAAATAATATTTCCAGCAAGAGCTTTCATAGATATTTTTGCTGCTAAAAATTGCTTCTCATGGGCATATAACCAAAGTGAAAAAATCTTAGCAATTCCAAAGGGAACAAGGCCAATTAAATACATTACAAGGATTAAAGAAGTATTTGAAGTATCACTTGCATTAAAAGCACCTCTTTCAAATAATAGCCATACAATTTGATTATTAAAAACAATTCCAATAAGTGTTGCAAGACTTAAAAGTGCAAATAAAATAAGAGAAGATTTCTTCATTAGATGTAAAGCTCTTTTTTCATCTTTATTTTTAATTGATTTTGCAATCATTGGGAAAAGTGCAACAGAAGTTGCAATTGCAAAAAGAGCTAAAGGCAATTGAAAAACTCTATTTGCATAGTATAAATAAGAGATTGAGCCACTTACTAAAAATGAAGCAAGCCAAGTATCTAAAAAAGCTGAAATATGAGCAGTCGAATTTCCTAAGGTTGCTCCAAAAAAACTTTTGTAAAATCTATTTTCTTCTTTTTTTTCATGTTTTCTAAAGGTAAAAATTTTACACAAGTTTTTCTTTTTAATTGCTAGTAAATGAACTATTACTTGTAATACTCCTCCAACTAAAACTCCATATGATAAATAATAAGTAATTTCATATTTATCTAAATCTTTTGATAATAAAAGTGCAGCTATTAATGTAAGATTTAATAAAGCAGTAGAAAAAGCTGTGGTTGCAAAATGATGTTTATATTGAAGAAGAGCTGCCATAAAAGTTACAATAAAAATTAGTGGTAAATAGTAAAAATTTATTGCTACAAGTGGGGCAGCTAAATCAATAGTTTTGGCATCAAAGCCAATTGCAATAGCTTTAGTAATAAAGCCTGAAAAAAGTGTTACAAGCAAAGATAAAACTAATAAAAAACCTATTAATTGTAAAAAGATAAGAGAAGAGAATCTTATTTTGTATTTTGATTTTGCATAAGAAGGAATAAACGCTTGTGTAAAAGCTCCTTCTGCAAAAATTCTTCTAAATAAATTAGGCACTTTAAAAGCAACAAAGAAAATATCTGAATAAATATTTGCTCCTAAAATAGAAGCTGTTAATAAATCTCGTATAAAACCTAAAATACGTGATACTAAAATTCCACTACTATTTGTAAAAATTGATTTAATTAACATTATATTGACTTTTATCATGAATTATAACTTGAGGATTATCCCTATAAAATCCTAACTGAGCTTTGATTATAGTAATGTTTGAGTTTTCTTTTGGTAAATTTCTTTTGTCTTTTGCATATAGTTTAATTTTTTTATTCTTAATATAAAGTCTACCTTTTTTGTATATTCCACTTAGATTTGTAAGTATTTCATTTTGATATTTTATATCAAAAATATCAATATTATTTGCATCCAAATATAAATTTTTGTAGTCTTTTATTTTTCCATGGTATTTTTTTATCTTATAATCTTTTACTTCTTTTAATCCATTATAATTATCAATTTCTAAAATTGCTAAATCATAAGAAAAACCTTCTGATAATTCTTGGGCATTTTTATATAAATATATTGCTCTATCATTTCTTTGCTTTATAAGAGCACTATTTTTATTTTTATAAATTACAATCACATCTTTTAAATACACATCATCAAGAAGTTTTGTTTTAGTATAAAGTTGTGAAATTTTATTAAGTTCTTTTTTTTCTATGTTCTCTAAGGTCTTTTTATTTTCCTTATTAGTTGTAAACTTTGCAAAAATAGGTAAGTGATCTGAATATCCAGAGCCTTGATGAACTTTTTTATTCATTTCCCATCTAATAACTTTATTGTTTTTATATAAATAACTTGGTTTAAAGACTGTAAAACTTTTTGGAATATAAGATATTTTTTTATTATCAAAAAGAGCAGGGGATAGAATTATATTATCAGGAGTATTTTTCTTTCCTCTATATTTATTTGAAAATCTTTCTTCATAAGATAAATCAAGCCATAAATTATAGTTGACTCTTTTTCCTCTTCTTAATATATCATCATAAGTAACAAACTTTTTTCCAATTGTTGTGTTTAAAACTTGATTTATTCCTGTAATACCTTGAGTATCATTTAGTTTTTTATTATTATAGATTGTCTTAAATTCATCATAATTTGAATTAAAATCTCCAAGTAATATATAATCATAATCCTTAGGTAATTTTTGTAATCTATCAAATAGTTTTTTTGCAAATTTAACTCTATAACTTTCAGAGGCTCTTTTAGAAGGCCAATGATTATTAAAAATTTTAAATCGAGTATTATCTAATTCAAAGGTAGTTTCTAAAATAGGTCTATATAATTTATTTCTAAATTTTACATCAATATCTTTATTTGAGACAATTTTTATTTTACTTAAAAAAGCCACTCCAACGCTAGAACGTCTGTATTTAGTAAAGGAAATATATTTATATTTTGGAAGTTTTTTTAATAGAACTTGCATTATTTGTCTATTTTCAATTTCTTGAAGAGCAATAATATCTGCATCAATTTCTTTTATAACTTTTATTACATTATTGATTTTTATATTAAAATTCTTATTGTTCCATTTTGAATAACTATTAGGTTTATACTCTTTATAATCACTTCTATCTTTATTTAAATCAAATAAGTTTTCAACGTTATAAGAAGCTACTGTGAAAGTTTTTGCGGAAAGAAAAAAAGGAATAAATATTAAAAATAGTAGTTTAATCAAAGTCTCTCCAAAATCATTAAGTTAATAATTTTGTATTTTATCCAATTTTGTTCAAGAGTAGATAAAATCTACTCTTGACTAATTACGAAAAAATTTATTTTTTGCTATTTAATCTTGATTGATATTCTATTGGGTGTTTACATACAGGACATACTTTTGGTGGTTTTTTACCTCTATGTACATGTCCACAAACTTCACAGATCCACTCTTCTTCGCTATCTTCACTTAAGTGTTCTTCTCCTGCTTCTAGTCTTCTTTTAAGTTCTTTATACATATTTTCATGTTCAATTTCTACTTTTCCAATTAAATCAAGCATTTTTGAAACCTGATTTCTACCTTCTTCTTTAGCTATTGCTGCAAAATCAGGATACATAGTTTCATTTTCATAGGCTTCACCATCAATTGCATATTGAAGATTTTCAACAGTATCTCCAAACTCTTTTCCTATTGTCATTTCATTGTAAGCTTTTAATTCAAGTTTTGCATGCATTCTTTCGTTGTTTGCAGCTCTTTGAAAATGTTCAGCAATATCTCTATAACCTTCTTTTTGAGCAATTTTTGCAAAATACTCATATTTATTTCTTGCCATTGATTCACCAGCAAATGCTTTCATTAGATTAACAGCTGTTAAATTTTCAGTTACCATTTCCATAGCTTCACCACAACAATGTAATTCTCCACCACCTACACTTTGCACTTCAACTAGATTTCCACATTTATTACACTTATATGATTGATATTGTTTCATTATTTTCTCCTTTTTAATTAAGATTCTAATTATCACTTTTATAATAAACAATATTTATTATAAGATAATTTTTTTCTTTTAGTTTGATAATATAACAAAAATTACATATGAGAAAACTTAAAGGAAAATTATTTTCCTCTAGTAAAGTTAATTAATAAATAAAATAAAACTTTTTTCTATTATTATTTCAGAATATAAAGTTGCGCATGCTTAAGATTAAAACAATTTTAAGTAATATCTTGTGCAAGAAAGGAATTTAATATGTTCAATAGTTCAATATTATTAAAAGAGTATAACTTAAAAGTTACACCACAAAGGGTTGCTATCGTTGATGAGTTATATAAAAATGGACATATGAATGTTGATGATCTTTATAAAAACTTATTAGAAAAGTTTCCATCTATCTCACTTGCTACAATTTATAAAAATATAAATGCAATGGTAGAAAAGATTTTTTTAAATGAAGTTAAAATTCCTGAAACTAAATCAGTTTATGAATTAATTAAAGAAGAGCATTCACATTTAGTGTGTTCGTCATGTGGAAAAATAGAAGATATTATGATTGATACTTCTGTTTTACAATCATCTTTATTAAAGCAATCAAGCTTTAAAGTTCAATCTAGTGAAGTTATTTTTACAGGTGTTTGCGAAAACTGTCAAAACTGCTAGAACTAACTAATTCAAAATAGCCTAAAAGCTATTTTGAATCACTAATCCTAATACTACAAGTAAAACAATACCCGCACTTTTATTATAAAGTTTATTTGCTGTTATAAATACTAACATTAAAGTAAGTACAAGAGCCGCAGAAATATCAAAGAAGTTTGCAGCTAAATCTACATTTAGTTCATTAACTATTGAACTTAATCCTAAAACCATAGTAAAGTTTGCAACATTTGAACCGATGATGTTTCCAATTGCTAAATCAGCATTATTATTAAGTGCTGCTTTAATTGAAACTGCTAGTTCAGGTAAAGATGTTCCAAAAGCTACAAGAAAAAGACCTATCATCCATTCACTAACTCCAAATTCTCTTGCAATATTTTCAGCACTATCAATGGCAAAATCTGCGCCACCAATTGTTAAAGCAAATCCAGTTAATAATAAAAGTGAAGTTTTCCCCCAAGCAAATTTTTCACGTCTAAGTTCTTCATCAATTTCTTCTACTTGGTTAGAGCCTATTAAAAATGTCAAATATGCACCCATTAATATTAAAAATAGTACTCCATCAACTGTATTTAACTTTCCATCAATTCCCATTAAAATAAACACTAAAATAGGGAAAAGTGCCCAAGATGAGTCTTTTGCAAAAAGATCTCTATTTGGGTTGATTTTTTTAGAAATTAAAAATACAGTACCTAAAACTAAAGCAATATTAAAAATTGTACTTCCAATTACATTTGCAACTGCTATATCTCCACTCCCTTTTATAGAAGCTGACATAGAGACAGCCATTTCAGGTAATGAAGTCCCAAGAGCAACTAGTGTTGCTCCAATTACAAAGGGTGATATTTTATAACGAAGTGCAATTTTTTCACTTTCTTCAATTATAAAATCAGCACCATAAATTAGTGCTCCCATTGATGCAATAAATATTAATATATCCATATTTTACGAATTCCTTACGATTAAACTATTTGGTAAATTATATTGTTTGATTATTTCTTCTTCTTTTAGTCTATGTTCCCCAGCATCTATCTCATGATCATACCCTAATAAATGCAAAAGCCCATGAATAAATAGAAGCTTAAGTTCATCATGAAAACTATGATTATATTCAGCTGCTTTTTCTTTTACAAAGTCATAAGAAATTACTATAGAACCTAGAGGCATATTTGGCAGGTCAAACTCTAAAGGAAAACTTAATACATCGGTAGCTTTATCTATATTTCTATGCTCTTTATTAAGTTCTTGAATTTCATTATTGAAAGTCAAAATCAATTCTATATCTTTTGAGGTTAAAATATTTTTTATACTTTCAAGTTCTTTAATATTAATCTCTATGTCTGTTTGATTTTCAAAATCAATCATAATTTAATCCATTTATTTTTCGCGGATTATATCTAAACTTAGCATATAAGTAAATGAAAATAATATTTGTTTTAAATTAGGAAAATATAAAATAATAAGATAAAATATAAAAAAAACTAGGAGAAAAAATGGAATTAGAAATTGGAGATAGAGACTATATTAAATATAAAGTATTAGCAAAAGATTTAGCAAAAAACTTAGAAATTTCTATTGAAGATAATTTCCCTGAAGTATTTGCTACTGCAAGATTAGTGGCTTTGATGGAGTGTTCAGCAGCAAAGCTTATGATCCCAATTGTAAAAAATGGAGAATTATCTGTAGGAGTTGAAGTAAATATGAAACATTTAGCTCCAACTTTAGAAGGGGATGCTGTAAGATCAGAGGCTACATTTATAGGTATGGAAGGAAAACTTTATAAATTTTCAATTGAAGCTTTTGATACAGGTGGAAAAGTAGGGGAGTGTATACATACAAGAGCCATTGTTACCGAAGATAGATTAATGTCTGGAGCAAATAAAAGACTTGCAAAATAAGAGTCTTTAAAACTCAGGGGTTTTCCTGAGTTTTAAAATATCATAATTAGAATAATTCAATCATTTTTGAAACTTCATCCACAGGGAAAACTTTTAAATCAAGTTTTAGATTTGTTTTTTGTGCTATTACTGCTTTTTTGATTCCTTGAGCTTGGGCTTCTTTTAATCTCATATCAATAGAATAAACATCTTTGATTTCTCCTGTTAGTGAAACTTCACCTATAAAAGTAGATTCTTTTGAAATAGGTCTGTCTCTAAAAGAAGAAATAATAGCAGCAACTACTGCTAAATCAGCGGAGCTTTCTTTGATTTTAATTCCTCCACTTATATTTACAAAAACATCATAATGGTTTAGAGGTAAATCAATTTTCTTTTCAAGTAAGGCTAAAAGCATATTTAGTCTACTTCCATCAAATCCAGTGGCACTTCTTTTTGGATTTGGATGTGTTGATTCTGTTACGAGTGCTTGAACTTCGATAATAAGGGCACGACTCCCTTCCATAACAACAGTTAAAGCAGAACCTGCTTGTGCTTTTGATTTATCAAAGAATTTTGAAGCAATATCTTTTGCACTTATTAAACCCTCAGCGGTCATTTCAAAAATACCAATTTCACTAGTTGAACCAAATCTATTTTTAAAACCTCTAAGCATTCTTATCTCTTTACTAGATTCACCCTCAAAATATAAAACTGTATCAACCATATGTTCTAAAACTCTAGGCCCTGCAATACTTCCATCTTTTGTAATATGTCCAATAATAAACATAGCAATATCAGACTCTTTTGCCTTTCTCATAAGCTCAAATGTAATCTCTCTGACTTGAGAAACTGAACCTGGAGCTGAAGTTAAGTTTGAAGAATAAATAGTTTGAATGGAATCTATAATAACAACTTCATAATTACTTCTTAAAAGTTCGTCTTGTATTTCCTCAAGTTTAATTTCACTTAATAAATATAGTTCATCATGGTTTGCATCAAGTCTATTTGCACGAAGTTTTATTTGTCCAGCACTCTCTTCTCCTGAAACATAGAGTACTTTTTTACCTGATTTTGCAATACTTCCAGCTACTTTTAAAAGTAAAGTAGATTTTCCAACCCCCGGGCTTCCTCCAATAAGAGTTAAACTTCCAGGAACAATTCCTCCACCTAAAACTAAGTCAAACTCCTCATTATATGAAGAAAATCTTGATACATTATCTTGTTTGATTTGTGTAATAGGAGTTGCTTTTGAAGTGCTATTAATTACTTTTGAAGTCTGTTTTAATACTTCTTGTTGGTCTTGATTTAATTCAATAAAAGAATCCCATGAACCACAATTGGGGCATTTACCTAACCATTTTGCAGCTTGTTCTCCACAATGTTGACACTCAAAGAGTGATGTTTTTTTCTTCGCCATAATTATTTCCTTAAAAATCTAAAGGGGATTTTATATTATTTTTGTTTAATTCTTTTATTACAATTGTATTTCTTAGAATATCTAATATAATTACATGTCTTTATAAATATGTCAATATGCAATATTTTTTTAATATTCTTAAAAATAAGCTTAATTTATAAATATATTAAGCAGTTATTTTATTTGTTATTTTCTCCGAATAAGAATAAATATCATATAATATATTTTTACAAATAATTGAGTTTACAAGAGGAGAGAATAAGTTATGAAAAAAATCATGCTTATGTTAATATTGCTTACTAATTTAATTTCAAATGACAAGCAAGAAGAAAATATATTTATTTGGGAAAAAGAAGAAGCATCAATAGAAAATAATTTCCAAGAAAATAAATATATATATCAAACATATGATATAGGTGAAGCAATAGGAGTTACACTTCTTGAGAGTTTGTTTAACATAGATAAAATCGTGGAAAAGAAACAATTAAGTACAGATTTTAAATATTTTGAAAATTTTGATAATAGTCTAAAAACTAGATAAAACATTCAATTTAAAAGAAGTTTTGACTAGTCAAGCGTTAAATTTTTCTTTTATCTAATACAAAGACTGTTCAGAATTTTGTGTCAATAACTGATAGTTATTAAAATTATATCACAGTGTAGCTTTTACTACTTATTTAGAGAAAGTTCCAAAAAGTACAGGTTGTTGAACTTGTTATTTTAACTTAGATAGTTATAAATTCTAAGTATGATTAGTGTAGCCAAATTACTTCTATTGAAATCTTACTACAAAAAGAAAACTTACATAATGTCCTTTTATCCAAATAACTCAAATTATCCAGACACTTTGTCCTAAATAACTCATATTCTCTGTTATTCAGACATTAAAAAGTAATTTATTATCGTTATTCTAATATAATTATTTTATATATTTAAAAATATTGTATTTTCTAATATTTTTAAATTATTATAGGAACATATTTTTGTCCTAATAATAAGAATAAATTTGATATCTGGACATTATGTCCGATAATAAATAGTTATCTAAAGGAAATACATGTCAAACGATATTGAAAGATTAAAAGCATTCCATCAAGTTGAATCATTTTTAGATGAAGAAACAAGAACATTATTAATTGAAAAATTAGATTTAGAAAATTCTAACTTAGAAAAAAGATTACCTGGATTAAGAATTGAAGATGAATTTGCATTAATGTTATATTTTTTAAATGATTGTAAACATATTATATCATTAGATGAAACAACATCAGTTCTAACGCATGAATCATATCAAAGTGATTATATTATACATTTTAAAAATAATGAAAAAATAATGATTGAAGTTAAAAGTACACAAAAAGAAAAATATAAAATTTCAAAAGCAAATTTTGATAAAAGAATAAATTTTGCACAAGATATGGGTATTGAATTATATTTTGCCTTAAAAATTAAAAATCATTGGAGTTTATACCATTCTAGTTACTTAATAGAAAGAGATTATAAAATAAATTATAGTGATGATTTTAAAAATTCAATATTATGTCAAAAATTAAATTCCAAAATGCTATTAATTCCTAAAAATATAAAAGCAGAAAGTATTTATTCTAAAAATACATCAAATGGATTAATGGTTCAGCATGGTGAATTTGGTGAATTAATATCATACAAACTTTTTTATAATGATAAACTTATTATTGAAGTAACACCAGAGAATAAAGACAATTTCTATACAATATTTATTATAGAATTATGGCATGATTTTATGGCTGACAATTTAATTGCGAAACAACTAAATGAATTTGAAACCTTAGTTATTGAAACAAGTAATGAAAATTTTATTAATTATGATTTTCAATATTTTATGTCAACTATTAATCATACAATTAATAGTGATGATAATCGTTATAATTCAACATCATTTTTAAAATATATTGCAACAAGTAAAGATATAGCATTAACTAAAGAGATGTTATTTCTAACACTGAATGAATTACAAGAACTAGGGATACCGATAATAGAATTAGATAACAAAACATTGGAAGAAGAACGAGTGACCCCTGCGAGTATTTAAGCCTAAATTAGCTTTAATATAGTGGTTATAAAAAGAACTCAGTAAATATATTGAGGGGTCATCGTCCTTCAATTTAGACGTTATACACTAGAATATTAAAAGATATTTCTTTAGAAAAAATTAAATTGGATTATATATGGCTGAAAAACAAGTACTACACATCCCGCGTCTTAATGATAAGTCATTAATTAAATATTTTAGACAACTTATAGAAGAATATGATATTCCTGCCTTCAATATGAATGTACTCGGTGCCGGTTCAATACCTGGTATTGATCTAAAAGAAGAAGATGAAAATATAACTTTTCTTGAAGATCAAAACAATACTCTTATAATTACAGCATCCATAAATATAGCTGGATTTTCAATAGCATTTTATAGAGGTGGGGCTACAGAGCCGAAATCACCTTATCATGATGAAATACATATTAATTATAATCCCCAAAATTGCACACTAAATACAATTGAAAGACTAAGCATAAGTTCAAATTTATCAAAAGAATTAAAAGCATATACTCCAGAAAGAACTGTTGGGCAAATGTCTGAAGAACAGCAACAATTAGAGAGTATTCATTCAAGTACCCTTGATAGATTAGAAACTATTAATGAAGATATTCTTAATAGCACACATAAATATAGAGAAGAATTAGATACTAAGCAAGATGAAAAGATTCAAACATTAGAAACTACATATAATGCAAAAAAAGAAAACTTACAAGAAGAATACGATAAAAAACAAAAAGTTCTTGAAGCTGAAAAAAAAGCTTTAGAACTAAAAGAAAAAGCTCTTGATAATAAGAATAACACCCATGCCCGTCGTGAGATTAGACGAGATATCTTAAAAGAAATAAAAGGTAGACAAGAAAAGTTCAAACTCACAGAGGGAACTAATAAACTAAGAATACCAATTAATATTGCGATGTGGAGCCTTATAGGTTTTTTTATAATAATGTCAGTTAGTACAGCTTATGAATTACATATCTCATTTATTACTCCAGAGAGTTTAGAAAAAAGTTTTATTATTTTAAGTATTAAGCAAATTTTATATTCAATGGGTGCTGTTGGTTCTATAATATTTTATATTAAATGGCTTAATAAGTGGTTTGAACAACACTCTTCCACAGAATTTCAATTAAAAAAATTTGAACTAGATATGGAAAGAGCAAGTTGGTTAGTAGAAACTAATCTTGAATGGAATGACAAAAAAGACAGTATTATGCCAACAGAACTACTCAAGAGTCTTTCCAATAATTTATTCGAATATGATAAAGTAGAACATGAAGCAGTGGTTCACCCAGCAGATCAATTAGCTTCTGCATTATTAGGTAGTGCAACTGCTGTAAAATTAAAATCTGGGGACTCATCTATTGAGATTGATCCAAAGAAATTATCTAAAGCTAAAGCATAAACATCTGTATAACAAAACGCAGGAGCCAATATTTTACCAAGAGCGGGTAAAATATTGCTCTTCTTAACCGTTATAGTTAGAGATGAACAAATTTATAATATTTAAATAGGAGTAATAATTGGAAAAAGAAGAAGTTATCAATCATATGGATTTAATTGAAAAAAACTATAATATACTATTTTCAAATTTAAACAAACAAGATGAAGAATGTAATATAGGAAGAAGTCAAAATAAAGTATGTCGATTTTGTGGTCTAAATGAACAAGAAACAACATTTGATACTATTGCACATGCAATACCTGAGTGTCTTGGAAATAAACAAATAATTTGTCTAGATGAATGCGATACTTGTAATAAAGATTTTGCAAATAATATAGAAGACCATCTTGCTGCAATTACTTTGCCATATAGAGTAATAAATATGATTGAAGGTAAGAAGAAAATACCATCATATCAAACACAAGATCAAAAGTCTAAAATAAATATAGAAGATGCTGAAAATAGATTTATGAAAATTATGTCAAGAGAAGATAGTGAATTTCTAGTCCTTGATGAAGAAAACAAAAATATTAGAATAGAATATGATTTACCATCTCACATACCTTCTGCTGCCTACAAAACACTTGTTAAAATGGCTTTATCTATTATGTCAAATGAACAAATAAAAGATTTCACTATATTGAATAGTTGGATTCAAGAAAAAGAGCATAATAAAAATTTAATGAATCCCCTAAATGTACTTATGACATTTATACCAGGAATAAACCCATTTAAAGAAACTACTGTATTTTTACTAAAAAAATATACAGAAAAAGGAAAATACCCAGACTGTATGTTTATTTTAGCATTTGGTAATGTTATGTATCAAATGGTGTTACCAAGTGATATTGAAATTAAACAAGAGACATCAACTAAAACTATATTAAAATTTCTAACACCATTTGAAATAGATTGGAACTTAGGTAAACCTACCCATAGAATACTTGATTGGTCTCAAAATACTAAATTAAAGTCATATAAACAATTTATGGACTTTGGCTATGATGAAATTATAAAATTAGACCCAAAAAGTATAAAACTATAACAAAATAGAGGAGAAAAACAAGGCTATAGACGGCGATATTTCAAGCTTTTAAGTGTCGCATTAAGATACTTAAAATAGCAAATTATCAAGCCGTTAAATCGCCGTGTTCCTCACTTCGGTCGTTATATCAAATTTAAATATAATCTATAGGTTGTTGAACTTGTTATTCTAACTTATCTTTATATCATTTTTTACAAAATTAACTTTCTCTAAAATCTTATTTGTGTAATGTAAACTATGATATAAGTATAGTGTAGTTATAGAAATATAATAGGAATAGTCTAATTATGAAATCTCAAGTAAGCATATTAAAACTTGTATATCCTCCTGTATCTAATCAATATGCAGAATGGTTAAGTAAAGATAGTAAAGAAATTCGTGACCAACTAAAAAATAGTAACTTATATATGATAGTACAAAGACCAGAGGCTAAGTTCCGTTTCTGTGAAGACCCAAATAAAGCAATGAATGAAGAAAAAACTATTTTTAAAGCTCAAATTGCAGTAGGTGATATAGTAGATGATTTTCAAATTGACTTAGATAAATTGTGCGAAATTAATAAACTTGATTTAAATGAATATAGTCTTTCTTTTGAAATAGGGAAAAAGCAAATTAGATTTTGGAAAAGCGATAAAGAAACTATGAAACCATTAGAGGTTATCGCTTGGTTTACTACTGAAAAAATTCTATGGGATAAATGGCATAAACACCCTGCAATTATTGGACTTGATAAAGTAGAACTTTTTAGTAGATTTTATTTGCATTATGTTGGTATATCAAAAAAAGATGATAGCTTAACAAGACTTGTCGTAAAACCTCACGATAAGAGATTAAGAATCCTATCAAATGAATATAATATGTCTAATAATGCTAGGTTAACAGATGAAATTATATTACTATTTTTTAAGATAGAAGATTTAAAAATGCAAACTTGGGAGATAGGGGATAATTATTCAGATTTTATAGAAAGAATGGAAGTTGAAAAAGAACTTGTTATAGCAGATGCAGAAAAAGCTTTTATAAAGATTTTAAACTCTAAATATAATGCTCAAAAATATGAAAATTATCCTAAAGGAAAAGATGGCTTATACAATCAAGGGTTTGATGGTTATGGATATTTATTAGGTGAACCTTTGACATTAATTACTGATGATACACAAATTAAAGGAGATCTTGAAGACCCTAGTTTTTATAGTAAAGCAGATAGTATTATGATTAATCGAGATGAAGTAAAACTTTTTAAGAGTAACAATTAATAAAATATGTCATCTTGTAATAGTTTCATAAAGTTTTTTAAATCAATGCTAAACTATAACAATTTAATTTTTTAAGGCTATTACCATTATGTTAAATATAACAGATATTTTTAATACAAGAGAAATTGCTATTGGAATTATTGTATTTTTTTTGATTTCTTTTGTTATTTATAAAGATAAAGAGAAAGAAGTATTAAACTCTTTAAAAGGTGCGATGAAGTCTTTTTTTACACCTAAGATTATTACACCAATTCTATTTATGTTTTTATATTCTTTAGGAATGGTATATTTATTAAATAAAATAGGATTATGGGAAAATCACCAAATAAAGAACTTCATATATTGGTTAATTGCAGTTGGTATATTAACTCATTTTAAAAAAAATACCTATAATGCTAAATCAGTCATTATAGATACAATTTCTTTAATTGCTATATTTCAATTCATACTTACTTTTTATACATTTAACTTGTTCTTTGAACTCTTATTTATCCTTTTAACTGGTATTTTTACAGCAGTAAAATTAGTATCTGAAAAAGATGAGGACAAAAAAATTGTAGTTAATATTGCAAATGTGATATTATCAATTTTTGGGTTTACATTACTTTACTTATCAATAAATCAATATGTAACTAATTTTAGTGAATTTACTAATTTAAAAACGTTCTATGACTTTTTTGTTCCTACATTTTTATCAATTATGATTATCCCTTATTTTTATATGTTCTTTATGATAGTTAGATATGAAACTTCTCTTGTATCATTATCTTTTGCCATTAGAGATAATGATGAATTAAGAAGATATGCAAAATTAAGAGCATTGTTAGCTTTTAATTTTAATAGTAAGAATTTTGAAAGGTGGAGTAAGAATTTAATATCATATGATTTAAACAAAAATGCAATAAAAGAATCTATTAAAGATGTTAAAAAATTAAATAAAGTAAGAAGAAATATTTATAGAATTGATATAAAAAAAGGTTGGCATCCATTTATAGCTAATAAATTTTTAAAAGATTATGATGTAATAATTAACGAATATCGAAGAATTGTGGGAGGTATATGGAGTGGTTCTTCAAACTATATAAAAATAAGAGAAGAAAAAAGTGATATGCACTATAAAATTGAAGGAGAACTTGATTATGTGAATAAGTTACAAATACAACTATTTTTTTATTTTAAAGAAGATATAAATGTTGAGAAATCGTATAATACATTTGTAAATATGTGTAATGACTTATCACTAGAAGCTCTTAAGTATCCTTTACCAAAAGAAGTATTAAATGCTTTAATAAGTGAAAATGATTTAAAAATAAAATTTTATGGAAAAAGAATTGAGGTAAAACATGAAGCTTTTGAAACTGGTGCATACAAATTAGTATTTACAATATATTAAAAAACTTGACTTAATTAAAACATTCAACAACCTCTTACTTTTGGAACACAAAGCAGTTATATTAGTTTTCCGTGTTCCACAAAGTGTTCAAAAAGTAAAAACTACAAAGTTCCACAAATATTAAGGGCTTATGGAACAAATAAAGTGAGCTTTCAAATTAGATATTTAAAGCTTTATCTAATTTTACTTCAAAAATATAAGCAATTGAGAAAGTGTTAAACTCAATAGGCATTGTCCCTTCAATTTCAGCATCTTCTTTAGAAGTAGCCCGATAGATAAGTTTGAGGTCTTTCATAAATTCTTTCTGATTTTTAGAATCAACATATCGTATGGAATTTCTGATTTGATGAACAATACATAATTGTACTTCTGTTTTTAGATAAATAGCTTTTATGGCTTCTGGAAAGACTTTTAAACCATCAACCGATGCTATCAGTATATCTTGTATCCCTCTATTATTTAGATCTGCTAAAACTTGTACCCAAAAGTTAGCACCTTCATTTTCAGATATGTATAACCCCAGTATCTCTTTTTTACCATTTAGTCCTACCCCTAATACACTATCTCATATTTTGGTACTAAATTTGAAATAGTATTCCCAATTTCTAATATTTTATTAAAATCCAAACGCTTAGAACTTCCAGATATTCCAACTGCTGCAATTAAAATATTTTCTTTATTGAATAAAGGAACGGCAACACAACACATACCATCTTGATACTCTTTATTATCTATGGAAAAGCCTCTATTTCTTACTTCTTCTAACTCTTCTTCCAATTTTTTGATATTTGTAATTGTTGTGCTTGTATATTGTTTTAGTTTTATTTTTTCTAAATCATAATTCCCAAAAGCTAAAATAGATTTACCTAAGGCATTTGTATGAAGTTGGGAATGAACACCTATATTATTTCGTGTTTTGATTGTTCTTGATGAAAAATCAATCTGATTTAAATATAAAACTTTATAATCATCAAATACTCCAATATAAGCACATTCTCCCGTAGTTTTTGCAATATCTTCTAGCAAAATATTTGTTTTATTAATAAGCAATTCAATTTTTGTACTTTGATTTGTTTTATCTGCAATTGAATTTGCAATTATTTCATTAGAGTTTTCTAAATAGGAAATAAAACCTTCATCTTTTAATGTTTGTAAAAGTCTAGACATTGTACTTTTGTCAATATTTAGACTTTCACATAAAGTTTTTGCAAGTATTGGTCTGCCATAGTCAACAATACTTTTATAGACTTTTAAGCCTTTTGATAAAGATTTTATTTTGTTTGGCATGAATTACTCTTTTTTAGAGTAATTATATCATAGCCTGTAATTTTTATTTTAACATTTCGTGAAATTTAGCTAGCCATTCTGGATGAGCTGGCCATGCTGCTGCTGTTACTAAGTTTTTATCAACAATAGCACTTTCAAACCCAATATCAGTCCATGTTCCACCTGCTAGTGATACATCAGGAGCACAAGCTGGATAACAAGAACACGTTTTTCCTTCAATCACATTTGCAGCAGCTAATAATAAAATACCATGACAAACAGAAGCTATTGGTTTATTTGAGTTATTAAAGTTTTGAACAATTTCAATAACTCTTTGATTTAATCTAATATATTCAGGAGCTCTTCCTCCTGGAATTAGTAAAGCATCATACTTGTCTTCATTAATATCATCAAAAGATGCATTTAATGTAAAATTATGTCCAGGTTTCTCAGTATATGTTTGGTCACCTTCAAAATCATGAATAGCTGTTTTTATTTGTTCACCTTCTTTTTTGTCTGGGCAAACTACATCAACTTCATAACCTAACATTTTTAAACATTGAAAAGGAACCATTAATTCGTAATCCTCTACAAAATCACCTGCTAAAATTAAGATTTTCTTTGACATTTATAATCCTTTTATTTATATTTTAATTAGTGTAAGAAAATTTGAATTAAATATAAATTTATTTAAAATTTAATTTTTACTAGTTTCACATTATGAGAGTGGCAGAAAAGATTATTAAATAAGGAGGCAAGCCTCCTTATTTAATTTTAATTTGTTTCGTATTTTTATTTTTTTCAAGTTTTGGAATAGTGATTTCTAAAATACCATCGCTAGATACAGCATTGATATTTTCTACATCTACATTTTCCGGAAGACTAAATATTCTTTGGAATTTTCCAAATGATGTTTCAACTTTATAATATTCTTCTTCTTTTATTCCTTCTTTTAATTTTCTTTCTCCTGTTATTGTTAGTTTGTTATCATCTAAATCAATTCTTACATCTTCTTTTTTAATTCCAGGAAGATCTAATTCAATATGATATGCAAACTCACCTTCTCTTGTATTTACTTTTGGAGCAAATGAACTAATAGAAATATCATCATTTGCAGGCACGTAATTATTTAAAACTCTTTGCATATTTGCAAAATCTTTAAATGGATCAAATCTTGTTAATAACATCTTAAACTCCTTTTTTTGATTTAACTAAAGTTTTTTACTTAAGTTATGATGAAATTTTAACAAATATTTTAGCACTTGTCAAGATATAGTGCTAAAAAATATGAAAAATATCAATCGAAATGAACTATTTATTAATGTATTTATTCAAAATTAAGTTTTTGAGCATTAAAATTCCAAATACTTTAGTCTTATTGACTAAGGTTTAAATTATAAAAGGAGAGCTTATGAAAGAACTTGTATTGAATTTTCAAAGAAATAAAGAAAAAATATTAAATAAACTATTGAAACAATTTAAATTAAATAGATTGAGTGAAATTAAAAGTGAAAACCTTGACGAAGCTTTTTTGCATTTTGAAGCATTAGAAACAATATATGCAGTAGATAAAGATTTTTTACAGCTTTCACCAATTTTTAATAAAAGTGTTGCAAATGACAATTTTGTAAATAATAATTTGAAAAAAACATTAAAAGATAATATACATATGGGAGATAAAAAATATTTTATCTCTTCACCTCATATTTCAAAGAAAACAAATAAATATACAATTACCTTTGTAAAGAAAATTGAAGATAGGTATTTAGCTTTGGATTTTGACCTTTTTAAATTATTAAAAGAATTTAACTGTCTAGATAAAAAATCCAAACTTTTTATAAATGGAGTAAAATTTATATATAGTATTATAGGTTTCTGTTTAACTATATTTTCTTTGATTCTAATTTTTTATGCATTATATAATTTTATAAACCATCTATTTATTGATTCTTCTGATATTTTTCAATCAATTTTTAAATCAACTATTGGACTTACTTTGGGTTTAGCAATATTTGATCTTGCAAAAAATTTATTAGAACATGAGGTTATATTTAAAGACAATATTAACGAAGAGCATGGAGGGAATAAACTCCTAATTAAATTTTTAACTTCAATAATGATTGCACTTTCAATTGAGTCTCTTATGTTAGTATTTAAAATAGCAATAAGTGATTATAAAGATATTTTATATGCTGTATATTTGATTCTTGCAATTGGATTTTTGCTTATTTCAATGAGCCAGTTTAATAAATATCTTAGTAAATGAAAGGATTAGGATTAAAGCTAAATGCCTAAGTCAAAATGTTATTATAAATATAAACAAGGAGAAAAATGCATAATATTAAACTGTTTTGTGATGGAAGTGTTAATCCTCAGAAAAAGATAGGCTTTGGTGCTTATTTTATATATGACGATAAATTAATAAATCAAGATATAAAAATAAAGAAATTTGAAGATACTTCTTCTACTAAACTAGAACTTGAAGTTTTACTTTGGGCATTAAATGAATTTAAATTTGGAAAAGAAGAAATTATTATATATACAGATTGTCAAAATATTTTAGGACTTGAAAAAAGAAGAGAAAAATTAGAATCTAATAATTATAAAACAAGTACCGGGAAAATTGTCAAAAATCATGAACTTTATAAAAACTTTTATAAAATTACTGATATATTAAATTGTACCTTTGAAAAAGTAAAAGGGCATAAAAAAGCTAGTATAAAAGATGAGATTGATAAATTATTTAATCTTGTAGATAAAGCATCTAGAAAAGCTTTACGTGAATATTTAAATTAAAAGAGAGATAATGAATGAAAATTTTTATTTAAATTTAAAAGAAGTAGATAGTTTATATTCTATAGCAAATAATAAATTTTATAAAGAAGCTCCTAAAGATTGGTTTGTTGTAGTTTCAGATGTGGTAGGTTCAACAAAAGCAATTGAGCAAGGGAAATACAAAGAAGTAAATATGGTAGGGGCTTTGAGTATTATTTCTATTTTAAATATTAATAAAAGCCTAGATCTTCCTTTTGTATTTGGAGGAGACGGTTCTTTTTTATTAATTCCCAAATCAATATATAAAGAATCAATACAAGCACTACAAGCTGTAAAAAAGATTGCTAAAGATTCTTATTTTTTAGATTTAAGAGTAGGGATAATTTCAATAGAAGAAGTTTATAAAAAACATAAACAAATTCATGTAGCAAAATATAGAGTTTCAAAAGACTTTACTCAAGCTTTAATAAAAGGTGGTGGGTTAGATTTATGTGATGAACTTTTAAAGTCTAGTGAAAAGTATTTAATAAAAGATGAAATTGACTCAAATTTTAAACTTGATATTAGTGGTTTAGAGTGTAGATGGGAAGCTATAAAAACTCCCAGAGAAGAAAATCTTTCAATTTTGATAAAAGCATATGATGAAAATTATTATGAAAAAATATTAGAAGATTTAGACGAGATTTTAGGGAATAATACTCTAAGACATCCTATAATAAACGAAAACTTGAAACTTAGTTTTAACAATAAAGATTTAAATGTTGAATCTTCTATTTATGCAAAAAATGGTATTTTAAAGTTTTTAATAAGTACAAAGTTTAAACTTATAAATATTTTGGGTGAGTATTTAATGAAAAATAAAATCTCATTATGGGGTGGATATAAAAATAGAATAATCCAAACAGCAGATACAGAAAAATTTGACGATATGTTAAGAATGGTAGTTGCTACAAGTTTTACACAAACTAAGGAGCTTGAAAAGTATTTAGAAAAAGAATTTATGAAGAAGAACTTACTTTATGGTATTCATAAATCAGATTCATCTTTAATGACTTGTCTTATTTTTCAAAGACATGGAAAACATATACATTTTGTAGATGGCTCAAATGGTGGTTATGCAAATGCTTCTAAAAATTTGAAAAATAGCATAAAAAATAATCAGAAATAATTAAAAAATAGTTTAAAAATTTAAATAGGAATAGAACAATGATGATATATATACACGGTTTTGGAAGTAGTGGACATGGTGGAAAAGCTACTTTATTTAGAGAATATTTTGAAGAAGAAGTACTAGCACCTTCTTTGTCTTATGTACCAAATTTAGCAATTGATACTTTAGAACAATTAATTGAAATGCTTTTGGAAAAAGATGAACCTGTAGGCTTAGTTGGTTCTTCCTTGGGTGGATATTATGCAATTTATTTGGCACAAAAATATGATTTAAAAGCTGTCTTAATAAATCCTGCAATCTATCCATATAAAACCTTAGATAAAATTGGAATGGCGATGAATTATCATGATGGAACTTCTTTTGAAGTTACAGATTCTCATATGCAGTCATTAAGAGCTTTGGAAGTTCAAGAGATAGAAAATGAAGAGAATTTTTTAGTATTATTACAAACAGAAGATGAGGTTTTAGATTATACTGAGGCTGTTGAAAAATTGCCAAATGCTGATTTTGTAGTAGAAGAGGGTGGGAGTCATTCTTTTGAAAATATTGAGAGTTATTTTAGAAAGATTAGTTTATTTTTAAACTAATCTTTTATAATAAAAAAGGAAGATAAATAAATCTTCCTTTTTTGCTTACGAAGAAGTTTATTTAATAATCTTTCCGTAAGGTCCAAATTTATAATCAAGAGTTTCCATATTTGGTCTATAAACATCTGGAGCTTTTACAACTTCATCTGGAAAATCAGATGATCTATTGATTTTTTCAGGTCTATAGTGACTATCTTTGTTCATATAAGCTGCTACATCATATGCTTCTTTATCTGTTAAAACAGGATTTTCTTTTGTTGCACCTAAGGGCATATTTGCTTTAATAAAATCTGCTGACTTTAATATTCTATACATTCCTGCACCTTTATTATAAGTATCATCAGTTCCCCATAAAGCTGGGAACATATAACCTTTTGCAAGACCTGGATTTTTTATACCTAAACCATTTTCTCCATGACAAGATGCGCAGTGTTGTGTATAAACAGCTTTACCATTTACAATATCAGCTTTAGTAGTTTTAACCATTTTTCTATCTACTTTAACTAATCTTCTTCCTTCAACTTTTGCTCCACCTACAGGATAACCTTGACTTAGCCAATGCATATAAGCTTCCATTGCTTTCATCTCTTTACTTTGTGCTGGAAGAGGATAGCCATTCATACTTCTTTGCATACAACCATTTATTCTAGCTGTTAAAGTTCCAATACCATTTTCTCTTGGTCTATATTGTGGAAATTCACCATAAGTCCCAATAAAAGGTGCAGAATATTTTTTTGTTCCTGCATCTAAGTGACAATTTTGACAGGAGTTATTATTTCCTGCATATCTCATACTTGCATTTTCAACTTCTGGTCCAATATATTTATATGTATGAACAATAAGTTCTTTTCCATATTTAACTAATTTTCCATACTCATTATCAGGTAAAGTTTTCATATCAGGAACGATATATTCCATTTTAGGTTTTTGAAATCCTCTATCACTTCTTTTTTGTAACTCTTTTTTATCAAAAGCAAAAGCATTTGAAGAAAAAATAGCTGCAACAAGAAGAGAAATAATAATTAACCTTTTATTCTTAAGTTTCATAGTAACTCCTTTTTTAATCTACTGTGATTGTACAAATATAAAGTTACTTTTATGTTTATTTTTAATAGTATGAATTAAGTTTTAATTAAGTATTTGATAAAAAAGTATATTTGAAAATTGTTCCATTTTCATTTGTTGAATCTAAGAAAATATCAATATTATTTGCATCACAAATATTTTTTACAATATTAAGTCCAATCCCAAAACCACCTTTAATATGGTTTTCTTTATGGTATCTATTGAATATATTTTTCTTATTTTTTATTGCTTTTGCATAATTGTGAACACTAAAAAAAATATCATTTTTATTTTTGATTAATTCAACTGTAATAAGCGTGTCTTTAAAAGAGTATTTTATTGCATTTGAAAGAGTATTATCAATAATTCTTAGAATATGAGTTCTATTTATTAAAACACTTATATTATCTTTTATATTTAATTTAAATTTAATATTTCTAGGGCTAGCTAAACTTTCAAATTGATCTAGTCTTTGATTTAAAGTATAAGTAAAATCAATTTTTTCTTTATTGTATTTAACACTCTTTTGTTTTATTAAATACTCAATATCTTCATAAACTAAAAAGAGATTTTTTGTTGCATTTATTGAACGTTCTAGTTCTTTTGATTTTTTTTGTTTATTTTCTAATATCTCAAGATTTAGTTGTATTATTCCAAGAGGAGTTTTAAGTTCATGCATAGCATCATTAAAAAAAGCATCCAAATATTCATTGGCTTTTTTAAAAGGCTCAATACTAGCTTTTATGACTAAATAAATAGAAATAAAAATAAAAAGTCCAATAAACAAAGTTAGTATAAGAATTTTAAAATAAATTTCATCAAAAGAGATTTTCTTACTAAGTTGTAAATATTTTGCATTTAATCTATTATTTGAAAGTTCAATTTCAATACTCATTTTTGAAGTTTTATTAAAGTTTAAATCTCTAGTTTTATAGATAATTTTTTTATCTTTTGTTAATAAAGTTGCTTCAAACTTAAAAGATTTTGGGAAAATAAAAGTATCACTTTTAGAATTTGAAAAATCATAAATAGTTCTTTGTATACTTTGAGCATGCTCAATTAATAATCTATTTTGAGTATTTTTATAATTTTCAAGCTCTAAATTTGTATAAAAATAAGTAGGAATAGCAATAAATATAAAAAATATTACTGTGTAAAAAATAGAGATTTTCAAAATAAAATTTTTACTTTTCACTATCAATTTTATATCCTATACCTCTTTGATTTGTGATAAATTCTTTAGAAGTCTTATCTCTTATTTTTTTGATGCAAACTCTAATATCAGCCTCGCAAATATATTTATCTTCCCAAACTTCACTTCTAAGTCTATCTATACTAATAAATTGATTTTTATTTGATACTAGGCAAAAAACTACATCACTTTGTTTTTTTGTTAAATTAATTAGCTTCTTGTCTAAAAAAAGTTCTCTTTTTAAAACGTCGTACATAAAGTTTGGTTTTAGTTTTACTTGTCCTGAGTTTTCATTTGAATAAAAAAGTTTTATAAGTTGTTCAATTCTATATTTTAACTCTTTTGGAGAAAAAGGCTTTTTTATATAATCATTACAACCTAATTCATAACCTAAACTTAAATTGTTTATATCTGTAAGTGAAGTTATATAAATAACAGGAGTATTATCTTTATTTTCTCTAATTATTTTTACTAATTCGTAACCACTTAAAGAAGGAATTCTTATATCTAAAATTAGTAAGTGGTATTTATTTTCATAAATAGCGCTTAAAGCTTCTTCTCCATCATCAAAATCATCGATTTTATATCCTAAGGATTCTAAATACTCTTTAATACTCTCTTTATAGTCTAAGTCATCTTCTAGTAATAAAAGTCTCATCTGATTTTTACCTTGGAATCGATATTTACAGTTTCATAATCATAATTGTTGTTGATATTTAGATGTTTATTATTTTTTATACCTGTTAAAATATATCCTAAATGAATATTCTGTAAATCATAATAAGAAAAATAAACAAAGGAATAATTTTTATTAGAAATATAACCATAATCTTTTAAATTGTTTAAATCTAAGTTTTCTAAATTATGAATATTGGTCTTATTTATAAGAACATAGTTTTTAATTTTTTTATTACTTTTCAAATCATTGGCTATTTTTAAATGCTCCTTGTCTAATAGTACAAATAATTCATAGCCTTTTTTCTTAAGTTCTTGTGATAAGTATTCAAAATCAACAATAACTTCAACAGAACCTATATATTCATTGTTTTTGATTATTGGAGATATTGCTTTGATATTTAATCTCTTTCCTAATTCAATAGAAACTAGGGGCTTTTTTTGCTTTATTACTTTTACTAACCCTTGTCTAAAAAATCCCAAAGGAACATCTTTTATACTTATATCCCAACTTCTAAGATAAGTTGTTAGATTTTTATTATGAATTTGGATTTCAAAATTACTATTTTGTAGTTGTTTTAAAGTTTTTATTTTTTTATTAACAATTTCAAAGCTTTCTTTTCTATCTTGTTTTATAAAACTATTAATAATTTCTTTGTCTTCTGAAAGTAAAATTGCTAAGGATAAAGCATATCTTTTTTGTTCTTCAAAAAGATTTTTTGTTGTTGTTAGAGAGTTTTCTAATTTGTTTAAAAGATTATTGCTATTATTTATGTTATTTAAAAAATAGAATATTAATGAAATAAAAAAAGAGGTAAGTATTAATATTATAAATAAATATTTATTTGTTTTTGAGCTTAAAAATCCCAAAACATACCTCTTTTACATCCTACTTAGACAGTTGTATAAATTTCGTCTAATAATGAATCAACAAAATTATCAGGACTAAATTCTATTAAATCATCTTGTTTTTCACCAACTCCTACATAAAAAATTGGAAGTTCCAGTTGATTTGAGATTGAAAATAAAGCCCCACCTTTTGCAGTTCCATCAAGTTTTGTTACAATAATTCCATCAACTCCTACCATTTCATTAAAGGCACGAGCTTGGGCGATTGCTGTATTTCCTTGTGTTCCATCTAATATCATTAGTTTTTGATGTGGAGCCTCTGGCATTGCTTTTCCACATACTTTTACTATTTTTTTAAGCTCATTACTTAAATTTGTTTGGGTTTGTAATCGTCCTGCTGTATCAATTATTACATTATCAATATTTTTTGCAAGTGCCGAAGAAATTGTGTCATAAGCAACTGCACTTGCATCATGTCCTTGTTTTGTTTTTATAATTGGGACATTAATCTTTTCTGACCAAGTTGAAAGTTGTTCTATAGCAGCTGCTCTAAAAGTATCACCAGCTCCAAGAATTACAGAATGTCCTTCTTTTTTTAATTTATAAGCTAGTTTCGCAATTGTTGTTGTTTTTCCTGCTCCATTAACTCCAATTATCAATCTTACAAAAGGTTTTGGTAAATTTGATAAATCAACATTTGGTGCATGCTCAAAAAGCATAACAAGTCTATGTCTTAATTGCTTTCTTGTAATTTCACTAGGAAGTCCATCCATTGCTTTTTCAATAATTTCATATTCCATATCTGCTTCAATTAACATTTCTTCAATATCATCAAAAGCTATTTTTTCTTTTTTGATTGGAACAACTGCTTTTATATTTTCAAATGTTTTTGATAAGGCTCGAGAAAAGAAACCTTTTGAGGTTTCATTTTCTTCTATCTCTTTCTCTTCTAGTTCTTTTTTTTCTTCTACTTTTTTTTCAACTTCTTCTATTTGTTCAAAAGATTCTTTTTGAATTTCTTCTACATTTTCATCTGCTAGTTCTTCAACTATTACTTCTTCTTGAACTTTTTTAGGTTCTTCTTTCTTCTTAAAAAAACTAAACATTAATTTTTACCTAAAGCTTTCTTTATATCTGATTCCATCATTTCTTCAGGAACTATACCAACATATTTTTGAACAATTTTTCCAGAAGGATTAATCAAAAACATAGTAGGAATTACTTTAACTCCACCCACTAAATCAGCGGCGGTGTAGTTTTCTTCACTATTTGTAACTATATAGTTAATTTTATATTCACTTATAAAATCATTTAGTTTTTCAGGAGTTGTTAATTTTCCATCTTTTTCTCCAAGAGCTACTGCAATTACTTCAAAACTGTCTTTGTATTTATCTTTCAAATTATTTAAGTGTGGAATTTCAGCTCTACAAGGTGGACACCAAGTTGCAAAAAAGTTTAATAAAATAACTTTGTTTTCAAAGTTTTCAAACTTGATTCCTTCTTCTGTTTTTTCAAAAGTAATTGTTTGTAAATCTGTCGTTGTTAGCTTGATTTTTGTTTTTTGTTTTTTTATAATTTCTTTCTTTATTTCATCAACTTTTGTTTTCTCTTCTTTTTTAGAGTCACATGCTGTAAAAATTAAGCTTGCAGAAATTACGAAAAATGCTATTTTTTTAAACTGCATTTAAATTCCTTATTGGTAATATATTTTAAGGTAAGAATTTTACCGAAGTAAGGCTTAAATATGAAAGAAAGTCACAAGAGTGATTTTAGAAAATCGTGTATTAAGAAGTTAGAATTTTCAAGCCGCTTTTCGAAGTTTTATAAAGATAAAAAAACAGTTAAAAAATTAAAAAAATTTATAGATGCAAACAACTCAAAAAATGTTTTGTTATACATCCCAATGAAAATGGAAGTTAATGTTCTTCCTTTAATAAATAAACTAAGAAGAGAACAAAAAAATGTTTTTGTTCCTTTTATGGTTGATGATAGTTTTAAAATAGTCAAATACAGATTACCACTACAAAAAAAGAAATTTGGAATAAAAGAACCAAAGAATTCTTTTTGCTTACAGAAAAAAATTGATCTTGCAATTGTCCCTGTTGTGGGCGTTGATAAGGTTTGCAAAAGAATAGGCTTTGGGCGTGGAATGTATGATAGATTTTTTTACAGATTGAACTATAAACCAACTGTTGTTTTTACGCAATTAACACTTTGTAAAGCAGATAAAGTTTTAACAAATGAATACGATATTCAAGCTGATTATATAATTACAAATTAAGGTTTTGAATATGATGTTATTAGTAGTAGGAATTGTTGTTGCAATAATTAGTGTTGCACTTACAATTTTTGTAGTAAAAAAAATAAATAGAGCAAAATTTGATATTTATATAGAACAAGCAAAAGCAAAAGCTAAAGTTATCGAGCATGAAGCTGAAGTTGTTCTAAAAGATGCTCAAATTAAAGCAAAAAGAGATTACGATAGAGATTTTAAGGCCGCTCATAGAGAATATGATGAAATGCTTTCTAAGATTGAAAAAAAAGAGAAAGAGTTAAATAATCATCTAGAATCAGAGTTAAGAATCATCAAAGAACAGAAAAATGAAATTGTTGAAAAAAATGAAAAAATTACAACAATAAAAGAAGGTCTAAAAAGACAACAAAAAACTTATGATGAAAAAATAGAAAAAGCAATAAAAGTATTAGAAAATGCTTCAGGACTTACAACTCAAGAAGCAAGAGATTTAATGCTTGAAAAAGTAAAAGAAGATTCAAGAGCAACTATTGCTTCAATCTTTAGAAAAAAATACAAAATTGCAGAACAAAAAAATAAAGAAGAAGTTAACAATATGCTTTCTCATGCAGTTACAAGATATGCAGGAGAGTTTGCAGCAGAGAGACTTATAAATAATTTACCAATAAATGACGAAGAAACTAAGGGTAAAATTATTGGTAAAGAGGGAAGAAATATAAAAGCTCTTGAGATGTTACTTGGAGTTGATATTATTATTGATGATACTCCAAATATGATTACTATCTCATCTTTTAATCTATATAGAAGAGCAATTGCTACAAAAACAATTAAAGCGCTTTTAGAAGATGGAAGAATTCAACCTGCTAGAATCGAAGAGATCTATAATAAAACAAAAGCAGAATTTGATAAGAATATCCTAAAAGAGGGTGAAGATGTAATTTTAGAGTTGGGAATTAAAACTATGCATCCTGAACTTATAAAATTAGTAGGAAGATTAAGATATCGAGCTTCTTATGGACAAAATGCCCTTGCTCATACTCTTGAAGTTTCTCATTTAGCAGGACTTTTAGCTGCTCAAATGGGTGGAGATGCAATACTTGCACGTCGTGCAGGGCTTTTACATGATATTGGTAAAGCTTTAACACATGACATGCCAGGTAGTCACGTAGATTTAGGAGCAGATATTTGTAGAAGATATGATGAACCAGCTACTGTTATTAATAGTATTTATGCCCACCATGGACATGAAGAACCAATTAACGTAGAATCTGCTGCTGTTTGTGCTGCTGATGCTTTAAGTGCTGCAAGACCAGGAGCTAGAAGAGAAGTTCTAGAAAGTTTCCTAAAAAGAGTTGAAGAAGTTGAAAAAATTTCTACTTCTAAACCTGGAGTTTTAAATGCCTTTGCAATTAACGCTGGACGTGAAGTTAGAGTTATTGTGAAAGCAGAGTTAGTAAATGATGATGAAGCTATTTTATTAGCAACTGAAATCGCTAAGGAAATTGAAGAAAAAGTTCAATATCCAGGAGAAATAAAAGTAAATGTTATTAGAGAATTAAGGGCCTTGTCTTACGCAAGATAAGCCTTTCTTTTAAGAAAATTCTATAAATGCAAGTATAAATTCTTTTATAAGAATTTATACTTGCCCACTCTTCTTCAAAATTATCATTCGAATACAACATAATTTATTTTATTATAAATAATATAGAGTATAATTATTTCTTTTAAAAATAAGGAAATAAAATGCAATTAAAAAGCTTACTAATATTTATAACAATAATTCTTTTATTCACAGCTTGTGAGAAAAAAGAGCAAGATATGCCTTTACCTAAAGAACAAAAAGATATTTCTCACATAAACTTAGATGAAACTCTAAAAAACTTTAAAGAACCAAAAACTATTCTATGCAAAGATTTATTAAATAAAAAAGAAGAACACCTTCAATGTGTAAAAGAAAAAACTAATGAAAACCCAAATATAGAAAACTTAGAATATTTGGCTGGTTTATATGTTTTACAAAAAGAGTATGAAAAAGCTATAAAACTTTATGAAGAAGCTATAAAAAAAGGAAGTAAAAAATCCACTTATTATTTAGCTGGACTTTATAATGAACAAATAAAAAATAGAGTAAAAGCAAAAGAACTTTTTATGACTATCTTAGACTTTAAAGACTCGACTTGCCAAATAGGCGGAATCCTAGCTTTAAAAGATAATGATGATGCCTTTGATTTTTATGAAGAACAAATAGAAAAAGGAAATAATAAAGCCTATATCTGTAAAGGACTGCTTCATATAAAAGAACAAGACTATTATGAGGCAAAAGAGTCTTATGAAAAACTTCTAAGCTTGGGAGAGAAAGAAGCATATTTTTATTTGGGTAATTTGTACTCTGAATATTTACTTCTTAAAGGTAGAGGCATAGATAGTTATATGAAATCTGCAAATGAAGGTATTAAAGGTGCTGAAAAAACTCTAAGTTCTATGAATAATTTAGGAGTAGAATACCTTAGTTATAAAAGATATGATGATGCTATTTTTTGGTTTATAAAAGCCTTAGAATCTGAAGATATGGAGTTTCCAATAGAATACAAGAAACTTGATACTCTTGCTACTTTAGTATATATGTATAGAAAAATGAAAGATGAAGAAAGTATGATAAAAGTACTTACCCGCTTGCAAGAGCTAGGTGAAGTCGGAGGATATTTAGATTTAGCAATACACTATAAAAAGGCAAAGAATTATAAAAAAGCAGAAGAAATTTTTAATATTTGTATAAATAAAGGTTATGGCGATTGTGTTGCTGGATTAGGTGCAATGTATTATCGATTAAAAAATTATAAAAAGGCAAAAGAAATATATAAATTTGGTGTTGCTTTGAAGAATACTTCTTCAATGGTAAATTTAGCAGTATATTATGATGTAGTAGAAAAAGATTATGCTAAATCAATTTTTTTGTATAAGAAAGCTGCTTCTTTAGGAGAACCGATTGCTGCAAGAAGTTTAGCATGGTTATACGAAAAAGAGCTAAAAGATAAAAAAAATGCAAAAATCTGGTTTAAAAAAGCTTATGACCTAGGGGATAGAACTCTAGAAAAGAAACTCAAAAAATTAGGAGTATTATAATGTCTAAGTCTAATAGATGTATTGGAAATGTTCATTATAACAATGACGAGTTCCTGATAAGAAAAGCTTTTATAAATGTAGATACTACAATACATAAAGATGATGCTAGAAGTAGATGTGCATATTTAATAGTGTCAAAAAAAGAAGCCTTAGCTTTATCTGGAAGTTTAAGTGATGATAAAAAAGTCTTAGAAGATATAAAAAACAAATATGTTCCAATTGTAAAAGAGGCAATAAATAGTGAAGAAAATATAGTTCAAAAAGAGAATAGCTTATCTTCTAATGAAATAAAAAAGGATGATAAATTAGTTTTTCTACAATCAATACCTATATCTTATGCAAAGAAATTTGGAACTATTTTAAAAGATAAAAAATTTAATAGTGAGTGTAATAATTTAGATAAAGAAACAAAAGAAAAAGATGCCTCGAAAGGAATCTACTAAGAAATGAAATAATAGAAAAAATAAGATACTTTGAACCAAGTTCAAATGTGATAAATAACTATGGAAAAGATAATGCTTCAAAAGATAGTAAAGAAGTATTTGATTTTTTACTTGAAGTAAGAAATACACTAAAAGATGAAGATAGTAATTTTGAAAATATCATAGAAAGTATTAAAGGAATAAATGGTGTTACGGGAACAGAAGAAGAGATAGAAAAATTTATTATTAAAAATATAACTCCTTCAAAAGGAAATGATACTAGTTATACAAATGGATATACAAATATAAAAAGACTTTATGAACACTATGAAGGAAATGATAGTGTAAATAAAAACGCCCACAAATATGATTTAAAAAGATTAAAAGTTTATGCAGTAGGTTCTGGAACAACTGACCCTAATGATAGAGAATCTTTGGATAAAGATTCAATTTTTGGTGGAGGACTAGGACTGGGGCAAACTGGAGTTGATGCTCATATTATATACACTTGTGAGAAAATAGTAAAAAAAATAAGAAAAAATAAAACCACTCATATAGATGAATTAATATTTGATATCTTTGGTTTTAGTAGAGGAGCAGCAGAAGCTAGACAATTTGTATGTTCTATTCAAGAGGAATTTAAATTATTGACAAAAGATGGATATTTAACTTACGCTTTAAATACAGAGAATAAAAATATTTTTTCATGCTTTTATCCTCTTAGAAATGGATTATATACTAAAATAAATAACAAGGTTTATTTTAACCCCTTAAGAGCAGATGTTGAAAAAATCAGTGAGAGTGTAAGTGCTGGTTCTAGAAGTGCAACTATATATCATGATAATCCATATTATAAATATAAAGATGAAGAAATAGATATAAGAAGTATCTCTTTTAGGCACGTTAATATTGGAGATACTGTAACTCACTATGGTTTTAAACAATCAAATGATGCAAAAAATTTGAAAATACATTTTGATAAATCAAAAGTGGGTTCTGTTTTCCATTTAATGGCTGCTGATGAATATAGATACAACTTTGAAGCACACTCTATCTTTGAATCAAAGTACAAAGAAATTTTTAAAAAAGATGGAAATTTAAAAGAGTATACAATTCCAGGAGCCCATGCTGATGTAGGAGGAGGATATGAAAAATCTAGCTCAACTGAAATTGTGCAGATTGCCAATATTCATGCATATGACAAGAGAAAAGTTTTAGATTGGAATAAAAAATATAAATGGATTAATTGCGAGAATATAGATATAAAAGACGTAACAAGTATTTCTAATTTAAAAGAAAAAGGGGAAAGTGGCTTTTATAATAAAATATCAAATTCTCCTAATAATATCTCTTCTAGTTTATATATGTGTCGAACTGGAATTTCTTGGGAGTATGAGCTAATAACTTTAGATTTAATGCATAAAGAGGCTATTGATAAATCAAAAAATAAAAAGGAAGAAGATAGAGTTCCCTTAAAAAGCTTTTTAGATAATAAATATAAAATATCAGAATTTTATAAGTCTAAAAAACTTACTTCAAAAGATTATGATTTATTAAACAAAGTAAGTGAAAAATTTGCTGAATATGAAAAAGTAGATGAGCCTTCGCATAAACTATTAAGAGCAAAATTTATTCATCACTCTTCAGATTTTGATAAAATATATGGATTAGTTAATCCTCCTTCAATGGAAGGAAATGCTAATTCTTTTGATGAAATATATGGTAAACGAATTGTTTATGGTTCTAAAGGAGGAGTTTTTAAATAATCTTTTGAAGACAAAGTTTATTAAGTTTTAATTTAGAGCATTTGTTCTAAACTATTAGAACAAATGTTCTAGGATAAAAATGGCCACAACAAAAGAAAAAATCATAGAAACCTCGATAAAACTTTTTAATGAAAAAGCTTGTTTAAATACTTCTACAAGACATATTGCAGATGAAGTTGGTATTAGTGTAGGAAATTTATACTATTATTTTAAAAACAAAGAAGAGATTTTGATTGAGATTTTTATAAATTATATAAATATAATCTTTAAAGAAATAACTTCAATAGATTATGAAAAAGATGAAATGTTTTTATTGAAAGATTTTTTATTAAATAATCTTGAAACAGACATAAAATATAGATTTCTACATTTTGAGTTAAATTTATTACTTATTACTTTCCCAAAGTTTAAGAAAATCAAAGAAGAACAACTTCAAAATGAAATCAAAATTATAAAAAAACTTTTAAATCATCAAATATCATATGGATATATTAAAAAAATGACTGAATATGAGTTAGATTTTCTAGTTTCAAACTCTTGGATTATTGCAACAAATAATCTAGCATATTGGAATTTTTTATCAAATGATTTATTTGAAAATGCCAAAAAGAGTACACTAAATATGTATTATTTTATAAAACCATATTTAACACAAAAAAGCTTAGATGACAAGAGAATCAAAGACATAGAAACGTTTTTATTAAAGGATTATAATGAAAAATAAAATTATTTTGATAATACTTTATTTATTTTTTTTAAATATTGCGAATGCCAAAAATTACAATTTAAATATACTTTTAGATAAACAATCAAATAAATATTTTGAAGCAATTAAAAAAGAGACACAATCTTTATTTCCAAGTAATGATAAGATAAATTATAAGCTAAGTCTCTGCTCTAATAATTGTAATCAAAATATTTCTAAGAAAGATTTTATTTTATTAAATAAAAATAAAAAACTAAAAGAGAATAAAAACTCTTATCTAATTACTTATAATTTTATTTCAAATACTTATGATGAAAATAAAATTGTACGGGCTGTAGCTTTAGGAATTTACGAGTATTTAAAAGAGAATAAAAAAACTAAATCAATATATTTTGAAAATCAAAAAGAACAAATATTTGAAGAAAAAGAGTTAAATATAAACAGCCAAAAAGTGCTTGAATTAAAAGATATTTTTTCCTTAGCTTCAAAAAATAATTTCGATATCCAAAAAAATAAAAATAGTTCAAAAATAGATAAGTTAAATATAAGAGAAGCCAATAGTGATTATAAACCTCAAATAGATTTTTATTCAAATTTAATTCAAACAGACAAAGACCGAGCAAAATATAGCAATGGTTTACAATCAGAAAGAACATTAGAAGCAGGTGTAAAATTAACGCAAGTTATTTATTCTGACAAAATATTAAAAAATATTAAAATCAAAAAACTATTGGATATTTCAAATACAAATAGTATCAAATCACAAAATGATGAAATATTTTATAGAAGCTTAATCACATATTTAAATGTAATAAAAGCAAGTAATTATAATCGTATTATAAAAATAAAACAAAATTTTATAAAACAAAATTTAGAGTTTTCCAAGCAAAGAGTGGAAGTTGGAGTTAAAGATAGAAGTGATGTTTATAGATGGGAAAATGAACTTGCAAATGCAAATATAGAGTTAGCAAATTCACAAAATCAATTTAACTCTTTAAAAATAGATTTAGCAAATTTACTTCAAATAAAGAAGAATTTTTCTTTTGTAAAATATGGAATGAACTCAAATATTTTTAAGCTTCTAAATAATGATGCAATTAAATATATTTCAAAGAAAAAAGTGCAAGAGTTATTTTTAAATGATATTATTTATTCTCATTCAAGATTAAAACAAATTACTGAGTTAATAAATATAAAAAATGAACAAAAAGAAATGAATAAAGCATCAAGATATTTACCCACAATTGCTTTTGAGGGAAGTGCTAATAAAATAATTGGGAGATATGGCGAAGGTTCAAATGCGACAAGATATTGGGATGATAAGGAGTATCAAGCTGTGATAAATCTTTCTTTACCTTTTTATGAAGGTGGAAGTAAGAGTATAAATATTCAAAAAAATGAACTTGAACTTATAAATTTGAAATTACAATATAATAATGTAAAAAGCATAATTGAAAAAAACGTAGAACAAGATTATGATTCACTTATAAAAGCTTATAAAAAAATATCTTATGCAAAAACATCTTTGGAGTTTTCAAAAAAGAATTATGATTTAATTCAAGATAAATACAAAAAGGGCAAAGATAATATAATCTCTTTATTAGATGCTCAAAACTCTTATATTATTTCAAGATTAAATGAAAATATTTCTATTATTGATTATTTAGTTGACTTATCATCAATATATTTTTTTAGTGGGAAAATTGATATTCTAATAGATAAAAACAAGAAAATGCAAATGGAAGAAAAAATATTAAAAGCAATAAAAGGTTAGTAAATGAAGAAATTTTTAAAAATAAATATATTAATAGTTTTGGTTCTTTTTTTTGTTGCTTGTGGTAATAAAGATGAATTAAAAGTCGAAGAAGATGTTATAAAATCTGTTTTTGTAATAAAACCTATATTAAAAGATGAAAATCAAAATAGAGTTTTTAATGCAAGTGCTTCTTCAAATTATCAAACAAAGTTAAGTTTTAAAGTACAAGGAAATCTAAATTATTTTAAAACACAAATTGGAGATGAAGTAAAAAAAGGTGAACTTATAGCAAGACTTGATTCTGAACCTTATGAGTTAAAAGTTTCTCAAATAAAATACGCATTAAGCGAGGCTCAAGCTAGTTTACAAAATGCCAAAAGTAATTATGAAAGAACAAAAAAACTTTATATTAATCAGAATGCAAGTGTTAGTGATATTGATAATGCTAGAGCGAAGTTTCAAGCAAGCAGTGCAAAGGTAGAAAATATTTTAAAAGAGCTTGAATATGCTTCTTTACAATTATCATATACAAAATTGTATGCTCCAATTAGTGGATATATTGGGGCTAAATATGTAGAAGAAAATGAAAATGTAGCACTTGGAACTCCTATTGTTTTAATAAGTGACAAGGTAGTTGATGAAGTTAGTATTCAAGTCCCTGAAGTTTTTATAAATAAAATTAAAAAAGATAGTAAGGTAAAAGTTCTTTTTAATTCAATTAATTCAAAACCTTTTGAAGCAAAAATATCAGAAATATCAAAATACACAGCACAAAACAAAAAAACATATTTGGTAATTGCAAAACTAGAAAATAGTTCAAATCTTATAAAAGATGGAATGTCAGCTGATGTATATTTTGATTTGGAAGAAAAAGGTAAAAGTAGAATATTTTTACTTCCTGCAAGTTCAGTATTAAATGATAAAAATGGATATTTTGTTTATATAGTAAAAAAAGAGAATAAAAAATATTTTATAAAAAGAAAAGAAGTTGAAGTAGGAAAACTTCTATCAATAGGCTTTGAAATAACAACTGGTTTAAATGAAAAAGATTTAGTTCTAAAAGCAGGAATGAGTGAAGTTCTTGAAAATATGGAAGTGACTATTTCAAATAAAAATGAGTTGGAAGATTAAGATGGATATTACTAAATTTGCTCTAAAAAATGACAAAGTAACTATTGTTTTCTCAATACTACTTTTTGTCTATGGAATTATTTCCTTTATGGATTTACCAAGAGCAAAAGATCCAGGATTTATTATAAGAACTGCAACTGTAGTAACCTATTTCCCTGGTGCTAGTGCCAAAAGAGTTGAGCAATTAGTAACAGATAAATTAGAAAAACAGATACAAGAAATGAGTGAAATCGATTTTATTAAATCAACTTCAAAAAGTGGTGTATCTATTATTTTTGTAAATATTCTTGAAAAGCATAAAGATATGCGTCCTATTTGGGATAGCTTACGAAGAAAAGTTGAAGATGGAACAAGACAGCTTCCAAGTGGAACCTCAAAACCAATTGTAAATGATGAGTTTGGTGATGTTTATGGTTCTATGATTTCAATAGAAAGTGATGGCTTAAGTTTTAAAGAGTTAGAAGATATTGCTGATGATACAAAGGATGTATTTTTAAGACTTGATGATGTGGCAAAAATTGAGATTTTAGGAATCCAACCACAGGCTGTTTATGTAGAGTTTGACAATTCCAAAATGGCTAACTTAAATCTAAGTGCAAGTTATTTAAAAAATATTTTAGAGAGTAAAAATATAGTTCTTTCAGGTGGAAGTATAAAAGTTAATACAAATAGGCTTTCAATTGAACCCTCAGGAAATTATGAAAATGTAAGTCAAATTGGAAATACTATAATTCCTTTGAACACAGGTGAAAAAATATATTTAAAAGATATATCAACTATCAAATATGAATACAAAGACCCGAGTTCTTTTATAGTACAAAAAGATGGAAAAGAGGCTTTATTAGTAGCAATATCAATGAAAAAAGATGGAGATATTATAAAACTTGGGGAAGAAATAGATGCTTTAATGGTTGAAGTTCAACAAAAACTTCCTTTGGGTGTTAAACTTGATAGAATATTTAATGAACCAGAAATAGTGGGAAAAATAGTAGGAAATTTTGTAATTAACCTTTTACAAGCGATGGCTTTAGTTGTTATTGTAATGCTTTTTTCATTAGGCTTACGAACAGGACTTATTGTAGCTGTTTTAATTCCTATGTCTATTTTAAGCTCTTTTATTGTTATGTCAGCATTTGATATTTGGCTTGACCAAGTTTCCCTTGCTGCGCTTATTATTTCGCTAGGATTATTAGTTGATAGTGCTATTGTTATGAATGAGTCTATCATGGTTTTAATGCAAAGAGGAAAAAATGTAATTGAAGCCTCTATTGAAAGTGCAAATGAATTAAAAATTCCTCTTTTAACATCTGCCCTTACTACTTCTGCTGCATTTTTACCAATATTTTTAGCAAAATCAAGTACAGGAGAATATACAAATTCTATATTTAAAGTTGTAACTATTACTCTTTTATGTTCTTGGGTTTTAGCGCTTACTTTAACTCCAGTTTTAAGTAAATATTTTATGAAAAAAGATTTGCAAAAAGAACATAAAGAGAGTCATTTTCAAACTTTTTATAGATCTTTTTTAAATTTGGTTTTAGGAAATAAAGCTATTACAGTAGTTATTGTTGTTTTGATTTTTGCAGCTTCTTTAAAAGTATTAGAACAAGTTCCTAAAAAGTTCTTTCCACCATCAACAGAATCTACTTTTACAACGGAAATAAGTCTTCCTATTGGAACGGCGATTGAAACTACAAAAGAAAATGTTTCTAAGATTGAAGATTATATAAAAGAAAAATATATGTCACAAGGAAAAGAGAGTGAAGTTCTAAATTTTGTTTCATTTATAGGACAGAGTGCTCCTAGGTTTTGGTTATCTTATGACCAAGAATTAGCTAGTGCTGAGTATAGTACTATTTTAGTGAATACAAAAGAAAATGCAAATATGACAAGTATTAGAAAAAGTATTGAAGATTTTGCAAAAGAGAAATTCCCTGATATGCAAATAAATGCAAAAACATTAACTATGGGACCACCTGTTAAAAAGCCAATTGAGATTAGAATCAGTGGAAAAGATGCCCAAAAACTTTTTGAATTAAGTGCAAGAATAAAACAAGAATTAGCAAAAATCGATGGTGTTAAAAATATTGCAGATGATTGGGGAATTAGAAATAAAAAACTATCAATACAAATAGATGAAGCAAAAGCTCTAAAAGAGGGCATTTCAAATCTTGATATTGCACTTTCACTTCAAAGTAGTTTTAGTGGATTTGAAGTAACTACTTTTAGAAAAGAGGATAAATTAATCCCTATTATATTTCGTTCAAATGAAAAAACTAAAGATGATATAAATAGACTAGAAACAATAAATGTTTATTCTCAAAGTAGTGGAAAAAACATTCCTTTATCTCAAGTGGCTAGTGTTGAAGTAGTTTATGAAGAGTCAAAAATTATAAGAAGAGATAGATTAAAAACTATAATTATTGGTTCTGATATTAAAGAAGGTGCAAATGCTCTTGAAATTTTTGAAAGTATTAAACCTTGGATTGATGAGTATTCAAAATCATTTGATTTGGGTTATTTTTACGAATTTGGAGGAGAGTTTGAGGTATCAGGAAAAGCAAATGAGTCTATTGTTGTAAATCTTCCAATAGCTTTTATGGCAATATTACTTATGATGGTTATTCAATTTAATTCAGTGCGAAAGCCAATGATTATATTTACTGCAATTCCTTTAGGAATAGTTGGCGTTTCTCTTGGATTATTTATTACAGACTCATATTTTGGGTTTATGACCCTTCTTGGAATAATTTCACTTTCAGGAATTGTAATTAATAATGCAATTGTCTTAATTGAAAGAATAAAAACAGAAGAAGAAAAAGGCTCAAGTGCCTATGATGCAATTATTGAAGCTAGTCTTAGTAGATTTAGGCCAATCATTCTAACAACGTTAACAACAGTTTTAGGGCTGGTTCCTTTGTGGTATAGTGGTGGAGTTATGTGGGAGCCAATGGCTATATCTATTATTTTTGGTTTGATATTTTCAACAATGTTTACTTTAGGATTTGTACCTGTATTATATGCGCTATTTTTTAAAGTAAAAAAGAATTAAGTGAGAAAATCAGATTATTAAAAAAGTATAGAAACAAGTATAAATTTTAAAATTTATACTTGTTTTTTAGAATTATTTTATAGTTTTTCAACTTTAGCATTTACGCCAATGATTTTATATTTAAATCCATATCCGTAATCTACATCTGTATTTATTGTTCCAGTAACTTTTATTTTGTCACCTATTTTTACTTTTTCATCTTCATTTGTTGATCTAAAAATAATTGCTTCACTTTTGTCTTGAATTTTAATCCAAGTATTTCCCATAACTTTATTAGAAACTTGAATTACTTCGCCTTCTACAAGAACATTTTTATTCTTATAATTTATTGGGTTCTTTTGAATTTCTTCAATAGTAGTAGTAATAGCTTTTTCTTTTGAAATTGTTATATCATCAAACTTTGGATTTGGTTTTTCTTGCTTCATGTCTTTTTTTATAGCTTGACCATGAATTCCATGTACATTATCAACTCCATGGATTGCTTTCTTTTGACCATCTATTTCTGCAAATAATACCTTTTCAAAAGTTTTTTCTAAAGCCGTACTCTTGAAATTTTTCATCCATAACTCTTCTTTTAAAGTTACATTATCTCCAACTTTTAAATCAGTTTTAGGAATAGCTGCCCAAATCTCTTCATTTTGTTTTTTTAGTTTTATATAAACATATATTCCAGCATTTTGAAGCTCTAATATTTTTCCTGTATGCATAGTATTTGTTGCTAATAAAGTGTTAGCCGCAAGCAAAGTACCTAGACAAGCCATAGTTAGTTTTTTTATCATTTTTATCCTTTTATTGAATACTTATTCAGCCTAAATTTTAGCAGAAAAAAGTTTTAAATTTATTGACTCAGGTCATTAATCAAGATAATAGTATACTACGCTAAATAATAATATAAAGGAATACTTATGTTAGGAAAATTATGGTTTCAAGTTATTTTAGGAATGTTCTTAGGGGTTGCTTTTGGCTTAATATTATCCCCAAGTGCTTTTGCTTTAGTTCCTGAAAACATTGCTATGATGATAGCTCCTTGGGTTGCCTTAATTGGTAATATATTTTTAGCTTTGATAAAGATGGTTGTAATCCCACTTGTTATGAGTTCAATTATTTTAGGAATAACAAGTGCTGAAGATACAAAGACTTTAAAAAGTTTAGGTATGAAAATAGGGCCTTATTTTGTATTTACTACTATTGTGGCTGTTACTTTTGGGATTTTAATTGCATATGGAATTAAACCTGGAAATTTTGTATCTGAAGATATATTAAATACAATTTCAACTACAACAATAGCAATAAAAGAAGTAACAAGTTTTAATCAAGTCTCTTTGCCTGATATGATAGTTAATTTAATACCTGTTAATACCGCAAAAGAAAAATTAGATGGAAATATTTTAGCTTTTGTAATTTTAGCAATATTTGTAGGTGTTGCATTAATGAATATGAAAGATGATGATGCAAAACCTATGAAGGATTTAGCAAAATCTTTTCAAGCATTTTCTATGACGATTGTTGAGTGGGCTATGAAATTAGCTCCTTATGCGGTATTTGGATTACTTGCAAATATAACAATAAAAATTGGTTTTGATGCAATTTTATCTATGTCAATGTATGTATTTACAGTTTTATTAGGTTTATTTTCACTTTTATGTTTTTACTTAATAATTGTTTATTTTGTAGGAAATATAAAACCTTTGGATTTTTTAAGAGAAATAAAAGAAGTACAATTAATGGCTTTTTCGACATCTTCATCAGCTGCTGTGATGCCTTTATCTATGAAAGTCGCAGAAGAAAAACTAAATGTTCCACAATCAATATCAAAATTTGTGATTCCTCTTGGGGCAACTGTTAATATGGATGGTACAGCTATCTATCAAGTAATAGCAGCAATATTTTTAACTCAACTTTTTGGAATTGAATTAACTCTTGTTGAAGTAGTAGTTTTAGCCTTTACAACTGTTGGGGCTTCAATTGGAGCTCCAAGTACACCAGGAGTTGGTATTGTAATCCTTGCTACAATATTACAAGGAATTGGTGTTCCTGTTGAAGGAGTTGCACTTATTTTAGGAGTTGATAGAATTTTAGATATGTGTAGGACTACAATAAATGTAAGTGGAGATTTAACAGCTACAATAGTTATGAAAAGATTAACAGGCCTTGGTACTAAAGCTAAAAAAATAGCTGAAGGAATTAATGCTTTATAAATAAGAAATAGAAAAAAGGGGGAACTTCTCCCTTTTTTTAAATTCTAAATTTTAAATTTATGATTTAAAGATTAGATTCTTTAAGATTGTAAAATATTGTTTTGAACTAATTAATGAACCTAGGATTATAAGAACACAAGCGATAATTATCGTAGTTGTCATATCTGCAATTCCCATAAAAACTAAAAGCAAAGTAGAAAGTAAAGGTATTAAATATGCTAGTGAACCTAATATTTTAATATCTGCATTTTTTAATGCAAAATCCCATAAATAAAAAGCTCCTCCAACAGGACCTAGCCCTAGCATAATTGCGGAAAAGAACTCTAAATTAGTAGGAATATAAGTTTGTTCAAAAATCAAGTGAGAAATAAATGATAAAATAGCTGTAATAATACAAAAACCTGTAACAGCAAAGGTTGGTATATGTTTTAAAGTTTTTGAGATAACAGAATATGAAGCCCACAAAAAAGCTGCAATTAAAGCAAAACTATATCCTAAAAGATATTTTGATTCAAACTCTAAACTTCCATCTTTTAATACTAATAAGAACGCTCCTGATAAGGCTAATAATGTACCTAATATATGAAACCATTTTAATTTTTCATTTGGTAAAAAAGCTGAAAAAAGCACTATTAATAAAGGCCAAAGATAGTTAATAAGATTTGCTTCAACTGCTGGTGCATTTTTTATTGCTAAAAAATAAAAAAAATGATATCCAAAAAGCCCAACGACACCAATTATATAGACTTTATAGGGAATATTTAATAAATCTTTTAATTTTCTTTTTTGTTTTTTTAATAATAATAAACCAATTAATGAAGCAACTAAAAAGGAGATACTTAATAATAAAAAAGCAGGGATATTTCCTGAATTTACAGTAAATAATGCGAGGGATGACCATAATAGTATTGTTAGTAGACCTAGGATATTACCTTTTGTTTGTTGCATATATAATTTCTCTCCAAATAAAAAGTAGATTTTACTCAAGTTTTGTTAAAATAGAGATTCAAAAAGGAGAAAATTTGAATATTAAACAAAATCTAATACTAATAACTCTTGTGCTTTTTATTAGTGCTTGTACACACAAAGCACCTTATACAAACAGAAATCAAATGATTTTAATTTCTAGTGAGAAAGAGTTAGCTTTAGGAAAACAAAGTTATGAACAAACATTAAAAGAATCAAAGATTATTTATAATACAAAAGATTCTCTAAGAGTGAAAAGAATTGGTGAAAGAATCGCAAGAGTTTCACAAAAAAATTATGCTTGGGAATTTAATTTAGTTGATAACAAAGCAAAAAATGCTTTTTGTTTACCAGGTGGGAAAGTAGTAGTTTATACAGGTATCTTAGCTGTTGCAAAAAATGATGATCAACTTGCAACTGTAATTTCCCATGAAATTGCTCATGCTTTAGCTAGACATGGAGCTGAAAGAGTAAGTGCTGGTATGATATCTCAAGGAGTCCAAACTCTTGGAAATATAGCATTAAGTACGCAAGGTTCTCAATACTCACAAGCTTTTAATATAGCCTATGGTTTGGGTGCTCAATATGGTGTTCTTATGCCTTATGGAAGACTTCAAGAAAGTGAAGCTGATGAAATAGGAATACATCTTATGCATGCCGCTGGTTATGATTTAAATGAAGCAATTAAGTTTTGGGAAAATATGAGTGCTGGGAAAAACGAAGGAATTGAATTTCTTTCAACACATCCAAGTTCAAAAAATAGAATCAAAAATATTAAAAATATTATAAAAAAAGTTCAAAAAACTAGATAAGTAATAAATTCAAAAAATAAATAGAAAATTGAACAATTAGTTCTTTTTTCTATTTTTTCTAACGGTGTAAATCCATAAAAAATTTACAGAAAAAGCACAAATAATACTTGCAAAAATGCCTAAAACTAAAGCTCCTGTCCATAATGAAATTGCAATTTGATCAAAATTTTCATACATTGAATCAAAATTAAATTCTATAATAGTTTCAGGTCTTAAAATAATATTCCCAATGGCATATTCTAAATAAAAAATTGGGGGCATAGTAAGTGGATTACTTATAAAAATCAATATAAAACTAATAGGTAAGTTGGCATTAAAAATAATTGCAAGTATAGATGCTAATGCCATTTGAAGAGGCATTGGTAAAGAGGCTACAAATATTCCTATTAAAACTCCTGCTACTACTTTTTTTCTTGATAAACTCCAAATTGATTTTTTATCTAAAAATTTTCCAAATAGTTTTAAAACTTTTTGTTCTCTTATTTTTTCATGTGTTGGTAAAATTTTTTTTAATTGTTTTCTTGGCAAAGATTCCCTTTGATAAATTTAAATAGTAAATCTAGATTCTCTTGTTTAAAATACCAAAAAATATATCTAAAATTGATTACAAGTGGAATTTAATTTTTACATTTAATAAATATTGTTTCAAATTAGAGCCTTAAGAAATTTTAACTATAATACAAATAAAAATTAAGAGTTAAGAGAAAAATGAAAACAAATAAACCAACAACAAAAATTATTGCAGGAAAGTACAGAGGAAAGGTTTTAGAATTACCTTCTTTAGATGTTACTAGATCTTCAAAATCTAGATTAAAAGAGTCCCTTTTTAATGTTTTACAGTTCGATATTATTGATAAAATATTTATTGAAAGCTTTGCTGGAAGTGGAAGTATTGGTCTTGAAGCAATTTCAAGAGATGCAAAAAGAGCTTATTTCGTTGAACTTGATAGAAGTTCTTATAGAATATTAACAAAAAATTGTAATGCTTTAGAGCCAAATAAATGCCAAACAATGTTAGGAGATACTTTTATTCAGACTCCAAGTATTTTAGAATCACTTAAAAATTCAAGTGATGAGTTGATTTTATATCTTGATCCACCTTTTGATTTTAGAGATGGAATGGAAGAAGTTTATAATAAATCATTTGAAATTATTGAGAATATTGAAAATGACAATATTTATATTATAGTAATGGAACATGAAAGTTCGATTACAATACCTAAAACTTTAGGAAAATTTTCATTAAATAAAACAAAGAAATTTGGAAAGAGTTCACTCTCTTATTTTTCTTATACAGAAGTTTAAAGGGCTTATCTAGTGGTAAAAATAGCGTTGATAATACTTGTTTCTCTTATAGGATTAGTATTTTTCATGCCATTTTTTTACACTGTATCACCTTATGATTTAAATCCAAAGTTAATATTAGCAGGTCCATCTTTTGAGCATTTTTTTGGAACAGATAGATTGGGGAGAGATGTCTTAGCTAGAATTCTCCAAGGTGGACAAACTTCGCTTATAATTGGATTTTTAAGTGCTGCAATATCTTCTTTATTAGGGCTTTTCATAGGAATAAACGCAGGATATTTTAAAGGAAATATTGATAAAGGTATTACTATTTTAATTGATTTATTTTTAACTTTTCCTACTTTCTTTTTATTATTAGCTCTTGTTTCATATATTCAAGCTTCATCTTTAGTTTTAATCATAGTTATTTCAATAACAGGCTGGATGGGAATGGCAAGACTTATAAGAAGTGAAAGTTTTGCAATAGGAAATAAGCCTTATATAAAAATTTTAAAATTAAGTGGTGTTCCTAAAACAAAAATCATTTTTAAATATTTTGCTCCACTTTTAGCACCGATTTTCTTAATCTCATTTACTTTTGGAGTAGGGGGAGCTATATTAGCCGAATCGGGATTGTCATTTTTAGGACTTGGAATTAATCCTCCTGAAATGTCTTGGGGAAGTTTACTTAGTGATGGAAAAGCTGTTATTGATATTGCTTGGTGGGTTAGTTTCTTCCCTGGTCTTATGATATTTATAGTAACTTTTTGTTTAATGCAAATATCTGATTTTTTACAAGAAAAAGCAAATTCAAAAGATATACAGGCAACTTAAAAATTAATAAAAAAACTCATATAATTAATATACTACTTTAAAGCAATTTTTATATATAATCATCCTTCAATTCTTTTATGAAAGGAACTATTTTGAGTAGTTTTTTAAAAACATTTTTGATAATTGCTATACTTCCCATGGTGCTTTTATCTGCAGATTCAAAAGATAATTCATCTGTATACGGGGTGATGACTCTTCTTCCTCCTTTGGTTGCTATTGTCTTAGCTTTTATTACAAGAAATGTAATCTTTTCTTTATTTATGGGTATATTCACTGGCGTATTTATGGTAAATATTAGTGGAGATAATATTTTTTCTTCATTGTTTAATATTTTTGTTGATTTATCTTCTAAGATGGTTGGGTCTCTTGCAGATTCTTGGAATGCAGGTATTGTTCTTCAAGTTCTAACAATTGGTGGAATGATTGCTGTTATTACTAAAATGGGTGGACCTAGAGCTATTGCTGAAAAGTTGGCTAAAAAAGCAAAAACACCTGCTTCTGCTCAACTTTATACTTGGATCATGGGTTTCTTTATCTTTTTTGATGATTATGCAAACTCATTAATTGTGGGTCCTATTATGAAACCTGTTACTGATAAGTTAAAAATTGCAAGAGAAAAATTAGCCTTTATTATTGATGCTACTGCTGCACCTATTGCTGGGCTTGCTCTAATTTCTACTTGGGTTGGATATGAATTATCTTTAATTAAAGATGCTTATACTGTTATTGGACAAGTGGATGTTAACGCTTTTTCAATTTTTGTTGAAACCTTACCTTATAGATTTTATAATATTTTGATGTTAGCCTTTGTTTTCTTTTCAGCTATTACATTAAGGGAGTTTGGTCCTATGCATAAAGCAGCTGTAAGAGCTCATACCACGGGTCATGTTGCAAATCCTAAATCTGCAAAAAATGAATTAATGAATCAAGAAAATTCATTTATGATGCCAAAAGAGGGCATTACTTATTCTATTTATAATGCAATTGTTCCAATCGCAATTTTAATTATAGTTGCATTTATTGGATTTTATGTAAATGGTTCATCAGGATTAGACGGTGAGATGTTAAAAGCTTTTGAAGCAGATCCTTATTCTTTTGCATCAATTAGAGATGCTTTTGGTGCTGCTGATGCTTCAATTGTAATTTTTGAAGCTGCTTTATTAGCTTCTTTAGTTGCCATTGGAATGGGATTACAACAAAAGTTATTTACTTTACATGAAGCAATTGATACTTGGGTTTTTGGAGTTAAATCACTTGTTATTACTGCTGTTATTTTAATCTTAGCTTGGTCTTTAAGTTCAGTTATGAAAGAACTAGGAACCGCTGCTTATTTAGTACAATTATTATCTCATACTACACCTCAAGTTGTCTTGCCAAGTATTATTTTTATATTAGGTTCTATTATTTCATTTTCTACAGGAACATCTTACGGAACAATGGGTATTTTGATGCCGTTAACAATTCCATTAGCAAATGCTATTGGAATAAATACAGGTTTAGAAAGTGTAGATTTACATAACTATATTGTATTAAATGTAGGTGCTGTATTAACAGGAGCAATATTTGGTGATCATTGTTCTCCTATTTCAGATACTTCAATTTTATCTTCAATGGCTGCATCTTGTGATCATATGGATCACGTTTCTACACAATTGTATTATGCAATTTTTGTGGGAATAGTAGCAATTGTTTGTGGATATTTGCCAGCAGCATTTGGAGTTTCAGTATATTTACTTTTACCAATTGGTTTAGCTGTTGTATTCTTAACTATAAGATTTTATGGGAAACCTTATCTAAATTCATAATAAAAAGAAGGGCTTGTCCCTCTTTTTATATTCTTTTCAATATTTTATCTAAAAGTGAAGTAGATAAAATTCTTTTGAGAAATCCCAAAATATATGTAGCTTTTGTAACATAATATCTAGGCTTTGGCTTATTTGTATTCATTATTTTTAAAATTACATTTGCAACACTACTTGCTGGAAGATTAAAAGGAGTTTTGTCTTTTTGATCTTCTAAACTTGCATTTAATTGTTTGTCATACTCTTTTTTATAGAAACTATTTTCTTGATTTACATTTTCTTTGAATTTTGCAACTGCATTTTCTCTAAATTTTGAAGTTACGGGACCTGTATTTATGGTGCTAATTGATATATTAGTATCTGCTAGTTCAAGTCTTAGCGTGTCAGCTAATCCTTCAATAGCATATTTTGAAGCATTGTAAGCTCCTCTAAATCTTAGAGAAATTATTCCTAAAACTGAACTATGCTGAATTATTTTTCCATAAGCTTGAGCTCTCATATATGGAAGAACTTGTCTTGTTACTTCATGTAGACCGAAGACATTTGTCTCAAACTGCTCTTTTAAAGCATCAACAGAAATATCTTCTAAGGCTCCTGGTTGTCCATATCCTGCGTTGTTAAAGACAGCATCAATTTTGTTGTCATTTTTTATAATTTGTTCTAAGGCTTTGGCAATTTGTTCTTTATTTCTAATATCAAGTAAAAAAGTATCAAAACCTAATTTTTTTAACATTTCTACATCTTCTTCTTTTCTTGCACTTGCATATACTTTTATTCCATTTTGTTTTAAAGTTTTTGCAGATTCAAGCCCAATGCCTGAAGAACAACCTGTTATTAGTATATTTTGCATTTTTATTATTCCTAGTATTTAGTATATAGTATATATTTTTTAAGGCTATGTTTTTTGTAAGATGGTATTATAACGAAAATATTTGGAATAAAATATGACAAAAAAAGATAAAGAAATAAAAGAACTTTTAGATAATGAAGTTCTTAATAGAAATAATAATCACGAACTTTCTTACGATAAACCAGACCCACTTTTAGTAGCAAGTCGTTATAAAGATGAATATATAATTTTGCTTTGTGCCTTATTTGCATATGGAAAAGCTAGTTTAATAGTGAAATTTTTAGATACTTTAGATTTCTCTTTACTTGATAAGAGTGAAGAAGAGATTGATGATAAACTAGAAAATTTTTATTATAGATTTCAAAATAGTGAAGATATTAAAACTATTTTTAAAACATTTGGAAAAATGAAAAAAGAAGAGAGTTTAAACAATATTTTTTTAGAAGGATATAAAAAAAATAATTGTGTTTTAGAAGGACTAGATTCTTTAATAAATAAAATACATCAAATAGCAAACTATAAATCACAAGGATTCACTTTCTTAGTTTCAAGCCCTTTAAAAAGGGATAAAGAAGGTAAAATAAAATATATTGGGAATGCCCCATATAAAAGATGGAATATGTTTTTAAGATGGATGGTAAGAAAGGATGAACTTGATTTAGGACTTTGGAATAGAATTGATAAAAAAGATTTGATCCTACCTTTAGATACTCACACTTTCAAAGTATCATTAAAACTAGGCTTACTTAAACGAAAAACATATGATTTAAAATCAGCTATTGAAATAACAGAAAAATTAAAGTCTTTTAATAAAAAAGACCCTATAAAATATGATTTTGCACTATATAGAATAGGGCAAGAAAAATTATTTTAAAAGCTGTTCTAGCTTACAAAACTAGATTACTGTACCATCTTCTAAAATAATTTTATTTCTACCTGCTTCTTTTGCTTGATATAAAAGAACATCAGCTTTTTGGACTGTGCTATCGTAGCTTTTATGATCATTTCTAACTGCAACACCAGCGGAAAAAGTCACGTGGATATTTTTGCTTTTATATATAAAGCTATTATCATTGATAATTGTTTTGATTCTTTTTAAATATTTTAGTAATTCTCTTTTTAGGTTGAAGTGAATAACAGCAATAAATTCTTCACCTCCATATCTTCCTACAATATCCAAATCTCTAGTGTTTTTATTTAAAACTTTTGCAAAGGTTGATAAAATTATATCTCCAGCTTCATGTCCATAAGTATCATTCACTTTTTTAAAGTGGTCTAAATCAAAAAATACAATAGCATATTGAGTATTATTTCTTATAAATTCATTTTCAATTTTTTTGATTGATTCTTCATATGCCCGTCTAGTTAACAATCCTGTTAAATGGTCTTTAATACTTTCTTGTTTTGTTTTATCTAACTCTTTTTCAAGTTTTTTGATTTTGATTTCTAAGGTTTCTACTCTTGATTTCCCTGTTGTTAACTTCTCTCCAACTGTAGACATCTCTTGTTCAATAGACATAGCAGCATTAATAAGTTTATCTTGTAAATTTGATAAATCTTTTGCCCCTTCTTCTTCTATATTAATAGATTGGATTTGAGATTTTATACTTGATACTTCTTCTGAACCTATCCCATTACTGTGGATTGCGTCATTGAAATATTGTCCCATTAAAGTTAATAGTTTTGCAATATCAGACGTTTTTTTCTTAACTATATTCTTATCTGCTTCAAATCTTTTTGTAATAAATTTTTGCATTTCTTTTTGTATATCTTCTTCAAAAAGTAGGGCAGGAGAGTTTCCAATTTTGACTGAAAATTTTTGCACTTCTTCGTCAAGGTCAATACTAATAGAAGGAGTAATAGACTTTTGAAAAAGTTCAGATAGGGTATGAATATTATCTTTTGAAACTCTATTTAATAAAATTGGAAGTAAGTCTTCAAAGGTATCTATATTTTTCGATTTTATTTCTAATTGTTCATTTTCACTAAGCTTACTTACAAGTTCTTTAAATTGTTCGCACTCTTTTACTGAAAAATTATATACTTTCGAAATTTTACAAAACTCTTTATGATACTCATTTGGAGTAGCGGGAATATCTTTGTTACTTAATCCAATAAGTGTTTCTTTTACAATTTTATTTATTTTTGATTCCATGTTTAACCTATTTTAGAACTTATCCTAATAATTTTTTAGTCATTTCGTTTATTCTTTTACCATCAGCAACACCTGCAAATTTTTTACTTGCTTGACCCATTACTTTTCCCATATCTTTCATTGACGTTGCTTCTACTTGGGCAATGATTTCTTTCATACCTATTTCAAGTTCTTGTTCAGAAATTTGTGTAGGTAAATATTCTTTGAATACTTCTACTTGTTCTTGTTCTTTTTGTACTAAATCATCTCTTGAAGCATCTTTATATTGACTAATTGCTTCTTCTCTTTGTTTAATACCTTTTTGTATTAATTTGATAATATCACTATCGTTTAATTCTTTTCTTTCATCAACTTCGATTTGTTTAATCATAGTATTAATTGCTCTAATACAATCTCTTCTAATAATTTCTTTTGCTCTCATAGCTGTTTTTAAATCTTCTTTTAGTTGTTCTTTTAGGCTCATTTATCTTATTCCTTTTTAATTATTTATATTATATCTAATTAATATTGAAGCTTTCTACAAGTTCTTCAAGTTCTAAAAAATGTTCTACTTTTGTTTCATAAATAGACTCTGTTTCCTCAAGCTCTTTTGAAACTGCAACTATCCCTTTTTGTTCATAACAAGAGGGGTTTTCCAAGCATTTATTTATCTCTTCAATCTTTTCTTCAAGTTCCTCAATCTCTTTTGGTAAATTGTCATAAGCTCTTTGGTCTTTATAAGAAAGCTTTGTTATTTTTTTAGTTGACACTTCTGTTTTTTGTACAACTTTTATTTGTGAACTCATCTCTTTTTCTAATTCTGATAATTCTCTTAGTTCTTTATCAATTTCTAAATATTCTGTATATGGCTGAAAACTTTCCATTACTTGACCATCTTCACCTTTAAAAACAAAGAGTTTCTTAGCAATTTTATCTACAAAATATCTATCATGAGATACAAATATTAAAGCACCTTGAAAGTTTTGTAAATACTCTTCTAAAATATTTATTGTTGGAATATCTAAATCATTTGTAGGTTCATCTAAAACTAAACAATCAATTTTTTGTGTAAATAAAAGTGCAAGTGCAACTCTATTCTTTTCTCCACCACTAAGAAGTCCAATTTTTTTATCTAAATATTCTCTTGGAAATAAAAAGTTTTTAAGATATCCATATACATGTTGTGTTCGTCCATCTTGTAACTCAACGCTATCTCCGCCCATTGGACAGAAAATATCCATAATAGTTGAGTCATCACTTAAAAGTTCTCTTTGTTGATCAAAATAGCCAACTTTAAATTCACCTTTTTTAAATTTCCCTTGGTCTATTTTTAATCTTTCCATAAAAATCTTTAGCATAGTTGATTTTCCTGTACCATTAGGTCCAACGATTGCTATTGTGTCTTTTTGTAAAATTCTTGCTGAAAAATCTTTTATTAGAAGTTTATCCCCCAAAGAAATAGTTATATCTTCAAGTTCGAAAAGCATTTTTTTTCTATTTTGAATTTTTGAATTTTCATCAGTATTAAATGATTTTTGTTCTCTTTGTAGTTCCACAGACATTTTTTTTAGTTGCCCAGGGTTTGATTTAACTCTTTTTTTAATATCAAGATATTCTGATTTTCTTCTTTCATTTCTTTTTCTTCTAGCTGTAACTCCACGTTGCATCCAGTGAGCTTCTCTTTTGAAAAGTCGTATTAAATTTTGATGATCTTTTTGCATATTTTCTAAAAGTTGTTGTTTTTGTTCTAAGTAAGAAGAATATCCACCACCAAATTTTCTAAGATTTCCATCTTCCACTTCTATAACTAAAGTTGCAAGATTATCAATAAAATATCTATCATGAGATATAAATAAAAGTGTAAAGTTACTCTTTTTTAGCAGAGCTTCTAAAAACTCAACCATATAAACATCCAGGTGGTTAGTAGGCTCATCTAAAAGTAAAACATCGGGTTTTTTTAGAAGTAAGCCTGCTAGACTAACTCTTCTTTGTTCTCCTCCGCTTAAAAGATTTACATCTTTAAATTCATACTCTTTTAGTTTAAATTCTTTTAAAACTCTTTCAATCATATTATCTAAATCCCAAGCATCATGGAAATCAATAAATGTCGCTAATTCGCTTTGTCTTTGTAAAAGTTCTTCATTTTCATAATCATTAACAACTTTTATTGTAATCTCTTCATATTCAGTTTTAGCTTCTTTAATCTGAGTTAATTGATTCTCAATTGCATCTCGAACTGATAAATTAGGTGAAAATTTCGGTTGTTGCTCAAGCATCTCTATTTTTATTGATTTATCAATTGAAATAACACCTGAATCTATTTCTGTTTGTCCTGTAATAATTTTAAACAAGGTAGACTTTCCTTGTCCATTTTGGCCAATTACAGCAATTCTTTGCCCTTGATTTAAAGTAAAGTTTGCCTCTTTTAAAATAACTTTTGTGTCATATTGTTTTGAAATGTTTTGTAGGTCTATTAATGCCATTTGATTTAGTAAATCCCTTAAATAGTGTTTTTAAATAATTTTATACGAAAAGAAAAGAATTTAAATATCATAAGTTTAAATTCTATTAAATAAAAAATGATTTTCTATTTCTATATATCTTGTATTTTAACATCTTATTGATATTAAAAAGATTATTAAAATTAATATATTTATTTTTAATATTTTTATTATGAATTAAATTATTCTATTAAAAAAAGAAAAATAAGTAATTTTATTGATATGAAACATCTTCACAATTTTTATTATTCGCTATAATGTAAGAATAAAAATTTGGAGTTACTTACGTGCATAATATATTTATATTAATTATATTTTCTTTTACACTTGCTTTTTCTAATAATTTAGAAAAAATGAACAATATCGACACATACATTGATATTGAGTATAAAAAGTCAAAGGAATATTTTCAAAATAAAGAATATGAAAAGTCTTATAATATTTTGAAAAAGCTTTTTTTGAAAGACTTATCCAATAATAAGATTAATTATTATCTAGCTAACTCTGCAATAAAAATCAAAAAATTTGGTATGGCAAGTGCAGCATATGAAAGAATTCTAATAAATGAACCTAGTAATCTTAAAATTAGATTTGAGCAAGCAAAGCTTTTATATCTTACTGGAAATACTCAAGCTTCAATTATTTCTTTAAAAAAACTTTTATCAAAAGATATATCTAATAATCTAAAAAAAGAAGTTCAAACTTATTTAAATTATTTAGAAGCAGATAAAAAACTTTTTTTTATAAACACAACATTTTTATTTTCTCTTAATTATATGGATAATGTAAATGATGCGCCAAATCAAGATTATATCTTACCAAATTTTACTTATCTTGGACCTCAAGGTGATGATAAAGTAAGTGATACCAGCCATATTGAATATATCAATGTAGATTTGATTAAAAAATTTAAAAGTTCAGAAAATGTTATTATTAAAAACAATTTTTCATATTTGAAAAAAACATTTTTGAATGAAAAAAGTGAAAACTTTGAGGCATATTCATATCAACCTGGAATACTTATTAAAGATAGTTTCAAAAATTATTATCTAGGACTTATTTTCCAAAAATATAAATCAGGACATGAACTTTCAAAAGAATATTTAGATGGTGTAGGATTGGAAACAAAATTTTATAATAAAAATCATATGATTGGATTAAAAGCCGAAAGACTTTTTTATAAAGATGAAGATAAAAGTGATAAGAACTATTCTTCATATCAGCTACTTTATAATACTTTTTATAGCTCAGGTTTTAATTTTTTCTCAAGATTTCAAAAAAATATTGCCTTTAAATCTAATAGAACAGATATAGATAAAATTGTATTTGATAATAACCTATCTTATACTTTTATATTAAATGATAGTATGAGTCTTGACCCATTTTTTAGATATAAAATGACGAATTATGAAGATGAAAGTATTGCTTTTAGTTCAAGACGAAAAGATAGATTATCAGAATCTGGTCTAGAGTTTAGAAAATATCTTAATGCCAGCAGTTTTGTTAGTCTTAGGGGTTCTTATTTAAATAATCATTCAAATCACGCAGAATATGATTTTAAGAATAAAAGCATTAGTTTTATTTATTTAAAGAGATTTACTTGGTAAAATAGAAGAAGGAGTTTTAAAATGTTTAGATTTTTTTCAGTATTAATAATATTTTTATCTATTAGTTTATTCGCAAATGTAGGTAAGGTTGTTGCCATAAATGGTGAAGCAACTCTTGTAAGAGAAGGGAAAAATCATAATCTTGAAAAAGAGTTTATTATTTTAAAGCATGATGAAATAAAAACAAAGAAAAATAGTAAAGTTCAATTATTTTTTAATGATGAAACTATAATAACAATAGGCGAAAAATCTTCACTACAAGTTTATGATTATCTTTATGATGAAAAAAACAATGATGCAAAAGCAGAATTCTCAATGTTCAAAGGTACTTTTAAAACTATTAGTGGAAAGATTGGAAAAATAGCTCCTGAAAAATTTATTCTAAAAACAAAAGGTGCTAGTATTGGGATTAGAGGTACTCAAATAGAATTTGATTTAAATGAAGATAGAGAAATTGTAAGTTGTACAGAAGGTGTTATTATAATCACTTTATTATCTTCAAATGAACAAATTATTTTAAAAGCTGGTGAATCTTTACTAATTGAAATGAAATCAAAACAAATAAAAAAAATTAATAATGGAATTGTGTCAAATGCTTTTTCATTTGACAATATAAAAAGTTTGAAAATTGACAAAAAATATGATTCATGGATATCTGAAAAAGAATCAATTAGATATTCACTTGAAAATGCTTTCTCAAAAGGACATAAAGTAGAATACAATACTACAGAATTAAAAGGAACAATAGAAGAACAAACGGATGGCTTGAGTTCTTTTGATGAAACAAATGCAAGCTTTGATTTAAGTATTGATTTTGGAAAAAATAGAAATGATAACCCAGTTGAAGGTGAGATAATAATTAATACAGAATCAGCTACAAGTAAAACTCGTAATTTAGTTGGAAATATTAATAATTCCAATGAAATAGAAATGACACATGAAGTAGATGGTGTTATAGAAGATGTAATAGGAATTTTAAAAATTAAAAATACTAAATTAGATGTGCAAGGAAAAGATTTAGAATTTAAATCTTTTTCTCAAAAAGAAAAAATAATAGTAGAAAAAGTTAAATTTAAAGCTAAATAGTTTTAGCTTTTTGATTGATGCTCAAAAATACCATCAAAGTTTTTTGGAGCATGATTAATATATTTTTTACATCTGTTTATATATATGTTATAAATATTTTTATTTGTTTTATTTTCATTTGATTCCAATTTTTCGAAGATTTCTAAAGCTTTATTAAAATCTGCATTTTTATAAAAATCTATGGCTTTATGATGTAGATTTAATTCTTCTTTGAGCTTATCATTTGTATCTTCTTTTGAATAAACTTGCCATATTTCAACTGGTTTTTCTTTTCCTTTAACTGTCACTAAATCTAAAAATCTAAAAGTATATTCACCTTTTAAAGCATTTTTTGTAAAATTAGAGATATTTAATCTTGAATCATAATATTTGCACAAAGATTCTACTCTTGCTCCTAAATTAATTGAATCGCCAATTACCGTATAATCACTTCTTCCAATACTTCCCATCTCTCCTACAATCGCCAATCCAGTGTTTAATCCAATCCCTATATCAATAATTGGCTTATGTTCTTTTTTAAGTTCTTTATTTAGCTTTTTTAATTCTTTTAATTGTTCAAGAGATGCTTCAAGAGCTTTATCTGCATGGTTTTGTACATCAACAGGTGCATTCCAATATGCCATAATTGAATCACCAATATATTTATCAACTGTTCCTTCATATTTATTAATAATATTACTCATAGGTTCCATGTATTTATTTAAATATTTTATTAAGCTTTTGGCATTTTTCATTTCTTCTGAAATTTTTGTAAATCCTCTAATATCACTAAAAAATACAGTTACTTCTTTTTCTAATGCTTGGAATTCATTACTCTCCATATTTTTTAATAAATTATTCATTACCGCTTTAGAAACTTTTGAAGCAAATTTTTCTTTTATTGCTTCTTCTTGTTTTATTCTATAAAAATAATCAAAAAGTGTAGTTAGAATTGTCCCTAATACAATTGTAAAAAGAGGGAAAAATATATTTAAAACTATTCCATATGCAAATAAAGCTTGATAAATAAAAATTATAGCTCCAGAGATAAAGACTAAGGATATAATTGGGTTTAACCAAAATGGAGTATATGTAATTAGTAAAATAAGTGAAAAAGACAAGAAGCATATAATAGCTATATTTGCTCCATCGACCCAGGAATCTTTTGAAATAAAATCACCTTTGATTATGTTATCAATAACGTTTGCATGGACTTCAACTCCAGGGAAAACTGAGTCAAAAGGGGTTGCTCTTAAATCTAGTAATCCAGCAGCTGAAGTTCCTATTAAAGCTATTTTACCTTCAAGCTCTTTTCTGTCAATTTTATTATTTATTATGTCTATTGCGGAAAAATATTTGAAATTTCCTTCTTTTCCTCTAAAGTTAACTAAAAGCCGGCCATATCTGTCTGTAGGAATTTTCATTTGATTAAGTTCTATATTTACAATTCCATCTATATTATAGTTGATTTCAACTTTTTTTGTTTTAGTAATTATTCTTAATATTTCAAGAGTAAGAGAAGGATAAATAGTATCTTCAAAAGAGATTACTAAAGGAACACTTCTAACAGTACCTGACTCATCAGGAATATTGTTGAAAAATCCACTTGAATAGCTATTCTTTTGTAGTAATGGAATATTTAAAATCGTACCTGAAGCATTTATTAAATAATGAGAACCAAGAGTTTTATTTCTTTCAATAAATATTGCAGGAATTTGAGGAACTTCTTTCCCTAAATATTCGGTGTCTTTTTTAAATTCAAATTGATACCCTAATATTGTTGGAGTTTTTGCAATCATTTGTGCTAATTCTAAATCATAATTAGGAATGCCTTCTTTTATAATATTATATTTTTTAAAAACTTTATGAGGAGAACTATTATCTTCTTCTGCAAAAACAATATCAATCCCTATAATCGCAATACCTGAATTTGTCAAATTTTCTAAAATTTTTGCAACTTTATTCCTAGACCAAGGCCACTGTCCTAAAGTTTGTAATGATTTTTCATCTATGTCAATTATTATTACACTGTCACTATTTGGTAGTTCACCTCTTATTGTAAAAAAATAATCTCTTAATCGATTGTCTATAGAATCAAGAGCTTTAGGAAAAAATATATAAAAAAGTGATAAAAAAAAAGCCAAGATAAAAGCTAGGCTAAAGTAGATTAAAAACTTTTTTATAGTTCTTTTATTCATTATATATTTATTTCACTTTTGTCAATTTGTTGTGGGCTTAGTTCTTCTTTTGCATAATCATGCAAGGCTTGACTTTGATGAAAAAATTTCAATAATGTTGAATCAATTTCATTGTTTTTTGCCATATTAGATAATATTCTAAATACTTCTGATAACTTTTTTGCATCTTTATATGGTCTATCTTTTGCGGTCAGGGCTTCAAATATATCTGCTAAAATCATAATACGGTCTTCAAGTGTTAAATCTTTTTCATTTAACTTTCTTGGATAACCTTTGCCATTTAATTTTTCATGATGATTAACAGCAATATTTAAAACACTTTTATATTTTTTTGGAAAAGGAAGAGTTTTAATCATATCATATGAAAGTTGGGCATGACTATTCATTATGTCTTTTTCTTCATTAGTTAAAGTTCCTTTAACTATAGATAGATTTTTAACTTCATCTTCATTTAACAATGCTACTTTTTTGCCTTCAAAATTATAACTATACTCTGAAATTAATTTAATTCTTTCTATTTTTTCTGGATCAGTAAACTCTGAACCTATATTTATTTCTTCAATAAATTTAACATCATCTTTTATTTGATCTAGTGATTCAAGGTATAATTCTTTTGTTATTTGTTCTTTTAATAGTAGTATCTCTAAATCTCTTTTTATAATCTCAAATCGTGTTTTAATATCTTCAATTCTATCAACAATTTTTTCCAATTTTGTTGCTTTATCCATTATTGATTCAGGAGTAGATATTTTACCAATATCATGCATAGCAGCAGCTAGTTTAATTTGTTTGAAATCATTTTCTGAATAACTAATATCTTTATATACTGTTTGGTCATTATGAATTGCATAAGCAATATACTTAGCAACTTTTGATACATTTCCAATATGATTCATTGTATGTTTTGATTTTTTATCAATTGCTTGTCCAATTGTAGTTACAAATGCATTTAAAAGATCATCTAAGTTTGATATTAATTGTGTATTTGAAAGTGCCATAGCAGCTTGGGCTGCAAGTGCTTTAAGAATAGTTTCATCTGCTTCATTAAAAGCAATTACTTTTTCTATGGTTTCTGTTTTATTAATAAGTTGTAATACTCCAATTACATCGTCTTCATGATTTATAAGAGGAATTACTAAGATTGATTGAGATTTGTATCCTGTGGATTTGTCAAATCTTTTAGTTCCTTCAAAATCATATTCTTTACAATTATATGCATTATGAATATTAATAATCTTTTTTTCTAATGCTGAAACAACAGCAACCATACTTTTATTTTCTTCACCATTTTTTAGATAAAGAGGTAAAGGATCCCAAGTTATTTTATCATTAGTTCCTCCCATGTTTATCTCCATAGGGTCATTTTGGACAACTTTAAATTCAAGATTCTTTTTTTCTTTTCCCATGATATATAAAGTTCCTGCTTCACAATGGGTAAGTTCTCTTGTTAAAGTTAGAATCATTTCAAATAATTTAGAACTATCACGTTCATTTGATAGTTCTAAATTTATCTCCATAATTCTCTTAAATTTTTCATGAAAGATTTTATCAGATTCTATATATCCTGTTTCAACATGAATTACATCATTTTCTTCAAGAATTTTCCCACCATTTCCCAAAATATTATAATCTTTTATCTCATTTATCATTTGATCTAAATATAGAGGTTTTAAATGATAAAGAAATATTTGAATATCTTTTCTTGTGAGTTTTTTTAGTTCATTTGCTAATATTTTAGGCGTGTAATGCTTACTATCATATGCAAGCTTTTCCATCTTACTTGGAAAAGAACACTCTACAATTAAAAATTTTATTCTCTTATCATTATTTATTATTTCCCATAAATTATCTTGAATATAAGTGTCCCCACTAATGATATATCCATTATGGTCATTTTTTAAAACTTTAAATCCAAAGGCTCCTGGAATATGATTTGCTTTAATTGCTGTTATAGAATAATTGCCTATTTTTACAGTTTCGTCTTCTTCTATAACTTTTAATATTAGTGATTTTTTTTCTGAGTTTAAAATATTTATTTCTGCGAAGTTAGGCCAAATTTCATCATTAAAAGTATGTTTTTTTAAAGAGTCAATAGTCTCTTTTGAAGCATAAACTGTTAAAGGTTCACTTCTTCGTTCAAAAAAACCTTCAACAATAAAAGGTAAATCAATTATATGATCAGAATGAGAATGAGTTAAAAAAATATGGTTTATATTAAGAGTATCTTCTCCTAATATATTAATTACATTTCCAGCATCAACGATAATATCTCTAAAAATTTGAAAGGATGTTGTTCCTGTACGTTTTGTTTTGCTTCCGCTTGCTCCAAGTACTTTTAAATAATTCATATTCTTTCCCTTAGTTCATAGGATATCTTAGTTTATTGTACTTAACACTACTTTTCTACAGGTAGTTTTACTTTTGTCCAATCGTAAGCAAATCCATTTTTTATATTATACACATTTTTAAAGCCTTGAAAGCTAAGAAGATTAGAAGCTAATTTGGTTCTTGAGCCACTTCTACAAATTAAAATTGCTTCTTTGTTTAAATCACCATTTAACGCAGCATAAACTTCTTGAGTAAAATTTTTATTAAAAACTCTTTTCCCTTTTTGTTCATAAAATACTGGAATATTTATAGAATCTTTTGCTCTTAGTGTTTGAAATTCTCTTTTTGTTCTAACATCAATTATCAAGCTTCCCTTTTTTTGCATTTCATAAGCTGTTTTAGAATTTATATCAGCTTTATAAAGCATTGCTTTTTGGAAATCAACTTGAGCAAATAAGGAGCTTGTTAATAACAAAAAAGAAAAAATTAATTTATTGCACATGTATTATTTCCATTATCATTTATTTCAAAATCATCATATGGATCCATGTGGATATTTATAACCCATTCTCTATTAGTGTTCAACATTTTTATTTTATCTTCAATTCTATCTGTTACTCTATGTGCATCCATTAATGAAATTATACAATCAAAAACTAAATGTACTTCAACAAAAGTTTGGCTTCCAGCTTCTCTTGTTTTTAGTAAGTGATGCGTATTTACTTTATCTTCAACTTCAATAATTTTTACAATATCTTTAATAGTTTTTTCATCAACTGCTCTATCTAAAAGTACTAAAACTCCTTCTTGAATAAGTTCGTACGCAGAATAGATAATAAAAATAGAAATTCCTCCACCTACAATCACATCAACTAATTCTATTCCTGTAAAATGTACAAGAATAAGTGAACTTAAAACTGCAATATTTGAATAAACGTCAGTTTTGTAATGAAGCGCATCAGCTTTGATAACCATACTTTGTGTTTCTCGTGCTATTTTGTTTAAATATAAGACAAGAGAAATAGTAATTATTAATGAAATAATCATAACAGTAAGTGAGATACCAAGATATTGTGAGACTTCACCTTTTATTGCTTTTTCAATTGCTTTGTAAAGTAAAAATAGCCCTGAAACCGTAATTATAGTACCTTCAATTACAGAAGCTAAAGCTTCAATCTTTCCTCTTCCATAATTAAAAGTGCTATCTGCTGGTTTTTCTGAATTGTTAATTGCAAAATAATTAAAAACCGATACAAACATATCTAAAACTGAGTCAATAGCAGAGGCTAAAACTGCAACTGAGCCACTTGCTATACCTACAACTAATTTTATTAGTGTAAGTAAAGCCGCAACACTACTTGATACTAAGGTTGCCTTTTTTTGTGGAGTCATGATTATTTTTTATTTTCCACAAAACGTTTAATTCTTCGGATACCTTCTTCAATATTTACTAAACTTGTAGCAAACGAGAATCTAAAGTAACCCTCAGCTCCAAAAGCAAGTCCTGGAACAACCGCAACACCTTCTTCTTCTAGTAAATCAGCTGCAAATTGCATAGAATCTATATCTACTTCTTTGATATTTACGAAAAGATAAAATGCTCCATCAGGTTTTACACAAGATAACCCTTCTATTGCATTAAATTGTGAAACTGCAATATCTCTTCTTTTTTCAAACTCTTTTCTCATCATCTCAATATCTGCGTTTGCACTACCGTCTAAAGCAGTAATTGCAGCAGCTAATGTTACAGAATTCACATTTGAAGTAACTTGTCCTTGAAGTTTAATCATTGCTTTAACTAAGGCTTTATGTGGAGTTGCTAAATATCCATATCTCCAACCTGTCATTGCAACAGCTTTTGAAATACCATTAATTGTTATCGTTCTTTTAAACATATCTTCACTTATGCTAGCAACTGCTGTAAACTCTTTTCCATCATACATAATTTTTTCATACATTTCATCTGATATAACTAAAATATCTGTTTCTTTTAACACTTCACTAAGTGCTAAAAGTTCTTCTTTTGTATAAACCGCTCCTGTTGGATTAGAAGGAGTATTTAATAATAATATTTTTGTTTTAGGGCTTATTGCCGCTTTTAATTGTTCTGCTGATATTTTAAAATTTGTTGAATCATCTGTTTCTATAAATACAGGAGTTCCATTTGAGAATTTTACTTGTTCTGGATATGTTACCCAATATGGAGCTGGAATAATTACTTCATCTTCTTCTTCAATTAAACATTGAAAAAGATTAAAAAGCGAGTGTTTCGCACCATTTGATACAATAATTTCATCTAACTGATACTCTAATCCGTGATCTTTTTTTAATTTATTGATAATTGCTTTTTTAGTTTCAATCGTACCTTCAACAGCTGTGTATTTTGTGTGACCATCTTTAATAGCATTAATTGCTGTTTCTTTAATAACATTAGGCGTATCAAAATCTGGTTCCCCCGCACTAAAACTTAAAATATCTTTACCTTGTGCCTTTAGCTCTCTTGCTAAGGCAGTAATTGCCATTGTAACTGATGGAGATAGATTTTCCATTCTTCTTGCAATTTTCATTTTTTATCATCCCTTTAATAAATTTAGCTATGATTTTAGCTAAAAATTACTTAAGGTTTTAATGAATTTTACAAGAGAAATATCAAACAGAGTTGTTGAAATTAAGGTGCTTAAAAAAATAAGAAATAGGCATACATATTTAAGAGTTAAAAATCCTTTACTTTTAGAAATTTCTACAAATATATTCTTTACAAAAAAAGATGCCCAAAAACTTATAGAAAATAAAATAGAGTGGATTGAAGAACGCATAAAAAATCTTGAAAAAAAAGCCTTAGAACTTAATGAATATAGGTTTTTAGGAGAGAAATATGAGTTGAATATGAGTTTACAAGAATTAGATAAATTTTATAGAAAAAATGCTCAAGAGATTATTCCTAAACTTGTTGAAAAATACTCTTTAGAAATGAATTTATTTCCAAGCTCAATTAAATATAGAAAAAACAAAAATACTTGGGGTTCTTGTAATTATAAAAATGGATTAAATTTTAATATTTATTTATGTAAGTTTCCTCTTGAAATAATTGAATATGTGGTTATTCATGAATTAGCACATATAAAACATAAAAATCATTCTAGAAATTTTTGGAATTTTGTAAGTATTTATTGTGTGGATTATAAAAGCAGAATAAAGCTTTTTAAGAGCCTTTTATGATTTTCCTTATCTCTTCAACTCTTTCATATAATCTCTCGTCTTTTATTGTATTTGAAAAAATACCGTAAGATCTTTCTTTATAATATTCAAATTTTTGTTCTTTTTTTTGTTCTTTTTTCTCAATTTTATTAGTTACAAAGAATTTAAGCTCATCTACATTCGCTATTGCAGCTTTTTTTAATAGTGAATTTATTAAACTCTTGTTATACTCGAACTCCATTTTATAAACAGGGTGGGTTAGTACAAAGTATAATATTTGTTTTTTTGTATATGCAAATTTTATACCTTTTTTGAGTTTTAAAGGTAGTAATTCTATAAATCTTTGAATCGTCTCTTGTGTATTAATCTTTCTGAATTCAGGATTATTTTTAAGATGACAAAGTATTTCATTCATTTTTTTCATGTGTTTATTATAGCAGGAGTTTTATTATCTTTCAGTGGGTGTGGTTATAAAGGACCACCAACTTATGTTGACCAAGAGGTTGATCAAGTGAAGGAACTTCCAAAGTAATGATATATGATTATATTATAATAGGTTCAGGAATCGCCGGGCTGAATGCCGCAAGATTGATTCCAAAGTCAAAAAAAGTTTTAATTCTATGTAAGAAATTTCCATGGGAATGTAATACTTTTTACGCGCAAGGTGGGATTGCAACGGCAGTTGATGAAAAAGATATCCCTTCTCATATAAAAGATACTCTAAATGCAGGAGTAAACTACAACAACAAACAAGCCGTTCAAGTTTTAAGTGAAAATTCAAATGCCTGCATTAAAGATTTAATTAGTGATGGTTTAGAGTTTGATTTAAACGATAAAGGCGAACTAGCTTTTACAAAAGAGGCAGCTCATAGTAGAAGCAGAATCTTACACGCAGATGGAGATGCAACAGGAAGAATGATGCATCTTTTCTTATTAAAAGAATGTAATCATGACTTGGAAACAAATGCAGTTGTAAATGATCTTTTAATAGAAAATAATATTTGTTATGGAGTTCAATATTTTACTTCAGAAACTGAAGAAAAAATTGCTTATGCCCATAATACAATAATTGCAAGTGGAGGAATAGGTTCTTTATATAAATACCATACAAATTCTACAACAGTTGCAGGTGAAGTTCAAGGAATAATTAATGAAAAAGGCCTTGAATTAAAAGATATGGAAATGATGCAATTTCACCCTACAGTATTTAAAGGAACTTCTTTTGCTAGAAAATCACTTTTAAGTGAAGCTTTAAGAGGCGAGGGTGCGTGTATTGTTGATGAAAATAATTATAGATTTTTATTTGATTATCATGAAGATGGTGAATTGGCTCCAAGGGATGTGGTAAGTCGTTCTATCTTTGATTATAATAAAAAAACTAAATTAGGCATATATCTATCTTTTGAAAAATTCGAAAAAACTTATTTTAGAAAAAGATTTCCTAATATTTATGCAAATTTTAATAATTTAGGTTATGACTTACCTTTTGAGAAAGTTCCTATTTCTCCTGCGTTTCATTATGCAATGGGTGGAATAGCAACAGAACTTAATGCAAAAGTAAAAACAATGAAAAATCTTTATGCAATTGGTGAAGCTGCTTGTACAGGAGTACATGGAGCTAATAGATTAGCTTCAAATTCTTTACTTGAAGGAATTGTATTTTCAAAAGTTGCAGTAGAAAATTCAATGAAAGAAAATTTTCAAATAAAAAAAGAAAATTACACAAAAACAATAAAAACTTTTACACGAAACAATGAAATTGACAAAGATATAAAAAATTCATTAAGAAAAATAATGTGGGATAATGCCTCGATAGTAAGGGAAGAAAAAAAGCTAATTGATTCATTAAATCAAATAGAATCTTTTTTAAAAGAAGACATTGGAAGATTATTATTTTTAAGGTTGCTTACGGCAAAATCTATTTTAGAGGCTGCAATTGACAGGAAGAAACCACTTGGAGCACATTTTATTAAGGAGAGAGAATGTTAAAGATTTTGATGACACTGCTGTTAACATCAGTAGCATTATTTGCTAGTTCTGAAGCTAGTACAGGAGGTAATCCTGATTTAACAATGACATGGGTTGGATTTGCCTGTTTATTTATATTTGTAGTAGGTTACTATTTTGTAGCCGCAGAGGAAAAATATGCAATTGATAAGGCAAAACCTGCTTTATTTATTGGTACATTTATGTTTATGTTAGTTGCCTTGTATTATGCACTAAATGGTTTAAATATGGACTTAGTTCATACTCAAGCACAACATCTTATTTTGGAAATTTCAGAAATTTTCTTTTTCTTATTTGTTGCTATGACATACATTGAATCATTGATTCATATGGGAGTATTTGATAGGTTAAAATATAATCTTATTTCAAAAGGTTTTACATATAGAAAACTTTTTTGGGTAACAGGATTTATAGCATTTTTCTTATCTCCAATTGCGGATAACTTGACAACTGCACTGATTTTATCAACAGTATTAATAACAATTGAAAAAACGAGAAAAGATTTCTTAGTTCCAGGTGCTATTAATATAGTTGTTGCTGCAAATGCAGGTGGTGCTTGGTCTCCATTTGGTGATATTACTACGCTTATGGCTTGGACAGCAGGAAAAGGAGCCTTTACAGATTTCTTATTCTTATTTCCATCTTCAATTTTAGGATATTTAGTAACAGCTGTTATTTTATCTAGATTTGTTCCTAATATTGTTCCAGAGTTTGATGCTACAAAAGAGAAAAAACCAACAATGGCCGCAGGTTCAAAAGTAGTAATGGGTCTTGGTGTATTTACAATCTTTTCTGCTGTAATGTCTCATCAAGTGCTTCATTTACCAGCTATGTGGGGTATGATGTTTGGATTATCTTTATTAAAAGTTTATTCTTATGGTTTAAAAAGAAAACATGGAACAGATCACTTTAATATTTTTCAGTCTATGGCGAAAATTGAGAATAATACTCTAATGTTCTTCTTTGGTATACTTGCAGCAGTTGGGGCATTGTACTTTATTGGATGGTTAGCATTAGCAGCAGTTGTTTATGATCCAAATGTATTAGGTCCTACATGGTCAAATATTGGAGTAGGGTTCTTATCTGCAATAGTTGACAACGTGCCTGTTATGTCAGCAGTTCTTAAATCATCTCCTAATATGGGACTTGATCAATGGATGCTTGTTACTTTAACAGCAGGGGTTGGGGGATCATTAATTTCATTTGGTTCAGCAGCTGGTGTTGGTGTTATGGGTAAATTACATGGTATTTATACTTTTGGTGCTCATATGAAATATGCATGGGTTATTCTAATAGGGTATATTGTATCTATTAGTGTTTGGTATTTACAATACCAAGTATTAGGAATTGGCGCTTAAATTTTATATTTAAAGTCAAATAAAAAAGCTTCTTAGGAATTTCCTAAGAAGCTTTTTTTTTGTCTTATAAAACCATTTTATGATTTTTAAATTACATTTTAGCTATAATCGCAATGATATAAGAAAAATAAAGGAATCTGTTTAATGAAACATGTACCCATAGTTGTACTAGATTTTGGGAGTCAATATACCCAAATTATTGCAAGAAAATTAAGAGAAGCTGGTGTTTATTCTGAAATTGTACCTTACAATGAGAGAATTGAAGATATACTAGCAAGAACACCAAAAGGTATTATTCTTTCAGGTGGTCCGGCATCTGTTTACGCACAAGATGCTTATCATCCAGATGAAGAGATTTTTAATCTAGGACTTCCTATTTTAGGAATTTGTTATGGAATGCAACTTATTTCTCAATTTTTTGGGGGATCTGTAATTGCTGCTTCACATCATGAATATGGGAAAGCAAAATTAACTTTTGAAAAAGAGTCTGACATCTTTAAAGATACTAAAGATGGGCAAACTGTATGGATGTCTCATGGTGATAAAGTTGATAATCTTGCAGTTGGTTTTGAAATAATTGGTACAAGTGAAAACTCTCCATATGCAGCTATTGCTAATGAAAGTGAAAGAATTTATGCTTTCCAATTTCATCCAGAAGTTTATCATTCAGAAGAAGGTTCAAAAATTTTAAAGAACTTTGCAAAATATATTTGTAATTGTGAATCAACTTGGAATATGGGTTCTTTTGCAAAAGAACAAATTAAAAAAGTCCAAGAACAAGTAGGCGATAAAAAAGTTCTATGTGGTGTTTCAGGGGGAGTTGATTCTTCAGTTGTAGCAACACTTTTAGCAGAGGCTATAGGAGAACAATTAATTCCTGTATTTGTAGATAATGGACTTTTAAGAGCAAATGAAAGAGAACAAGTTGAAGCTATGTTTGCTTCAAGAGGTGTTCCTTTAATCACTGTAGATGCAAGTGAAACTTTCTTAAAAAGATTAGAAGGTATTACAGATCCAGAAAAAAAACGAAAAATAATTGGCGAAACATTTATTCAAGTTTTTGATGAAGAAGCAAAAAAACATGATGGAATTGAATTTTTAGCACAAGGAACTCTTTATACTGATGTTATTGAATCAGTTTCTGTAAAAGGTCCTTCAAAAACTATTAAATCACATCATAATGTAGGTGGTCTTCCTGACTGGATGACATTTGAGTTAATTGAACCTTTAAGAGAAATCTTTAAAGACGAAGTAAGACTATTAGGACTTGAATTAGGACTTCCAAAAGATATGATTGGACGTCATCCTTTCCCTGGTCCTGGACTTGCTATTAGAGTTATGGGTGATGTTAATTCTCCTGATTTAGAACTTCTAAGAAAAGCTGATACTATCATGCTAGATGTTTTACATGCAACAGGATTGTATGAAAAAACATGGCAAGCATTTACAGTTTTACTAAATGTAAAATCAGTAGGTGTTATGGGTGATAATAGAACATACGACAATACAATTTGTGTAAGAATAGTAGAAGCAACAGATGGAATGACAGCAACTTTTGCACATATCCCTCATGATGTATTAGAAATAATCTCAAGAAGAATTATCAACGAAGTTGATGGAATCAATAGAGTTGTTTATGATATTTCAAGTAAACCACCAGCAACTATAGAGTGGGAATAAAAGCGAGAGCTTTTATTCCTCTTGCACTAGATTTAGATTTGAAGTACTTATAGTACATCTTCATCTAAATCTAGCATAATTCAAATAAAATCTATCTCTTTTTAATTTATCTAAATCTAAAATCTACAGCATTATTTGAGTTTTTAATACACCTCTTTATCATAAAGTTGATAAATATGGTAAATTTAATTTAGGAGTCAAAATATGACATCAGAAAATATAGGTGGTATTATTGGAATACTAACAACTATTGGAATACTTTACTTGCTATGGAAACCAAGCAATAAACAAGTAGAATCATTTTGGAAATATTTCTTTCATTGGAAATATATAATTTTTCTTTTATTTATAATATTATTTGCATATGTGCATGTAGTTGTTCCAAGCAGCACAGATAGCTCGAGAGGATTACCATTACTCTTTTTAATTATTACTATTATTGCATTAAAACGATATAATACAGTATTTTGGAAAAAAGCCGTAATGTTTATATTGTACATAGTTTTAACAAGTGGTATTTATTTTGGTGCAAGTAATGTTTTCTATAATATGGAGGATAATGCCAATATTAGAATTATAAATAATATTTTAAAGCAAAATAAGAATATACCAAAAATGGCTAATGAAAATATGCAAATTTTTAAATATTCATCAAAATCCTCAGATAGTATTACAATGCATTTTAAACTCATAAATCATAATAAACAATCTATTATAAAAGAATTTATAAATCTTAATAGCTTTAGAGAATATATGCTAAAAGAAGAATTAAAATCTTGTGCTACCCCAAATATGAGAGAAATGTTAAAATATGGACTTACTATGAATATAATTTATTACGATAAAAATAATGATGAGATATCAAGAATACTTATAAATAATCAAGCATGTAAACTTTACTATAAGAATAATTAATGGAAAATATACTTTTATTTATAATTATTTTTATTGTAGCACTAGTGCTATCAGGTAAATATTTAAATAAATATTCATTATCAAAATATAATTATGAACCAATTATATTTTCAAATATAGCTTGGATGGTTGTACCATATATGTTTTTAATAGTTGGTGCAATATCTGAAAATAATAATTCATTAAATATGGGATATTTATTGTCTATTATCTCAGTATTCATTATTGGATACAATATTAATAAAAAATCATCAATGTTAGTTGCTATTGGTGCATCAATAATTTTATTCTTTTCAAGTATAATTTTAGTAGCAGTAATTTCATCATTATTTAGTAGTGATGATAACAATAATTAAACTGTCATTAGATAGCTGATACAACAAAACCTAGGAGAGGAACGAGGTAATACTTGCGGTTATTCAAGCTTTAAAGTTTCGCATAAAGTGAAATTAAAAAAGCAAGTAATCAATCTGTTATTTTACCTTGTTCCTCAAGTCGGTCGTTATACAAATCAAGGGAGTAGTAATTATGAAGAAAGTAATATTAGGAATACTGTTTATAGGTTTCACACTAAATGCAGATGTAGTTATGTGTACAGGCTATCAGTCCATAAAAAGCATTGACAATGCTTTACAGTCAAAACAAGATATTAGTAATATGAATTTTAGATTAAATACCACAAATAAAAGAGCTACTGTGGTAATGGATAGTGAAGTTAATAACTACAAGTATGTAAGAGAAGAACAACATCCTGCGGGGCATTATATGGATGTCTATATAGATAGTGCAGGTTTTAATGAAGAACTAAAGTATACTAAATCTAAATACTTTAAAGATGAATTTAGTGTAGCTGCAATCAGGTCTGTTTATAAAGAAAATAAAAAAAACATAGAGCTTGTAGCAACATTTATATGTAAGAAAAAAGAATATGCTGTAAAGTAAAATGTATAACAAATAATAAAGGGAATAAAAGGGGGACAGTTTCCACCTTAAAAAAACTTGAAATTTAAGAATTCACACTAATCCTTTTATTTAAATAAAGAGTAGTAAATCTACTCTTGAATTCCACAAGCTTTTGCATAAAATTCTTTATCATATTCTACATCATTTTTGTATAAACTATATGCAATTATTATCATCTTCCTCATTACTGCAACTTGTGCTGCTGTTGTATGTTTCCCTTTCTCTTTTAGTCTTTCAAAGAATGTTTTAAAATTTTCATCAAATCTAATAGCTGTTAGTACTCCCATAAATAATGAATCTCTATAGAATAAAGGGGACAGTCCCCTTTATAGTATTGCTTTAAGCATTAGCCCTGATTCAATAAGTTTTACTTAAAATTAAAGGTATAACCAAAATGAATCAAAAAAATATAAATAGCGATTTTGAACGCAAAGTAGATGGTGCACTTAAAACTTTGAAAGAAGGTAAAGGTGTGATAGTAGTAGATAATTACGATAAAGGGGACAGTCCCCTTTTATTACGATATGGTCATAATATACATACATAATGTACTATTATCATCTACATATCGGTAATAAATATACATAAAAATTCTATCAAAAATTAAAATTTATTTAAAAAATATGTCATATTGTAATGTTTTTTATAGTGAAATCTTCAAGAACACCTTATTTAAAGTGTTTGTAGCTGTTTTGATATACGACATATTTTGTGTATGTTATTTGTTGATTTTCAGGCTATTTTACATATAATATATGTTCAATAAATAGTTATGTTACAAAGGAATTAAAAATTGTTAGAGATAGGAACAAGGGTTAAACTAAATAAGTTTAATGGTACTATTGACACACCAAAAGACTGTGATAAAAGTGAAAACTATTGGTCACTCATTGGCGAGTCTGGAATAGTTATTCAACCAAAGAACAGCTGTTCAAGAGTTTTAATTCAATTTGAAAACATTGAAAAGTTAAAGAACCTTCATTGTCATAATGAAGTTGAAAGCAGCTTGTGGATTTTAGAATCAGATGTTGAGCTGTATCAAGAACATAACAAGTACTAGGAGAGAAATAGTTTACCCTGCGGGCAAAACTATTTCTCAAGACGAACGTTATCTATAAAAGGGGGAATATAAGATGGTACTACATATGGTTATGAACATGATATATTATTGGATTTCTATTATATTAATTGTTGCACTCCTTTTTACTGATATTGGAATTTTTATTATTCCTTTTATCTTATTTTATATGCTATATTCAATTATTAGTGTCGCTCCTTCTTTACTTGCTTGGCATGGGGAAACATCTTACGGTAAATTAATTCTAAAAAATATAATATATGTTTTCTTCGCTATTTTAGTTTATTCTATTTTTTATTTAAAAAGTGGTCTTATGGTTAATGGTGAATTAACAAAAATAGATTTAGGTACAGCTATTTATTTTAGTGGAACTACAGGGACTACTGTCGGATACGGAGATATTTCTGCACCTAAAGATATTAGGTTAATTACAACAATCGAAGCAATACAAAAAAGGGGACAGTCCCCCCTTTATCCCCCCCCCCTTATCTTAACAGCAATATAAAGTGCTCTTTCATCAGTTTTAATCGCTTTCATAAAAGTACATTTTAGTCAAAAAGTAATAATTACAACTAAAGAAAATGGCACTATCCCTGCTGAAGGGCTTACCCCGAAAGAGTTAGAAAAAGTATTACAACAAGCTAAAAATATTACAGTAATTGATACAACAAAAACAGACTGTGAGGTAAAAGAACCTAACAAGTACGATGAGACCAATAGTTTACCCTAGCGGGAAAACTATTTCTCAAGTCGAACGTTATACAAAAAAGGGAAAATAATGGCACATGAAGAGATACAAATATTAGCTCAACAACTTGTTAATGCAAAATTAGAGATAAAAAGACTGGAAGAAAGAATATTTAATCAAGAAAAATTACCTCTATTATTACAAGATCTTCATCTAAGTCAAGAACAAATAACTAATATTTTTGATAATAGTAAAGTCCAAAGAACTAGAGATACTACTATTCATATTATACTAGACAGATAGTATAACAAATCATTGGAAATAAATAAATTGACAATGTGAATAAATTTGAATATAATTAGTTATATAAATATTCAAAAGGACTACTTATGAAAACAGTTACAATGAGGGTTGACGATTCTATCTACGATATGATAAAAATTGCTGCAGATGGACAAAAAAGAAATCTTTCAAATTTCATAGAGTTTGCGACAATACAATATCTGACTTCATCACAATTTGTTGAAAAAGATGAAATGACTGAAATTTTAGAAGATAAAGAGCTTGTTAAAAATCTAATGAGTGGATTAGAAGATTTCAAAAAAGGCGAATATACAATTGTCTAAATATCAAATTGCTGAAACTAAAACTTTTGAAAAAGTTAAAAAAAAGATAGATAAAAAACTTTATTTAAAAATTAAAAATTTTGTTTATCCTCAACTTAGAGAAAATCCATTTTATGGTTCTAATATAAAAAAGTTAAAAGACAATTTAGAAGGTTATTATAGATACAGGATTGGGAACTATAGACTTTTTTATCTTGTTGAAGATAATAAACTTATTATAGCCATTGTTGATTTTAAACATAGAAAAGAAGCTTACGACTAAACATATAATAAAAATCCGTAGCTAATAAATGTCCTAGAGATCATTTCTTAGCTACAGTCAAACGTTAGTATTACAGATTGAACCTATTAAAACTATTTGGACAAAAAATACCGAATTTAATTTGGAAATGATTGTATAAAAAGATTAAAAAATTACGATATGGAACTCAAATATGAATATTAAAAAATTAATTAAAGCAGGCCTAATAGCGGCTTTTCTTATCATTCTTTGTGCAATGTTATTAGTCCCAATTGTAGGGAGTGATATGGATATAGCACTTTCTAAACTTCATTTACCACCTTTAAGTGTTGGTGCGATGGTTTACTTTTTTTCCGTTTCAATTTCTTTAGGTTTAATTTTAATGTGGCTATATGTTGCTTTATTGCCACGATTTAAACGTAGGGTTAAAACAGCTGTAATAGCTTCATTCGTTGTATGGTTTTTAGCGTATTTTCTAGCAAATGTTTCTATGGTTGCATATGGTTTTATGCCGATTAAGTTAACTATTATTGGTACATTATGGGGACTTATTGAGCTTTTAGTAGCTAGTTTGATTGCCAGCTTATTTTATTCTGAATAAAGGGGACCGTCCCCTTTATTTATTTTGGCTTTTAGCTACAGGTAACAACGAGAATAAAAACTACTAATAAATCAGAGGAGCCAATAAATTATCCTGCGGGCAATTTATTAGCTCATTTTAAACGTTAGGTGAGAGGAATAGTTATGAAAAATATTTTAAGTAAATTGAGCTTTTTAGTTGTATTTTGCATGTTATTTACTGCCTGTAATAATACACTACAAGGGTCTGAATATAAAATAAAATCAGAATGGAAAAATGAAAGTAAATATGATAGTCAATTTGGTTTTGGTTTAATATTTGCGTCAATGGGTATGTTATGTAATAATAGTAAAAGTTTAAGTAGTCAAGATGATCATATGGATGTATTATACAATGTATTAAATAATACACCTTTGAAAAATCCTGAGAATGAAAGATTTTCGTTCTGTTGGAAAAGAATTATGTCTAAATATACTCCTATGGATTTTGCTACATTTATAAGAAATAGTGATAAAGATAAAATACAGGAAATGAGAAAGTTTGGAAATAGTTTATAATTATTTAAAGTTAGAAAATTGAGAAGCGCAACATTGAAACAATTTGAAAAATATATTATGAAGTTAAAAAATTTTGAACAATAGTTATTACTTTAATGACTTTTATTGAATAAAGGGGGATAGTCCCCTTTATCACGTGTAATGAAGACTGGATACCGGAAACTAGATCAATCCCTGTATCGCAGTATTATTTTGGTGATTCATGGGAAGAAGCTCAGAAAAATTTATTTGGCTTATGTAAGGTTTACTTAAATTCAGACAATCCAGTTGCGGAAAAGCTAAGAAGTGCAACCATTTTGCGATTAGATTCGTAGATGGGAACCTTCAAAATGTTGAGTAACCAACTAACCAAACATAGGTGGTTGACGCAGAACACGCGCAACACAATTAGGCGTTATAAATAGGAGAAATAAAAATGACAAAAAAAATAATTGGATTAAGCTTATTGTTAGCAATAGGATTAATGGCAAGCGATAAAGATAGAGTATTAGTAAAACAGGCAAAAGAATTTGGATTTACTAATTGTATTACAATGACTAAAAAATTAGAAAATTTTTTAGCTAAAAATGACAACTATGGTGTTTGGACAATTACATCAAAGAAAAAAACAAAAAATGAATTTTTCACGGCTACAATGGAACTAACATATAATGATGGTTCAGAGTTAATTGATTTGACAATTATCCCAAATAATATAGATAAAACTTGTTCATTTACATACACTAAAACTTGGTATTCAAATAAAAACTGTATAGCAACTTCAAGAGATTTGAAGGATTTTGAATTTGAAGCAGAACTTAATAAAAATATTAGTGCATTTAGCAATAAAAATGGTATTAAATTATTTCTACTTCCTGTCGGAAATGGATGTATGGTTCAAAAAAAAGAAGTATCTTTCAGTTTTGATAATCAAGACAAATAAAATTTAAAATAAAGGGGACAGTCCCCTTTATCTGTAGTTTTGAAACGTGACAAAATAGCTAACTTTACATTATAAGGAATAAATAAAATGAAGAAAATCGTATTAGTGTCCATATCAGTAAGTATATTACTAACAGGTTGTTTTAATGGTTAGTCAAAGGAAGAAAAACAATTGCTCAATATACAAGCTAATTCAATGGCAAGTATTTTCCCAAAAACAGATGCAACAAGTAAAACAAAATTTATTGAATGTTTTTCAGATTATGTAATAGATAATTATAATTTCAAAGAATATATGAATTCTGGGAGTTCAGCTGGTCTTTCAGCAATGACTAATTGTCAAAAATACATTACAAAGTAAACATAACAAGTACTAAGAGACAAATAAGGGATAAAGGATAAAGGGGACAGTCCTCTTTATCATTGCAATATTAAGACAAACTATTTCATCATTAAATATGGACTTAATTGATCCATCAGATTCATTAGAAAATTTTGTATACAAGATGAAATTTAAAAAAGCAAAAGGATTTGAGGTTGTAGAACCACTAACCGTTTCAGATTTTAATAATTAAGATTAAGATAATTAAATATTTTCTAAATTTATTACTTTTCATTAAAAAACTCACATATATCAACATCTAATATTTTTGCAATAATTTAATCTTTCTCTTCTTTATGAGTAACTAGTCATATGATATATTTTAAATTCCCCCTTGACAATACTGATTAAATTGCATATATTCTATTTAATAAAGGAGTTGTTATGGAAAACTATTTTGATAAAGAGTTTGAATTGAGGTTTTTTGAGATGAATAGGTTAGGCGAAGCTTCTCCTATTGCTATCTTAACTTTACTTCAAGAAACTGCTGCTGAGCATTGTCATTATGCTGGGCATAACCTTCTTTCTCTTATGTCAGAAAATCTTGGATGGGTATTACTTTCAGGTGCGATGGAAATGCAACGCTATCCTCTTTATAAAGAAAAAATAATTATAAGAACATGGATATCAGAATACCATGCTATTAGAGGATTTAGAGAAAATATTATTTATGATGAAGATTATAATATCATAGGAAGAGCTAGGGGTTTATGGCTTTTTTATGATATAAAAAAAAGAAGACCTAAAAGAATACATCCTGATTTTTTAAAAAGATGGTCATCATATAAATTTGTGCCTTTGGAACATGATATAAGTAGTAAAATTGAAGCTCTTGATTCTTTTGAATATAGAAAAGAGTTTAAAGTCAATATGTATGATACTGATACTAATAAGCATGTTAATAATCTTAGGTATTTACAATGGCTTATAGAATCAATCCCCGAGGAGATACTAAATAACTACTACTTGTACTTTATTGATGGGCGTTTTATTTCAGAAGCTCAATATGGTGATGTGATTTTATCTTCAACAAAAAAAGATATTAGTGAATACTCTTTTTTACACACTATTCAAATTAAAGGAACAAACAAAGTTTGTGCCACGGGTAAAACTATATGGAAAAAGATAGACAAATAATATTTCTTGAAAATAATATTTAAATAGTAAAATTAAAAAACAAAGGGATTATCGTAAACAATAATGAAAATTTCATATCACCGCAGGCGTAAAATAAAGACAAGAAGAATAGCTTTAAGAGAGTTGCTTTTACGAGGAATTGAAAATCCAAAAGATTTAGCAAAAGAATTAAAAGTTACAATGCCAACAATAAAAAGAGATTTAGAAGCGCTTAAAACTATGAGTGATGAAGATTTTATTTTTAAAACTGTACAAACATCCGAAGAAATACTTGAAAAAAAAGATGCTATATTAAAAATGCTAGATAATGAAGAATATTATACTGATAATGGCCATATAAATATATCAAAGATAATAAGTGAATTAAATACTAGTAGAGCAACAGTTTTATCTGTTATAAATGGAGAATAAATAAGACATGAAGAGTAAAATAAACATCAACTACACAAAAACTAAGTAGGATAAGAAATTAAATAAAAAGGAAAGAAAATGACTAAGTATATATTAATCATCGCTCTTGGATTACTAGCTTTTATTTCAACAAATTTTAGTAAGGAAATAGAAGTTCCTTTGAATAAAAATATTGATTACACAAACACAAAAAAAGCTCATTTTGCAGGTGGATGTTTTTGGGGAGTTGAACATTTATTTGAAAAGCAAAAAGGTGTGAAGGACGTAATTAGTGGATATATGGGTGGAGATGTTAAGAATCCTGATTATTATGGCGTAATAAAAGGTGATACAGGTCATGTTGAAACTGTAGAAGTTGTTTATAATCCAAATGAAATATCATATGAAAATCTAGCAAAACTATTTTTTGAAATACACGATCCAACTCAAAAAAATGGACAAGGCCCAGATATAGGAAGTCAATATCTTTCAGTTGTATTTTATGATAATGAAGAAGAAAAGAAAACAACAGAAAAGCTAATAGAAATTTTAAAAACAAAAGGTTATGATGTTGCAACTACACTAAAAGAAAAGACTCCTTTTTATGCAGCTGAAGGATACCATCAAGATTATTACAAAAGAACAGGAAAAACTCCATATTGTCATGTCTATCAAAAAATATTTGATTAAATAAAGACTAATCAAGTGAAAGTTTTTTTATATTATGATGGAGATTGCCCCTTTTGTAAAAGATATGCAGATATTTTAAAGCTTAAAAAATGTTTTGACATAAAAATATGTGATGCTAGAACTGACTTAAGTTGGGAAAAATCAAACAAAGATATTATTCTTGATGATGGAGTTATTCTTATATATGAAGATAGATATTATCAAGGCGTTGAGGCCCTTGATATGCTTTTGAGTATTTGTAAATATGATGGAATTTTTTTCTCTTTCCAAAAAATCATTTTTTCAAATAAAATTCTTGGATTTATTGTATATAATTGTCTTAAATTTTTTCGTAAAGTTGCCTTGTGGATTAAGAGCTTATTCATTTAGACTTTAATACATTTTCCTATATAATAATGCCCTGAAATATTATTTCTAGTTATTATATATAAATCAATATTTATGAAAATGAAAAAGAAAGGACAAAATGTTTAGTCAAAGACGAGTATATTTTATGATAGTGTTTATGCTAGTTTTCTCAGGTTGTGCCTTGACAAATACAAATAAATCTGTAGAAGTAAAACAAGATAATATAGAAAAACCAATTAAAATAAAAGAAAAAAAAGCAGAAGTAAAAAAGAAGTCTTTTAGCTATAAATATTGTAATAAAAATATAATGATTATGAATCATGCTTCAAAATATATTCAAGAAGAATTTAATAAGGGATACTTTATTCAAAAAGATATAGTTGGCGCAAAAGCACAACTCTTTCTAATAGAAAACAATTCAAAAAGTATATTTGCAAAAAATATTAATAATGCACTTAAATCTTATAATATTCAATACTCTCATGCAAAAAAAAATAAATGTAATTTAAATAAATTTAAAATATCTCCGTTAAATAAAATAAAATTAGAAATCAAAAAATTAGAAATCAAAAAATTAGAAAAGAATATGTTAAAAAAAGAAGATAAAAAATGATATTAAAAAAATTTATAATAATATGCCTATTTTTTACTACAAGTATAATATTTGCAGAAAATAAAGAAGTAAATAAATTATTAGAAAAAGTTAATCAAGCACCTAATAAAGAGGTGAAAAAAGAACTTATTGAAGAATTAAAAGAAAAATTAGCCCAAGAAAATAAAAAAGTCAGAGAAAAATCAGATGCTATTATCGAAGCTAAAAAGAAGATTCCACTTAAAATATATAAGCAAAATCCAGCAGTAAAATGAATAAAAAACAAAAAATTTTATTGTTAGAAGATGATGAAATATTAGCCCAAACAATGTTACAGATTTTGGAAGAAGAAAACTATGATGTAATCTTGGTAAATGATGGAGAGGAAGTCCTTGAAGCTACTTATGAAAATAAGTTTGACCTTTACTTATTTGATATTAATGTTCCTTTATTAAATGGTCTTGATACTTTGAAACTATTAAGAGATGCAGAGGATTTAACGCCTACTTTTTTTATTACAGCACTTAGAGATACTTCAGCTACTTTAGAAGGTTTTGAGTGTGGATGTGACGATTATATTAAAAAACCATTTGACTTAGATGAATTATTAGCACGAATCAAAGCTATATTAAAAAGGAAAAATCCAAGTATTAAATATGGAGATATTACTTTTGATTTACTTGAAAATAGGGTATTTAAAAATGATGAAGAAATTTCTCTAGGTTTAATAGAAAAAGAAATTTTTTCTCTTTTAATTAGAAATATAAATATGACTGTAAATAAGTCAACATTTTTTGATTATATGAATAGACCAAGTGATAGTGCACTTCGTGTTTTAATAAGTAAATTAAAAAAGATATTAGATTTAAATATTACAAACATAAAAGGTATAGGATATAAACTTGAAAAATTATGAAAAAAAATCATTTTTCACAAGCCTTTATCTTTTTTTTATACCTTTGCTTATTCTTTCGAGTATAGTTTTGTATATGTATCATGAAGATAAAGTTAAAGATATAGAAGAAAATATTCTTTATCAAATGAAAGATTATACTTTTGATTTCCAAGGAGAGAAGTTTTCTCTTGATATTGTTGAAAATGATAAACAAAAGAAATTATTTAAAATCTATCATTGCAAAGAAGGACTTTGTGCTTATTTTCAGTCAGTTTCAACTGGACCATATTTATTAAAAGTTATATATGATAAAGCAAAATATGAAAAGTTTTACAATGAATTTTTAATAAAAATATTTAAATTTAGTATTCTAATACTTTTTTTACTCTTTTTACTTTCAATTGGTTTTGCTTTATACTCATTAAGACCTATGAGAGAAGCACTTGTTCTTTTGGAGAATTTTTTAAAAGATATTATTCATGATTTAAATACCCCTGCAACTTCTATTTTATTAAATTCAAAATTATTAAGAAAACGTGGTGACTTTGAAGAAATAGAAAGAATCGAACTTAGTGCAAAAAGTATTGCTTCTTTATATAAAAACTTACAATACATGAGTCCAAATAGTATTAACAAAGATGAGAATGTTTCGATTGAAGAAATAATTAATGAAAAAATTGAGGTTTTACAGAAAATATATCCTAAAATAAATTTTACTAAAAATCTAAATTCTTTAATTGTTAAAAGCAATAAAAATGGAATTGATAGAATAATTGATAATCTAATAAGTAATGCATGTAAATACAATAAAAAAAATGGTCAAATCCATATAAGTATAAATAAACAAGAGCTTATTATAGAAGATACAGGAATTGGAATAAAAAATATTAAGAAAGTATTTCAAAGATATTATAAAGAGAATACTTCTGGACTTGGTATTGGAATGAGTATTGTAAAACAGTTGTGTGAGGCTTTAAATATTGATATACAAATAAAAAGTGTAGTAGGGGAAGGAACACAAGTTATACTTGTGTTCCCAAAGGGAGAAGGGCTAGTTTAGTAAAACGACAATTACTTTAGAGGCTTTTTTGCAGGCTCCTTTTTTAGTCTTGTTTCAATAATCTCTTTAGCTTTAGGAAGATCTTCTGTATTAATAACAGCAAGTTCACTATCTAATTTTTTCATTAAAACTTGTTTTTCTTTCACGTCACTTGTATTATTGATTTGATCAACTAAAGCAGACACGTTACTAATTCCATTTGCGAATAAACTCACACTTGCAGCAATTGTTAATATTGCTATTTTCTTTCCTAAATTCATTTTCTAATACTCCTTGATTTGAATGTATGAAATTATAGAATAGAAGCGTTAGTTAAGTGTTAGTTTAAAAATATTTTACTTAATTGTCATTTCTCAATATTCATTATAGATACTATTTATACTAATAGCAAAAAATTCAGCTACACTACTCCTAATATCAGCATACTTGATCTGTATCTGACTTCGTTTTTGCAATATTCAGAATGTACGAACAATATATCTCTTTAGGCTTAGATCTACTCAAATTAACATTAACAGATTTTTGTTAGGCTTATTCACCATTCATTTTTTATTTGTTATAAAAATTCTACCGCATCCTTAATTTAAATATATTGATTAATCTAGGTCTTTATTAAAACTAACATATAAAAATACTAATTATTTAAAAAGGATTAGTGTGAAAAATACATCAATTGCATTCAAAAATATTGCTTTGGTTAAAGAAATTGAATCTCCAGAAAACCCAGGAGGTTTAGAAAAAAGAGTGGGATTAACTCCTTTGGATGTTGGACAGTTAACAAGTTCAGGACTTAATGTTTTTGTTGAGTTTGGTGCTGGGTTAGGTGTAGGTTTTGAGGATGATGAATATATTAAGAATGGTGCAAAATTACAAAAAGCTGATGAAATATACAAGAATAAAGAAATGATTATAAAATTCAAAGGTCCTTCTTTGGAATCAATATCTCAAATGAGGAAAGGTTCTACACTTTTTTGTATGGCACATTTTGATTCTTTTCCTGCAAGGGCAAAAATGCTTGAAGATAATGAAATAAATGTGATAGCAATGGAAGAAATTTAAGAGTCTCCTAAAGTACAAACTAGTGAACAAATTTTAGCTCGTGTTGGAATGGCTACTGCATTAAAAGATTTTATTAAAAATAAAACTATAAAAGATTTGAGAATTTTCATTATTGGTAGAAATGAAAGATTAGCAGGTGCGGTTAGACGTGCAGGAAATCGTAATCCAAAATCACTTAATATGCTTTATGAAGATATAAGCTTTGATGAATTAAAACATACAGATAAAAATAGTATGTATTTTTATGATAGCAAAAGTTTTAATGATAAAAATAGTTTAATCTCTAAAATAAAGCAGACTGCTTCAAAAGTTTTTGATCTTCATGCTTTTGAGTTAGAAAATGGGATTGAAGCTATTTATAATTATAAAGAAAAACATAAACCTTTTGAATTTGGTCTAAGAAGAATTGAGTGCTTGCATGTTACAGGACAAGCAGGAGCTAGATATGGAATTAAATTACTTCAAGAAAATAAACCTAATTTGGATATAAAAGATGCAAAAGTAGTAGTCTTAGGTTATGGCAATGTGGCAAGAGGAGCTATTCATGAGATATATAATCAAGGTTTTAAAAATATAAATATTCTAGGTCGTACTCAAACAGCAGAAGAAAATATAGAAGAATATTTAAAAGATGTGGATTTAGTTGTAAATGGTGCTGAAATTCCTAAAGAGATAAGAGGTATAACTTATCTTGTATGTAATGATCATTTAAAAAGAGTTATTCCTAAAGGTTCAGTAATAATTGACTTAGTTGGAGGTAGCAAAACAAATAGAAGTGCTATTGAAGCAGTATTAGATTGTACTTTTTTGACAAATCCTCATTTTGTACAAGATGGAGTTACGGTTTCAGCATTGTGGGGTTGGCCTATGCTTGGGATGATGAAAGAGAGTGCAATAAAATATTCAAGTCAAATTGTAGATGTTCTAATAAAAAGAGAAATGTTAATTGATGGAATTGGGGCTTTAAGTTCGGGGGTTAAAAGAGCCTTAGTATGTGGGCCGTTTAAGTAGTCTCAAAAAGGTTTGTGCTTATTAGAATGTCATTTTATAATCTTTTTTATAAGTTTTCTATACAATGCGGACAACAAGGATATAAATGTTAAATAAGTACAAATCACTATCAAAATTAAAGCTTATGGATAAAGGTGTATTTTTTATGCTTTTAAGTGCACTAATTGCTGCATTTAGTGGAGCTGTGGCAAAAATATTATCTGAAACTATGGATCCTATTGAGATAGTATTTTATAGAAATTTTTTAGGAGTTATAATAATATTATATAGTTTAAAGAAAATTCCTGTGTCTATGAATACTTCAAAACTACACTTACTTTTTTTACGAGGTCTTTTTGGAACAATGGCTATGTTATTCTTTTTTTATACAATTGCTACAATTCCATTGGGAGAGGCTGTAATATTAAATAAAACATCACCATTTTTTGTAACTATTCTTGCATATTATTTTATGAAAGAGTCTATTCGTACTCCTACTATTTTTGCACTTATTATTGGGTTTGTAGGAATTATTTTAATTATAAAACCTTTTGGGATTGAAATATCAATTGAACATATATATGGAGTTTTGGGTGGTTTTTTTGCAGCTGCTGCATATGCTACTATAAAAAAAATAAAAGATATTTATGATGCTAGAATTATTATGCTTTCTTTTATGGGTATTGGAGTAATAATTCCTTTATTACTTTTTATATTTACACCTTATGTAGATTTTAAAATACATACAGAGCCTTTTGTTTGGTTACTTATAGGTTTAATGGCTATCTTTTCAACAGTTTCCCAATGGCTTTTGACTCGTGCATATAGTTTAAGTCCAGCAAGTATTATTGGAGTTATAGGATATTCAAGTATTCCTTTTGCTGTTGGCTTTGGTATTATGTTAGGAGATTCTTTACCTGATATGTATACTTTTACAGGTATTGCTCTTATTGCACTTGGGGGTATTTTAGTTAGTAAAAAATCATCAAATGAAAAAAAGTGAAGATATTAAAATTAATTGATTAAAATAAATATTTGTTATAAAATATAAAATTTAAAGATGTTTTGAGTGAAGTTTAAAAAATAAAAGAATTATTTGGAAGTTTATATAAAAAAATTATAAGCGGTAAAACCGCTTATAATAAAACACTACTGAGCAGTAACGTTCTCTGCTTGAAGACCTTTGTCACCTTGAGCAATTTCAAATGTAACTTTTTGACCATCTTCTAATGAAACTCTACCATATCCTGTACTGTTAATATTTCTATAATGTACAAATACGTCTTTTCCACCATTTTCTTGTTCGATAAATCCGAAACCTTTTTCGCTGTTAAACCATTTAACTGATCCGTTTACTAATTCTGCCATTGTATTTCCTTTTGTTGATACACAATTTTACTTGTGTTATATAAAATCTAATTGTGAAACTATCTTGTGGTGCGATTTTACTGTCAACTTAAGGTTATCAATATAAAGCATGCCATAGATGAAGTTCGAAATCATCTTTCAATTGAGGTAGTTTACCTTAAAAATATATAAGTAACAAGGATATTGGTCTTTTTTTAGTGTTTTTTTTGAAAATAATTGAAATATGTTACTATTTTGTTAATTTAGCATGAAAATTAGGCTTGATATTATAATTTTTACTCTTTTATTCCCTTCTTATTTATTTCAAACATGATAAAATCAAATTAAAAAAGAGCATAATGTTTAAAACTGATGATTATTGGGAAGAAGAGTTCATAGAATATGATGATAAAAACTTAGATTCCATCTATTATGACAATTGTACTTTTATAAGATGTGATTTTTCAAAAAGTGTTTTTTATAATTGTAAATTCACAGAATGTACTTTTATAGATTGTGATATGTCTTTATGTATATTAAAAAATTCTACTTTTAATGATGTTATATTTAAAAACTCAAAACTTTTGGGTATTTCTTGGAGTTCATGTGCCGAGCCTTTTGATGTAAAGTTTGATTCTTGTAATATTTCACAGAATTCTTTTCATCTTTTAGATTTGAGACAAATGAAGTTTATCAATTCACTTATAAAAGATACGGGTTTTGAAGAGTGCAATCTTGAAAATACTATTTTTGATAAGTGTGATTTAGAATTAACATCTTTTATAAACAACAATCTAAAAAAAGCTAATTTTGAGACATCTAAAAACTATTTAATAGATCCTAAACATAATGATATACAAAAAGCACAATTTTCTCTTCCTGAGGCTTTAAGTTTTTTAAGTTTGCTTCCTATAAAAATAAAATAAATAAGTAAGCGTTTGTTTAAATAGGAGAAAAAGTTTTTACTTAAACTTTTTTCTCCTATTTGAAAATACTATTTATCTAAATTATTAACACTAAAATCATAAGATTCAATATGACTTTGAAGATGTTGTTCTAACATTTGTCTATATTCTTTTATAAAATATTCACTTATCTCTTCTTTTGCAGCTGTCATAGCTTCTGCTGAATCAAATTCAGATGCTGCTACCCAAGAGTTGAATCTTGCTGCACCAAATAAAAATGAAGCACTTACTTCACCTGGAGTTAACTCTTCTTTATTATTTAGCTGTTCATTTGCTAAAAATATATGCTCGTCTGCTCTTTGTACAAATGGTTCTTTGTTTACCATTATTAAATCCTTTTGTTTTTTTTGAATTATATTAAAATTAAACTTCTATTTAAATTTCAAGAGTAAACTAATTATTATCTTGATAATATAAAGATAAATATAAAAATCAAGGGAAAAAAATGCAAAATAAAAACACTGTTAAGCTTGCTGTATTAATTGATGCTGATAATGCCCAAGCTTCACTTGCTGCTGAATTATTAGCAGAAGTTGCAAAGTTTGGAGTTGCTAGTATTAAAAGAGCCTATGGTGATTGGACAACTACAAATTTAAAACAATGGAAAGAGCATCTTAATAAATATGCTATTCAACCAATACAGCAGTTTTCTTATACAAGTGGAAAGAATGCAACAGATGCTTCTTTGATAATTGATGCAATGGATATTTTACATGAAAATAGTTTAGATGGTTTTTGTTTAGTATCTTCTGATAGTGATTTTACAAGACTTGCTACAAGAATTAGAGAATCTGGTTTAATTGTTTATGGTTTTGGAGAAAAGAAAACTCCCGAGGCTTTTATTGCAGCTTGTGATAAGTTTGTTTTTACTGAAATTTTAAGAGAAAAAAATGAAGTTGAAGATATACAAAATAAAGATGAATCTAATAATGCAGAACTTAAACCAATAGTAACATCAGCAATAACTGCTGTTTCAAAAGATGATGGTTGGGCGAGGCTTTCAAATGTAGGAAATTATATAAATAAAAACAATCCTTCTTTTGACTCAAGAAATTATGGTTATGATAAGTTAGGTAAATTAATAAGAAATTTAAACTATATTGAAATTGATGAACGACAATTTAATGATGACTCAACTAATGTACATATTTATATTAGAATAAAAGATTGATTTTTAAAAGAGGAAATATCTTTTCCTCTTTTTATATTACTTAATTGTTTCTATTCTCATAGGGTTTTTTGCTTGTTAATCTAGAATCAACTAAAGCCCGTCCTACAGTAAAGTGATAAAGTGTTTGAAAATGATTTGTTTTTAAACCAATTACTTCATGCAATATATCATCTAAAAAACAACCAATTCCTGTTGCTGAAAGTTTTAATGAGCTTGCTTCTAAATACAGTTGTTGTCCAATAGCTCCACAATCCCAATATAAATGTTTATATTTTGAAGCGCCATATGTTTCTAATTGATTTGAAAATTCAGCTAACATTCCAAGAGTGAAAGCTCCTTGGCTTGCAATATCTTGATTACAAGAGATTGCTTTTGCTAGAAACCTAAAATCTTTGCTTTCTAACTTATATAATTCTCCTGCTTTTGTATCAACTTTTTCCCAAAGAAATTCTTTTTTTAATAAAGCTTGTAATTGTTCTTTATGTTTATTGTTTCTAATAAGTATATAAAGTCCTGAATCAATCTCTTTAACACTATGTACGAAAACTACTAAGTGTATATTTGAATTGTTTGATTTAACAGAAGCTATAATAGTTTCAAACTCTTTTTTTGTAATTGTAGAATTGTCTTCATTCATCATTTGTGCTGAACGCCTAGCAAGTACAATATCTTTTGCTAAAAATGAATTTTCTCTATAAGGATTTTTTTCATATATATCATTTGTATATTTTTTCATATTTAAATCATCACTTAAACTTGCATCTTCTATTTTTTCTAAGATATCCCATTTATGCCAATTTACACTTAGCTGATTTGCTTTTCCCTGATAACTATCTTCAAATCTTGCTCTTATTTTTGAAATGTCAATATCTTTTTTTGAATTATCATTTGCAAAAGAGACTTTTATTAGCATATCAGGAAGTTCTCTTTCTTCAGGTACATATCTATTAACTTGATCAAAGCCTAGAAGATTTTGAAGTTCACTATCTTTTGTATTAAGAACTTCAATTTTCCAACCTAAGATTAAAGCCGAAATTTCAAGTGCTTTTAAAGCATGTCCACAATCAAGTTGAGTGTATCTCCAAGACCTTTCTCCATACTTCCAAGCTTCTCTCCAAACAATAGAAGATAAAGCTACTAAGAAAGTATTTTCTTTTAAATCTATATCTTCTTTTGTATTATCAAAATTTGATAGCAATTCAAGTTCATGCTCTTGTGGAGAATAATGATAAAGCCCATTATCTATTCCTTGAATATCTTTTGATATAAGATAAGCTTCTGTTGGTTGTAAGTTTCCACTAGAGGCATTACATCTTAAAGCCCAAGCTTGATCACCATACTCTTTAATAGCAGCTAAACCTAAAGAGAATTGAAAAAATTGTGAAATTGCTTCTATACATAAAGGAGCTGATAATATTTTTTCTTCATTTTTATTAGCTTCTTGATTAAATATTTGACTATATTCTAAAGTCTTATTTTCAAAGGATAGTGGCAAAGTTATTTTTTTTGTATCAATATATGTTCTATATGGATTTGGTTGTGTTGCCCAATCCATATATCCTAAAGAACGCGCGTATCTTTGTTGTGAATGTTTTGTTTCATTATGATAGGTGTAAACCATATTTAAGTTATTGTTCATGACGTATATTAACATTTGATGTTTAAGTAATTATAAAAGATTAGTATTAAATATTTTATAGCTTTCTTCTTTATTTTTAAACAAAATTATGATAAAACATCATCAAATAATTATTAGGTTGAAAATGAAAGAAAAAATATATTTACTTCCAGGACTTATGACTGATGAAAGATTATGGCAAAGGTTAAGACCATTTTTAGAAGAAGAATACGAATTAATTCATATTCCTCTTCCTTTGACAGAAGATTTTGAAGAAGCTGCTTTAAAACTTGAAGAGCTTATTACAGATGAAAAGATAAATTTACTTGGGTTTTCTTTAGGTGCTTATTTAGCTTCATATTTTACTGCTAAAAATCCCCATAGAGTAAATAGACTTTTCTTAGTTGCCGGTTCTCCTGCTGAAACAAAAAAAGATGAAATAGAAAGAAGAACAAAAACTTTAGAACAAATGAATAATTTTGGTTTCAAAGGTTTAGCTACTAAAAAAATACTTTCATTAATTGAAAAATCAGAAGACGAAGAGCTTATAAATATAATAAAAGATATGTTCTTAGATTTAGGACATGAAGTTTATAATGTTCAAATGAGAAGTAGTTTTAATAGAAGAAATTTCAATGAAAAATTAATATCTTTATCTATACCAATTAGAATTTTTTATAGCACAGAAGATAGATTATTTAGTCATAGTGTTTTAGAAAACTTTAAAGATGAACATCAGCATATTACAAAAATATCAAGAGAGGGAACAAGTCATATGTTACCTTTAGAATTCCCAGAGCAATTAAGCTTTGAGATAAAAGAGTGGATGAAATAAGAAGAGAATATTTATTCTCTTCTTAAATAGAAACTAATATTTAAATAGTTTCTATCTTATCTTTTTTGTCATTTAAATTATCAATTATAACAGCACAAGCTGCATCTCCTGTGATATTTAAAGCTGTTCTTGTCATATCAAAGATTCTATCAAGTGCAAATAATAAAGGTAAACCTTCAATTGGAATACCCGCTGAAATTAATACAGCAACAACTAAGAATGTAGGACCAGGAACTCCTGCTTGTCCAATTGCACCAATAGTAGCTGTAAAAATAATTGCAAGATAACCTGTAAAACCTAAATCAATATTATAAACTTGTGCGAAGAAAATTGCTACAAGACCATAATAAATTGCATTTCCACTCATATTAATAGTAGCTCCCAATGGAAGAACAAAAGAAGTAGTAGATTTTGATACTTTTAAGTCCTCTTCACAAGTTTTCATATTAATAGGAAGTGTTGCCATAGACGAAGCAGTTGATAAAGCAACTACTTGAGGTTTTCTCATAGCTCTTAAAAAATCACTAACAGAAGTTTTTGAAAATAGTTTGATAATCAATGGATAAAAAATAAAACCATAAACTAAAATAGCGCCCATATAAACTATAAATAATTTAGCAACTAAAGCTAGCATATCAAAGCCATAAGTACCAACAGAATCAGCCATAAGTCCAAATACTCCAATAGGAGCAATCATCATAACTATTGTAACCATCCAGATTAATGCTTGAATAATTCCTTCTAAACCATTTGTAATTGGTGCACTTTTTTCTTTTGGTATTTTTGAAATTGCAATTCCGAAAAACAAAGAAAAAACTAAAATTTGTAAAATATTTGCATTCATTAATGATTTGAAAATATTTGTAGGAATCATTCCAATTAGAGTTTCCATAGCTCCTGGTAAAGCACCTTTATCAGCATATTGATTAGAGAACATATGTGAAACACTACTTAAATCAAGTCCAACACCTGGTTTAAATACTTCACCTGCAAATAATGCTAAGGCAACTGCTATTGCTGAGGTTAAAAGAAAGAATAAAATTGTTCCAATTCCAACTTTTCCTGCACTTGGACTGTCACTTAAATTTGCTGCACCTGAAATAATAGAAATTACTATTAAAGGAATAACTAACATTTTAATCAAGTGAATAAAAATGGTACCTAAAGGTGCAAACATTGCTGCATCTTTACCCATTAAAAATCCTGCTAAAGTACCCAAAACCATTGCAATTATGATTTGAATACCAATATTTTTGAAGACCGATTTCTTTTCCATAAATATCCTTTTTATACTGAAAGTATATTCATTCAAAGTGTCTTAAAAGTGGGTATATTTTTATCAGATGAAAAAAATATAAAATAAGATATACTTAAAATATGCTCATAAAAAGACTTTTATTTAGTAAAATATAAAAAATATAATAGGTATATAAATGATTGAATTAAAATATAAAAAAATTGGAAATGGCGCTAAAACTGTCATTGTAATGCATGAGTGGATGGGAGATCATAGGAATTATGATTCTACAATTCCTTATTTAAATATCACAGATTTTACTTGGATTTTTGTTGATTTTAGAGCTTATGGTTTATCAAAAGAGATTGAGGGTGAATATACTTTAAAAGAGGCTTCAAATGATATTAAGAATTTAATTTCTAAGCTAGAATTAAAATCTGTATCTTTAGTAGGACACTCTATGTCTTCTTTAATTGCTCAAAGAATAGCAATTGATTTAAAAGATACAATTAAAACTTTGATTTTAGTAACTCCTATTCCTCCAACAGGAATAAAAATGACTCCAAAAGCAAAAGAAAACTTACTTAAAAATGTAAAAGAAGAAAATGGAGTAATAGAACAAGTAGTTGAGGGTGCATCTAAAAGATACAATAAAGTTTGGAAAGATTATAGAAAAAAACTTGCACATGATTCTTCTACTTTAGAAGGAAAACTAGGATATATGAATATGTATTTATCAAATGATTTTTCTGATGAAGCTAAAAGTTTGGAAACAAAAGTATGTGTAATAGTTGGAAAAAATGATTTACCAGCATTTCATAAAAATAGTGTGCAAAAACAATTTTTAATGTATTATAAAAATATAGAGTTTGTAGAGTGCTTAGAAGCAGGGCATTATCCTATGATTGAATGTCCTGTATTTTTTGCAAATAAATTAGAACAGTTTATGACTTTAGACTAAAATTTATATATTTCCACAATTTGTGGAAATATATATTCTCTTTTAATCCTTATATAAAATAAATTATACTTTTTTCTTTTGTAAGTTTTTAGGTGTACACTTTTTACTAAGTAAACATAATGGACAAAAGTCAACTAAGCCTGCAATTAAAGGGATAACTCCTAAGTAAAACCATACAATTTCTGTATAAAAACCTACCCCTATAAGAACAATTCCTATAAGAATTCTAAAATTTTTACAAAAATTCCTAAACTTGTCAAATGTATTCATGTATAACTTCCTTTTATAATATTTTCATAATTATAACTTATAAAACTTATTATTGTTTTAATAAAAAAAGTTAAAAAATATTATATTTTATTAACTTGTATTTCTATTGCTACTTTTTCAAGATATAATCTTGCCAAAATTTAGATTCTAAATTAAAACTATTATATATAGAGGTAAAAATGAAAAATGAAGAAATAAAAAAAGAGTTTGCAAAAGTAATATTTAATGCAAAAATTGCAGCAGCGATATTTTTTGCTTTATTAACGCCAAGTATTGTAATGATTGTAAAAGATCAAACAGAAGTTTTTGGGCAAGACCAAGATTTTTGGTTTAGGGCAGGAATTGCTGGATTTGTAGTGTATATGGGTTTTACACTATTCTTATGGAAATGTCCTAAATGTGGAAAATTTCCAGGACGAGGGTGGTTTAGAAAAGAGTGTAATAATTGTGGCGTGGAGTTAAGCTAAACTCCACTTTTAAATTAAAAGTCAATTTTTTTACTTATATTAATCTCTTTGTGATTTATAGAAGATTGATAAACTAAAATTTCAACACCTTTTTTTCTTGCTTCTAAAAATGCTTCATAATATTTTTTATCAATTTCTTTTGCTATTCTAAAGCTTGCATTTTCAGTTCTTTGAATAATATATAACATTACAGCTCTATGTCCTTCTTCTATCATTGAAATAAGTTCATTTAGATGTTTTGTTCCTCTTGAAGTAACAGCATCTGGAAAAGCAAGTTCTTCTTGTATTTTTAAACTAACACTTTTTATTTCTACATAACATTTTTCATTTTCATTTTCTAGTAAGATGTCAATTCTACTTTTTTCACCATATTTTTGCTCAGGTTTTAATGAACTGTATCCTTGAAGCTCTTTTATAGTGCCATTTGCAACTGCTTCAATTCCTATTTTATTTGCAACTCCTGTATTTGTACAAATAAGGTTTTCTCCCATTTTTGTAAGCTCTAAAGTATATTTTAATTTTCTTTTTGGATTATCATGGAAACTCACCCAAACAGGACAATTTTCTTCAATACACGAGGTCATAGCTCCTGAATTTGGAACATGTGCTGTTATTTCTTCACCATTTTCTAAAATTATATCTGCCAAAAATCTTTTATATCTTTTTATTAATTTGCCTTGAATCAGTTCTGGGAATTTCATTTATATCCTTAATATTTTTAAGCGAATAAGAATTATATATAAATAGTTATAAATTTATTCATTTTAAACTTTTTCCTAAAGTAGGGTAATCCAAAGTATAAAAAAACTTAATAGAAAATAAAGTTTTAAAATTAATGCTATGTTAATGCTATTTTTAAGTATTTTAAAAGTTAAGTAATATTACTATACTCCTTGATTATGATATTAATTATCATATTTGATTATAAAATATCTATTTTAAGGAAATATTATGGAAGATATTCTTTTAATAATTGTTGCACTTTTTGCCGTATATTATGTTTATAGGACTATTTTTAAAAATGATGCTTGCAATTGTGGGAGTAAAAAATGTCCGACAAGTAAAAATAAAAAAAATGAACAATAAAAATATTATTGAAATAAAAAACTTATCTCATTCTTATGGTTCAAAAATCATATATAAAGATTTAAATTTGAATATAAAAGAAGGCTCAATATATGCTATTTTAGGTAAAAATGGAGTTGGAAAATCAACTTTAATTAATATACTTATGGGGTATTTAAAACCAAAAAAAGGACAATGTCTTATTTTTGGCGAACCTTCACATAATCTTTCAAATAAAGCTAAAAAAGAGATTGCTTTGCTTCATGAAGGTTTTGTAGCTTATGATTATATGACTATAAAAGAGTATGAATCTTTTTATGCACCTTTTTATAAAAATTGGAATAGTAAAATTTTTTATGAATTAGTTGATCTAATGAAATTAGATTATAATCAAAAATTATCAACACTATCTTTTGGACAAAAATCACAAGTGGTTTTAGGGGCTATCTTCGCTCAAGATGCAAAACTTATAATTCTTGATGATTATTCTATGGGTCTTGATGCAGGATATAGAAGACTTTTTATTGACTATTTAAAAGATTATATAAAAGAAAAAAATAAAACTATACTTATTACTTCTCATGTTATGAGTGATTTAGTTGGACTAATAGATGATATGGCAATTGTACAAAGACAAGGACTTGTTTATCAAGATACTATGAATAACTTTATAGATAATTTTAAATGCTATAAGTTAGAAGATGAAGATATTTGTAAGTCAAAAATTCACCGTCTTGAAGAGTATAAAGGAAGTAAAAAACTTTATACTTTTGAAAATATTGAGAATTTATCTAAACTAGAAATAGACTTTGAAGATAAGTTTCTAGGCTTTGTGGGAAAATACTAAGATGATAAATTCAATTATTAAAAAAGAATGGCTAAAAATCAAATTTATTATTCTAATACTATTTATAGTTAGTATATGTGTTCTAATAAATTTTTACTATGACTTAGATTTTTTATTTTCTACTGTTGAACCTGAGTCAATGATGTGGTATAGGTTTGCTACTCTAGAACAGAAACCTTATGAATTTTTATCTTATCTTTTTTTTATTATTGGTCTTACAATCTCTATTTTTCAATTTATTCCTGAAAAAGTTAATAATAGAATTAAAATAATGACTCACCTTCCAATATCTTTACCAAAATCTTTATTTTTACATCTATTTATTGGAATTTTTTATATATTTATATTGAGTTTGATTATTACAGTTGGTATTATATTTATAACTTATCAATACTATCCCTATGAAATATTAATAGTGACAATTAAGGATATTTGTTTTTATTTCTTAGGCTCAATTATCATATATCTAGGAGTTAGTAGTGCAATTATTGAAAAAAAACCAAAAATAAGTGCTATTAAACTTTTTATTTCACTGCTATTTATTTTTATATTTCACAAAAGTATTTTTACAAATGTTGATTTAATTTGGATTTTAATAAGTGTTGTGATGCTATTTATTACTCTTGATAGTTTTTATAGTATAAAAGAACAAAGACTAGAAAGTTTCTTATTTAAATTTTTCGTTTTAGCTTCACTTCTCCTTGTTGGCTTTTTCTCTTATACACTTTACATAAATAAATACAAACATGAATTTAATAAATATTATATTTTTTATTCTCCTATAACAAAAACTTTTGTATATCAAAAAAACTTTGGAGAGCATAGATTTGAATATGGAATAAAAGGTGTAAAAACTTTTGATAGATTAGAATATGAATCATATTTGCCCTTCGTATATTGGAAAAATTTAGACATACAGAAAAAGTTACCTTTAAAAATAGAAAATGAGACTTTTAATAAACAAACAATAAAAGAGTCAAGACTTAGCTTTTCATATAATCCAACATTTCTAAAAAAACAAGAAGTGCAAATGTATCCACTTATAAATCCCCAAAGTAAAATTGGAATAATCAAATTTCCAGAAGAGATGATAGCTATTAATGATGACAATATAAATATTTATAACTTTGATGATGGTTTAGACAAAAATATGACTAAAGAGTTAAATAAATTACTTTTATCAAATAAAGTCACCTTTCCAATAAAAAATATTTGGGGAAAAGCTACAAATATGAAACCTTTTGATTTAGGATATTTCTTTTTAGATTCAAAAGAAAAATTATTTAGAGTAAACAAAGAGAATAATAAAATTTATTTAGATGAAGTTAAATATCCAAAAGATATAAAAATAAAATTTATGAAAATTAGTGAAAATAAAAAAAGAGAGTTAGCCGGTTTTGCAATTGATAGTAAGAGCTTCTTTTATATTATTGATTATAAAACTTTTGAATTTAAAAAAATTAAACTTAATAACTTTGATTATAAAAAGATGAAACTTCTATTTATTTCAAATCCAAAATATTATCTTGTTAGATATACAGATGAAGATAAATACTATGGTGTAGTTTTCAATAAGAGTTTTAAAAAATTAAATGAAGATAACTTTGAGTAAGGAAAAGAATTATGAATGCTAAGGTAAAAACTTTAGATGTATTACAAAATGGACAAAAATCAAAAATCAAAAAATTAAATGCGAAGGGAAAACTTCTAAATAAGCTTCTTGATATGGGATTTGTTAACAATGTGGAAGTCGAGGTTATTAGAGAAGCACCTCTCTTTGATCCAATGGAATTAAAATTACACAATTATAATTTAAGTATAAGAAAAAGTGAAGCTGAACTTATTGAAGTAGAGGATTAGAAAAGATGAAAAAAATAAAAGTTGCACTTGCTGGACAGCCTAATTGTGGTAAATCTACCATTTTTAACTTAGTTAGTGGTATTGAACAACATATTGCTAATTATCCAGGGGTAACAGTTGATAAAAAAACAGGTTTTTTTAAATATGATAAGCATAAAATTGAAATGGTTGACCTTCCTGGAACTTATTCTTTTAGTTCATATTCTCTTGAAGAAAGGGTTGCAAAAGATTTTATAATTGATGAAGCACCTGATTTGATTGTAAATGTTATAGATGCTTCTAATATTAAAAGAAACCTATATTTAACTTTTCAGCTTTTAGAAATTGGAATTCCTGTTGTAGTTATTTTGAATATGATGGATGTAGCAAAAAGAAGAGATATTGAAATTGATTCTAAAAAAATATCAGAAATGCTAAGTTGTCCAGTTATTGAAGCTAGTGGTGCAAAAGGTATTGGTGGAGAAGATATTATGAGAAGTATTGTTGAAACTTCTAATAATAAACATAAATATGATGAATTTAAAATTAACTATGAAGAGTTAGAACCACATATAAATAATGTAGAAGAAAAAATCAAGAATACACTCTTACCTCAAAATAAAAGATGGCTTGCAATAAAAGCTTTAGAAGGTGATCAAACAATTATTAATCGACTTAAAAATGAGGTGTCTGATATTGACGGTTTTATAAAAGTTCAAGAAGATTCTTTTCATAAAAAATATGATAAAGATACTGTCTCTTTCTTAGCTTCTTTTAGGTACGACTCGGCTGATATTATTTATCATAAAACGGTAAATGAAAAAAATATAGGAAAAGAAACTTTAACAGATAAGACAGATAAAATTATTTTAAATAGATATTTAGCACTTCCTATTTTAATAGGAATTATGTTTATGGTTTACCAAATATCCATTGTTTGGGGATACAAACTTACAGATTATACTTGGCCTATCCTTGCTGCTTTTAAAAATTTGGTAATTGATTTTTTACCTGCGGCATATTTTACTGATGTTCCTTTGATTACGGATTTAACAATTTGGTTAGTAAATAGTGCAAATGCATTAATGAACTATATTCCTATTTTCTTTATTTTATTTGCTCTAATTGCAATTATGGAAGATGTTGGATATATGCCTAGAATGGCATTTATTTTAGATAGAGTTTTTAAGCGTTTTGGGCTACATGGACAGTCAACACTTCCTTTGGTTTTAGGTGGTGCAATGGTTGGAGGATGTGCAGTCCCTGGAGTTATGGCTACAAAAGGTATTGCTGATGATAGAGCAAGAATGGCAACAATTTTAGCTGTACCTTATATGAATTGCCTTGCAAAAGTTCCCTTTTATACCCTTCTTTTAGGAGCATTCTTTAAACCTGACATGGCAATTATGATGTTCTTTATATCTACAATAACTGTATTTATTGCAATGATTGTATCAAAAATATTAACATCAACAATATTATCAACAAGAGAAACAGCACCATTTTTAATGGAATTACCGCCTTATCATATGCCAACATTTAAAGGTGTGATTATTCGAGCTTCTCAAAGAGTTTGGGTTTATATAAAAAAAGTTGTAACAATTGTACTTGCAGTTGCAGTTATACTTTTTGCAATGCTTCAATATCCAGGATTGAGTAAAGAATCAGAAACAAAATATGATTTACAATTAGAAAAAGTTCTAAGTTTATTTGATAACAAAGCTAAAAAGTCTAAATATTATGAAGAAGTAGATACTAAAGATGAAGTATCAGAACTTTTAAATTATTATGATGGTTATAAAGCAAAAAGAATGACTAGTTCCTCAAAAGAGGGCGCTCAATCAATTGATGAAGATTATATTATTTTAAATAAATCATTTTTCAAATTTATCAAACCTAGAAAAGACAAAGAAGCTAGAAAAATCAATAAAATTTTAAGAAAATTATCTACAAAAAGAAAAAGGATTTTAAGAAATATAAAAAATGAAAAAGTAGAAAATTCATTACTTGGGATGGCTGGTCGTGCGATTGAGCCTTTTTCTAAATATGCTGGATTTGATTGGAAAATAAACGTAGCCTTTTTAAGCTCTTTTGCAGCAAGAGAGAGTGCAGTTGCTACCTTGGGGTCTTTATATGAAAATAATAAGGCAGATAATATGAGAGCAGAAGAAGCAATGGCAAAAAATAGTGGATATACACCTCTTCATGCGGTGGCAATTATAATTTTTATGATATTAACGCCTCCTTGTATTGCTACAATGATTGTTGTAAAAATGCAAACAAATAGTTATAAATGGATGATGTTTGCTATTGCTTTTCCCGTCTTTTTAGGAATTACAATCGCTTCAATTATATTTACATTGGGTTTAAATAACGGCTGGAGTGGACTAGAAGCAATGACCTACTTCTACATACTAATTGTTGCTATTGCTTTAATTATTGGTTTATTTCCAAGTAAAAATATAAATTGGAAAGGTGGAATGAAATTAAAAGTAAATGGTCAAGTAAAAGTCTATAAAGATAATTAAAAAAAAGGATAAAAATATGAAAAAAATAATACTTGGTTTAGCATTTGTTGCTAGTTCTATGTTTGCGCATTCTGCAATTATGAGTTGTTTTGATAATGGTGATGGAACAATAACTTGTGAAGGTGGTTTCTCTGATGGAAGTAGTGCAAGTGGGGTAAAGTTTCATGTATTACAAGATGATAAAAATATTTATGAATCAAAAATGAGTGAAGATAGTGAAGTAACTTTCAAAAAACCTTCAGGAGCATATACGGCTGTATTTAATGCAGGAGAAGGACATAAAGTATATATAAAAGGTTCAGATATTACTGAATAATTTTAAAAGTTGTTGAGTGCTAAATTTAGAGTATATAATATTTTAAATTTAGCACTTGGCTAATCTTATTACTATTTATTAATAGTAATTATCAAAGTTAATATTAAAAGGAAAAAAAGTGAAAAAAACAATTTTAAGTACAGTTGCAGCAGCAGTAATGGCTACAGGAGCATTTGCACATTTTCAAATGCTTTATACACCAAATATGGCCTTAAAAAAAGGTGAAAAAATTGAGTTAAGGCATGTGTTTACTCATCCTTTTGCAGACGAACATACTATGGATATGGGGAAGCAACATGATTCAAAAGATTTTGCTCCTGTTGAAGAATTTTATGTTATTAATAAAGGAAAGAAGACTGATTTAAAAGCTTCTTTAAAAGATATTTCATTTAAAGGACATCATAATAGTGGCCATGCTTATGCTTCTGTATATAAAGCAAGAAGAATGGGGGATCATATTTTAGTTATGAAACCAGCACCTTATTTTGAAGCAAATGAAGATATTTATATTCAACAAATTACAAAAACAATTGTAAATGTCGCTGGAACTCCAACTGATTGGGATGCTGAACTTGGATTAAAAACTGAAATTGTACCTTTAACTAAACCTTATGCAATTTGGGAACATGGAAGTTTTACAGGTATAGTAAAATCAAATGGAAAAGTAGTTCCTTTTGCAGAAATTGAAGTTGAATATGTAAATAGAGATGTTGATTTAAAGAACAATAAAATGGGTTCATCAAGAATTGAAGCACCACAAGATTCCTTTGTAACAATGGGAATTAAAGCAAATAAAGATGGTGAATTTACATTTTCGATTCCTAAAGCTGGATTCTGGGGCTTTTGTGCACTAGGTTCTGGACCAAAAAAAGAATATAAAGGTAAAGAATTAAGCCAAGATGCTGTTATTTGGGTTGAAGCTAAACCTATAAAATAATTATTTATATATAGGAGTTTTCTCCTATATATAATCTCAAAAATAATACGAGTAAATCTATGTAATTAGAAAATTGTATTAGTGAAATTAGAAGGACTTATTATGAAAAAGAATATTGCGGTAGGTGTTATAATATTTTTAGGTGCAATTAGTTTAATAAATGCTCAAGCTATTGTTCCTATTAAAGATTTTACAAAAAATTTAGCTTCAAAAGCTGGTCCTAAAGGAAAATTTTATCAAGGAAATGAAAGGTTTCCAAAAGATTACTTTTTAGTACATCAAAATTTACCTTTTTTAGTTGGATTATCTTTACATCATCCAAAAAGCTCAACTTTGAATTTAACAAAAGAACAGATTTTAAAAATAAAAAAAATAAAAAAAGAAACAGTACCTGAAGTAGTAGATATTTCATTAAAAATAAAAAAATTAGAACTTGAATTAGCAAATAACATAGCAATAGAGTCTAATACAGCCAAAAGTCAATATTCTCTTGTCGATGAAATAGGGAAGTTAAGAATAAGTTTAACAAAAGCACATTTAGATTGTATAAATAAAGTAAGAACAATTTTAACTAGTGAACAATATAAAAAACTTATAACTTTTGCAACAAAAACAAAAATAGCTAAAAAAAGTAATAAATTTAAAATTGATGAACTTATAATCTTACCACATCCAGGAAAATTTATTAAGCAGGGTAAAATTGAAGTTTCAAAAACACAAAAAGAAAGAATGACTAAAGAAGTAAAAGCTATTTATGCTCCTTTTTTTCAAAATAAAATAAGAGAAGCTTACAAATTAGAAAAAAAAGTTCAAAGAGCAGTTGCCAAAGGTAAAACAAAGACCAATTTAAAAGATACTCTTGACAAAATCGAAGAACTAAAAAGAGAAGCAATTGATAGCAGAATTGATGCTTTAAATCATATTCAAAAAATTCTTACAAAAAAACAATGGGAAAAAGTTAATACTTTAACATACGAGTAGACAGATTTTAGAATTATAAACAATGTAAATATTGTAGTAATTTACAATAAACCTAATATATAAAAGGGTATAAAGTGAAAAGAATAATAATAGGAAGTTTGTTTTTTGTATCTTTTGTTTTTTCAAACCAAATACAAATAAAAAATAGAGTTCCCTTATCAGGAGTTGCCGGAAGTAATGGAATTGTCTTTCCTCAAAATAAGTCAAGAATTGTGATTAAAAATGTGAATGTAGATAAAGATACTGCTTATAATGGTGATAATGAAGTGTCCGACCCAAAAAAGAGATCTATGAAAATTAATATGACACAGTTTTTATATAGGCAAGGATTAGGAAATAATTTTGATGTAAGAGTAATTTTACCGTATGTAAAAAAAGAGAATAGTATGACTAATCCAAGGAATTCTAAAGTATATGATAATGATAATAAAGGATTAGGTGATATTCGTGTAATTGGAAGGTATCAACTATTAAATCAGATGAAAGGTGATCCAATATTTTTGGCTCTTGGTTTAGGTGTTAAGTTTCCTACAGGAGATACAGATAAAAATTTTACAATAGCTTCAGGGAAATCAAAAGTTCCAACAATGCAAATTGGAACAGGAAGTACAGACTTTATTGGAGAAGTTGGTTTAACAAAAATTTTACTAAATTCTAGAATTGATGCACATCTTATTTATAAGAGAAATCAAGAAGGTGACAATAACTATGAGTTTGGTGATAGTATAAAATGGAATGTTGGATATTCATATGCATTAACAAATCAATTTGATTTAGCACTTACTTTGCATGGTAATAAAAATAATAAAAATAAAAGTAATGGAATAAAAGTAGAAAATACAGGTGGAAATTTTATATATTTATCTCCAAGTGTTCATTATAAAATTAATAAACAATTTGATGTAAGTTTAGGATATTTACATATGTTAGATAGAGATAATAATTATGATTCAGATTCAAATATGGGTGGTTTAAGTGAAGATTCAAAATTTATTCTAAGGCTAGGATATAATTTTTAAAATTTTATCTATTTATTCATCTTAATTATAATAATAGTTATCATAATTATAATTTATAAAGTTTCAATTAGATATAATTATGATACTAATTATCAAAAAAAAGGAGAAGAGTATGTCAGATTTAATGATGGAAAAAGAGATTAGGAAGATTTTAAGAACTTCAAGCTTGGAAGTAACTAACAAAATGGTTTGTCCAATAATAAAACTTTTTAATATGAAGTATAAAGAGATTGATAATAGGCATTTAGCTTTAATGGCAACAAAAATAATAAATGAATATTAGTAGTTGAAAATAAAATGAAGAAGTTAAAAAAGAAGAACTAAGAAGATGTAATAAAATTACATCTTCTGCATATGGAGTTTTAAATTGCTTACTAATTCTTCATTTATATAATCCAAATTTATGTCATTTTTATAACACTGGTATTCATTTAAAATAAACGAATAATTTTTTAGATTTGTTTTTAGATTATTATTGTCTATTAAAAGATTTATTTTCGAAGTTAATTCTCTAACTTTTTTTTGTTTTTCTTCTAAGTTTTCACAAGTTATTTCTAAAACTTCACTAGAAAGGTCTGAAAAAAGATTCAGTGTTTTTTCTCTAATCCATTTTTTCTTATCATTTTTTTGTGAAAATTTTTGGCTAACAAGTGAATCAAGTGTTCTTGTGGCAATTGAGCCAATTATCGCATTTCCAGCTATAGTATTTACTAAATTTATTGCTGCTGTCATATTAAACCTTTTCTATCTTATTTTGATATTAATTATTAAATTCTATATTACTAATACTTAAATATACATTAAAATGATACTTAGTATCATTAAAGAAATATTAAGTATTTAAAATGTATGATTATGAGACTTATTATCAAGGTTTTAAATGAAAAAAGAATACAAAATAGAAGAATCTCTTCTTTACAAACAAAATATGAAAATCCAAAAAAACTTATGGAAGCCATATACTCTTGCTTTAATAGTTAGTATTATGGTAATTGCAATTAAAAGTTTTACTTAATGGAAGAAAGATATAAAATAGAATTTACTACATTTTTAAAAAATTTTAAATCACATCTCTCAAAACATGGACTTAAAAACTCTATTCAAAAAGACTATATTTTAAAAATACTCTTCTTCTCAAATGAACATTTAACAGCTGAACAAATAACTGAAAAAGTAAGAAATGAATATAAAGTTGATGTGGGAATAGCAACAGTATATAGAACAATGAAATTTTTTGAAGATATGGATATTGTTAATTTTTTAGATATTGGTGACGGAATAAAAAGATACGAATTAAGTTTATCTTTACATCATGATCATTTGGTTTGTACTGAGTGTGGAAAGATTTTGGAGTTTACTGATGAATTAATAGAAGAACAACAAAAAATTGTTGCAAAATCAAATAATTTTAATTTGGAAGATCATGTTATGACCATTTATGGTATTTGTGAAAATTGTCAATAGAAAAAATAATAAAAATATGAGATAAAACTAACTCATTTATTGATAATGAGTATTGGTTTATAATAAGCTCTGATTAAGGGCTAGAAAGTAAAAATACTAAAAAGGATTATTGTTGATTAAGACAGAAGATATTATAAATATTGCAAAATATTTTACAATTATTGCTCATACTCCAGGAAGACTAAGAGTACGAGTAAACCCCAAAATAAAAGAAGAAAAAGGAAATATCTCTATAAATGATATTGAAGACTTGCCAAATAAAATTGATGGAATAAAAAGTATAAAAGTAAAAAAAATTATTGCCTCAGTTACTATTATTTACGACGCAAGTATTTTTCCTTCAAAACTTTGGGAAGATTTAATCAAAAATGAGAATTTGGAAGAAATAACACAAATAATAAATAAATTAGCAAAGGAGGTTGTTTAAAATTGGAAATAAATATTGATGAGCAATTGCTTGAAAGCCAGAAAGTTGATGAAAGTAATTCGCAAGCAATTCTTTCCCAAGTATTAAGAATTGCCGTATATGATGAGTTTAAAGCTTATGAATCATATACAAAAATAATTGAAAAATTTGGATATGTAACACCTTTTGTAAATATAAGAGAGGCGGAGGCTAGACATTATTCTGAACTTATTCCTCTTTTAGAAAAATATGAAATTGATGTGCCTATAAATAATTGGGCAGAAAAAGTTGAAGTTCCAAATAGCTTTATAGAAGCGTGTGAATTAGGCGTAGCAAGCGAAATAAATAACATAGCAATGTATGAAAATCTTTTGTCATATGTACAAGAAGTTGATATAAGAGATGTTTTATATAAATTGCAAGCTGCTTCATATAATAAGCATCTTCCAGCTTTTAGAAATTGTGTAATTAATCATTATACGAGTTCTTCAGACTTAAATACTAAGGGCTTTAATCAAGAAGAACTTATGCAAAAATTGGGTGAGTATCAAAGTTTATTTGAAGATGCTATGTCTGGAAATTTAGATCAAAGTAAGTTAACAGAACTTTTCTCAAAACTAAATATTTCTATGATTAGTGGAGTTGCTTTTGGTGGAGCTTCAATTGCATTTTTAAATAATTATATGGACAACAAAGATAAGAAAGAAAAGGAATAAATCATGGCATTACCATTTATATTAGGATTAGCAGTTGGAGCAGGAGCTATAGTTGCATTTAATAAATCAGACAAAATTAAAAAGAAAGCATGTTCACTTTTTGATAAATCAAAAGATCTTGCAAATAATTCACTTGAAAAATCAAAAGAGACTGTTGATGATGTAAAACAAACAATAAATGCAACAGCTTTATGTATTAAAGAGAAAAAAGAACAAGCTGCTTTAGAAGAGAAAACACAAGCAGAAAAAAAACTTGAAACAAAAATAGTAAAAGAAACAAAAAAAACACCAGTTAAAAGAGCTAGGAAGACAAAAATTGAAGAGGAAAAAGAATGAAAGAAGTCTTAATAAATACAGGAGAACCTAGAAATGTTTTAGGACATATCGTAAGTGGAGCAGTTGCCTCGGCAATTGTTTCAGGTTCAATAAATTATAAAAAAGTAAAAGAAAATAAAATTACTTCAAAAGAAGCTACTAGAGATACTGTGAAAATTGCCTCTCAAGGTGCAATTGCAACAGGATCTGCAATTGCAACTGCAAACTATGTTGGACAAAAAGGTGGACTTTTTAAAGCCTTAACAGCACTTTCTGTTGGAATGGCTGGTATTTATGCAATTGAAGTTATAAATGATAAATTAGAAGAAAAAGAGCTTGCTCTTGAAAATAATAATATAGAAATTGAAGAAGGTAAATAATGAATAATAGAAACAATCAAAATAGATATAATACAGATATTAATTCTACAAGAGCACACAATTCTCATCTGCAAGATATGGGAATAAATCAAAATCCATATATAAATCAAACAATGAATCAAAATCCAATGACTAATAATGTATCTTCTCAAACACAAAATACTTTTAGTAATGCAGACTTTGTAAAAGGTGCTTTAATAGGTGCTGCTGTTACTTTTCTTTTAACAAATAAAGGTGCGCAAGAATCTATTATGAAAGCTGCCTCAAAAGGGAATGAACTTTTCCAAGCTGGAATGGAAGAGATGAAAGAACGATATGAAGATGCAAAAGCACAAATGGAAGCTACTGCGGAGTAAACAATGGTTAATCAGTTTCAAAAAGTACATGGTACTACAAAAAGAGCTAGATATAAATCTTCCTTTTTAAAAGAAAATTTTTTAGATGAAAATCTTTTAAAAACAGAATTAGAAAGTCTTGCAGGAGTTACTAGCGTAAGAATAAATAAAAAAGCAAACAGTATTGTTTTTAATTTTGAAGATTCTTCCGTATGTGCCAAAATCGAAAATAAATTATCTTCTTTGACTCCTGAAGTTTTATTAACAAAGAGTAAAGAAACAGCTTGTGTTTCTTGTGTAAGTAGTGAAAATCCAAGCTTTCGACGAACAGCAATTGCAAGTTCAGCTTTGATTGCAGAAAGATTTATGCCAAATGATTTCTTAAAATTCTCAGTAACAGCAGGAGCTTCACATCCTATTTTATTAGATGGTGTTAAAGAGCTTTTTAATGAGGGTTTGACTTCTAGAGTTTTAGAAAGTGCAGCAGTGGGAATTTCTATTTATAGAAAAGATTATTTAGCTGCAAATTCTACAAGTGCTATGTTAGAACTTGGTGAGTATATTGAAGAGACTACTGTTCATAAAAGTGATGATTTATTAAAAGAACTTTCAAAACCAAATGTAGAAGAAGCTTGGGTTGAAAGAGAAATTGAAGGTAAAACCACTGAGATACTTATAAAAAGTAAAGATATAAAAATTGGTGATATTGTCGTTGTAGGGGTTGGAAATACAATTCCTGTAGATGGACATATTATTGATGGAAATGCAAGTGTAAATCAAGTTTCTATGACAGGAGAAGCTGAACCAATTATGAAAATAAGAGGCGATAGAGTTATTTCTGGAACAATTATAGAAGATGGAAGATTAAGAATTTGGGCTGAATATGTAGGTGCTGATACGGCTACTCAAAGAATAAAACACTATATTGAAAGCTCTCTAAATGAAAAGTCCTCAGTACAATTAAAAGCTACTAAACTTGCAGATAAGCTTGTTCCTGTAACTTTAGGACTTGCTGGAACATCTTATATTTTAACAAGAGATTTTGAAAGAACAGCTTCTATTTTGCAAGCTGATTATTCTTGTGCTTTAAAACTTGCAACTCCTGTTGCTTTTAAAGCAACAATTTCTAAAGCTGGACATAATGGTATTATGATAAAAGGCGCAAAATCAATAGAAGCTTTAGCTAGTGCTGATACTTTTGTTTTTGATAAAACTGGAACTCTAACCCAAGGTGAATTGGAAGTTATTTCGGTGGAATCCTTTGATGATGAGTGGACTAGTGATGATTTATTAAATCTTACAGCTTCCGCTGAAGAGCATTATTTTCATCCTGTTGCAGAAGCTGTTGTAAAAGCGGCAAAAGAAAAAGGCTTTATTCATATGCATCATGAAGAAGTTGAGTTTATCGTCGCTCATGGGGTTAAAACTGAAGTTGATAATAAATTAGTGATTATAGGAAGCAGACATTTTTTAGAAGATGATGAAAAAATTGACTTCTCAAAACACAAAAAAAAGATAGAAAAATGTTTAGAAAGTGGGAAAACTCTTCTTTATATAAGTTTTGATGGAAAACTTTTAGGAACAATTGCTTTATCTGATAAGCTAAGAGAAAATTCTAAAGAATCAATAAAAAGATTAAGAGAATTAGGTGTTAAAAATATTGTAATGCTAACAGGTGATACAAAAGAAAAAGCAGAACAAATTGCAAAAGAGCTTGATATTGATGAAATTAGAGCTGAACTTTTACCAACTCAAAAAGCAAAAATTGTAAAAGAGCTTATGGATGAAGGTAAAAAAGTAGCTTTTGTAGGAGATGGTATTAATGATGCTCCTGCCTTAATCTCTGCACATGTTGGAATATCTATGAGTAGAGGAGCTGATATTGCAAAAGCTACTGCTGATGTTAGTTTATTAAAAGATGATATTTTTGCTGTTGTTGAAGCAAAAGAGTTAGCAAATAAAACAATGAAGTTAATTAACAACAACTTTAATGCAACCGTTGGAATCAATTCAGCTATTTTAGCAGGTGCAACATTTGGATTATTTTCTCCTGTAGTAACAGCTATGCTACACAATGGAACTACAATTGGCTTACTGCTTAATTCTATAAAAGGGGTAAAGGTATAAGTATGAAATTTGATAAAGAATTACAAAGAGAAGCTGCCAAAGTAGGAATGACTGCAACTTTAGGTGTTACGGTTGCAACTTCTATGTTTATGAAAAATAAAGCTGCTAAAAAAGCCCATGTTGTTGCTGGTGTTGCATTTTGTGCCTTTAGTCTTTGGCATACAATGTTATATGATCCAAAAAAGAAAAAAACAAAAGAGCTTATAGAAGTAAAAGAAGCTTAGATTAGAAGTTAAAATAAATTTGTATTTTAAAAGGAAGTCATTAATGACTTCTTTTTTTTTAATTCATTTTTCATTTTAAATGATAATAAATATCAGTTTTAATTAAGTATATCTTTGATAAAATTATTGATAATTATTATTAAAAAGGAAAAAGATGGCATTTTTACTACCTCTAGCCTCAGTTTTAACTGCAGCAATAACTTTAAAAACTATAAATAAAACTTCAAAAAGAATAGAAAAAAGAATGAAAAAATAGAAATATTACTTCGAGAATATCAATATTTTTTGTAAATAATAAGGCAAAGAAAACTATTTAAAGTTTTTAATATTATAATAACAATAAAAAAGAGTATCTATGCCTAAACTTTTTAAAAACTTTATAATTATTGGTTCTATTTCAATATTAATTCTATTAATTCTAGATTGGTCTTACTTATGGTTAGCTGTAATTTTTATTGGACTTATTTTATTAGGATTTTATGATATAAAACAAAGTAAACATTCTTTATGGAGAAACTTCCCAATCCTAGGAAGAATGAGATGGCTTCTAGAAGAACTAAGACCCCCAATTAGACAATATTTTATCGAATCAGATATAGATGGTGTTCCTATAAATAGGCAACTACGGTCTGTTGTTTATAGACGTTCAAAAAAACTTATGAGTACAATTCCTTTTGGCACAAAAGTTGATGTGTATAAAGCTGGATATGAATGGATAGGTCACTCTTTAAATGCTTTAAAATCACATGATTTAGAACAAAGTCCAAGAATTATAATTGGAGCTAAGGATTGTAAAAAGCCTTATTCTTCTTCAATTTTAAATATTTCAGCAATGAGTTTTGGAGCACTTAGTGCAAATGCAGTTATGGCTTTAGGTCATGGAGCAAAAATTGGGAACTTTGCCTTAAATACGGGAGAGGGTGGATTAAGTAGGTATCATTTACTTACTAATTGTGATTTAATCTGGCAAATTGGCACGGGATATTTTGGTTGTAGAAATGAAGATGGAACTTTTAATGCTGAAAAATTTGAGCAAAAAGCAAATTATGAAAATGTTAAAATGATAGAAATAAAACTTTCACAAGGTGCCAAACCTGGGCATGGAGGGATTTTACCTGCATACAAAAATACAGCAGAAATTGCAGAAATTAGGGGAGTTCAAGCAAATACAAGAGTTGATTCTCCTCCTACACATAGTTCATTTTCTTCTGTTAAGGGACTACTTAATTTTATCAAAGAATTAAGAACTTTAAGTATGGGCAAACCTATTGGTTTTAAACTTTGTATAGGAAGAAAAGAAGAATTTATAGAGCTTTGTCAAGCAATGGTTGAATATGGTATAAAACCAGATTTTATTACTGTTGATGGTGGAGAAGGAGGAACAGGAGCTGCTCCCCTTGAATACACCAATTCTGTAGGAATGCCTTTACGAGAAGCCTTAGTTTTTGTTGTAGATTGTTTAATTGGATTTGATTTAAAAAAAGATATAAAAATAATAGCTTCAGGAAAAGTTTTAAATGGTATGCATATAACAAAAGCCTTGGCTTTAGGAGCTGATTTATGTGCAAGTGCAAGAGGAATGATGTTAAGCCTTGGTTGTATTCAAGCTTTACAATGTCATAAAAATACTTGTCCTACAGGAGTTGCTACTCAAAATCCACAATTAGCAAGAGGATTAGTTGTTGAAGATAAAAAACAAAGAGTTGCAAACTTTCATAGTGGAACAGTTGAGAGCTTTGTAGAAATATTGGCAAGTGCTGGATTAGATGATTGTTCAAAACTTGATAGAACACATATTTTTAGAAGATTAGATCAAATATCTTATAAAAGATATGATGAGTTATATACACCAATGAGAGTAGGGGATTTACTTAATCATCCTTACCCTGAAGGGTTTGAAAGGTTTATAAATAGTGCAAAATGATTTAATAACAGAGTTTGGATATAAAAAAATTGTAAAAGAGTTTAAAAATCTTTTAGAAAAAGAAAAACCTTTTTGGGTAAAAGAAAAAAAAGTTGCGGCTGAGCATGGGGATAGAAGTGAAAATGCTGAATATATTTCTGCAAAAGAAATGTTAAGAAATATTGATAAAAGACTAAGGTTTTTAGAAAAGATTATTAATAACTCAAAGGTAATTGATACTACAAAATTACCCCATGAAAAAGTAAATTTTGGTTCAGAAATTAAATTATTAAATTTAGAAAATGAAGAAGAAAAGATTTTTGTGTTAGTTGGAACACATGAAACTAGTCCAAATGAAAATAAAATATCAAATAAATCTCCTTTAGGAAGAGTTCTTTTAGGAAAAAAATTAAATGAAGAGTTTATTTTTAGTATAAATAATCAAGAATTTGAGTATGAAGTTTTGGAAATAAAAATGTATGAGTTTGAAAAATGAATATGGAAAAATTGGAACTTTTAATTTGTGAAAATTTAAAAGATAAAACAGAAGAGTTTAAAAGAGTTTTTCATGGACGTGGAAATTTTTATGAAGCATATACTTTTTTGACAGTTGATTCCATAGATAAAATATTATTTGCATGTTTTTTTCAAGAGAATGAAGAAGAACAAAAGATTATAAATCTTTTAAAAAATATAGCAAAAAATAATAACTTTGAAACTTTTGTTGTTCAAAAAAGATATTTAAGTAAAGCACCCAGTGAAATAGTTTTTGGCAGACTTGAAGAAAATTTATTTGCTCTTGAAAATAGTTTGAAATATTCAATTGATTTTTCTAAAAAAAATATAGGAATATTTCCTGATATGAAAAAAGGTCGTGAATTTATAAAAAGTATTTCAAAAGGTAAAAATGTACTAAATCTTTTTTCATATACTTGTGCCTTTTCTATAGCATCACTTGCAGGAGAAGCAAAACAAATAGTAAATGTAGATATGTCAAAAGGTGCTTTAAGTATAGGAAGAGCAAACCATCATCTAAATAATCAAGATACAAAAAAAGTAAAATTTTTGCCATACAATATTTTAAAATCTTGGTCTAGAATCAAAAAAGATGCACCTTATGATATTATAATAATTGATCCTCCATCTTTTCAAAAAGGAAGTTTCGCAGCTACCTTGGATTATAAAAAGATAGTAAAAAGATTAGATCAATTAGCAAGTTTAGAGTGTATAGTCTTATCTTGTTTAAATGCCCCAGAATTAGATACAAATTTTATGAAAGACTTGTTTAAAGAAAATGCTCCAGAGTTTAAATTTGTAAAAAGATTAGAAAATTTAAATACTTTTCCAACTAATAAAGAAGAAAAAACACTTAAAAATCTAGTCTTTAAAAGAGATTTAGTTAAAAATAATTTTTAAAATCAATAATAGAGGAAGTAAATCCTTTATTATTGTATATATTTAAATTATAAATATTTTAATTATTGATTTTTCTAGCATAGATATAAGCCCATGCTATTAGTATTAGCTGAATTGGTAATCTTATTAGAAGGGCAGTTTCACTCATTTCTGGGAAATCTGTGTGGTTTAAATACATATTTATATTTGCAGGGAAAATTGCTATAAATAATATTATTATTCCTATTGCTGCTTTTCTTGTTGTTTTCGAAATTACTAATAATACACCTAACACAACTTCTAAGACTCCACTTGCATAAACTATAAATTCATGAAAGGGTAAATATGAGGGCATTGCTTTTAAATAAAATTCTGTTTTTGTAAAATGCGCTACTCCTCCAAATACTAACAATATTCCTAATAAATATTTAAACACTATATATAATACTTTTTTCATAATAACTCAATTCTCCTAATCTATAAATTCGACTATTTCATCAATAGCTAATCTTATTTGTTCTTTTTGTTGATTTAATCTATATCCAAATGGTAATACTAAAGATAGTTGGAATTTAGATGTATCTAATCCAAGTAACTTTTCAATATTCTCTTTTTCAAACCCTTCTATAGGACAAGAATCTATACCTTTTATCGCTGCTGCTGTCATCATATTTGCTGCTGCTATATAAGTTTGTCTTGCAGTCCATGAATAAACATTTTCATCACTATCAAGAACTTTAGTTACTGTTAAATGGTTTTTATAAAGATTATCATAAAATTCTTTTTTCTCTTGAGGCATTTCTCGTCTTCCAAATCTTTTAGCAGGAACTCCACTCTCAGGTTTCACATCTTCAATAGCTGTTAAAATAATAAGCAAGTGAGAACAACTTGTAATTTGTATTTGATCCCAACAATAAGGCTTGATTTTTGCTTTTAAATCCTCATTTGTTATTACTAAAAACTTCCAAGCTTCTTGTCCAAAAGAGCTTGGGCTTTTTCTCCCAGCTTCAAGAATATATTTTATATCTTCATCTGATATTTTTTTTGTATCATTAAAAACTTTACACGCATGTCTAAAATCCATGGCTTCCATAAAATCTTTTTTCACTTTTTTCCTTTTTATATTTTTTCTAATTTAGTAATATCTAAATTTTCTAATTTATTTTCAGTTTTTTTTACAAATAATTGAAAATGTTCTTTACTCATATGAATATCTAGAAACTCGCTGTTTTCCCATGTTTCGATAAAAGTAAAACTATTTTTATCATTTATATCTTTATGTAAATCATATTGGATACATCCATGGTCATTTTTATGTGTATTTTTATGTAAATCTACTAATAATGGATAAATTTCATTTGTAAATTCTTCTTTTATTTTAATTTTTGCTACGATTGTTATTTTTGACATAGTAATTTCCTTTATTAAAATATATTTTGAACATGTTCTTTGAATAGTTCAACATCATTTTCTATAGTATTTCCTTTAAAAATATTGTGCATTGTAAAAGAAGGTAGTGCTTTCATTCCAAAGAATTGATAAGTTTTATGTATTCCAATTAATACTTCATCAACACTTTTCGCTTCAAAAAATTCTCCTTTTTCTTCAAATGCTTCAACAGGAGCATTCCATGTTGTGGAAATCATATATTTAGCACCATTTTTTAATCCACCTGAACCATATTTTTTACTTAAATCACTTCTTGTTCTTCCATCACCTTTACAAAGAATTCCATTTGCATATGCATAACCATATACTTCATCAATGTATTTTTTAAATAATGCAGGCATATTAAACCAATATACTGGAAATTGTACAAAAATAAGATCTGCTTCAATATTCTTTTCTAATTCCTCTTCTAAAACATAACCTTTTTCAAGAATTGTAGTTTTTACTGAATAACCTTTTTCAATTAGTTTTTTTTCAGCAATTTCACAAAGACTTTTATTAAGTTTTCCTTCTCCTATTCCTTTATAACCTTCATAGGCATTTATAACTAATGCATTTTTCATGATACTCCTTATTTATTTCGAGAGAATAATATACTTAATGTACTTAATATTACCTTACATTACTTTAGGTAAGTAAATGAAATTAAATTCTTTTAAGTTTGAAATTAATATACACTTAAAATATAATTATCATATAATCTACTCTAAAAACTTTATTTGATACAATTCTGATGTTTTAAAATTAATTAATAGGATTAATCTATGAAAAATGGAAATGGTATCATTGCAAGGTATGCAAATGGTAATTTAGTAGTACAAATCTTAATTGGTATTGTTCTAGGTGTTGTTGTGGCTATGCTTTCAAAAGAATTAGCTATGGCATTCTCTATTTTGGGAACTCTTTTCGTCGGAGCTTTAAAAGCTATTGCGCCAATTTTAGTTTTTGTTTTAGTGGCTACAGCTATTGCAACTAAAGAAGTTGGTGTTAAAACTGGTATGAAACCAATTGTTATTATATATTTAATAGGAACGTTTTTAGCTGCTTTAACTGCGGTAATTGCAAGTTTTCTTTTTCCTGTAGAACTTGTACTTATAGATGCTGGACAAAAAATCTTAAGTCCACCGGATAATGTTATTGATGTATTAAAAACAGTTCTATTTAATATGGTTGATAATCCAATAAATGCATTACAAAGTGGAAATTTTATTGGTATTTTAGTATGGGCTATAGCAATTGGTTTTGCAATGCATTATAGTTCAGAAGATACAAAAAATGTATTTTTTGATGTATCAACAGGTATTACAAAGATTGTTAAATTTATAATTAAACTTGCACCTTTTGGTATTTTTGGTTTAGTTGCTAATACCTTTGCACAAACTGGTTTTGCTGCACTTTTAAGTTATTCTAAACTTTTATTAGTCTTAGTTGGAACTATGCTTTTTATTGCATTTGTTATCAATCCAATTATCGTTTTTATAAAAATGAGAAAAAATCCATATCCATTAATTATAACTTGTATTAAAGAAAGTGGAATTACTGCTTTCTTTACAAGAAGTAGTGCTGCAAATATTCCAGTGAATTTAAATCTTTGTAAAAAGTTAAATTTACATGAAGATACTTATTCTATTTCTATTCCTTTAGGAGCTACAACAAATATGGCAGGAGCTGCTGTTACTATTACAGTTTTAACACTTGCTACAGTTCATACTATGGGTATGACTATTGATATAGGAACGGCTTTACTACTTAGTTTAATTGCTGCCTTAGCTGCTTGTGGAGCTTCTGGTGTTGCTGGTGGTTCTTTATTACTAATTCCTTTAGCTTGTTCATTATTTGGTATTTCAAATGATATTGCTCTTCAAGTTGTTGCAATTGGATTTGTAATTGGGGTTGTGCAAGATTCTATGGAAACAGCACTTAACTCTTCAACCGATGTTGTCTTTACTGCTGCTTGTCATAAAGGCGAAATAAATTTATAAGTAAACTCTCTTCTAAAACAGATAAAAAGTAATAATAATTTTATTTTTTATCTGTTTCTTCAAAAAAAATAGTTAAAATCCAACTAATTTTATTAATTAGGGATTTAAAATGATTGAAAAAAACCGTTGGCTTATGGCTCTTTCTGCTGTTGGTGTTCATATTTGTATTGGTTCTGTATATGCATGGAGCGTATATGTAAAACCAATACAAACTCAAATGAATTGGGATTTGACCGATGTTACTATTGCTTTTAGTGTAGCTATCTTTTTTCTAGGATTATCAGCAGCTTTAATGGGGAAGTTTGTTGAGAGAAATGGCCCTAGAGTATCAGCTATTATTGCAGCTTCTTTGTTTGGATTAGGAACTATGGGTTCAGGCTTGGCAATTATGATGGAATCTAAGATTTTATTATATTTCTTTTATGGAGTATTAGGTGGTTGTGGTCTTGGAATTGGCTATATCTCGCCTGTTTCAACGTTAGTTAAATGGTTTCCTGATAAAAGGGGAATGGCTACAGGTCTTGCAATTATGGGCTTTGGTTTTGCTTCTGCTATTTGGGGTCCTACAATTAAAATTTTAATTGAGGCTGTTAGTATTTCTGGAACATTTTTTATTTTAGGAGCTGTTTATTTTGTAGTAATGTTTGCTTCTGCTTTGTATCTTGAAAAACCACAAGAAGATTATTTACCAAAAAAGTTTGAGCAAAAAATCAAAGAGGGTAAAAAGAAAATCAAAAAAGATCTTGAAAATTTAGGTCTTAATGATGCTATAAAAACTCCTAGGTTTTATGGTCTTTGGTTGATGTTATTTATCAACGTAACTTGCGGTATTGCAATTATAGGTGTGGCTTCACCACTTCTTCAAGAAGTACTTGGAATTTCAGCAATTGCAGCAGCAGCGGCTGTTGGCTTAATGGGAATTTTTAATGGAGCAGGACGGATATTTTGGGCGTCATTATCTGATTTCTTGACAAGGCCTATTGTTTATGTAATTTTCTTTGCAACACAAGCGCTTGCTTTTTATATGCTTCCTTCTATTAGTGAAATTATTGTATTTCAAGTTGTTTTGTATTTTATTATGTCTTGTTATGGTGGAGGATTTGCTTCAATTCCTGCATATATTGGAGATATTTTTGGAACAAAAGAACTAGGAGCAATTCATGGTTATATTTTAACAGCTTGGGCAGCTGCTGGATTAGTAGGACCTTTGATTATTTCAATGGTAAAAGATGCTACAGGTTCATATTCTCAAACACTTTATGTGTTTGCAGGATTTTTTGTTATAGGGCTTATTATTTCAATTTTAATGATTATAAATATTAAACAAATCAAAAAACAAAATCTAAAAAGAGTTTAGCTCTTTTTAGATTTTTCTTACATCAATAAAAGAACCACTTTCAAATTCATCAATTCTTTTTACTACTTCATCCAATCTACTTGCCGCGTCGTGAGCTTGTTGAATCTCTCCCTTTTTTAAAATCTTTGCAGAAGTAAAAATTTTATCATCAACTTCAAATCTTATTATATCTGTCATTGGTGTTTCTATAACGCCAGGAGCTACTGCTAAAAGTTTAGTATTTAGCATTTCATTGGAATATAGATTTATCAACATATTTAGTGAAGCTTTAGACAAAGAGTAAGCTCCCCAACCTTTTGAACCTTTTACAGCAGCACCTGAAGATAAAGCTATGATATTTTTAACTTTTGATTTTGCTAAAATATCTAAAAGCTCTTTATTTGCAAAAACATTTACATCTAAAACATCTTTAATCTCATCAATTGAGAGATTCGCCATCTCTTTTATATCGCCTAAAGCTCCTGCATTTAAATAAACAGTTTCAATTTCCTCTATTTTGTCGATGAAAGGAGTGAGTTCTTTTTGAATATTTTCTACTTTTGAAAGGTCAAAATGTTTAAAATGAAAATTTTTATTTTCTATTTTTGGTTTATTTCTACTGATTCCAAAAACTGTAAATTCATTCTCTAAATAAAGGTTTGAAAGGGCCAATCCTAATCCTGAACTACATCCAGTTATTAATATATTTTTACTCAATTGTTCTTCTCCCATTTATATCTTTTATCATTTTTTACTTTTGAAAAAAAAAGTTCTCCTGCATTTCTCCAGGCATCTAAAACTATACTATTTTCAAAAGTTATATCATCTCTTGTTAGTACAAGACTCGTATGCTCAAAATATTCACCTTTATTTGATACTGCTTTAATAAAATAAAAACTTTTAAACCCTTTCTCTTTTAAATAACTTAACAAATCATTTGCATAATGATAACAATAACCTTTTTCTTTCAAATCTAAATTTATAAGTGTATTATGAAAAAGTACTGGTTTTACTATTTCATATTTATTTGCTAAATATTTTGAATAAATAATAGCTTCATAAGAAACTCTTTTTGCCTCTTCTTTATCTATCTTTTCTGATAAACTTTCAATTTTTTTAGATAGCATTGTCATATTTTTATCAAAATCAACTTTTTTTTCTAAATTTATGTTTTGATATTTAACACTACATCCAGCAAAATAAAAACTAAAAATAATGAAAATACATAGGTAGAGTTTTTTCATAAATATCTTTTTTATACATATTATATGTTTATTTGCTTGAATTTTACTTTACAAAAAATGCTTCTTTAGATATAATCGCTCCAATTTAGGGATAGGTAGAAAGTTTTATAAGTGCAACAATTAAAAATAACAAATGAAATAAAAAATTTAGATACTACAAGAATTAGAGATTATCTTTCTTATTATAAGTATGATACAAGAAATGTAAAACCACTTCTAAAATCAACAGTTGACGAATTAGCATTAGAAAATATTGCAACATATAATAGCTTTAAAGGTGAAATATATGAAAATATCATATATGAATTACTTTTAGATTATGCAAAAGATGATGAGTTTATTACAAGTTTTATATTAAAAGGGCCTCATCAAAAAAGAGTTGACAGGTTTTATAAAACAGGACTTATGATTGATAGAAGTTTGCAAATAGTTTATAAATCAAATTATAAAGATATAAGTGAATTTGATGCACTTTTTTTTACTAATGATGCTTTATATTTTGTAGAAATGTCTACTTCTAAAAAAACTGTGAGTTTAAATAAAAGACTTGATAAAAAACATGCTTTATTAAAAGTACTCTTTCCCAATCTTCACATCAGAGCTTTAATTGTCCTAACAGAAGGAACAATGGGTTTAAAAAGATTCCCAAGCTACTGTACTATATGGATTACAAAAGATTTAACAGATAATACTCTTATAAAAGAACTTGTATTCAATAAAAAGAAAACTAATTTAATAACAAAATATAAAGATAAAAAGTATATAGAAGCTTGCACAGTTAAACACAATAAATTTATATATTTTCAAACTTTAGAATGGATATTTAAAAAATGTAGAGATAAAGAGAATCTCAAAATAAATTTAGATTTCTTTAAAACAAAAAAATTATCTTTATATTTTGATATTTTTTCAAAATTATATATAGGTTTTTATAACAATAATGATTTTACTGAAATAGTTCCTTCTTATACAGATGCAATTGAAAGAGTTTTTGTGACTATTGAAAAAATTAATACAAAAGATTTTGACATAGTTTTTTATGTAAAAAATAAAAATGGTAAATTAAGACGTGTTAGAGTTACTTCAAAAGAGACTTCAACAAAAGATAAAGAATTAGATGGTTTTACAAATGCAGAAGTTAGATTTGTAAAATACTTATTAGAAGATAAATATTTTATAGCTAAAGATGAGTTAAAAGAATTAAAACAAAATTTGAAAAGTTTTTCTTTTAATAAGTAGCTTTACTGTATAGAATTTTCTCTTGCATTCTATCATAGTTGTATATATCATCTCTAAATTGGATTTTCCCATCTTCATCAATCCAAGATGTTAAATATATAATATGAACAGGAATCTTTTTACTTAAATCTAAGTCTGTTCTTTCAATATTTAATAAAATTTCTTCAGCTTTTTTATAACTAAGATTACTATCTTCTTGCATTATTGTTTTTAAAAGATCATTAGGTCTTGATAATCTTATACAGCCATGAGAATAAGCTCTTCTCTTGTTTTTAAATAGGTATTTATAAGGTGTATCATGCAAATATACAGAATATCTATTTGGAAACATAAACTTCATTTTTCCAAGAGGATTTTTATTTCCAGGTATTTGTATAAATCTCATTGCTGCAACTTTTGAGGTTCCAATTAAATCATTATTTAAATACATACTCCAATCAACACTTGAAGTATCAAACTGCAGAGATTCATGATCCCAGTTTTCAAAAACTCTTATATCATTTTTTATAAGATAACGTGGGTCTTCAACAAGTTTAGGAATAAGTTCTTTTTTAACAATACTTTGAGGAATTCTCCAATAAGGATTTAATACAATAGAGTTCATTTTATGGCTAAAAATAGGAGTAGGATTTTTATATTCTCCTACAACTACATCCATGTTTAATTTTACTTCGCCATTATTGTACATTTTTAATTTGTAATCAGGAATATTGACTATCAAATGTTTTTTTCCCAAAGATCTTGGCATCCATCTCATTCTTTCTAGATTTATTCTCATTTTTTTGATTTTTTTCTCTATTGGAATATTTAATCTTTTAATTGTATTTCTTCCAATAATTCCATCTTCAACTAAGCCATGATTTTTTTGAAATGATTTTACAGCATTAAATACATTTTCATCATATAATTCTAAGCAGTTTTTTTCAGCTACATTTGATTCCTCTACTATATTTTCTGTTAGAATTTCATTTGTATATTTGCTTATGTCTTCAGTGTTTTCCTCAATACACTCAATAGCTTCTAAATCTTTACTTTGAAAAAGTCTTTGTCTTAAATGTACAATTTGAGGATAATAATTTCCCTTTTTTAAAGATTTTTCTACTGAAGGAATTTTGGTATATCCACCATTAATTGCAGTTTCTGCATACTCTTTTATTTTTTTTGATAATTCTTCCGCTTTTGGAAAAGTATAGTTTACTTCTTTTATAGCTATCAAAATATCATTTTTATCAACAGCTTTATAAAGAAGCCTTCTAATGTTTTTTCTTACATCATATTTCTTCCAATTTGCAGTTATTTCTTTTTTTTCATCAAGTTCTTTTAACTCTTTTTGAAACTCTTCCCAATCAATAAATCCTTTAGAAAGATATTTCATATATTGATGGTAGGTACTTGTTAGCATTATGTCAAGTGGTATTAATTCATCAATATTATTAAAAGTATTAATTTTTTCTATTTGTAAGTATATTTTATCTAGATTAAAAATTTTTTCTGAAAATGGTCCTAAAATAGAATCATCTTTTATGTTTAAAAGTAATTCAAAAGCAAGTTGTTTTATTCCATCTGAATTAACCCAAAAAGGGATATATTTGTGATTTTTATAATATTTTTTTATTAAATTTTTATTTATGGTACTTGGATTTTTTTTAGAATTTAGCAATTTTATTAGAGATTTTTTACTTTGATTAAAGAAAAAATTCTCTTTAATAATAAAATGAATTTCATTATTTTCTTTAAAAATATTTTCTTCAACTACCGTTATTGAAGCATTTGTAAGATTATATGTAATTATTATTCCAATAAAAATACTTATAAATTTCATTTTATAACCTAGCGCTTTTTTTGAATTATAGTGAAATTTAACTAATAAAAACCCTTTGAAAAAAAAATAGAAAAAATAATTAATTTAAACTAGAATTAAGAATTGTAATAATAAGATGAAATATTACTTATTAAAAGGAGTTAAAAATGGAAAATTTAAATTTAAATACTGTTTACTCAAATACAAATGAGGCATACAATAAAAATATTGTTAATGCTAATTCTAAAGTAGAATCTTCACAAAAAAGTGAAATTCATAATTCTGAAAATCTTAATAGCAAGATTCATCATTCTGCTGTTAATGTTTCAATTTCAATGGAGAGTATAAAAGTATTTTTAAATATTAAAAGTACGGAATTATCTCAAAATAATGCTTCAGCACAAAACTTATTAAATGGTATTATTAATAATCCTGAAATGTATGACTTTTTATCAGGAAAAGAACTTGACGGGGGATTTAGTTTAAAGTCAATTGGATATGAAGGCAAAGCCTTAACTGAACTTTCAGTAAATGAAGCAAAAAACTTAGTATCAGAAGAAGGTTTTTTTGGGATTATTCAAACCTCTTCAAGAGTTAGTTCTTTTGTGATGGATATGTCGGGGGATAATATCGAGGCGTTACAAGGAGCTAGAGAAGGGATAGTCCAAGGTTTCAATCAAGCTGAGAAAATGTGGGGTGGAACTCTTCCTGAGATTTCTTATGAGACACAAAAAAGGACCTTAGAAATAGTTGATGCCAAAATTGCGGAGCTACTAAAAACTGATGTACAAAAAGAAGCTGAAAGCTTAGATATTAAAGAGTAAGAATTTATTTATAGGGATTTATTATAAATCCTACTCTTTATATCTCATGTCTTTTGTTTTTTCTATACAATTAATTTGGTACTCAACCATTTTATTAAAAGGTCTTGTAAAATCATTTAGACTTTTTTCATCTATATTTTCTATATTTTGATTATTTAATAATTCTAAGATAAATTGAGTTGATTCAATTGTTGATAAACAATAATCTTTAGGTTGAGCTTTTATTCTAAAATTAGAGAGTCTATCACTTTCAAAGCTAACTTTTTTTAAATTTTTTAAATTTTCACTAACTCTTAACATTTTTTTAGAACAAGCCCAGGTTGAATCTATAATAAAAAGTACAATATTTTTATTTGTTTGTAGTTTTTGAGAATTTAATTTTATGCTTTCATTTCCTGGATATAAAATAAAACATTCATTATTTTTATTATCTAAAAGTTGATTTATTTTCTTATGCTTTGTAAAATCAATACCAATGTAAATTTCTGAATTATTCAGAGATTTATTTGTAAAGTGGCCAGTTCCATTTTTAGTTTTTCTATACTCTTTTGGATGCATTAAAATTACAAATTTTGTCTTTGTATCAATGGGGTTTATATATTCACACATGCACGAATCTTTTGGTCTATAACAGTTATAGCAGGTATTTCTTTGTATCACTTTTAATATCTTTTTGAAAAGATTATAGTAAAATAAGAATTATAATACAAATATTTTATAGGAATTTCAAATGATTGATATTACGCAAATGAGAAAAGAGTATATGGACAAGGGTTTAGACAAAGATGATTTAGATGATAATCCACTTAAACAATTTGAATTATGGTTTAATCAAGCAATAAATGCACAATTAAGAGAACCTAATGCAATGGTTTTAGCTACAACAGGAAAAAATATGATGCCTAGTGTTAGAACTGTTTTACTAAAAATATTTGATGAAAAGGGTTTTGTCTTTTTTTCAAATTATAAAAGTAAAAAAGCAAAAGATATTGAAGAAAACCCTAAGGTAGCAGTTTTATTTCCTTGGCTTGATTTGGATAGACAAGTTAAAATAGAAGGAACAATTCAAAAAATATCAACAAAAGAGTCTTTGAAATATTTTTTATCACGTCCAAAAGGTAGTCAACTTGGTGCCTGGGTTTCTCATCAAAGTGAAATAGTAACTTCACGTTCTTTATTAGAAGCTAAATTTGATGAAATAAAAAATAAATTTATAAAAGGAGAAATTCCTTTTCCTGATTTTTGGGGTGGATATACTATAAAACCAGAAGTAATCGAATTTTGGCAAGCAGGAACAAATAGATTACATGATAGATTTGTCTATACCTTACAAGAAGATAGTTCATGGAAGATAGAAAGACTAGCTCCTTAGTCTTTTAAAGCTAAAAAAACTAGGAATAACTTTCCTAGTTTTTTCTTTTATTTTTTATGTCCATGCCCTTTAAGATTTTTTCTTTCAATAAGTTCATCAGTATTTTCCCCACCAATATCGTAAGCTTCTCCAAATCCAAAGATAGCTTCTCCTTTATATGGAGTAAATTCAAAGATAGAAAAATCTTTCATGGATTTTAACATTTTCATTGTTGAACCATGTCTTTTCTCAAAAACTTCTATTAGCTTTTCAAATTTATCATCATCTCTTACAAGTTTTTTTGAATCACATTGTAAAACTACTCTTTTTCTTCCAAAAATATTTTCACATGAGATTTCATCTTCTATAAAAAATAGTGATACTTTTGGATTTTTATCCAAATTTCTGTAATGTCTTGCCATTAAACTTATATAAACGTAATATTTATTTTCATCTTTTATAAATGGTGCGTAACTTGTAAACGGGGCATTGTCTTCATCTATTGTCGATAAAACAACACTTTTAAAATTTTCTAAATAATCTAATAACATTATGCTTCCTCCCACAAAAGCGATATTTTTACATTGTAAATATCTTTTCTTCTTGGTTTAATATATATTTCTTCTATTTCGTAGTTTGATATATTATACTCTTTATTTATACTCTCAATTTCATTTTCTAATTTTTTTTGTAAAGCATTAATTTCTTCTAATATTTCTTGAATTTGAGCTTCTACAAACTTCACATCTTTTTTTTCTTTTAAGATTTTTGAAGCATTTTTTATACCGTTTGCTGCTTTACCTACATTAGTTTTACTAAGTAGTGACCTGCCAAAAAAAGCTCCTAAGATTGAAGTACCTATTGAAATAAGAGTATTCGTTGTTTGTGCACTTGCTTGGTCTTTCTCCTTTTCAAGTTTTATATAAAGTTTTTCAACTTTTGTTTCTAATCTTTTTTCTTCTTTTTCATATTTTTTTTGTAAGTTTTCTATATTTTCATCAATCGCTTCATTTAATCTATCTTGAATCCTAATTCTAAAATCAACTAAATTTTCTTCTTGTTTTGATATTAGTTTTAAATTCCTATTTTTATATAGAGTCAATTTATTGTTTTGATAAATTTTATTTGTAAACTCTCTTTGTATTGATTTTAATTTTCTGGCATTTTGTAAAAATACTGGAATATTATAATAATTAGAGTTGGATTTTTCATTTCTTGAGAAGTTAAAATTTTCTAAAACTTCTTTATATTCCCAATTTATATTTGAATCTGTTTCATCTAAATATATTTTTTCTATAATATGTTGTTTTAGATCTATATTCTTAGCTGCATTATAAAAATTTAATTCACATTCAGTTAATAAATATGGTTGCATTTGATATGAGTCTTGTTGTGAAAAATAGTTAAAAACTTCTTTTAAATCATTTGGTAAAATTGGTTTAGATGAAGAATTGTTTGAATTCTTATTTGAATAATTTTTTTCTTTTTCTAAAGAAGTAGATGTCTTTTCTTGCAAAATATTTAATGCTTTTTTAATCTTTTGAGCCATAAGTCTTTTTATATCATCTTTAGAAATAGGGCCTTTTAGATAAGATAAAACCCATCTAGTTTGAAATACTTTTATTTCATCTTCATGGATATTTTTCATAATAAAATTTCTTTTATCTAAATTTGAAAGCATATTTAAAAGTTGTTTTTTATCAAATTTTACATTTCCACTACTTGCTAGTCCATCAATTACTTTTTCTTTATCTTGCTTTGTTTGTAATCTTCCTATAAACCAGGTTCCAATATTTGATAAACCTTTGTAATCTAAATCAACTGGATTTTGAGTCGATAAAATAACTCCCACGCCAAAAGATCTTGCTTGTTTTAATAATGTTAGCATTGGTTGTTTAGAAGGTGGGTTTTTAGAAGGTGGAAAGTATCCAAAAATCTCATCCATATAAAGTAGGGCTTTAAGAGAAGATGTTCCTTCTTGTCTTCTCATCCAAGAAAGCATTTGATTTAATAAAAGTGAAACGAAAAACATTCTTTGGGAATCATTTAAATGAGAAATAGAAAAGATTGAAACTCTAGCTTTTCCATTTTCATCATATAATAAATTTGAAATATCTAAAGGTTCCCCTTCAATCCAAGATTTAAAAGAAGGATTTGCAATTATTGTATTTAGTTTAAGTGCAAGTTTTAATCTTTCATCTTGTGCAAAAAAAGTTTCTAAATCAAATACGCCAATTTTTTTAAAAGGTGGAGTTACTATTGATGAGATTAATTCTTCAAGACTTAAATCTTTAGCTGATGTATAAAATTCCATAAAAATAGAGGAGATTAAAATATGCTCTTTTGAAGAAGAATTATCTTTTATATCAACAAGTGATAATAAAGAAGAAACAGTTGAAACTACAAGTTGATTTAATATATCGCTATCTTCTAAGACCTCTTTTGAGGGAGCTTTAAAAGATGAAAGAATAGAAACCGGAACTCCTGCTGTACTTCCTGGGGTATAAATTGTAAAATCAGCACTATCTTTTAATTTTCCAATTCTTTGTTTTGATTGAAAATCTTCAGTAATTCCTTTTTCCCAAAGTCTTGCAGTTTTTTCTGCTAATTCTGCTTTAGTCATTGAGTTATTTATTGCATCTTGTTCTTCTATCCAAGGTTCAAAATCACTTCCTTTAATCTCAGGAAAACTTAGGAGTAAATTCCCCATATCACCTTTGGGATCAATAATAATTGAAGGAATATTATCAATAGCTGCTTCTTCTAATAAAGAAATACCAAGTCCCGTTTTTCCACTACCTGTCATTCCAATTATTGCTGCATGTGTAGTTAGATGCTTGTTTTTATATACTACAGGAATAGATTCTTTTTCATTAATTTTCTCTTTTCCAATATAAAAAAGTTTTAGTTTTTCATAATCAAATGTGCTACTCATAATAAGCCTTTGTCTTAATGATTTTTAGGATTATTATAGCAAAAAAAAAGTGAATGCCTAAGTAGACATTCACTTTTAAAGTAAAGTAATATGGAGTATATTTTACTTAATTACTAACTTTTAGAGCTATAAAAAGGATTAAGCTTATTTTCTTGCTCTTTCTCTTCTTTTTGCTTTCATTTTATTAAGAGCTAATCTTCTCATATCAGCTGTAGTATCAAGTTCATCCATAATCTCTAAACCTAATAAAGTCTCAATACAATCTTCTAAAGTAATGATTCCTTCTGTTTGGTCATAATTATCTAGAACAATAAACATATGCTCTTTTTTTTCAATAAATTTATTTAAAGCTTTTGATACTGGAATATTTTCATTTAATGCAATTGCAGGATTCATAATAGATTCCATACTTTGACTTGTGTCTCTAATTGCTTGTTTAAAAAGTTTTTTAGTAAGAACTACACCTACAATATTGTCTACAGTTCCATCATAAATAGGAACTCTTGAAAATTTGTATGTTCTTTTGTCTTCCAAAATATCTTTTATTGCTGTATTTTTCTCAATTGCATACATAACTGATCTTGGAGTTAAAATATCTTTTATTTTTATTTCATTTAATGTTAAAGTATTTTCAATTATATCTGATTCTAAGTCTCCAATAACACCTTCTTCTTCACTTAATAAAGTAGTATGAATAAGTTCTTCTCTTGATAATGAATCAGAACTTTCATTTCCTTTTATTTTTTTTGTAACAAATTTAGTTATTATAATTATAGGATATGTGAAGAAAACAAAAATACTGATTATTCTAGCTGATGGTGCTGCTAGTTGTTTCCAGTATACTGCTCCAATTGTTTTAGGAATAATTTCGGCTACAAATAAAATAGCGAAAGTTAAAATAATAGAGACAATCATAACTAAAGTCTTATCTCCGTTGAATACATTTTGTGCTTGAACACCTATTGCTGTTGCCCCTAAGGTATTTGCAATAGTATTTAAAATTAAAATTGAAGCAATAGAACTATCAATATTAATCTTTAATTTTCTAAAAAGCTTTCCTGCGCTTGCATCATTACTTTCTATTACAGATATATATGAATAGTTTGAAGATAGAAGAACAGACTCTAAAACGGAACATAAAAACGATGTACCAAGAACAATAACAAATAGAAAAATTAATACATCCACGATGTTATCCCTACAATTAAACTACACCTTTGGGAATTATCTTCCAATAAGTACTCCTTTTTTTGAATAAAATTAATAGCGCATAATAGCAAAATATAACTTTAAATCAATTTTTTTTGACAAAAAATGCTAAACTTTAGTATAATATAATTAATAAATTAATTAGTTGATAAAAGGAGCTTTATTATGGAATATGGATTAATACCAAGAATGAACCAATATGCTGATAATACTCAAGTTAAAATTCAACAAATACAGCCTTCAAATGAGGTTTCATTATTAAAAAACAATAATGAATCTGCACAAATTGAAAGAGAAACGTTTTTAAAAGGCATTGAGACAAAATCAGTAGAGAAAGTGTCTGAAACAAAAGAAGTTAGCAATCAAGAGATTTCTAAATACAAAGAAGTTGCACTTACAAATTTAAATTTTGGTTATAACAATTCTTCCCATGATTTTTATGTAAAAGCAATTAGAGGAGAGGCCAAAAGTCAATATCCTACTGACGAAATGATGAAATTAAAAGCTTTTTTTATAGCAGAAGCTAAAGCACAAATGCAAGCTAATATAAGCAATTAAATTTTGGATTTTTTTTCTTATAGGTTTATTGTATTATTTATTTTTATTAATAAATCTCTAGCTTCGTAGAATTTATCTTTATTCGGAAGTTCTACTATTTCTAGCAAAGATTTATACTTTTCAAAAACTGGCCATACTTTTTTATAGGCTTCTATTCGATTTTTTTTATAATATAAAGCAAGAGCAGTTGCTCCATTTATTAAGCCTTGTATTGCCTTTGCTTTATCTTTTTCATTGTTCTTTTTTAAAAACTTCCACTCTTCTTCCAAAAGTTCATGAGCTTCTATATAAAGACCTTGTTCCAAAGCATATATAAAACGCTCAATTGCTAAATCTTGTGTAAAAAGTGTTTTATCATACATTAGTTAATTTCTTTTTCCAAATAATAACCTGTGTATGAACCTGTTTTTTTATGATTTTTTGCCAAATCTTCAGGAGTACCTTCTGCCACTATTCTTCCACCTTTGCTTCCACCTTCAGGACCCATATCAATAACCCAATCAGAATTTTTAATAATATCAAGGTTATGTTCAATTACAAGAACAGAGTTTCCAACATCAACTAAATGATGTAAAACTTTTGTTAATCTATCAACATCTGCAAAATGTAGACCTGTTGTTGGTTCATCTAAGACATATAGTGTATTTCCTGTATCTTTTTTACTTAACTCTTTACTTAATTTAATTCTTTGTGCTTCTCCACCACTTAGAGTTACAGCATTTTGTCCTAAAGTAATATATCCTAGTCCAACATCAGTAAGTGTTTGTAGTTTTGCATATATTTTAGGAACTTTTTTGAAAAAATCTAAAGCTTCATCAACACTCATATTAAGTACATCAGAAATATTTTTTCCTTTGTATAAAATCTCTAAGGTTTGAGAATTATATCTTCGTCCATGACAATCATCACATTTAACCATAATATCCGGTAAAAAGTGCATTTCAATTTTAATCTCACCTTCACCTTGACATTTTTCACAACGTCCACCTTTTACATTAAAAGAGAAACGGCCAATTTTATATCCTCTAATTTCAGACTCTTTAGTCTTTGAAAATAGAAGTCTTAATTCATCCATAAGCCCTGTATATGTTGCAGGATTTGAACGTGGAGTTCTTCCAATAGGTGATTGGTCAAGATAGATTACTTTATCAAGTTTTTCTAAGCCTTCAATCTCTACTCCATCAATTTTTTTTACTTTTCTTGCATGATTTAGTAATTCTTTTGCAACAGGAAGTAAAGTTTGTAAAATAAGTGATGATTTTCCACTTCCTGAAACTCCTGTAATTGCACAAAGATTTTTAAGTGGAATTTGAACATCTAAATTTTCAATATTATTAATAGTTACATTTTTAATTTTTATAAAATCTTCTTGGGGTCTATTATGCATATATTCAATTTTTTTATCACCATTTAAATATTTTGCAGTTAAAGTTTTTGCTTTATGCATTTTAGCTAATGTTCCTGCGAATACAATCTCTCCACCATATTTTCCTGCATTTGGCCCAATATCAACTATATAATCAGCAGCTTCAATAGTCTCTTTATCATGCTCTACAACAATTACAGTATTCCCTTTTTCTTGTAAGGCTCTTAAGGTTTTAATTAATTTTGAAGTATCTCTTTCATGAAGTCCAATTGATGGTTCATCAAGTACGTACATAACTCCTGTAAGTCCTGATCCAATTTGTGAAGCTACTCTAATTCTTTGTGCTTCTCCTCCTGAAATACTTCTAGCATCTCTTCCTAAGGTAATATATCCAAGACCAACATCATTTAAAAAGAAAATTCTTTCTTTAATTTCTTTTAAGATTGGTGCTGAAATCATTTTGTATTGCTCATTTAAATATTCAAAGTTTTTTTCATCTTGGAAGAAAGCATGAGCCTCTTCAATTGGTTTATTTATAATCTCAGATATAGTTTTTTGTGCTACAAATACAGATTGAGAAGAGGGCTTTAAACGATTTCCTCCACAGTCTGAACAAACCTTTTCTGTCATATATTCAGCCATCTCTTTTTCATCTTTTATCATATCATATGCAATTTTTACGACACCTTCCCATTTTCTAGTAAGTTTATGTCTTTTCCACATGAATTTTGCATCTTCAACACCACCGTGCAAAATACCTTTTCTTTGATGTTCAGGTAAATCTTTAAAGGCAATTTTAATATCAATATCAGCAGCCTCGCAATAAGCCATAAGCATTTTAAAATAATAACCTTTATTAAATCCATAGATTACTTTAATAGCTCCTTCTTCTAAAGGTAATTCTTCATTTATTACTTTTTTCATATCCAAGGCATATCTAATTCCAAGCCCATCACAAGAGGAACAAGCACCTTTTGGCGAGTTAAAAGAGAAAGATAAAGGTTCTAGGGGTTCAAAAGAAATTTTACAATCAAAACAAGCCATATGTTCAGAATAGTGTACATGTTTTTCGCAACCAATCTCTGCATGATTTAGAATCTCAATTTCAAGTTCTCCAAAACTTTCTTTTAAACCTTTTTCAACATCTTGTGCGATTCTATCTTTATTTTCTTCTTTAACTACAACTCTATCAATTACAACTTTGATTGTATGCATTTGTGTTTTTGCAAGTTCTATATCTTCATCAAGTCTAACCATAACTCCATCAATCATAGCTCTTACATAACCTTTCCCTCTTAAAGATTCTAGTAAGTCTGCAAAGGTTCCTTTTTTTCTATTTATAAGTGGTGCTAGCATTACAATTTTTGAATTATCAGGTAGTTTTAGAACTTGGTCTATAACATCAGATGCTGACATTTGTGAAATAGGTTTTTTACATTTATGACAATGTTGTGTTCCAATTCTGGCATATAAAAGTCTAAAGTAGTCATAAACTTCTGTGATAGTTCCAACTGTAGAACGTGGATTTTTAGAAGTAGTTTTTTGATCAATTGCAATAGCAGGAGTTAAACCTTCAATTCTTTCTACATCAGGTTTTCCAACTTTGTCTAAAAATTGTCTTGCATATGCTGATAATGATTCTATATATCTTCTTTGACCTTCTGCATATAAAGTATCAAATGCTAATGTGGATTTTCCTGAACCTGAAAGTCCTGTAAATACGATAAGTTTATTCTTTGGTAACTCTAAATTAATATTTTTTAAGTTGTTTTCTTTTGCGTTAAATATCTTGATTTTATCTTGCATTGTTATATAACCTTTAAAAATTTGAAGCAAATATTATATCATAATAAAAGATTAAAGAATCATTTGCTATTTTACTAGTTATTGAAATTTAAAAATTGAAGGTTGTGCATTTTGAATGTTATAAATAGTTTTGAAATAGAAAATGAAGTATTCTATTTTTATGATATAAATAAACTTCTAATAAATTATCCAAAGCTAAGAAACTTACCAAAAGTTTTAAAAATACTTTTTGAACTAAATATCAGAAATGCAAAAAATGAAAAAGAGTTTCAAGAAATTATAAATATTTTTTTAAATAGAAATCAAGAAGAGATAAAGTTTTATCCTTCAAGAATTGTAATGGAAGATTTTGAAGCACTTTTAACTTTTAGTGATTTAGCAACAATCAGAGATCTTCTTAAATCTAAAAATGAAGATATAGACAAAATAAATCCAAAAATAATGATTGATATTTTAATGAATAATTTAAATCAAAAAGATGGTGAAGAAAACAAAGAACTTATAGAAAAATATTCTTTTATAAAATGGTCACAACATGCATTTAAAAATATTAGAGTAGTTCCTCCAAACTGTTTTGAAAATAATGAGTTTGATTTAAATTATTTATCAACTATTTTACATCTAGAAAAAAAAGATGATAAGTTCTTTTTATATCCTGAATCAATTTTATCAATAGAAACTAGTAAAAAAGAGCCTAATAAAAATAGACCAAATAGTTTTGGAATACTTAATTTTGCTATTGATAATATTAAATCAAAAACAGCTATTTTTGGAAATGAAATATCTATTAATCTTCCAAAAGTTGTTGGTGTTAAAATTCACACGAAATTTGAAGATGATATTTTAGAAGAAGATTCCATAATTGAAAAAATAGGACTTAGCCTAGAAAATAAATTAAACAGCATGAGTTTAAAAGGAAAAGTTTTAGAATTTTATGGAAATGGCTTAAAATATTTAAATATTACCCATAGAAAAAATATACTAAAACTTTGTTCTAAATATGAGATGGAGTCTTCTTTTTTTGCAATAGATGAAGAAACAATCTCTTATTTAAATAGAATAAAAGAAAATGAAGATTATGGGAAATTAATAAAATTATATTTAGAAAAACAAGGTTTATTTTATCAAAAAAATGAACAAATAGACTTTGACGAAATAATAGATATAGACTTACAAAGTTTAGAAAACTCTATTTTAGATAAAAATATTTTTAATGAGAATATTTTTAGTGAGAATATTCATACAAATGATATTGCCTTAGAAAACATCTTTAAGGGTAATGACTTTTGGCAGAATTTAGATTTTAAAAGAAATGATACTTATACTTGGGATGAAAATTCAAATAATATTAACTTCTACAATAAGGAATATTTAGAGCTTTTTGAAGAAAAAGAATTAGACAACATAGAAGAAACAAATAAAATTGATATTCAAAATGCTGGAATATTAGCTTTATTTAAAGATTTAGTAAAAAGTGAATATATCTCACCTTTGGAAAATATATCTTTATATTCACCTGCTGCAAAATATTTGGAAAGCAAAGGAGTTAAATCTTTTGAATATAATACTTTTTTAAGTAGAAGTGCAAATCCAAATGTTATGGTGCGTTCAATATTTGATAGCTCTTATATTAAAAATAATATGCTTACAAAAGAGGGTAGTTTTACAATTGATTATAGAAATGGTGAGATTGTTTCTATTTTTGATAAAGCTCAAAGATTTAAAGAAATTAGCAGGCCTTTAGTGATTTTTGCAGGAAAAGATTTTGGATCTGGAAATTTTAGAGAATGGGCTTCAAAAGGAATAAGACTTTTAGGAGTAAAAGCAATTATTGCAAAGTCATTTGATGAAAGATATAGATTAAATTTAGTAGCTTGCGGAATTTTGCCTTTAGAGTTTATTGATGATGATATTGAGAGTTTAAAGTTAAAAGGAAATGAGACTTTAAATATAGAAGCTAGTGAAATAAAAATAAACTCAAAAGTTGATGTTTTTATAGAAAAAGAAAATATAAATATTGAGATTAAATTGAAACTTAGACTTGATACAAAAGAAGATGTAGAAGTTTATCTAAAAGGTGGAATTTATCCATTTCTTTTAAATAGCATTAGGACTTAATCCTAATATTATTTAAAAGTTTTTAGAAAAAAGTTTTATATATCATCGTACTTAGTATTACAAAATTTAATATTAAAATAGCTTGTTTGTAAGATGTTATTCCAGTAGCATTTTTAGCCATTATTCCAAAGTATACACCAAGTAATGAAGCTAAACCTACATTTAATCCTTCACTAAAAAGCATTTGTCCACTTAAAGACAATGATGCAAAACCAGCAATTGATGAGAAAATAACAAAAAATAATGATAAAGTAGTTGCTGTTTTAATAGGATACTTCATAAACCCAGCTAAAATAGGAATCAGCATAACAGCTCCTCCCACACCAATACTCATAGCAATAATACCAACAATAAAACCTACTATAAATAAAGTTAGTTTATTATGTTTTTTTACTTCACAATCAGGTTGGGCAGGGGAAATAAATATTTTTATAATAGATAAAATAATAATAAGGATAAATAAATATTGTAAAAATTCATTAGATACAAGAGCTAATACAAAACTATTTTGTAAGCCCCCTATAAAGCCTCCAATTCCTAAAATTATTCCTTCTTTAAAAATACCTTGTGTTTTTTTTGAATTTAGAAAAGAGCCATAGATTGAAGAAAAAACCATTTGCATGATTGAAATAGCAATGGCTTCTTTCATAAGATAACCAGCCATTATAAGCATTGGAACTAAAACCATTCCTCCTCCAACTCCAAAAAAGCCAGATACAAAGCCTGTTATAATTCCAAATAATATTAATTCTAACATTTATTTATTTTTTTATAGAATTCATTGCAGTTATAAATTCTTTGTAAATGCACTCTAAGTCATGCTCTTTTTCAGTTAAATCAAGACCATCACATTTTTTTATATGATGTTCTAAAAGGGCAACTCTTTTTAATAAATATTCAAACATTTCTTTATCGATATCAGGTAAATCTCCATGATTAAGTCTTCCATTTTTATCATCTCTTTTAATGATTTTAGCAGGAACTCCAACAGCAGTAGAGTTTTCTGGAACATCACAAATTACAACAGAATTGGCTCCAACTTTTCCATTGGTTTCAATTGTTATATTTCCTAAAACTTTTGCACCACTTCCAATTACAGAGTTTGCTCTAATTGTAGGATGTCGTTTTCCTTTGTCTAAATTTACCCCACCTAAGGTTACCCCTTGATAAATTAATACATCATTTTCAATAATTGTAGTTTGACCAATTACAACTCCAATAGCATGATCTATAAATACTCTTCTACCAATAGTTGCTGCTGGATGTATATCTGTTTTGCTAAATAATGAAGTAATACCAACAAAAGCACGTGCAATTTTTATATATCCTTTATTAAAAAGTTTGTTTGCAATTCTATGATTTATAATTGCCCAAACACCAGGATAGTTAAAAAATAGTTCAAAACTTGAGTTTAGAGCAGGGTCATTGATTTTAGGAACAAGAAAATCTTCTTTAATTTGATTCCAAAGTCCAAGTTCTTCTTGCTCTTTTAATATCTCTTGTTTTATAATTTCGTGTTTATCTAATTCTTTACTCATTTTAGCTCCAGGCTGTTTTTAGATAAGAATTTTCATTCAAGTATTTATTTAAAATTCTATAAGTGTTATCATCTAAATTCATTTTTAATATATTTTTAATTTCTTTTGTATCGTAGTCAATATCTTCTAAAATATCGATAATTTTTTGTGATTCAATAATTTTTTCAAGTTTTAATTCATTATTCTCAAAAACAACATTTATTTCTGTTGGGTGAGAAAAAAGATTATGTTTCATTCCTAAAACATCTTGATAAGCTCCAACTTGGAAAAAAGCAAGATAATACTCTTCTTTATCCAAATCTACATCATGTAAATAAAGCGGTTTTTCGGGAGTAAAAGGAATTTCACCATCACTATCACAAGTAATATCCCATAAAGATGCACTTCTTGTAGGTTTTTTATCTAGATGTGTAATTGGCATAATTGGGAATTCTTGTTGTATTCCCCAAAAATCTGGAAGTGATTGAAAGATTGAGAAGTTTAATAAATATTTCTCTTGAATTTTATTATCAATTCTTTTTAATTCTTCATAATCATCAACTTCTAAAAGCCAAATAGCTTTTTTTATAACTAAATTTGTAAGTAATTCTGCGTTACTTCTATCTTCTAAGTCAATATAACCTAAATCAAAAAGTTTTAAAAGTGATTCTAGATGATCAATACTATCATGCATAAATTCTAAAGCTGTTTTAGAATTTATATCCCTATATAGTTCTATTAATTCTTCTATTAAAGGAGGATTAACTTCTTTTAATCTTAGATGCTCAGGAGTATACTCAGCAGAAAATAGTTCTAAAACAGGAGTTATTAATACTGTTGAAGAAGCTGAAATAAATCTTCCTGATTCAGTATAAATATCTGGTTCTTCAACACCTTTTTGCCGTGCAATGTTTTTTAATGTAAAAATAACATCATTTGCAAATTCTTGAAGATGGTATTGTGTTGTTCTTTGAAATTGTGAGTATTCAACAGCTAATCCACCTCCAATATTAATAGCACTTAAATTATTAGCTCCAAGATTTTTTAGTTCAGCATATATATGACCAGATTCTTTTAAAGCATTTTTTAAAGGCTTAATTGTACTCATAGAAGAACCTATGTGAAAGTGAATCATTGTCAAAATATCTGTTAAGTCATTCTTTTTTAATAACTCAAAAGCTTCTAATATCTCTGTTGAACTTAAGCCAAATTTAGAATCAATACCACCAGATTTTGCCCAAACACCACTTCCTGAATTGAAAAGTCTAACTCTAAGACCAACATTTGGTTTAGGTAAAGAGGTTTCTTTTGCAACTTCAAGTATAACTTCGAGTTCATTTAGTCCCTCAATTATAACAGTGATATTATGACCCATTTTTTTAGCAATAAAGGCTAAATGAATCATTTCTTTATCTTTAAAACCATTTACAGTAATAGGTGCACCCATTTTATTGTAAGTCATTGCCAAAAATAATTCTGCTTTACTTCCTGCTTCTAATCCATAATTATACTTGTGTGCATTTTTTATAAGTGGTAATAAAAAGTTTGGAAGTTGATTTACTTTTAAAGGAAATACAGCATTAAATTTCCCCTTATAATCATACTCTTTAATTGCATTATCATAAAGCGTAAACAACTTATCTATTTGTTTTAAACTTAAGTGAGGAAATCTAAGGAGTAAAGGTCCTTTATAATCTTCTTCTCTTATCTCTTTGACCATATCTATTAAAGAAGGTTTTGAAGCATAGTTTAATTTTAATACCCCATCTTCAATAATAAAGTTATCGTCAGCCCATATGTCAATACCATAATTTTCCAATATTAAAATTCCTCAACTTTTATAGTTTTTTCTTCACCAGTAATAAGATTTTTTGTATAAATTGTTCCATCTTTTAATTCATTTTCACCAATAAGAGAAACAATCGTCGCATTTTGCTTTTGAGCAAGCTTAAAGTGCTTACCAAAGCCTCTAGGCGTATATTCAATAAGGACTTTATTTGTTTTTCTTTTCATTCCTGCAATTTTTGTTAAAGTGTTAAGGGCTTCATCACTTAACGCTCCAAGGTAAATTACTTCTTCATTTGTTTCATTCATTTTAATTAATTCTAGTAATCTTTCAATACCAATAGCAAAGCCAATTCCAGGAGTTTCTCTACCTCCTAAAAATTCAACTAATTTATCATATCTTCCCCCACCAGCAATAGCACTTTGCGCACCAATTTCAGAAGAAGTAAATTCAAATGCAGTTTGTGAGTAATAATCTAAGCCTCTAACAAGGTTTGTATCAATCTCGTATGCAATGCCATTAAAATCTAAAATTTCTTTTAATTTTTCAAAGTCTGTATCACAATTTTCACATAAATTATTTGTAATTTTAGGAGCATTGTATAATAATCTTTGACAGTTATCATTTTTACAATCTAAAACTCTAATAGGATTCGTAAGAATCCTTTTATTACAGTCTTCACAAAGCTCAGGCTTTAGATTTGTTAAATGCTTAACTAGGTTTTCTCTATACGGTGGCATACAAGTTTGGCAACCTAGAGAATTTAGTTGAAGTTTGAATCCAATTTTGAAAAAATCTAAAATATCTTTTAACATCATAATGATATTTGCATCTTCGTAAACAGAACTTATACCAAAGACTTCTGCTCCAAATTGGTGAAATTCTCTTAGTCTTCCTTTTTGTGGTCTTTCATATCTAAACATTGGTCCGTGATAATACCATCTATAAGTTCCACCTGCACGGTCAAATTTATTTTCTACAAAGCTTCTAACAACACCAGCTGTTCCTTCAGGTCTTAAACAAACATCATTTTTACCTTTATCTATAAACTGGTACATCTCTTTATTTACAATATCTGAACTTTCTCCAACACTTCTTTTGAAAAGTGCAGTTTCTTCTAAAATAGGAGTTTCAAAATAGGAAAAGCCATAATTTTTAGCTATTCTTGCAGCATTTTCAATAAAATATGTAAATAATAAGCTTTCTTCTCCTAATATATCATTCATACCTCTTAGGCTTTGAATATTTTTCTTAACTATTGTGTTACTCATTTAAAAAATCCTCAATTTTTTGTGCAATCTCTTCAATGCCTAAACTAGCATCTATAAATACATGATTTAAATTTAATACTTCCACTGTTTTTTTCATTCTATTTTGTATATCAATTAAGTAATCAATTCCCCTAGATTCAATAGAATCATTTGCTTTTTCTGCTAATCGTTTTTTTAGTTCTTCACTTGATAATTCTAATAAAACAACATGCGTTGGCAATATATTTGATGTAGCAATTAAATTTAATGATGTAACAAGCTCTAAAGGCATGTTAGAAGCGTATGAAATACCGCTTATAATACTTCTATCACTTATAATTACTTTGTCTTCATTGGCTTTAATAACCTCTTCAATATGTTCAGCTCTATCAGCTAAAAATAGAAACATTTCAGCTATTTTACTTTTTGCTTCGCCATTTAAAGCCATTTCTCTAAGTTTTAGGCCTATTTTTGTTCCACCTGGCTCTTTTGTAAAAATAGCTTCTTGATATTTTTCTTTTAGAATATTAAGTTGTGTGGATTTACCTGCTGTATCAATTCCTTCTATTACGACATACATTTTAATACTTCTTTTGGTACTAAATGGCAAAACTTACCGTCAAACCTGATGATTTCTCTAACAATTGTAGATGATACAAAGGCATTTTCTAAAGTTGGCATTAGATAAAGTGTTTCTAATTTTTTGTTTATAGAAGAATTTGCATAGCCCATTTGAAGTTCATATTCAAAATCTGAAACGGCTCGTAGACCCCTAATAATTGTATTTATTTCCAATTGACTAGCTAAGTCAACTAATAAAGTATCAAAGCCAATTACTTTAACTCCTTCTAAATGTTTAGTTGAAGCTTTTGTATATTTAACTCTTTGTTTATGCGAAAACATAGGCTTCTTTCTTTCACTTTTAGCAACTGCAATAATTACTTCATCAAATATATTTGCTGCTCTTCTAATAATATCCATATGGCCATTTGTAATAGGGTCAAAAGTCCCACTATATATAGCTTTCTTATGTGAAGTTACTATTTCTTTTTTTTCTTGTTCTTTCTCGTTTTTCTTTATAGTTGCTTCCATGTTATTTCCACCTTTCATATAAGTCATGATCAATTTTTAATAAATCATACCATTTACCAATTAAAAAATTTTCCATTTGTTCTAAGGTTTGCTGTTTTGAATAATATCCAATAACAGGAGGGGCTATAATCACACCTACTTTAGAAAGTTTTAGCATGTTTTCTAAAGCAATTGTAGATAAAGGCATTTCTCTACATGCTATTACAACTTCTCTTTTTTCTTTATGCATAACTGTAAAAGCTCTTGTTATAAGATTATCAGATATGCCAACAGCGCACTTTGCTAAAGTATTTTGTGAACAAGGAATAATAATCATTTTATCTGTTTTAAATGAACCAGAAGCAATAGGCGCTTCTATTTGGGTTTCTTTAAAAATATGAGTATTTTCTCTTTGTTTTAACTCTTTTTTTATATCAATATTTTCTTCTAACTTCAAAGCTTTTATTGCACTTTTTGAAATAACAACAAATGCTTCAACCTCTTTTGGTAAATATTGAATAAATTTTAATCCAAGTTTGGCACCACTAGCACCAGTTATTGCTACGACCAATTTCAATTTTAAAACCTTTTTGATATTTAATAAGAATTAGATATTACCTAAAAATCACTTTATTTTCAAAAAGAAGATTTTTATTGTCAATTAAATTATTTAAGAGAGCAAAGTTTAAAGGAAGCTTAAGTTAAATATGTATATCATTTTGTATAATATTTATATATTTAATATTAAACAATATGTTAGTATTAAATATATAATTAAACTTTTTGTAAAAGGAATATAGATGTCTAAAATTTTCAGTTTTCTAAGAGTTAACAACAATAATGAACAGTATACGAGCGAGCAAAAAAAAGCTTTGCATTCTTATATAGAAAAGAACAATCTTTCAATTTATCAATCAATTGAAATAGCAATTGATACCCCTGATGATGAAAAAAATATGCTTGATTTTTTAAAAAGTTGTCAATCTTCTTCAACACTTTTGGTATATAATTTAAATGTTTTTGGAAGAACAATTGAAACAATCTTAGAAATTGTGAAATTTCTTCTTTCAAATAAAATTAGAATTTTAGTAATAAAACAAAATCTTGATTTAGTTGATGATAAAGATATGTTAACTCAAATGATTTTAGGTGTAATTTCTATGACTCTTGGTTTAGAAAAAGATTTAATGAGTTTAAGAACAAAAGAAGCCTTAACAGCAAAAAAACTAAAAGGTGAAACTTTGGGAAAACCAAAAGGCACTATTCAGAAATCTAAGTTTGATAAGCAAAGAGATAAAATTGAAGAACTTTTAGCTGTAGGATTATCTGTTAGAAAAATTGCAAAACTTTTAGGATATAACAATCACATTGGATTAAATAATTATGTTAAAAAAAGGAATATTAGACATAATTTGCCAAACACACTTGATATTGCAAGTTAGTATTGGGTTAAGCAAATAAAAAAATCTAGATCTAGAGATTAGATTTTAAGTTTTTTTAAGATGACAACCTTCTCTTTTAGTCTTATCTATAAATTCACTATTTATAGTAGTTTGAATTTATTCTCTAAAAATTTTATAAAAGTTTCGAAGAGAAGATTTTGTGATTTATCTTTATTATAAATTAGAGAAAATTCACGTTTAAAATCAATATTTTTGAGTTTTATTTGAAAAAGTTTTTTTTCTTCTAATTCTTTTTTTACAGCTACCTTTGAAATGGCAGTTATTGTATTTGGATTATCCATTATAATTATCTTTATCTCTTGAAAACTATGTAAGGTCATAAAAATATTAAGTCCTTTTGCTAAATTACCTAAACGATCAATAAAAATTTCGCGTGTACCTGAACCTGGTTCTCTTAATATCCATTTTTTATCAATTGTATCAATAAATTTTTCTTTTGGGTAATTTTTATCACTAGTGACTATAATTAATTCATCATCACATAAATGTTTTTTTATAATGTTTGAATGACTAAGATTATTTTCAATTAATCCTATATCTAAGTCACCTTTTACTGTGTTATCAATTATTTGTCTAGAGTTTATTGAATCAATATCAAAGCTAACTTGAGGATAAAGAGATAAAAAGTCAAAATAAATGTCAGGCATTATATAATTTGAAATAGTTTTACTTGCAGCTAATTTTAATCTTCCAGCTAATTTATTTGATTGAAAAAGAGTTTGTGAATCTTTTAATGCCAAATAATGAATATAAGTTTGCTTTTTAAAATATCTTCCTCTTTCATTAAGTATTAATTTCTTTCCCATGCGGTCAAAAAGTGTTTCTCCTAACTTCTTTTCCAATGATTTAATTGCTAATGAAATTGCAGATTGACTTATTTCCAATTGTTCAGCTACTTTTGTAACCTGTGGGTTTTCACATAAACTATAAAAAAAATTCAATTCTTTTAGTGTCATAAAATTCCTTATTAAATATATTAATCATTATATTAAATTTAATATATTTTACAAATTAAATAAAAAAGCTTATACTCATAAAAAAGTTAAGGTAGAAGATGAATTTAGATAAAAAATTAGGAATAGGCTTAATATTTGTAATATTATTAACTTTTATTTCAGTAACTATTTCTGATATTGAAGTAATAAAAAGTTTAAGTGTAAGTCCTTTGATAATTGCAATTTTTTTAGGAACAATTTTGACGCATGTTTTGAAAAAAACTTATATGCAATATTTAGAACAAGCTATTTCATTTAGCACAAAAAGAATATTACGTTTTGGTATTATATTATATGGTTTTAGATTAACACTTCAAAATTTATTTGAAGTTGGTTTTCAAGGATTAACTTATGCATTATTTATAGTAATTAGTACCTTTATAATAGGTTATTTTATAGGTACCAAAATACTAAAAATGGATAAAGAACTTACAATACTAACTACTATAGGAAGTTCTATTTGTGGTGCAGCAGCAGTATTAGCAACTGAATCAGTATTAAAATCTCCTGCATATAAAAGTACTGTTGCAGTTTCAACAGTTGTGGTATTTGGAACAATTTCTATGTTGTTATATCCTTTTTTATATCAATCTGGATTTTTTGATTTAAATGCACATAATTTTGGGCTATTTTTAGGTGGAACATTACATGAAGTTGCACATGTTGTTGCTTCAGGAAATGCAGTTAATAGTGAAGTTGCAAATAGTGCAGTAATTGAAAAAATGATACGTGTAATGATTCTTGCACCATTTTTATTGACATTAACTTTTGTAAGTTTTAGAAATAAAAAAGAAACAAATACAGGTAAAATAGTAATACCTTGGTTTGCAGTTTTATTTATAGTTGTAATAATATTTAATTCATTTGGTTTTGTAGGACAAGAGAATATTATTCTTATTAATGAGTTTGATACTTTTTTATTGACAATGGCAATGTTAGCATTAGGCTTACAAACTCATATTTCAAAGTTTAAAACTGTTGGTGCTAAACCTTTCTATTTAGCTTTAATCTTATTCTTTTGGCTTATTTTTGGTGGATACAATGGCTTGAAATTTATTTTAATGATTTTTTAAATGCAATACAAAGATAAAAAGAGATATTTATTTTTATTTTCTTGGGATAATCATAATCATAACTATAAATTTCATATTTTATAAAAATATTTTTAAATGCAAAGAAATAAAATATACGTAGAAGTACTAAGTATTAATATCGACTTCAAACAACTTATAGTAGAATATCCAACATTTTAAAAAAATTGGAGATTTTATGAAAGTATTATTATTAAAAGATGTAAATGGAACTGGTAAAGCTGGTGAAGTTAAAGATGTAAAAGATGGATATGGTAAAAATTTTCTTATTGGAAAAGGTTTAGCTTTACATGCAACAAATGATGTCTTAGCAAAATATAGAGCTGAACAAAAAAGAAAAGCAATAAAAGAAGCTGAAGAAGTTGAAGAAGCAAAAAAATTATCTGAAACATTAAATTCAACTAAATTGACTATTAAACACAAAATTGGAGCAAATGGACATTTAATTGGTTCTGTTACAAATAAAGAGATTAGTGAATCATTAAAAGAACAATTTGATATTGAAGTTGATAAAAAAGCAATTTCATTAAAAGCAAAAATCAAAGCAGAAGGTACTTTTGAAGCTGATTGTAAATTAGGTCATGGAATCCACGCTACTTTATCTGTAGAGATTATTGGAGAATAATTAATGTTTGATGCAACTACGATACTTGCATATAAAGGGCAAGACCAAGCTGTAATTGGTGGAGATGGGCAAGTAACTTTTGGAAATACAGTTTTAAAAGGAAATGCAACAAAAATTAGAAGACTTTATAAAGATCAGATTTTATCTGGTTTTGCAGGAAGTACAGCTGACGCTTTTAACCTTTATGACATGTTTGAAGGTCATTTGGAAAATACAAAAGGCGATTTATTAAAAGCTGTTATAAATTTTTCAAAAGAGTGGAGAAAAGACAAAGTTCTTAGACGACTTGAAGCTATGATGATAGTTTTGAACAAAGAACATATTTTTATACTTTCTGGAAACGGAGATGTTGTTGAACCTGAAGATGGAAGTATTGCTTCTATTGGGAGTGGTGGAAATTTTGCAATTTCAGCTGCTAGGGCATTAGAAAAACATTCAACTCTTAAACCTGTTGATTTAGTACGTGAATCATTAATGATTGCAGGTGAACTTTGTATTTATACAAATCAAAATATTAAAATATTAGAAATAGAGGACAAGTAGATAAATGGATATGACACCTAAACAGATTGTTTCTTATCTTGATGATTATATTATTGGACAAAATGATGCAAAGAAAACAATTGCTTTAGCATTAAGAAATAGATTTAGAAGAATGAAAGTAGAACCAGAACTTCAAGAAGAGATTATGCCAAAGAATATTCTTATGATTGGAAGTACCGGAGTTGGTAAAACGGAAATTGCAAGAAGACTTGCAAAAATGATGGGATTACCTTTTATAAAAGTAGAAGCTTCAAAATATACTGAAGTTGGATTTGTAGGTCGTGATGTTGAGTCTATGATTAGAGATTTAGTTTACGAATCAATAAAACTTGTAACTAGAGAATATGAAGAAAAAATAAAAGATAAACTTGACGATGAAATTAATAGACAAATTATTGAAAAACTTCTTCCTCCTTTACCTGAAGGTGCAACTGATAGTGCTAGAGAATCTTTTATTAAAACATATAATAAAATGGAATCAAAACTTTTCAAGGGTGAACTTGATGATAAAAAAATAGAATTAGAACTTCCTAAAAAAGCTCATGTAGAAATTTTGGATTCTTCAATGCCAATGGATATGAGTTCTATGCAAGAGAGTCTTAATAAAATGTTAGGCGGTCTTAATAAAGAGAAAGTCAAAAAAGAAGTTACTATTAAGGATGCAAGGATTCTTTTAAGAGATGTTGCAAGTGACAAACTTCTTGACCAAGAAGCTATCAAAATTGAAGCAGTAAAAAGAGCTGAAAATGGTGGAATCATTTTCTTGGATGAAATTGATAAAATTGCAACTGGTTCAAAAAACCAAAATCAAGACCCTTCAAAAGAAGGTGTTCAAAGAGATTTACTTCCAATAGTTGAAGGAAGTTCAGTTCATACTAAATTTGGGCAAGTTAATACTGATCATATTTTGTTTATAGCAGCTGGAGCTTTTCATGTTTCAAAGCCTAGTGATTTATTGCCTGAGCTTCAAGGAAGATTTCCTTTAAGAGTAGAATTAGATAATCTTGATGAAGAGGCTTTATATAAAATTTTGACAAATACAAAAAATTCATTACTTAGACAATATCAAGCACTTTTAAAAGTTGAAGATGTAGATTTAGAATTTGATGATGAAGCAATTCATGCTTTTGCAAAATATTCAGTTACAGCAAATGAAAAAACAGAAGATATTGGAGCAAGAAGACTTCATACTGTTATAGAAAAAGTTATTGAAGATATTTCATATGAAGCTGATGAAAAAAGTGGTGAAAAAGTTATTATCACAAAAGAACTTGTAGAAAAAAAATTAGATAAGATTATTGAGCATGAAGATATGGCTAGATATATTTTGTAGAGAATTAATTATTTTTTTGATAAAATTAAAAATCCCAAGATGGAGTAGTAAATGAAAATAGTAACTTTTAATGAAATGGATCAATCTATCATTGATGATAAGCATGAGGTTGAACATTATCAAAGTGGTAGTTCAGGAGATGCAGTTATTGCAATTTTAGATATTGACACAATATTTGATTTTGAAGAAAATAAATCAAGTGCTTGTGCAAAAGAATATGTTTCTGTAGCTATTATAGAAGATGATGGTGATTATGATGCTTTTAAAAATTTTGGTATTGATACTTGGATAAAAGCTTCAGATTTAAATAATTTAAACTCTTTGCTTAATCTAATTGAAAAAAGGCTTTTATCATAATACTTGATACACACATTCATTTAGATAATAAACAATATTACGATGATATTGATGATGTAATAACTCGAGCTTTAGAAAAGGGAGTTAAAGGTTTTTTAATCCCTGGTGCAGATTTTGATGATTTACCACAAGCAATTAAATTGGCTGAAAAATATGAAGAAGTATTTTTTGCAGTTGGTATTCATCCTTATGATATTGAAAAATATGATGAAAAAATCATGAATAAGTATATTACTCATCCAAAATGTATTGCTGTTGGTGAATGTGGCTTAGACTATTTTAGACTTCCTGAAGATGAAGAAGAAAAAAAACAAAATATAGCAAAACAAAAAGAAGTTTTTATAGCTCAAATTGAGTTTGCTAAAAAAGTAAAAAAACCTCTAATCGTTCATATTAGAGAAGCCTCAAATGATTCGCGACAGATTCTTATAGATTATAATGCAAAAGAGGTTGGCGGCGTTTTACATTGCTTTAATGCAAGTGAACATCTACTTCCCTTAGCAGAGCATAATTTTTATTTTGGAATTGGGGGAGTTTTAACATTTAAAAATGCTAAAAAACTTGTAGAAGTACTCCCTAAAATTCCAAAAGAGAAGTTATTAATTGAAACTGATGGCCCTTATTTAACTCCACATCCTTTTAGAGGAAAAAGAAATGAACCTTTATATACAATTTATGTGGCAGATAAAATTTCAGAAGTACTAGAAACTCCAAAAGAAGAGATTGAAAAACTTACTACAAATAATGCAATAAGGTTATTTAAGCAGTTTTCTACAATTATTTAGATAAAATATCTCCTATTTCACAAAATAGGATAGTATTTGAAAAGATTAATTATATTAATTATTGGTTTCTCTATATATTCTTATGCTTCACTTATAGGATCAAATTTTTCTCAAAGAGATTTACAAATATTAGAAGATTTAGATATTAAATCATCTTTTATAACTGATTATAAACTACAAGAAGTGTATGAGCAATATCAAAGTAGCAGAAATTCACGCCATTATGTAACAAAACTAAATGAAGCTTCTTTATTCGTTCCAAGAGTAAAAGATATTTTAAAACAAGAAGGCATTCCCGATGTATTTATTTACATGGCAATGGCAGAATCAAATTTTAATATTGATGCAAGGTCAAGTGTTAGAGCTACAGGGCTTTGGCAATTTATGCTTGGTACAGGATTAAGATATGGTCTAAAAAATGATCTGTATGTTGATGAAAGAATGGATTTAGTTAAATCAACTGTAGCTGCAACAAAATATTTAAATGCATTGCATAAAAGATTTGATAAATGGTATTTAGCAGCAATTTCATATAATTGTGGAGAAGGAAGAGTTATAGAAGCTCTAACTCGTGCTACTATAGATTTATATATTAAAAAAAATCCAGAACAAAAAAATAGCAAAAGAATAAGAGCATTTAGAAAAACTATTGCTTTATATCAACAAAGAAGAACACCCTTTTCTAAAGTTAATAGAGTTTATAAAGAGACTAGAAAATGGAATATAAAAGTTGGTATTGATGAGTTATTAGTTGTTCAAGATAATATTGAAAGACAATATTTACCAAAAGAGAGTAGAAGATATATTAGAAAAATTATCTCACTTGCTATGATGAATTCGTTAAGTTTTATAAAAGAGGGTAAAAATTCACATTTACTTAATATGGGGATTTCACAGACTATTGCAACAGTCCCTGTTAAAGGTGGATTACATTTAAAAAATATTGCAAAATCAATTGGAATGACATATGAAGAGTTATTAGTTTTAAATAAGCATATTCGACAATCAATTATTCCACCATCACAAAAATATTACACAATAAATATCCCATATAGTAGACTTACAAGATTTAATCAAAATAAGAATAATATTGAAGATACAAAATTTGCAATTCATATTGTAAAAAGAGGAGATACTTTATCTCATATTTCAAGAAGATATAAAGTTCCTTCAAAATTAATTAAAGAGTATAATAATTTTAAATCTAATAGATTATCTATAAAGCAAAAAATAGTTTTACCGATTCCTAGTGATATGATTGGGAAAATAAAATTTGCAAGTAGTACTAATAGAGTTAAAAAATATATAGTTAAAAGTGGTGATTCTTTATACTCAATTGCAAAAAAACATAAAATTGATATAAAAAAACTTATGAAAGATAATAAGATGAAAAACACCCACTTAAAAATAGGAGATAGACTTGTTCTTAAATAAAAAATATAATAAATATAGATTTTTTTCAATAATAGTTTTAGCAAGTGCTACTTTTCTTTTTACGGCTTGTTCTTCAAAATCTACTACATCAAATAGTTCTTTTCCGTATATTGGAAAAAAGACTTATAGAAAAATTCCTCCTGAAAAAATTAGAAACTCAAAAGCTATGCATAGAGCTACAATGAGACCTTATAAAATTGCAGGAAAGTGGTATTATCCAACTTTGGCAAAAGTTGGTGACGTTCAAAAAGGAATAGCTTCTTGGTATGGTCCAAATTTTCATGCAAAAAAAACTTCAAATGGTGAAGTTTATAATATGTATGCTAATACAGCAGCACATAAAACTTTGCCTATGAATACAATGGTTAGAGTTGATAATAAAGAGAATGGAAAATCAGTAATTCTAAGAATTAATGATAGAGGACCTTTTGTAAGTGGAAGAATTATAGATCTTTCAAATAAAGCTGCCCATGATATAGGAATGGTAAAAAAAGGAACAGCTAAAGTTGTTGTAACTGTTTTAGGATTCCATGCTAAAATTGCTCAAACAAAAGCAGAAAAAGAAGAAACTGCAACTGTTGGTAAATATTTTATTCAAATAGGAGCATTTAGACGATTAGAGGGTGCAAAAATTACGAAAAGAAAATTTGAAATGGCACTTGAACCTGGCTATAATGTTATTATTAAAAGTACAGATTTAAATAGAGTATGGATAGCAGGATTTAGATCAGAAGCAGAAGCCGTTGATTTCAAAAATAGAAATGGTTTAAGTGGCTCAATGATTATTGCTGAATAGGAATTAATATGACAGAATTAACAAGAGAAACAAAAGAAACAAATATTATATGTAAAGTTGATACTAAAGGAAATGGAACTTCAAACATCAATACAGGTGTTGGTTTTTTCGACCATATGCTTGAAGCTTTGTCAAAACATAGTGGAATTGATATTGAATTATCATGTAAAGGTGATTTACATATTGATGCCCATCATACGGTTGAAGATTGTGGAATTGTTCTAGGAAAAGCTTTAAAAAATGAGATATTTCCAATAAAAAATGTGGAAAGATATGGAAATGCAACTGTAGTTATGGATGAAGCTGCTACAACTTGTGCTTTAGATTTATCAAATAGACCATATTTAGTTTATGAAGTAAATGTATCTGGAAAAGTAGGGGATTTTGATGTTGAATTGGTTGAAGAGTTTTTCCATGCTTTAAGTGGAAATGCTGGATTGACTGTTCATATTATTCAAGATAGAGGAAGAAATAAACATCATATTTTAGAAGCTAGTTTTAAAGCCTTTGCTGTAGCTCTTAGACGTGCAATGACAAAAAATGACAACTTGGGTATTCCTAGCACTAAAGGTGTTCTATGATTGAGCTTATTGTTCTTGATGTTGATGGAACATTAACAGATGGTGGAATAACATATTCAAATTCTGGTGATGAGTTAAAAACTTTTGATGTTTCAGATGGTCTAGCAATTGCAACTTGGACTAAAAAACTTGGTAAGAAAGCTGCAATAATTACAGGACGAACTTCATTAATAGTTGAGAGAAGAGCTAAGGATTTGAAAATAGAACATCTTTATCAAGGGACTCATAAAAAAGCTGAAGTTTTAGAAAATATATTAAAAGAAGAAGGGCTTTCTTGGCACCAAGTTGCAGCTATTGGTGATGATTTAAATGATTATAAGATGCTTAAAAAAGCAGGGCTTTCTTTTACTCCCTCAAATGGTTCTAAATATATTAAAGATATTGTAAATGTAAAATGTTCTGCTAGTGGTGGAAATGGGGCTGTACGAGAGATGATTGAGTATATTATAAAAGAAGATGGTATAGAAGAGGATTTTATTAAGGCATGGCTATAAAAAGTTTTATATTTATTCTTTTAAGTTTAGCCATTATTAGTTATTTTGTGCCAGTAAAGACAAACGAAAAAAAAGATCCAAATGAAGATGTTGCACTATTAACTTTTAATGATTCTACAATGTATACACTAACACCTGCTAGTATGAATAGAATTGTTTATTCAAAAAAAGTTTTAAGATACAAAACTAAAGATGTAATGTTAGAAGGCGCTTTAACATTAAAAGGAAAAGACAAAAACGATAAAGAAATTACTGATGTTCTTTATGCGGATGTTATTGTCAAAAGAGGAGAAAGTTTTACATTTTTAAATAATGTGAAGTATAGAAGAGATAATGCCATTACATTAAATACGGATGAGCTAATTTACAATGCTAAAACTGAAATAGCAACGAATAGCTTACCTTTTGATGGTACATATTTCAATAATTATATAAAAGGTGAAAATATTTATTTGGAATTAAATAAATATTATATGAAATCAAATAATACTCATTTTGAAATAGATATGAAAAAGAATTAAAGGAATATTTTATGAAATTTTTAATTGGATTATTAATTACATCAACATTACTTTTTGCAGCAAGTGAAAAACTAATTATTGATGCTAAAAATTTTGAAACAGATGACATTAAGGGACTTACAACTTTTACAGGTGACGTAAAACTAAAAAAAGTGAAAGATAGATTGAATTCAGATAAATTAGAGATTTATATGAAACCAAAAGAAGAAGGAAAAAGTAGACAAGCTTCTAAATATATTGCAACAGGAAATGCTGATTTAGAAATTCATACAAATGGAAAGATTTATATTGGAAAAGGAAAGAAAATCATTTATATTCCAGAAAAGCAAGAATATACAGTACTTGGAAATGGATATTTAAAAGAAATTACTGAAAGTAGAGAACTTTTTGGTGAAAAGATTTTAATTAATCAATTAACAGGAAGTGCAAAAGTTAGTGGAAGTGAAAATAAACCTGTAAGATTTATTATAAATATTGAAAGTGATGGGAAAAAATAATGAAAATAGTTGACGCAACGTTTCTAACTTCAGCTCAAGGTATTATGGATTCACCAAGTCCTGATACAGCAGAAGTAGCTTTTTTAGGAAGAAGTAATGTTGGTAAATCTTCATTATTAAACACTCTTACAAATAGAAAAGGTTTAGCAAAATCATCTTCAACTCCTGGTAAAACTCAACTTATAAATTATTTTGATATTAAATTCAAAACTGGAAATGAAGAGTTACCTTATTTGTTTGCTAGATTTGTCGATTTGCCTGGTTTTGGTTATGCAAGGGTTTCTAAAAGCTTAAAAAAAGAGTGGAATAGGAATTTAACAAACTATTTAGAACAAAGACAATGTTTACAAATATTTGTACATTTAATTGATTCAAGACATCCAGAGCTTGCAATTGATAAAAATGTTGATGAGTTTTTAAATACTCATAAAAGAGGTGACCAAATCATACTTAATGCTTTTACAAAAATTGATAAGTTAAAGCAAAATGATTTACAAAAATTAAAAAGAGCATACCCTACAGGAATATTTATTTCAAACCTTAAAAAAAGAGGAATGGAAGATTTACAAAATGCAATAACAGGATACTTATTTGGAAATTAGATTTTATAAACCAACAGTTGATGATATTGAAAAAATGCAAGAAATAGTAAAATCTGAAGTTGATAAAGGAACTATTCTTTTACGAACTGAAGATGAAATGGCAAATACAATAAGATCATATACAGTTGTTGAAGTAGATGGTAAAATGGCTGGATTTACAGCACTTCATATTCATTCAAGAAGATTATCAGAAGTTCGAAGTTTAATTATTTCAGAAAAATTTAGAGGTTTAAAACTAGGTAAAAAACTAGTTGAGGCTTGTATTGAAGAGGGAATAAAACTAGGACTTAAGCAGATTTTATCTTTAACATATCAAAAAGGTTTTTTTGAAGCTTTAGGCTTTGATGAAATTGAAAAAGATCAAATTCCAGAACATAAAATTTGGGCTGATTGTATTAGATGTAAACATTTCCCAAAATGTGATGAAATTGCAATGGTTTATGATTTATGATTAAAATGCAAAGGCTTTTATTTTTAATATGTTTATTTTCAATAAACGCTTTTGCTCATGCTTATCTTACACAAGAAGAGAATAAGTATATAAAAACTAATATTGTAAAAGTTGGAATGCTTCCTGATTTCCCACCATTTAGTTTATATGAAGATGGAAAATTAAGTGGTTATTCTTATGATATATTAGAACTTATTTCTAAAAAAATAGGCTTAAAATTTAAATATGAAATTGATAAATGGCCAAATAATATCAAAAAATTTAAAGAACAAAAAATTGATATTATTGATACTATTTCTTTTAAAAAAAGTAGATTAGAGTTTACAAGTTATATCAAACCTTATTATGAAGTTCCTTTAGTAATTTTTTCTAGAAAAGATTTAAAAGCATATGATAATTTGGAATCTTTAAAGGGTAAAAAACTAGGGATTACTAAGAATATTTATTATAAAAAAGAGATTGAAGCTCTAAATATTTTTGACATTGTTGAATATGAAAGTTTTGAAGATAAACTAAAAGCCCTGGCTTTTGGAAAAGTAGATATAATCTTTGGACATCTTTTAAGTACACAAATTGCAATAAAAAAGAGTCACTATACTAATATGAAAGTATTAGATGAGTTAAATTTACCTAATCTTAAAAAAACAGATTTAAGATTTGGGATTGCAAAACAAAATACTATTTTATTTTCAATTATTAGAAAAACTTTTGATAATATTAGTTTCGAAGAATGGCAAGATTTACATAATAAATGGATAAATAGTTACATAAAAGAAAAAAAACCTTATTTAAATTCATCTGTTGAATTAACAAAAAAAGAGAGTGATTTTTTAAGAAAAAAAGAAATTAATTGTGTTATGACTTCAAATTGGCCACCTTTTAATTTTTCAAAAAATTCAGAGAATCTTGGAATTGCTTATGATTATTGGAATTTAATTAAAAATAAAACTTCAATTAAATCAGAGTGTAAAACTGTTGATACTTTTGAAAAAGTCTTGCAATTAATAAAAGAAAAAAAAGCTGACATTACTTTAGCTGCTGCTGTGACTGAGGATAAAGTTAAATATTCAAAATTTTCACTTCCTTATGTCTCTTCTCCTATTGCTATTGCTACAACCTTAGATAAAAGATATATTTCTGAAACTTCTTTTTTAAATGGTAAGAAAGTTGCAGTTGGACAGTCTCATGGTTCTTATAAGATTTTAAAAAAAAGTTATCCTAATATAGATTTTGTAAGTACTAAAGATAATCTTGAAGCTTTAAGACTCCTATCAAAAGGGGATGTTTATGCTGTTATAGAGATTTTGCCCGTTTTATCTCAAATGATTTCTGATTATGGATTTAAAAATTTAAAAATATCTGGAATTACTGAATTTAATTTTGATGTTAGAGTAATGGTTAGAGATGATTATGGTGAGCTAGTACCTATTATAAATAAAGGAATTTTTTCTATAACTGAAGTACAAAAACAAGAAATAAAAAATAAATGGTTATCAGTAAAAGTTGAAAAAATAGTTGATTATTCAAAACTTTGGCAAATAGGATTAGTTGTTTTTATTATTCTTTTGGTTCTTTTTTATAGGCAATATATTTTAAATAAACATAATATAAAATTGAAAGATGCTAATAAAGTAATTGAATTAAAAACTATAGAACTTCAAAAAAAGAGTAAAGAATTAGCAAAACAAAAAGATTTATTCGAGAAAATTTATTATGAATCTTCTGATGGAATTTTTCTAGCAAGAGTTGATAACTATGAACTTGTTGATTGTAATGAACTTACATACAAAATATTAGGTTATGAAAGTAAAGAAGAGTTCTTAAATTTAAATCATAAACAATTAGTTCCTGATTTTCAACCTGATGGAAAAAATTCCATCGAGTTTTTATATGGAAAATTAGACATAGCTTTAAAAAAGGGTAGCACTAATTTTGAATTAATGCACATAAGAAAAAATAATGAACTAATTTGGCTAGATGTATTAGTAACTTCAATTACTCTTAATGATCAAAAATTAAATCATATTGTATGGAGAGATATTCAACATAGAAAAAATATGGAAGAGAAATTAAGTGTTCTAACTCACAATCTAGAAGAAAAAGTTCAAGAAGAAGTTAAAAAAAATCAAGAGAAGACTAAGCAATTAATTACTCAAAATAGACTTGCTCAAATGGGTGAAATGATATCAATGATTGCCCACCAATGGAGACAGCCTTTAACAGCTATTTCTGCTACAACAAATAATCTTCTTATTAAATTGATGTTAGATGAAAAAATAGAAAAAGAAGAACTAGAAAATGAAATTAGTTTAATATCTGATTATTCTCAACATCTATCTTTAACTATTGATGATTTTAGGAATTTCTTTAAAACTGATAAAGAAAAAACAAATACAAAAGTAGAGAGCGTAATTGACAATACTATTTCAATTGTAAAAAGTTCTTTAGACTCTTATAATATAAAATTAACTACAAAATACAACTGTAATAAAGAACTTAGCATTTATGCAACGGAACTTAGTCAAGTTATTTTAAATCTTATAAAAAATGCAGAAGATGCTTTATTAGAGAATTCTATTATTGATGCTGAAATAAAAATTGAAACATATACTACTAAAACACATGCAATAATAAGTGTGGGAGACAATGCTATTGGTATTTTAGAAGAAAATCTTGATAAGATATTTGATCCATATTTCTCTACGAAAAAATCAAAAGATGGTACAGGTATTGGTCTTTACATGAGTGAAATAATTGTAAATGAGCATTTAAAAGGTAAGTTAAAAGTAGTGAATTCCAAAAGTGGTGCAACTTTTAAAATTGTGCTACCTTTGGAAATATCAGCTACTTAGACTTTTAACTTTTTATTATCTTCTTTATTTGATTTTTAATAATAACAGGTACAAAAAACATTGAAACAACATAAGATATTAATGTTCCACCAATAAGTGCAACTCCAAGACCTCCAAAAACAGCGTCACTAGCTAAAAGTGAAGAAGCGAATACCATTGTTAGGACTGTTAGTATAATTGGCTTAGAGCGTGTTGCTGTAGCTCTTGCAATTGCTTCATTAATACTTAAACCTTTTTCTTCAACAAGTTGTTTTGAAAAATCTATAATAAGTGTGGAATTTCTTGAATTAATTCCAATAAGTCCTATAAATCCAATTAAAGAAGTTGCTGTTAAATAAAAAGTATCTTCAGTAAATAAATCCATAATTACATGTGCAAAAATAACTCCAATAATTGAAATAAAACTAGCTAATACAATTCCTCCTGAAATTGCAAAACTTTTATAGTAAATAACCATTAAAAAGAAGATTAAAACTAAAGCAATTATAAAAGCTCCACCAAGATCTATAAAAGTGTCAATAGTAACTTTTAATTCTCCATCCCAAACTAGTTCAAAAATCTCTTTGGTTTTCTTGTCTTTAAATTTAAGATTTAACATATTTGATTTACTTACTTCATATTCATCTTTGAATGTATTTATAAACTCATTTCTAGCATCAAGTAAAGGATAAATTTGACTATCTTTATCTGTTTCTGCAATTACGTTTATCATAGGAGTTAAATTTTTTGAAGTAAGGCTTGGTTCTTTTGTAGTTTTTTTAAGCTCAATTAATTCACTTAAAGCAATTGTTTGTCCATTTTTATTTACTAATTTTAACCTTGCTAGTTTATTTAATATATCATCTTTTTTATTTGATTTAAAAATTCTTTCTTCATCAAGTCTTAGAAAAATTGGAATTTGGCTTTGCGAGTCTTTTTCATTTACTACAGCTAAATTAATGCCTTCATAAGCTAGAAAAAGTATATTTTTAACTTGATCTAAAGAGATACCACTTTTTATAATTTTATTATTGTTTAAAATAATTTTAAACTCTTCAAAACTATCATCTGCCATAACATCAACATCTACCAAAGTTTTTTGTTTTTCTAAAACTTTTGCTATTTTTTTTGTAAAATCTCTTCTACTTTGAAAGCTGTCTCCACCATAAATCTCTGCAACAATTGAAGCTAAAACGGGAGGACCTGCAGGTAGTTCTATTAGCTTGATATTTGCTTCATATTTTGAACATTTTTGTAGTTCATTTCTAATACTTCCTACAAAGTTATAACTTGTAATATCTCTATTTGCCGCTTTTTTTATATTTACCATTATTTCAGCTTGTGATTGTTTATCTTTAAGTGCACTTTGTTTTACTAAGGCTGCAAAATCAAGGGGCTGACCTTCTGCTATAAAAACTGAAATATCTGTAACTAAATCTTTTGCAATAAGTTTTTTGCAGATACAAGAAGTTACTTCTTTTGTTTGCTTTATTGAACTTCCTTCTTTTAAATCAACATAGACAGAAAAAGTATCAGAATCTTTACTTGGAAGCATCTTAGCTTTTATAATTTGACTTGGAAAAGTTGCAATTGAAAGTATAAAAAGTATAAAGGTAATTGCATAGATAAGCAAAGATTTATTAGGACTTTGAAGTATATTATAAATAAATTTTTCTAATTTCATTACAAAGCCTTACAAAAATTTTTTAACTAAATATGGGGTAAATATATATGCAACAAGCAAAGAAACAATAAGTGCAATAGGTACAAAAACAGGAAGAGGGTGCATAAATTGACCCATCATTCCACCCACAAAAAACATGGGAATAAAAGTCATTATTATTGCTAGTGTTGCAATATTTGTTGCATTTCCTATTTCATTTGTAGCATTTATTGAAATAATTTTAAGTTCTGTTTTGCCATTATCTTCTTTTTTATGTCTAACAATGTTTTCAATTACAATAATTGCGGCATCAACGAGCATTCCTAAACTTACAATTAAAGCAAATAAAGTAATACGATTTATCGTTTCATCCATCATAAAGCCAATAAAAAGAGTAAGTGATAAAATCATAGGAACTAAAAGAGAAACAATCATTGCTTCTTTAAAGCCTAAAGAAAAGATAAGCAAAATAGCAATAATAACAATAGAGATTAGTAAGTTCTGAACAAGAGAGTTTACAGCATTATTAGCTGTATATCCATCATCTCTTGTAATTATAAATTTAATATTCTTTTCTTGAAGTTCTTGTTTTATTGATTCTATATATCTAAATATATCTTTATTTATTGTAACTGAGTTTGTACCTTTTAATTTTGATATTAATAAAGTTAGTTGTTCTTGTGCCAATTCTTCAGTATCTTTTTTATATAAAAAAGCCTCTTTTTTATTTTGAATATCAAAACTTTTTGAAATCTTTGCAATATCTTTGAGATAAATAGGAGTATCAAAATTATACGAGATAATAATATTTTCTAAATCTTCTTTTGATTCGATAGCATTTTTAATACTTAAAATTGTTAGATTACTTAAATGATTATTAGAATCTATGCTAGGAGTTGTAAGTGATAAGGTTTTTATTTGTTTTGCAATTTGTCCTAACGATAGCTTGTAAGCTGCTAATTTATTTGCATTTACTTCAATATTATATTGCTCTTTTCTCTCACCTTTTAAATCAACTAAGGCAACATTTTTTATTTTATTTATTTCATAGGCAATTTTGCTAATTTCATTATAAAGTTTAGTTTGCGTAATCTTGTCTTCGTTTGCATAAAAAGCAATAGTAGCAATTGGAATATCTGTATCAATATCCATAGTTTTAATAATAGGTGGCATTGCTCCTTTTGGAAGCATATCCATATTTCGCATAACTTGGTCATAAAGCTTTAAGTTTGATTCTTCTTTATCTTCTCCAATATAATATTGAACTTGAACAATAGCTAATGAATCTTTTGCATAAGAATAGATATGTTCAACACCTTTTATCTCTTTTATCTTCTTTTCAAGAGGTTCTATGATAATTTTTCTTATCTCACTAGGCTTTGCTCCAGGAAGTGCTACAATTACAGCTCCTCCGCTTACTTTTATTTGAGGATTCTCTTCTCTTGGCATAAACTCTAAAGAGATAAGTCCTAAACTTAAGATAAATAGACTTAAAATAAAAGTCAAAGGATGCTCTATAAAAATATAGGCTAGTTTTCCTGCTATATTCATATTTGAATCTAACTGTTTATTCATTTTCTTCCAATTCTAGATTTATTTTAGAATACATCCCTGGGTAGATGTTTTTATTTTGTGAATCAAATGAAATTTTTACTACAAAAGAGTGTGTTATATTTTGGACATTTGGAATAATTGAAGCTACTTTTCCTTTTGTTTTTAATCCTATAGAGTCAATGAAAATTTCCGATTCTTGTCCTATTTGTATTTTACTCAAATTATTTTCATTAATATTTGTCTTAATTTTTAAAGAGTTTAAGTCTGAAAGAAGCATAGCTGGACTTGAAGGCATAGCCATTTCTCCACTTTTGATATTTTTTTTAATAATTAAACCATCATTTGGTGCTAGAATTTCTAAATATTTATATTGATAATTTACCTCTTTTAATTTTGCTTTAGCAATTGCAATCATATTTTTAATATTTTTTAATTTTAATTCTAGTTGTTCTAGGTCGTATTTAGGAACTAAGTCTTTTTCATATAACCTTTTATATCTTTGGTAATTTATTTTAATGTTATTTAAATTATTTTGTTGAATTAAAAGATTAAGTTGTGCCTCTTTTTTATTGGAATCAATGTTTGAAGAATCAATTTTATAAAGAAGTTGACCTTTTTTTACAAAGTCACCTTCACTTACAAAAACATCCTTTATAAAGCCCATATATCTACTTGTAATAATTTTTTGATTATCTGAGATTACTGTTCCACTTAGCTCAAGAGCATTTAGTAAAATCGTACTGCTTATTAGTATTATAAAACTTATTAAATAATTTTTCATTTTTTTATTCCTTTATTTTAAGCACTTATTTTAAGTTTTGGCCTATTACAAGATTTAATCTAGCTTGTGCTAAAGATTGTTCATATTTTGCCATAATCAATGAAGCTTCATTTCCTCTAAAAGAGGCCTCTTGCTTTAGTAAATCAGTCATTGAAATCAGTTGATTTTTATACATAAGTTTAGCTTGTTCTAAAACTTCAAAAGATAGTTCTTTCACTTCTTTTTTCTCTTTAAAAATTTTATTTTTTGCATTTAAATTAAGCATTGATTTTCTAACTTCAAGTTTTATAGCTTCTTTGAGTTCGTTTAAATTTAAGATTGTTTTATTTAATGCAATTTGACTTTTTTGCACATCTTTATCTCTTGAATTATTAAATAAAGTATATTTAACTCCCAGCATTCCCATATAGTAGTCTTTTTCTGAATCAAAAGTAATTGAATCATCGTTAAACCCATATTCCAAACGTGAATACACAGTTGGGTAATATGAAGCCTTATTTAAATGTACATTTTTTTTCATTCCTATTTTTGAAAATTCTAACATTTTTAAATCATCTCTATTTTTTAAAGCTTTCTCATATAGTTTTTCTAAATTGGCTTTTGGGGTAGAAAATAGTTTTAAAGTTTTTACATCTTCTATTTTTTCATTTGAAGTTAAAAAACGCAAATATGCAAGTGCAATATCAAGTTTGTTATTATCTTCAATTATCTGACTTTGTACATTTAATTCCTGAACCCTTGCTTGCTTTTTATCAATTTTTGTTGCAAGGCCTTCTTTATAAAATTCATTAGCAGCTAAGACTAATAAGGAAACAGATTCTTTTGCTTTTTTACTAGCTTTTATAAACTCTTTTGCAACAACTGCTGCATTGTAAGCTTTTAGGACTTCAAATTCTAAAGATTTTTCATCAAGTTTTAATTTTACTAATTGTGCTTTATGCTTGATTTTTAAAATATCTTCTTGGTTTTGTAGTTTAAATCCTGTAAACAAAGGAATATCATAGGTAACTTTTGTATTAAAATTATTTCTTGAATCAGGATTATTTAAATTATTAGGAATTATATCAATTGTGGAAGCACCCTTATATTTTGAAGCTCCAAAATCATTAAAACTAGCTTCTCTTGAAGAGAGTTTTGAATTAAAAACATATCCTGCATGATTTGTTCTACTCATTTCATGGGAAAGATTCATTTCTCCATATGAAAAAGATTTTACTTTTTGAATATCTAGCTTTGAAGACTCTATTGTTAATTCTTGGGATTGTAGTTTTTTACTATTTTTAAGGCTTAACTCTAATGCATTTTCATAATCAATTGTTTGGGAAAACATATGAGATAATAGTAATAATAAATATAATATTAGCTTATGCATATTCTATCCTATAGGCTTATTTAAAGGAAGTATACTCAAAAAAATAGAATAAGTCTAATAAAGTATTATTATTTAAACTTATCCTCTTTTTTCTTTGTTAAGTAAGCTAAGAGTAAGACTACAAGAGTAATTACACTAAAACTAATTAATTCATTTTGAAAGGTTTCCATATTTCTTCTTTTTTTGATTTTTTGATTTTATATTTTAGTAGAAAAAGTTATAATACTTGCAAAAAGGAAAAAAATGTATTGTAAAAATTCCGAAGATTATAAAAAAAATGATATTCCAAAAACAGTAGATGCTCAAATTGCAGTTTTAACGCCAAGTGAGGATAAAGATTTTATAGTTAGAAAAATTATTTTAAAGAAAAATGGTTCTATGCCAAATCATACAAATTTGATACAACATCAACAATATGTCTTAAAAGGTAGCGCAAAGGTTATTGTAGGTGAAGAAGAGTATAAAGCAAAGCAGGGTGATTTTATTTATATTCCAGCTGGTGTGAATCATTATTATGAAGCCTGTTATGATAGTGATTATGAATTTTTATGTATGATTAATACAAAAGAAGACGAAATCAACTTTATTGATTAAACAATAGATTGATATATCAATAATAAAGCAATAAATGTAAGTAAAATTTTAATAATTTTTCTATAATTATCTTCATTGATTTTATCTTTTATTTTAATTCCAAAATAAAAACCAATTAATACAACGGGAGTCAAGAAAAGAGAATTTAAGCTTTGTTCATATGTTAATACATCATTTATTGAAAATAGTATTAATTGTGTAAGTTTACCAAATAAAAAACATAAATTTGTGGCTTGAATAAGTTCATTTTTTTTATATTTAGATTCAAGAGTATATATAATAAGAAATGGACCTATCGCATTTGTAAGTCCTCCTATTAATCCCGAACCTATTCCAAATGTAAGTAAAGAACTCTTTGGTTTATTTTTTATCCAAGAATAGTTAATATGTAGTTTTTTGGAAAATAAATAGAAAAATATTACAAGAGCAAGAAGAATTTTGAATAAATCAGATTGAAAATTTATTAATAATTGTGTGCCAATTGCTGTACCAATTGTTGTTAAAATAGCTAAAGGTAAATATTTCTTTATTGCATACAAAAAGTTACCAGAATTATATATACTAAAAATATTTATAGCAATTGTAGGAAAGAGTAAATAGATAATCGCAGTTTGTATATCTGTAAAAAGTGCAAAAATTGGAGTTGATACTAATAATAAACCAAAACCAATTGCAGTGTGAACAAAGGAAGCAAAAAATAAAACTAGACAAAATAATATGAAAATTTCTATTTCCATTAGATTGTCATTTAAAGGATTGGGCCAGATTTCCTATTATTAGTGCCCAGCCATCAATTACAATAAAGAATATAATTTTAATAGGCAAGGATATCATAACAGGTGGTAGCATCATCATCCCCAAGGACATAAGGATGGAGGCCACAATAATATCGATAACTAAGAAAGGCAAAAATATTAAAAATCCAATTTCAAAAGCTGTCTTTAGTTCACTTACTATAAATGCAGGCATTAAAAGTGTCATAGGAACATCGTCTATATTTTTTGGATTTTCTTCTTTTTTAATTCGATAAAACAAGGCTAAATCTTTTTCTCTTGTATTTTTTATCATAAACTCTTTAAAAGGTTTAACCCCTCTTTCAAAAGCTACTTCATAACCTATAGTTTCTTCCATATAAGGTTTTACACCTGTTTCCCAAGATTTCTTGGCATAAGGTTCCATAATAAAAATTGTAAGAATTAATGAAAGTGAAATAATAATTTGATTTGGTGGAGTTTGCTGTAACCCCATAGCTTGTCTTAAAAGTGAGAAGACAATCATTAGTCTTGTAAAGCTTGTTACCATTAAAAGTAAAGTTGGAGCTAGAACTAATAGGGTTAAAATTATTGCTATATTTATAGTTTTTACAAATTGTGCTGGCTCTTCAAGTGCCGCTATTGATAAATTTATTACTGGCGCTTGTTCTTCTGCTGCAAAAAGTGCAATAGAAAAAATTAATAAACTAATAATTAGTTTCAAATAAAACCTTCTTTTAAAATAATTTGTATAATATCTAAAGAATTATTAATGTGCTATTTAGTCTCTTTGATATAGCCTAATTCTATAAGCTTATTATAGATTCCACTTACCATCTCACCAGCAGCACTACCCCCATGTCCTCCATGTTCTACTAAAATAGTTACTACATATTTTTCTTTTGCTTTATATGGACCATAAGTTGTAAGCCAAGCGTGTGATCTATGATAATATTCAAGTTCACTCTCTTTCATTCTTACTTTTTCAGATTGTGGTATTGATATAACTTGTGCAGTTCCTGTTTTTGCTGCGAGTTTTACTTTACTATTTTTAAGGTGTCTTGTTGCTGTACCTTTTTTATGATTTGCAACATCGTACATACCTTCTCTTATCATATTTAAATATTTCATATTAACATTTAAATTTTCAGGAGCCTCATAGTTTTCCATTGAGAAGTGAGGTTTAGGAAGTTTTCCAGAGGCAAAAAATGCTGTAAAACGAGCAATTTGCATGGGAGTTACTGACATATAACCTTGACCAATAGAGGCGTTAATAGTATCACCTATATACCAAGGTTGGTTATATTTATCTTGTTTCCAAGCTTTATTTGGATTTGTAGCATAAAATTCATTTGTTAGTTCAATTCCAGTTTTTTCACCAATTCCAAGTTTTTTTAAGGTTTTGGAAATATTATTAACTCCAACAATTAGACTTCCTTTATAAAAGAAGTCATCACAACTTTCTCTAATAGCCTTTCTAAATCCAACTATTCCATGACCTGATGCTTTCCAACATCTAAAATTTCTTTTACCAATTTTTATCGAACCACTATCAAAAATCTCATAATTTGGTTTAATTCCATTTTCTAAAAAAGATAAAGCGATTCCCATTTTAATAACAGAACCAGGAGGATATTTACCATTTACTAGTTTATTTGTAAAAGGATGATTAAAATCATTTCTCATAGCTTCCCATTCTTTTACTGAAATACCATCTACAAAAATATTATTATCAAATTCAGGATATGAACCTGCTGCTAATACTTCCCCATTATTAGCATTCATAACAATAACAGCTCCACTATTTCCTTCAAATGCTTTTTGTATATATTTTTGTAAATTAATATCTAGAGAAATTTTCAAGTCATTATTTGTAGAAATTTTTTGTTCTTTTAATACTTCAATTTCTTTATTCAAAGCATTTACTTTTGTATCTTTAAATCCTAGTTTACCTTGAAGCTTTGAATTATAAAATTTTTCTAAACCATTTTTCCCAATTATTGAGCTGTGTCTAGAAAACTCATTGTTGTCTATGTCTTTTTTTGTAGCTTTTCCTACATATCCTATGATATGAGAGGCATTTTTTCCATAAGGATAAATTCTCTTTACTTCTGATTTGATTTCTATATTGTCATTTGTATTAAAAAGTGTATATTTTGAAAAGAAGTTATCATATGGAATATAATCAACAATTTGTACAAAATCATGCTTATATGAAGAGTCAAGCTTTTTATACTTTTTATATAAACTCTCTTTTGAATATTCAGGGAAATGTTCATTAATTAAACTTACTAATTCATCTAAAAGATGTTTGTTTTTATATGATCTTAAATGAGGTTTAATATTAATAGAAAAACCTAATTTGTTCATTGCTAAAGATACATCATTTCTATCTCTAATAATACCTCTATTTGGTACTTCATAAACTCTTTTAATGTAATTTCTTTTAGACAACTCTTCATAATAAGTATTTGATTTAATGCTAAGAAAATATACTCTTGATAAAAGAGTTAATAAAATAATAAAAATAAAAACCAAAATTATATTTAATCTTCTCAAATTAGTACTCCAAAAATAAATAAATCAATAAAAATATTTATTAAAATAGTATAGGTTAATTCAGCTGTAATATCGTTGTTTAAAGCCCATAAAATAAAAATACCAATATAAAATACCACTATATAAATATATGAATTTAATGTATCAAAGGATAAAACTCTTTTTATATAAGGTGCAGCAAATAAATAAGTAAAAATAGTTAAAAGTAAGACTGAAAAAGTTTTAAATCCACTATTAAGTTCAATTAATAAAATAGTTAACATAACCAAAGACAAAGAGTAATAATAAGCTTTTTTCAAACATACAAAAAAGGCTACAAAAAGTGCACCCAAAAGAAAAATAGGAAAAAAATATGCAGATGAAAGTGTATTTATAAAAACTGCAAAGATGCAGAATAGAAATATAAAAATAGGATTATCGAATTTATTGATTCTCATTAATTATTAGTTCTTTACTTTTTCAGCGATTATAGTATAGATGAACTTACAATATTATCAATATTATTAATACTATGGATGATTTTTAGAATCAATCTCTTTTTTCTTTCTTTCAAGTGTTGTTAAATCATAAATAAAAGAGAATATTTCAGATACAGCTTTATACATACTGTCAGGAATTTCTTTGTCAATATCAATTGCAGATAAAAGTTCAACTAAGTCTTCATCTTTTTTTATAGGAATATCATTGTCTTGAGCTATTTTTATAATATTATTTGCAAGCTGACCTTTCCCTTTAGCTGTTATTTTTGGAGCAGAATCTACTTCTATTTCATAATTAAGAGCAACTGCTTTTTTTATATCTTTTTCTCCCATCTTATGCCTTTATATCAATTCCAAAACCAAGATTTATATTTTGTGAATAAACCTCTATTTGTTGCTCTTCTTTAGGTTTGTCTTCTACTTCTTTTAAGTTAAGAATATTAATATTTACAGGAATTAAATTAGCTTTGTTTAAAGCTTGTTTTAGTTTTATAGCATTTTCTCTAATTGCTTGTTTAAAACTATCTTTAGAGGCATAAATAGTCAAATCAAGCTTATTTTTATCATACAAAGAGAGTAAAAGTTGGGTTTGACCAAACTCTTTAAGAGATAAATTTATTTCACAATAAAATTTTTCTTCATCAAGTTTTTTTATTGAAAGGGAACCATCATCAAGCATATCCCAAATAAAAGGAATATATACGCTATTTGAATTTGAAGCAATTGATAAAAGTTGGTAATACTCTACTTGCATTAACATTTTATCTACTTGCTTAAATGTGTCAGTTGCTTTAATATCTGTTCTTCCAACAAGCTCTTCTTGAATTTTAAGAAGCACAGTTTTCATATCATTTTGAAGAGGATTTTGTTGTTGTGGATTTTTTTCATTTCCTTGTAAAGAAAAGGAAGAATTATTGATAAAATTGTTTACAATAGTATCTAGTTGATTAACTATTTTAATTATATTTTGTTGGGCTAATAAAGGACTTTGATTTGTAGTTATTGTTGTAATATTCTCTTTTAAAGTAAAAAGAAGATTTTTTACGTCTAACGCTGATTGATTTAATATAGTTTGATTTAAAGTGGTTTGATTTTGTGAAAATAAGCTATTTGATTGAAGAAGATTATCTATTTGTTTTATTATATTTTGTGCATTTGGAATAGTATTACTTGTTAAAAGTTCACTTTTTAATTGTGTTAATATTTGTTGAGTATTTACATTTAGTGATTCTCTTGTTTGCATTAAATTAGGCTGTGTATTAGGATTTTGATTAGCTATTTTAGATTCATTTAATTGACTTTTAGTTGAAATATCTTTTAAATTATTAGTTAACAAAGTTAAATTGCCTAATTGATTATTCCCAATATTCTTTGATAAATTTTGAAGCTGGGAAATAAGTGCTTTTAAATCACTTGTATTTGTAGTAGAGGGATTTGTATTATTTGTTGCTTTTGAATTATTTTGTAATATTTTGTCAATTAAATTTTCAATTTTTTTTGTATCAAAAGTTTGCATATTTTTTAATATATCTTTAGGAATATCATTTAAAACAGTTTTTATTTGATTTAAAATATTTTCTAGGTTTTTAGGAAGATTAGTGTTTGTTTTACTCTGTTCTAAAACTTTTGATTCTAAAAAAACTCCAGATTTTGAAATTAAGTCTTTTAAAGAATTATTATCTATTTGGGAAATGTTTTTTAGAAAGCTTTCTAATTGGGGTTTATATTTTGCTAGATTTGAATCTTCTTTAACTTGAGATAGTAAAGATTCTATGGATTTTGTAAAACTACCTAAGTCTTTAAAAAGGTTTGAATTTTTTAATATATTTTCAATAGTAGTTTTATTTTTTTCTCCCGTACTTAAATCACTAAAAAGATTTTTTAGAATATCTCCAATAGAAGTATTTCCTGTTTTTATGTTATTTAAAGTTTTTATATCTGCTTCTTTTAATACATCTTTTAAAACTTTATTTTCATTAGGTAGTAAAATATTTAATAAACTATTATTTGAAACTAACATAAGTAAAGTATAACATAAAATCATTAGAATATAATTGACATCAAAAGTAATTTTGAGTAGAATCTATTTACTAAAATAAGGGCGAGAATGAAATTTGAAGTTGTTATACCAATTGATGGTTGTGAAAATGAAATAGAATTTGAATTATCAAAACTAGATGATTTTTTTTCAGTTATAAAAGGTATGCAAACAGGTATTACTTTAAAACTTATGAGTTTTGGAGCACTTAAATCACTTGCTTTTGAACTTCCAGATGATTTTACAACAAAGTTAGAAATAGAATCGCTTGAAGATATTTCAATATTCTATATTTTTGTTCTACAAGCTCAGGTGTCTGATTCTTCAATGGATATCTTTTCACCCGTTATTATGAATAACAAGTCCTTGAAAATGGGACAAATACACTTAAATATCAATGAATTAGGATTAGAAAGCCTTAATGATATTTTACCTGGTTTAAAATAGATGGCTGAAGTACATGAAAAACAACTAAGAATACGATATATTAGAGTTTTAGAAAAATTCTTTACAAGAACTGTATCTTTAATAAAACTTGAAAATTTTAATACTGAGCTTTTTAAAGAAAGAACATTAAAAAACTATGAAGATATTAAAAGAGTAAAAGCAGTTGATTTAAACTCAAAATACTTGGTTGATTTAATAGCTTTTATTAATAAAACACTTTTCTTTTTAGAAAATCATTCAGATAGCTTTGCAGATGAAAGAGATACTTTATTAAAAGATGCAAATCTACTCCAAAAAGAAAAAAATAGAAACTCTTACCGAAAAGACAAACATAAACATTCAAAATTTAATGATGGATATTAATGACCACTTCTAAAAAATCAAAAGATTCAAAAAAAGATAATGAACCCTTAGAAAATCAGACCTTTAACCTCTCTGGCGTCCTTAAAAAAGTTCTTTATAAGAATGAAGAAACAAAATATACTATTGCAGTTTTGGAGAATAATCAAAAAATATGTGGTTCATATTTTGATACAGATATTGAAAAAATTGTTGGTGAAGAGGTTATCTTAAGAGGAAATTGGACAACACACAAAAAATATGGTGTTCAGTTTGAGTTTGAAACTTTACAAATAAAAGAAGCAGAAATGTTCTTTTTCCTTACAAAAATAGTAAAAGGAATTGGCAAAAAATTTGCCCATGAATTACTTGAAAAATATTCAGAAGATGAATTAGTAGAGATATTAAATGAAAAGCCAGGTGAGCTTTTACAGTTTAAAGGAATAAAAGAAAAAAAACTTGAAAAAATAGTTAGTTCTTGGCAAAAATTTAAACACTTAAGAGAACTGGGTAAATTTCTAGCACAATTTGGAGTAACTTCAAATCTAATAAATAAAATTTATTCTCATTTTGGTGAAGTTAGTGATTTAATAGAAAAAATAAAGAAAAATCCTTATATTTTGATAAATATCAAAGGAATAGGCTTTAAAAGATCAGATGAAATTGCAAAGTCATTAGGAATTGATCCGAAGTCTTCTTTTAGAATTAATGCTTGTATAAACTTTACATTAAGAGAGTTTTGTGATAACAACGGTAATTCTTCAATTGATAAATCTCATCTTTATAAACTTCTTGATGAAGCATTACACTTTAGAAATGAAGAAGTTTTATATGAAGAAGTTATAACTAAAATGCTAGTTGAAGAAGATATTTTCCAAACAAATGCTTATCGTTTAGCTCCTGCTATGTTGTATTTCGCCGAGCGTAGAATTTTGGAATTCTTTCAAAGACGAGAAGGTGAACAAAATAAAAAAATTATAAAAGTTTTTGATGAGTATTTAGAAAAAAAACAAAAAACTTTAGGTTTTGAATTAAGCACAGAGCAAAAAAAAGCAGTTGAAATTATAAATGAAGGGCATAAAACTTTATTTTTAATAGGTTATGCAGGAACAGGAAAATCGACTTCAAGTAGAGCAGTTTTAGAACTTCTTGAAGAGATTACTCCTTATGATGACATTATTACTATTGCTTTAAGTGGAATTGCCTCACAACGTATTTCTGATACAACAGGATATAATAGTTCAACAATACAATCACTTTTTATGAAATATGAAGATAAAGATTTTTTCCCTCATAAAGTTATTTTACTTGATGAAGCCTCTATGGTAAATTCTGTAATGTTTTACAACCTTATAAAGAAAATTTCAGATGATACTATTTTTATCGTTGTTGGAGATGATGGACAATTACCAGCTATTGGAGCTGGGAATATACTTGCTGATGCTATTAAATTTGAGCTTTCTCCAATTTGTAAATTAACTAAGATTTATAGACAAAGTGAAGATCAAGCAATTGCTGTTATTGCAAATGATATTAGACAAGGAAAAGTTCCTTTATATAATGAAGAGTATAAAGATTTCAAATTTGTAAATGTTTCTATTGATAACTATTATGCTGCAAAAAATTCAATGAACAACAATGAATTCTCTAATGTAAGAGCACAAATTAGTGAAAATATTTTGAATACTATTTTAAATATTTCTTCCCATTATATACAAGAATATTATGATTTTATAAAAGAAAAAGATATTTCAAAAACACTTACTCTTTTTCAAGTAATAACTCCAATGAAAGCTGGAGTTTTAGGTGTTGAAAATATAAATATGCAAATGCAAACGCTTTTCAATCATACAAAAGGAAAAGCTTATAAAACAAAACTTTATGAGTATAAAATGAGTGATAAAGTAATTCATATTAAAAATGAAAATATGAAAGCTCAGACTATGCAAATGTATAAAACAGGCTCTAGTGAATTTTTAGAAAAAAGAGTTTTTAATGGTCAATTAGGCTTAATTATAAAACTTGATTTTGAAGAAAATCGTTGTATTGTTTTATATCCAAATGATGATATGGTAGTTTTTTATGATTTTGATGGCTTAACTTCACTTCTATCTTTAGCTTATTGTTTAACTATTCATAAAACGCAAGGAATGGAGTACGAAAATGCTTTAATTCCAATGACTTTTTCCCATTATATTATGCATAATACGAAGCTTTTATATACAGCAGTTACAAGAGCAAAAAATATGTGTTTTATTGTTGGAGAAGAAGAAGCTTTTAAAAGTGCCTGTACTAGAATCGAAACTACAAAAAGAGAATCTGTAATCAACGATTTACTATCTAAAAATTCTTAAGCTAAAATTTTTAATATGCCTTTACCTATTTAAAAGCAATTTTTATGTAATATAAATAAAATTTTTTAGAGGATAATATTTTATGATTACTTGGATGCAAAGACACAAAAGATGGCTTGTAATAACGATTTGGATAAGTACTATAGCATTTGTTGGAGCTGGATTCGTGGGCTGGGGTTCTTATGATTATGGTTCAAAAGGTGGAGCTGTAGCAGTTGTTGGCGATAGAAAAATTTTAGCAAATGAATACCAAAGAGAATATTCGTCACTTTATGATCAGTATGCAAGAATATTTGGTGAGCAATTTAATCAAGAAATGGCAGATAAGTTAAATCTTAAAGATGCTGCATATAAACTGCTTATTCAAAAAAATCTGATTTTATCTTTTGCTGATGAGTTAGGTTTAGATATTACAAATGAAGAAATAGCTAAACAATTAGTTGCAATTCCAGGATTTATAAAAGATGGAAAATTTGACAAAGATACTTATATCAAAGTTTTAAGTCAAAATAGAACAAATCCTACTGAGTTTGAAGGAACATTAAAAAGAGATTTACTTTTACAAAAAGTAGAGTCTATTTTTAAAATTGAAGCAAACCCTGTTGAATTAGAAAACTTAAATAAGCTTCTTTTTTCACAAGATGATATTTCAATACAAATATTAAATTCAGAAGATGTGGTTTTAAATATCACTGAAGAAGATATTAGTAAATATTGGGAATCGAATAAAAATAATTATAAATCTGAACCAGCTTTTGAGATAGAAACAGAAGAAGTTTCTTTACTTTCTGAAACTTTTACAGATGAAGAAATTGCTGAGAATTATAGTAAATTTAGAATTGATTATAAAAAAGAAGATGGAAAAATAAAATCTCTAGAAGAAGCTAAAGAAGATATTGTTTTAGCTTTAAATGAAAAAGCGACTAAAAAAATAGCATTAAAAAAATATCTTGAACTTAAAAAAGGTAAAGATAATTTTGAAGTAAAAGCTACAATTTTTAGATCTAAATTACCTTTTGGAGATGAAAATAATAAAGAAGTTGCAAATTCAATTCCTGGGGATTTACTTAAACCATTTTTAGTTGGCGATAAGTACGTTATTGTAAAAGTAATAAATAAAATCACACCAAAAGTTTTATCATATGAAAAAGCAAGAACACTTGCTTTAAATGATTATAAAAAAGTTGCACGTGGTTTACAAATTGAAAAGGAAGCTAGTAAAGCTTTAGAAAATTTCAAAGGGAAAGAAATTGGACTAGTTTCAAGAGATTCTTTTGAAAAAATCGAAGGCCTTTCACAAGAAGAAGCTCTTACATTTTTAAATGCTCTGTTCTCTTCAACTGAGAAAAAAGGTAAGATAAGTGTTGGAAATAAAGTAGTATTATATAAAATAAATAGTGCGAAATTATCTTCTTATGACAGTAAAAAAGATGAAGCTATTAAAACAACAATAAATAATTTATTAAACCAAGAGTTAATGACTAACTTTGTAAAAAATTTAGAAAAAAGATATGAAGTTCAATCTTCAATCACATCAAAGGAGTAATAGTTGAATAAAACTCTTTTAGCAATTGATTTAGGCTCTGCAAATATTACAGCTATTATTGCTCGTAATAATTTAGACTATAAAATCAATATTCTAGGAACGGGTTCATATAAAAGTGATGGTATTAATAAAGGAGTTATCTCAAATATTGAGGTAGCTTCAAAATGCATTAGAGAAGCTGTTTTACTTGCAAAAAGAAATACAACAGAACAGATTGACTCAACTGTAGTTGCAATCTCAGGAGCCTATACCAAAGGAATAAGAAGTTCAGGAAGTGTAAATATTCCAAATGGATTAATCACAGAAAATGAGATTAACCAAGTACTTCAAATGGCTTTATACAATGCAACAATTATTCCTGAATATGAAGTTGTACACGTAATTCCAATTTTCTTTAAAATTGATGACTCCGCAGATGTTGAAAATCCCTTAAATATGAATGGTTCTAGACTTGAAGTTGCAGTATATGTTGTAACTGCTAAAAGAACATCTTTAACTAATATAAAGTCAGCTTTAAAAATAGCTGGAATTTCAGTTAATAATTTTGTCCTAGATGGCTATGCAACTGCAATTTCAATTTTAGATGAACAACAAAAAAAGTTTGGAGCAACTGTAATTAATATGGGTTCCACAACAACTGAATATGTCTGTTATAAAGGAACTTCGTTAATTTATGAGGGATTTATTCCTGTAGGTTCAAATCATATTACAAATGATTTATCTGTTATGTTGCATACTCCTCCCATTGCAGCAGAAAAGATAAAAACTGAATATGGAGATTTACTTAAAACAAGTGAAGACTTAGCAAATAAAAAAATTAGAACTCCAAGAATTGGAGATGAGAAAAACTCTTCTGAAGTATCTTTAGAACATGTTCAAACTATAATTCATGCTAGAGTAGAAGAAATTTTGATGTTAATTAGAAATAATCTTAAAAAAAGTGGTATTCATGAAAACCTAGGAACAGGTATTGTTATAACAGGTGGAATGAGTAGACTTATTGGATTAAAAGAGCTATCAACTTTAGTTTTTGATGGTTTACCTATAAAAATATCAAATCCTGTAAATATTAAAAATGGATATATGAGTTTTGAAGATGAAAAAATGGCTACAATTGTTGGTCTTTTATTATACTCTTTAGAACCAAATAGAAATTTTGAATTAGATTCAAATAAAAATTTAATTAAAAAAAGAAAAATTCAAGATAATGTTGAAAAAGCAGAGAATAATATTTCAATGCAAAAAACAAAAGAAGAATTTTTAAATCAGCATAATAAAGAACAAAAAATAAAACAAGAAGAACATATAATCAAGGGTGACCATAATACAACAATCTTACCAACTATCTCAAAAGATAAAAAAGGTAAAGGAATGTCAAGATTCTGGAATGTTATTACGGAGTGGTTTTAATGAATGATAATTTATTTAAGGTGGACGATATAAAAGTGGAAATGCCAAATCAAACTCTCTCAGATAACATAGCTAAAATTGCAGTAATTGGTGTAGGTGGCGGTGGTTGTAATATGATAAATCACATGATTAATGAAGGTTCTCATAAAATCGATTTAATTGCTGCTAATACAGATTTACAAGTATTGCATATTTCAAAAGCTCCTAAAAAAATTCAATTAGGTCTTAAACTTACAAAAGGTTTAGGGGCAGGAATGAAACCCGAAATAGGTCGTGATTCTGCCGTTGAGAGTTATGAAGATATTAAAAATGCACTAAAAGGTGCTGATATTGTATTCATTGCTGCTGGTCTTGGTGGAGGTACTAGAACTGGAGCAGCTGCAATTATTGCAAAAGCTGCAAAAGAAATTGGTGCTTTGACTGTATCAGTTGTAACAAAACCTTTTACTTGGGAAGGTAAAAAAAGAGCAGGTTTAGCAAATCTTGGACTTGAAGAGATAAAAAAAGTATCTGATTCAATTATTGTTGTACCAAATGACAGATTATTAGAAATTATTGATAAAAATGTTGGTATGAAAGATGCTTTTAGAATTATTGATAATATTTTATATCAAGCCGTAAATGGAATGACAGAGGTTATTTTAACTCCTGGTAATTCTGATATTAATACTGACTTTGCTGATGTTAAAACGATTATGCAACATCGTGGTATGGCTTTAATGGGTATTGGTAAAGCAAAAGGAGAAAGTGCTGCTCAAAGAGCATTAGCTGATGCCATTGATTCACCACTTCTTGACAAAGTTTCATTAGGTGGAGCAAAAGGTATTTTAATTCATTTTAATATTCATCCACAAGTTTCATTATTTGCAATAAATGACGTAATGTCAAGTATTCATGATACAATTGATTCAAATGCTGAGATAATATTTGGTACAACTTCTGATGATACTTTAGAAACTGATGAAGTAAAAATTACGATTGTAGCAACAGGGTTTGAATCAAAAAATGATGTAAATACTACACTTTCTGAAGAAGATGCAGAAAAAGAAAATGCATCTAAACCTACTTCGGATGATGAAAACTATTTAGATATTCCACCTTTAATGAGAGATTATAAGGTTCAATACCAAATAGCTTAGAAATAAAAAAAGAGTAAGTATCTTACTCTTTTTTATAACTTCTTTTCCTCTTTAAAAAATCAACTTATTCTTCAAAAATTACCACATCATAAGAACTTTTTTTAATTACTAAAGCCTTAGAATTTGGTACCATCCCAAATTTATTACTATTTTTTAGTTTTACTTTGTAAGATTCTATTTTTACTTCTAGTGAGTTTATTTTGCTATTTAACTGCAAAATTAAATCAACTCCTGCAAGATTTATTCCTAACTCTCTTGTCAAAGTTAAAACATATTTAATATGATCAATATCTTTTTGTGAATAAAGACGTATCTTCCCATTTGTTCTAGAAGGCTTTATTAAGCCTTCTCTTTCATATTGCCTTAGAGTTTGAGGATGAATATTCAAAATCTCTGCAACAGCTGAAATTAGATATACAGGTTCGTTATATGCATTTGAATCCATTATTTAACCTTTTACGCAGTTTCAGGAAGCTTATCTTTAAGCATGGAAATAAGCTCTTCATCAAGTTCATCTATTTTTGGTAAAACAATATTTGCTTTTAAATATAGATCACCTTTTATTCCTGCATTTCTATTTAAAACACCTAACTCTTTTACTCTAAATTTTTGATTTTGTTTTGTGTTTTCTGGAACTTTTAATGTAATATCTTTATGAATAGTTTTTATTTCAACTTTTCCACCAAATAAGGCAGTTTTTAAAGGAATATCAAAAGCTCTTATAAGAGTGAATTCATCTCTTTCATAAATAGGACTTGGGGCTACATTTACTTTAATAATCAAATCACCTCTTTGACCTTGGTAAGATTTACCTTTACCTTTTGCTCTAATTTTTTGACCATTTTTAATTCCTTCAGGAATTTTAATATCAAAAGAATCATCATTTAAAGAAATATGTTGCTTTCCTCCAAGAATTGATACATCAAAAGCAATTGTTATTTGAGCTTGTGTATCTAAATCAGGTTGATTAAAACCACCTTGTCCTCCAAATCCAGCTTGAGAAAATCCAGAAGAGCCAAAGCCTGAACCTCCACCTCCAAACATTTGTCTTAAAATATCATCTAAATCTACATTTTGCCCTTGTCCTCTTGCAAAATCATGGAAGTTTTGACCGCCAAACATAGAATCACCATGATGATCGTATTGTTGTTTTTTCTCTTTATCACTTAAAACTTCATATGCTGCATTTATTTCTTTAAATTTATCTTCAGCATTTTTATCTTTATTTACATCTGGATGATATTTTCTTGCTAATTTTCTATATGCTTTTTTTATTTCATCTGCTGATGCAGATTCGTTGATTTCTAGTGTTTCATATAAACTTTTTGCCATTTTTTCTTCCTAATAATTTATTATAATTTAAATTTATTTTAACATAAACTTGAGTCAATGTCAATCAAGTTGAGATGTTTAAATGATATACTTGAGTCATAAGTGCTAAATTAAGAAGCTAATTTAAGAGTTCTTAAACCTTTTTGTGCTAATTTCACTTATGTTTGAAAAAAATGAATGGACACAACAAGAACTTTATAAATATACTAAAGAGTTAGAAAAACAGAATATAAAAGTTGTTTTAATTGATACTATAGTAAAGCCAATTGAGAATATTGAAACAATGCTTTATAATCCTTATGAAATGGCTTTAATGCCAGAAAATACAGTATTTGTATTTTATTGTGATACGGGCAAAACAACTAAAGAGAGACTAAATTATTATAAAAAGAAATTTCCTAATCATAAATGTGTTAGTTTAAGAGGTGGAAGAGGTTATTGGCGACCTAACTATAAATTATTAGAAGAGATTGAAAAAAATGTTTAAAACATATGATTATATTATTATTGGAGCTGGAATTGCAGGATGTAGTACAGCTTATTTTCTATCAAAACACTCAAAATCAGTTTTGCTTATAGATAGAAATTGTGATGTGGCACAAGCTGCAAGTGGGGCAGCTGGAGCATTTTTATCTCCACTTTTAGGAAAAGAAAATAAGTTTAAAGAATTAGTAAGCAAGTCTTTAAAGTTTTCAACTTCTTTTTATAAAGAAAATATTCCAGAAGAGATAAATAATTGTGGAGTAGTTAGAATTCCTAAAAATGAAGAAGATAGAAAAAAGTTTGAAAGCTATAAACCTTTTATGGATTTTCCATATGAAGAAGAAGGTGAGGGCTATTTTTTTGAAATTGGTTCACAGGTTAATGCTTATGGAATTTGTAATTTTTTGGCAAAAAATGTAGAAAAAGCTTTTGATTATGAAGTTAATAATATTAAAAAAGAAGATGATAAATGGCTTGTAAATAGTGATTATCAGGCAAAAAATTTAATTTTAACAACAGGCGCTGATGTAGAATTAATTGAAGAAGATTATTTTAAGATTAGAGCAGTTTGGGGTCAAAAAATTGATGTTTATACTTCTAATGTTATTAAGAAAAACTATCATAAAGAGTGTTCATTATCTTCTTCAAAATTTATAAAAGAAAAAAATAAAAATAGAGTATCAATTGGAGCCACACATCATCGTTTAACTTGTGATGTAGATATTTGTAATCTTTGTATTCAAGGAGCAAATATTAATAAAACATCTTCTCATAGTTATAGTCTTGATACTTTAAGTAGTGATACTCAAAAACTTTTAAAACTTGCAAATGAGATACAAAAATTAGACGATGTTGAAGTTTGTGATGTAAAAGTAGGGGCGAGAGCTTCAAGTGTTGATTATTTCCCAATGTTAGGAAAACTAATTGATTCAGAAAAAACAATTAAAGAATTTCCTCATTTAAAAAATGGTTCTTTTATAAAAGATGAAATGTTATCAAGTATAGACAATTTGTTTGTTCTAAATGGTGTTGGAGGACGTGGTTATGTACTTTCCCCATATTTAGCAAAAAATCTAGTTGATCATATAATAAAAGATGAGGAATTAAATAAAGATGTTACAACGCAGCGCTTATTTAAACGTTGGGTTAAAAAACATAATTAATCAAAGATTTATCTTTTAAGGATAAAATCTTTATATTAGCTTTTAGAGGAAAAAAATGGGAAATTTATTTAAAGTAGTATTTTTAGGATTAGTAGGTTTTGCACTTTTAGTTTATTTAACTGCGGAAAAACCAAAACAGATTGTTTCAAAAGATAATGTAGTAAATGTAGTAAAATATGAAGCTTTACCAAAAGTATATGAACTTGTAGGGAAAAACAATGAAGTTACAAGGGAGTCTTTATTTAAAGAAAATCAAAAAACTTTAATAGTTGTTGGTAATCATGATTCTCTAGTTGTAGTTAAAGAGTTAACTAACTATTTTAAATTAGATATTCCATATATTATGGTTGCAAATATTTCAAGTGCGCCTTGGTTTGTAAAAAAGATGTTTATTCCAGGAAAGCTTGAGGATTTAAATGAAGGAACTAATATTCCTATGATTTATGATTTTGATGGTGATATGGTTAATGCTTTAAATCTTACAAATAAAACAAAAGTTAAGTATTTTGCCTATATCTTAACAAAAGAGGGTACTGTGACAAAAATTTATGAAGGCAGTGTAAAAGAGAATGCTTTAGATGGTTCCATGACTGAAGCTGAAAAAAAAGCAGTATTAGAGCCATTATTCAATCTACTTAAGTAAAGAGTTTCTCTTTACTTAAAAAACTTATTTTAACAAATATTATTCAAATTCCTTTAAAGTAAAAGTAATACAATAATTTTAGTAATAGTTATCAAATAGATTAATTATTATAAAGGATTTAAAGTATGAGTAATAATCAATTAATTCATACAACTGAGTTATCAGATTTATTGTTAACGAATGTTAATGATGAAGAAATATTTAATCAATTAATATTAAATGGCGCAGATATAAATTATCAAAATACTTTTGGTTGGTCTGCATTATTTGAAGCAATTGTTGCTAAAAATAATCATAGCTTTAATAAAATCATTAAGCTTGGTGCAGATATAAACTTGCGTGATAAAGATGGAAGAAATGCCCTTTATTGGGCAGTTTATTCAAATAATATAGAAGCTTTTAAAGTTTTACTTTCAAAAAGTATAAATTTAAATGTACATTTAAAAGATAATTTACACGTTTTACATTATTGTGTATATAAAAATAAAATAGATTTTATTGATATTCTACTTTTAAACGGAATTGATGTAAACTTATGTGACCATTTAGATGCTAATGCTTTATTCTATGCTACTTTATATAAGCATTTGGATTTAGTTGATTATTTAATGAAAAAAGGTGCTAGTAAACATCAAATTGATGTCTTTGGCAATAGCGCATACTCTTTAGCAAAAGAGTATGATATAAAAAAATTATTTTAAAATATAAAAGGAAAAAAATGAAACACGAATTAATGAAATTACCATTTGCACTAGATGCATTAGAACCACAAATGTCAAAAGAGACTTTAGAATTCCATTATGGAAAACATCACCAAACATATGTAACAAAATTAAATGGTTTAATCGAAGGTACTGATTTTGAAAATAAATCTTTAGTAGAGATCATCAAATCTTCAGAAGGTGGAGTTTTTAATAATGCTGCACAAGTTTATAATCATGACTTTTTTTGGAACGGTTTAACTCCAAATGGTTCTGATATTCCAGCAGATGTACAAAGTGCTTTAACTGAAACATTTGGTTCAGTTGAAAAATTCAAAGAAGATTTCTCTAATGCTGCAATTAACAACTTTGGTTCAGGATGGACTTGGTTAGTTAAAGATGCAAGTGGAAAACTATCAATAGTTTCTACATCAAATGCCGGAACTCCTATTACTCAAGACTTAGAACCTGTTTTAACCTGTGATGTTTGGGAACATGCATACTATATTGATACTAGAAATGCAAGACCTGCATATTTAGAGAACTTTTGGAAATTAGTTAATTGGGATTTTGTAGCTTCAAATCTTAAATAATAAAATGAATTTATTAAAAGGGTCATATTTTTATATGACCCTTTTTTTATGCCTATAAAACTTAATCTAGCCTCATGAAATATAAAAAGAATCTAAACAATTTATTATAATTAAAATCAATATGATATATCAAACTTCTCTAGTTATAATAAAATCAAAAAAAATTAGGTAATAAATTATGAATAATATATCAAAACAAGATTCTATAAAAGGTGCATTTTTTTCGGCAATCGTAGCAGATGCTTTATGTTTAGGAAGTCATTATGAATATGATGCTAAAAAAATATATAAAGCTTATGGAGAAAAACCAATAGAGAAGTTTATGAGCCCTGGAGAAATGATGGGTGGAATGACTCATGGAATAGGTTGGGGTGAACAAAATTATCATCCAGGTAAAAAAGCAGGTGGTACAACTGACTATGGAGACTATAATATCTTAGTCTTAGAGCATTTAGCAAGTATTGCAGAGCCTACAAGAGCTTTTGAGGTACAAAAGCTAATTCCCCATTGGATGAATAGATTAGAGAATAATTGGGGCTCATGGATATGTACAATGACAAGAGAAACATATGCCCAAGTTAAAAGTTCTATGCCTGTTGAAAATCTTGGTGGATATTCAAATGCAACAGCAATAAGACATGTAGCAGCTCATGCTTATTATGAAGATGAAGAAGTCTTAGTTGATGTTGCAAAAAAAACAATGTTTACACATAGAGAAACTCATGCCCTAGGTGGTGCAGAATTTTTTGCACGAGTTACAAATAGAGTAATAAATGGAGCAAAGCCAAGAGAAGCTATAGAAGAAGTAGCTATTTTGATGGGTGGGTTCTTTGAAGATAAAGTAAGACAAGCTATTTCAAAATATGAAGAAGAATCAAATCCTGAATCTGATTTATCAAAAGAGCAGTTTAGTGATGACTTGGCACTTACGTCTATGGCAAAACTTTGGGATGTAGGAAGAAGTGAACCAATAAAAGTAGGAAAAGCTAGTCCAACTGAAGGTACCTTACCTGGAAGTGTTTATTTTATATTAAAATATGCAGATAAAAAAGATGGCTTGAAAAAAGCTTTACAAGCAAATACCATGGTTGGTGGTGATAATGCTTCTAGGGGGATTATGATTGGTATGGTTTTAGGGGCTTATTTTGGGGTTGAGGCTATTCCTTCAGAGTGGAAAGAGTCACTTGATCAGTGGGAGTATTGTGAGGGCTTACTTAATAAATTACCTTTATTAAAAGATTAGTTTTTATTCATTCTTTTCTTTTTATAAAGAAAAGAAACAAAAGAAAAGCGTTCGCAGGGATTCTAAATAGCTAAAAAATCTATATAAATTCTAAAATTTTGAAACTCGACTACGTGCCTCCGTCTCAGACAGTCAAAATTTTTTTACGAATTTATATAGATTTTTATTAACGCTATTTAGAAAATGCTCACAGATGTTGCCTTTTCTGAATATTTTATATTTAATCTAAGTATTATAGTTTAAATTATCATAAGTCCAGACTTTATTGAAGCCGGAAGTTTTTGATTTATTTTCGAAATAGCCTGAGAATGTTTGACTGAAAAAAGGTACTAAATGTACCTTTTGGATTGAGTTTCGCAAGGCAGAAAATTAAATCATAAACTGTAGGGAAGGGCAAAACTCACATGAAAGTTTATAACATTCAGTTATAAACTTTCATGTTCCCCTTCAATAACTCGTCTGGGAGTTTTTTTGGTTCTTTTTTACGGTTAAAAAAGAATATATTACTTTTTAGGTAATCGTCCTCCACTTTTAAGACATTCTTTTATAGTCCTAAAAGGAGTATAATTTTTGGTTTTCTTATACCATCTACTTGAAGTATCGTGGCAAATACCAGATTTACTTTTTTTGACAAGTGTCGAATTGTTATTTTTTGCAAAAACTTGATATGGAGAAATTACTAATAATACTAGAAGTAAATATTTCATAATTTATTTACTCGTAGCCACATTAAATTTACCAACAGCACAAGAAACAAAACTTTTTGCAGTTGTAGCAGCTTTTTCAAGACCACTTAATTCATCTGTAGTCAAAGGATAACCAAGACCTCTCAGTTTTACTTTTAGCTCTTCCATTTTAGAATCTTCTATATCAAGAGTGATTTTTCTTGGATTTACTTCTAAATCTACTGTAACTTCACCAAATTCTTCTTTTAAAGCAGTTATTAGTGTATTTGCACAACCACCACATTTTACGTTATAAACTTCTAATGTTTTTGTCATTTTAAGCCTTTTTGTTATTTGTTTGAATTATAGCTAATGTATGTGTATAGTATGTTGAAAATAATAGTTAGTTTTATCTAACTATTATTTGAAGAATTTATTATCTAAAGTATCTATTAGTTCTTTTACTGAAGCAATTGAATTTGCAAAAAGTTCTTTTTGTTTTTCATCAAGATTTAATTCCATAATTTTTTCAATACCATTACTTCCAATCATAACAGGAACACCGCCAATAATATCTTTATAACCATACTCTCCATCAAGTTTTACAGCACAAGGATATATTCTTCTTTTATTATGTAAGATTGCTTCTACCATTAAAGATGTCGCATGAGCAGGGGCATAATATGCAGAACCCGTTTCTAATAATTTAACTATTTGAAGTCCGCCATTTTTTGTTTTTGTTATAATATCGTTTATATCATCTTCACTTAGAAGTTCAGTTATTGCAACACCTGCAACTGTTGAATAATTTGGAAGTGGAACCATATTATCTCCATGACCACCCATAACAGAAGATTCTATTTGTCCTGCACCATAACCAACTTTTTCTAAAATAAAGTGTGACATTCTTGCACTATCCAAAATTCCTGCCATTCCAATTATTTGTTCTCTTGGGAAATTTGTTACTTTTAATGCTGTATAAACCATTGCATCAAGAGGATTAGCAACTATTATTAGTTTTGATTTTGGAGCATAAAGTTTTACATCTTCTAAAACACTTTTCATAATTTTTGCATTTGTTAAAAGTAAATCATCTCTACTCATACCAGGACTTCTAGGAATTCCTGCTGTTATTACAATTACATCACAATTTTTTAAATCAGCACCAGTTTTTGCAGCAGTTACTATAGTATGTGATTTTGCTGCATTAGCTGATTGTGAAATATCTAAAGCCATAGCTTGAACAATATTTTCTCTAATGTCTCTTAAGACAATTTTAGAACAAGTTCCTTTGTGTGCTAAAGTATATGCAAGAGTTGAACCTACATTTCCTACACCTATAATTCCTACTTTTTTAGTATTCAATGTAAACCTTTTTATAATTTTTATTAAAAAAAAGGCAAAACCGAAATTTTGCCTTTTTTGTTGTATCAAAGTAAATTTATATTTTGATTATGCTTTGTCAATAATTGAGTTTAAAGTTTGTGATGGTCTCATAGCTTTTTCTGCAAGTTCATCATCTGGTAAATAATATCCACCAATATCAACTGCTATTCCATGATTCGCAACTAATTCAGAATTTATTTTATCTTCATTTGAAACCATAGCTTCCGCAATTGGAGCAAATTCAGCTGCAAGTTCTGCATCTTCTGTTTGTTTTGCAAGTTCTTGAGCCCAGTACATTGCTAAGTAGAAGTGAGAACCTCTATTATCAACAGAACCTAATTTTCTTGAAGGAGATTTGTCTTCTAAAAGGAAAGTACCCGTTGCTTTATCTAAAGTATCTGCTAAAATTTTTGCTCTTGCATTACCTTGAGTATTACCTAAATGCTCAAAAGATGCTGCTAAAGCCATGAATTCACCTAATGAATCCCATCTTAAGTATTGTTCTTGTGTAAATTGTTGAACGTGTTTAGGTGCTGATCCTCCTGCACCTGTTTCAAATAATCCTCCACCTTTCATTAATGGAACGATTGATAACATTTTTGCAGATGTTCCAAGTTCTAAAATTGGGAATAAGTCAGTATTATAATCTCTTAAAACATTTCCAGTTACAGAAATAGTATCAAGACCTTTTCTCATTCTTTCTAATGAAGTTTTAGTTGCATCAATTGGTGCTGCTATTGTAATATCTAATCCACTTGTATCATGTTCTGGTAAATATTTGTTAACTTTTTTAATCATTTCTCTATCGTGAGCTCTATTTTCATCTAACCAGAAAATTGCAGGTGTATTTGATAATCTTGCTCTTGAAACTGCTAATTTAACCCAGTCTTGGATTGGAGCATCTTTTGCTTGACACATTCTGAAAATATCACCAGCTTCTGTATCAAAAGAGAATACAGTTTCACCAGCTTTATTAGTAACAAGGATTTTACCTTCTTCTTGTGCTTGGAAAGTTTTATCATGTGAACCATATTCTTCAGCTTTTTGAGCCATTAAGCCAACATTTGGAACTGTACCAATTGTTGTTACATCTAATGTTCCATTAGCTTTACAATCTTCAATAACTGCTTGGAATGATTGTGCATAACAACGATCAGGAATAACTGCGATAGTATCTTCTTCTTCATCTTGTGCATTCCACATTTTCCCACCACCTTTAAGCATAGCAGGCATAGAAGCATCAATAATAACATCAGATGGAACATGTAAGTTTGTAATTCCTTTTGCAGAATTTACCATAGCAAGTCTTGGTTGTTCAACATAAATAGCAGCAATATCAGCTTCAATTTCAGCTCTTTTATCTGCATCTACTTGGTCTAATTTAGAGTATAAATCACCTAAACCATTATTGAAATTTACACCTAAAGAGTCAAATAACTCACCATGTTTTGCAATTAAATCTTTGAAGAATACTTTTACAGCAAATCCAAACATAATTGGGTCAGAAACCTTCATCATTGTAGCTTTTAGGTGTAATGATAATAGAACATCTTGTTCTTTAGCTCTATTAATTGCTGTTTGATAGAATTCTTGTAATGATTTTGCACTCATACAAGTAGCATCAATAATCTCACCAGCAAGAACAGGAGTTGAAGCTTTTAATACTTTTTCTTTTCCATCTTTACTAATAAAAGAAATTTTTAAATCATCAGCTTTTTCAAATGTAGTTGATAATTCTGCACCATAGAAATCATTTTCATTCATATGCATAACTTCAGTTTTAGAATCAGCTGCCCATTTTCCCATTCTATGTGGGTTATTTTTTGCATAATTTTTAACAGCACTTGGTGCTCTTCTATCTGAGTTTCCTTCTCTAAGTACTGGGTTAACAGCTGAACCTAGGATTTTTGAATATCTTGCAGTTATTTCTTCAGATTCGTCATAATTTGGTACTTTATAGCCTTTTGATTGTAATTCAGCGATTGCAGTTTTTAATTGTGGAATTGAAGCTGAAACATTTGGAAGTTTTACAATATTAGCATCTGGATCTTGTGTTAATTCACCAAGTTGTGCTAAGGCATCAACTATTTTTTGGTCTTCAGTTAAGTTTTCTGGAAAAGTTGAAAGAATTCTTCCTGCTAATGAAATATCTTTTGTTACCATCTCAATACCAGAACTTTTTGTAAAAGCTTTGATAATTGGTAAAAATGAATAAGTAGCTAAAGCAGGCGCTTCATCAACTTTCGTATAAATGATTTTTGACATATCTGTTCCTAGTTTGAAATTTTAAGTAAGGATATGATAGCAGGATTTGATTTTATGCTTATTTAAATTTAAAGTATTGACTAGTTACAAAAATCTTCTGTTTCAATACTTCACAAAATATTACTTCACATTATTCCATAAATCTTTGATTGAGCTAGGTTTTTGCTTGGAAACATCAGTTTTCATGATTTTCTTAGCTTCTATATCAATTTTTGTTTCTTTTTCTTTTACTTTTGTATAACTTTTCTTAACACCTTTATTTGCATTAATGTTATTAATATGAGCTTTATATGAAGAAGAAAATTTATGTAAACCTGTTCTATTATCTTTTACAAAATATAAATAATTACTTTTTACAGGAAAAATTGCCGCTTTTATAGCATTTAAGCTAACGGCTGAAATTGGATTTGCAGGAAGTCCTTTATTTTTGTATGTGTTATATGATGAAGTATCTTCTTTAATTCTTTTTGCAGTTACTTTTACATGAGAATATTTCCCATAATTTAAAGTTCCATCCATCTGTAAAGGCATTCCACGTTTAAGACGATTGTAAATAACACTTGAAACTAAAGGCATTTCATCTTTATTAGCTGCTTCTTTTTGAATAATCGAAGCTAAAGTTATATAGTAGTACCATTTTTTCTTATCATAATATCCAAATATTTTTTGTGAAAACTCTTCATATTGTTTGTTTGTATTTGAAAAAAGATAAAAAAGTAAATGATCCTCTTTCATACCATAAGGCAAGGAATATGTTTCTGCTAAGATATTACCATCTGCTTTATATGCATGTTCATTATAAATTTTATTTAATTTTTCTTCTGATAGGTTAAGATTTTTTGCTATTTGTTTTAAAAATATATATGACGTCTCACCTGGAATTAATGTTATACTTTTTAAAGCTGCTTTTGATTTTGTTATTTTGTATAAAAAATCACCCTTTGTCATATACTGACTTTTTAGGTCAATCCACCCACTTTGGGGATATCCTATGAAATTAACTACAAATCTATCTAATTCATTAAGTTCATAACCTGTTTTATCTAAATGTGTTATAATGCTCTTTGTACTACCTTTAGGTATAAATAATACTTTTGTTGAACTTAAAGGAATATTTAGATAAAACAGCACTGCAATAAATGCTACAAGGAACAATTCGATAATGCTAAAAATTATCAAACTTACTATTATACTGTTACTAGTTCTTTTTACTATTCTTGGTTTTTCATTAATTTCAGGCATAAAAATTGATTCATTCTCTTTTGGTAATTTTTCGGTTTCGCAATTGTATTTAAAATTGGATAAGAAACTCATTTTAGAAGTTGAAGAAATAGATTTTAAGATGAAAAAAAGCTCAGTTGAGAGCTCATCTGAGGATATTCAAAAAGGTGTCAATCTTTTACCAAGTTTTTTAAAATTTTTTAAGAAAATAGATATTGAAAGATTAAAAATAAAAGATAATGAATTCACAATTTTATTAAATGAAGAACATCTTTATTTGGATAATAAATTTGTAAACGTATCAGCAAATTTAGATTTTGCTGGCTCTAAAATAACTTTAGATCTTTATTCTGTATATTTAAAAGATATTGGTTTAACATTAATTGGAAAATCAATAATTAATGTTAAAAAAGAGATTTTGAACTTTTTTGGAGAATATATTTACAAAGATGTTCAAGGAGAATTAAATGCTCAATTAACTCCAAAAATGTTTGATTTTTATTTAAATACTACAAAAGATATTAAATCTATTAAATTTTTAAAAGATTTTTTTAGAATAAATAAAATAGCAGAATCTTGGATGTACGATAATGTTACAGGAGATATGAAACTTAATTTTTTAACAGGAACAATTGATTTAGAAAAGAAAAAACCTATTATGGATTCGTTAAAAGGAAAAGTTCTAATAAGCAATGCGAAAATAAGATTTCATAAAGATGTAAAAACAGTAGATACAAAAAAATTAACTATAAATTATAAAAATGACACTCTATCTTTTGATTTAGAAAACCCAACTTATAATAAAAGTAAAATATATGGAAGTAAGGTTGAAATTCCAAATTTGACCTCTTTACAAAAAGGTAGAGTGATAGTTGATTTGAAAAGTGATTCTTTGCTTAATAATGATATTTTAGAAATACTAAAAGCATATAATATAAATCTTCCACTAATTCAAGAAAAAGGAGAATTAAGCTCTTCTTTAACCTTAAATATTCCATATTTAGTTTCAAAAAAGATGGATGTTGATGGTGTTTTTAAATTAAAAGATGCTCTTTTAAAATTAAATAATTTTGAATTTCTAGCAAAAAAAGCAGATGTGATTTTAAAAGATAATATAGTTAGCATAAATAATTCGCATATTATCCATAAAGAGATGTTAAATACAAATCTTGATTTAGAGATAAATACCAAAAACTCTACAGCTTTTGGAAAAGCAAAAATAAACTCTTTTGATATAGGTAAAGCTTCGGATTCAGTTGTTAGTATAAAAGATTTAGAGACTAAACTAGATATAGATTTCAAAAATAATACAAATATTTTTTTAGAAGCTTTAAATACAAAACTTGATATTTCAAAAGATAATGTTTTAGTTGATATAAAAGATTTAACAAAAGTATATAAGTATTCTAATCTTTTACAAACAACAAGTATAAAAAAAGGTAGTTTATTAGTTGATGTAATTGATGAAAATAATATTGAATTTAATATAAATGCCCAAGAACTAGATTTCCCTTTTGAAAAAAAAGGAGAGAAAATTACTGAACTTAAGGCAAAAGGAAGTATAAAAAATGATTTAATTGTTATTAAGACAAATAATAATGACATTGAAATTGTTGTAAAAAGTGATAAAAACGTTTTATTAAAATTAAATAATATTGATTTATCATTAGTTGAATCAAAGAATTCAAAAACTTCACAAAAATTTCCAAATATTGAGTTAGAGTTAAAAAATTCTAAAATTAAAATAGATGAAAAACATGAATATAAAACATCTTTTGCAAATATTCAAATAAAAGACTCAAAAATTAGTTTTGAAGGCGAAGCCTTAGGTTTAAATTTACCAATATCAAAAAATGGAGAAAAGGTAAAAAACTTAAATTTATTTGGCACATATGAAAATGAAATATTAGATATAAAAACAAAAGATAATAAATTAGAATTAGAATATGATCTTTCAAAAGAAAAAATCACTATGAAGCTAAACTCTTATGATGTTTTATATAATACAAGTCAAGAGGAAAATGAAGCTAGTAAAACTTCTTATTATATAAATGGAATAAACTCTAATATTATAATGAATGATAAATATGTTGCAAAAGCAACTTTTTATAAGTTTATATTTGAAAACCATAAAACAAATATTGATTTGAAATATAAGGATACTAAATTTTTGTACCAAAAAGATTTTGCAGGTAATATAAATGTTGAAGCAAAAAATATGAATGACACTTTTTTAAATGCACTTATGAATAAAAATTTGATTAAAGGTGGAACTGTAAATCTTTGGGCAAAAGGTGAAAATGGTCTTATAAATGGAGTTGCCTTATTAGAAGAAAATAAAATTGTTGATTTAGCTATTTTAAATAATCTTCTTATTCTTATTAATACTTCTCCAGCCCTTATAAATCCACTTCTTGCAATACCTTCTGTAGTTGGAATGGCAACTTCTGGTGGCTTTAATTTAAATGGATATAGAGTAATTAAGGGAAAAGTTGACTTCTCTTATGATTTTGAAAATAAATTTTTGAATATGCATAATATTGAAACAAAAGGTAATGGAATTGATTTTAAAGGTAATACTACAATTGATTTTAATACTTCAAAACTTGATTCAGAACTAAAACTTATCTTCTTAAAGAATTATTCAAAAATAGTAGGAGCGATTCCTGTTTTAAATTATGTTCTTTTGGGTGATGAAAAAAGTGTTGATACCAAAGTTACAATATTTGGAACTTTAGATGATCCTAAATATAAAACAAATCTTATAAAAGATGGAGTTTCTGCTCCTGTTAATTTTTTAAAAAGAATAATTACTTCTCCTGTTAAATTAATAGAATCAATAGGAGAAGGATTCAATGATAAAGCTGAAGATAAAGATAAATCTAAAGAAGAGAAATAAATAAGATATAAATCTTATTCATTTCTAAGAACATCAATTACATCAATTTTTGTAGCTTTTTTTGCAGGATAGTATGAAGAAACAAATACTATAAAAATAGCGCCAATTACAATAGCTGTAAAATCTAACATAGATAAATCAAGTGGTAATTTTGAAGTTCCATAAACATCAGCAGGAAGAGAGATTATTTCAAAAGTATCTAATAACCACATTCCAAAAAAACCTAGGGCAATACCTGTAGCAATTCCTGAAAAGCCAATTATCGTTCCAAGTTTTAAAAATATGGATTTAATTTCTTTATATGAAGCTCCCATTGATAAAAGTAGGGCAATCTCTTTTCTTCTACTCATAACAGTCATTAGAAGCGATGAAATGATGTTTAATGATGCAACTAGTATGATTAGCATTAAAACTATAAAAAGAGCTTTCTTCTCCATTTCCATAGCAGCAAAGAAGTTTCCATTTTGTTGCCACCAACCAACAGCACCAGCTGAATAGGGTCTTAAAAATTCTTTTAATTCTTTAATATCTTGCATAGCATTCTCTGAAAAGACATGAATCCCATCAAAGCTATTTTTTTCTTTTTTAAGAAGTGTTTGTAAAGCTTCAATTGAGGTATAAACATAAGATTTATCATAAGCATGAAGCCCTGATTTAAAAGAATTTTTATAAGTAAATCTTTTTAATTTTGGCATCATAGTCAAACCAGTTGGATTTAAGGACGTAAAATAAAGAGTAGCCTTATTTCCTTTTGATAGAAAAAGGTTTTCTCTGATTCCATCTCCAATTATAATATCATATTTACTAAGTTCTAGATTATCACTTGCTTCTTTATAAATAGAATTAATAGCAGCTTCTTTTTCTTGCTTTACACCAAAAACCATTCCACCATTCATACTATCACCACTTTGAATAATAACTTGAGTAGATAAATATGGAGAAAATTTCATATTTGGAAATTTTTCTTCCAGCTTATTTAAGAGTTGTGTATTTACACTATTTTGAAATTTTGGATAAATAGAAAGAGGATAATTCATAGTAAAAAGCTTTTTTTCAAACTCTTTTGCTGTTCCATTCATAATAGCCATTGTAATAATAAGTACCATTACTCCAATAGCAACACCTACAAATGCTAAAATAGCACTTATAGATATGAAAGGATTTTTTTTGTCAAATTTTAAGTATTTTTTGACAATAAAATTTACTAATTTTTTATTCAAATTAGTTTCCTGATGCTAAACCTCTTTTAGGTCCACTTTTACCATGACAGTGTTTATATTTTTTTCCACTTCCACAAGGACATGGTTCATTTCTAGCAATTTTCTTTTCATTTTGAGCTAAGTGCTCTTCTTCTACATTTGTACTAATAGCTGCATTTGCTTGTTCCATTTCAGCTTTCATTTTTTCTAATGCTTCTTGTTCTCTTTGGGCATCATCTTTACTTTGAAGTTGAACAGTAAATAAAATTTTGATAATTTCATTTTTAATATTAGCGATTAAATCTAAGAACATATTATAAGATTCTTTTTTATACTCAACTAATGGATCTTTTTGGTTATAACCTCTTAGTCCAATTCCTGTTTTAAGTGTATCCATTGAATATAAATGTTCTCTCCAAGCATTATCTAAAATTTGTAAGTAAAGAACTCTTTCAATTTCACTTTTTTGTTCAGGTGCAGCAACACTCATTTTTTCTTCATAAACTTCTTTAATAATTGAAGTAAGTTTTTGCTCTAAAGCTTCATAGTCTTGATTTTCTACATCACTTTTTTCTATTATTAAATTTAACTCTTCTTTTAATTTTGCAATAACAAAATCTAGGTTGAAATCTTCTGTAGGCATACCTTCAATAATCTCAGCATTTGCTAAAAGATTTTGAACATACTCTAGTCTATTTTCGTCAAGTTTTTCCATGATTTTATAATCAGGATTTAATAAGTCATTTCTAAATGCATAGATTACTTTTCTTTGTTTATTTGCAACATCATCATATTCAAGTAAATGCTTTCTACTTTCAAAGTGCATTGTTTCCACTTTTTTCTGTGCATTTTCTACGGCTCTTGTAACCATTTTTGATTCAATATGCTCGCCTTCTTCAATACCAATTCTTTCCATAATACCTTTGATTTTATCAGATCCAAAGATTCGAAGTAAATTATCTTCAAGAGATAAGTAAAATTGAGATTCACCTATATCACCTTGCCGTCCAGCTCTTCCTCTTAGTTGATTATCAATTCTTCTTGATTCATGTCTTTCAGTTCCAACAATTGCTAAACCACCAAGATCAAGAGTTTCCTTAGTTAATTTAATATCAACTCCACGTCCAGCCATATTTGTAGCAATAGTAACAGCACCTTTTTGTCCAGCATCTTCTACAATTTTACCTTCTTTTTCGTGCTGTTTTGCATTTAACACTGTATGGGGAACTTTTGCTTTTGTTAATAATTCATGTAAATGTTCTGATTTTTCAATTGAAGCTGTACCAACTAAAACAGGTTGCCCTTTTTCATGGTATTCTTTTATTTTTTTAGAAACAGCTTCAAATTTCTCTCTTTCACTTTTATAAATTAAATCATTTTTATCAATTCTTTCTACTTTTACATTTGTAGGAATTGATACAACATCTAAATTATAAATTTCAGCAAATTCTGTTGCTTCTGTTTGTGCAGTTCCTGTCATACCAGCTAGTTTGTTATACATTCTAAAGTAATTTTGGAAAGTAATATCAGCTAAAGTTTGTGATTCATCTTGAATAGTTACCCCTTCTTTAGCTTCTAAAGCTTGGTGTAAACCTTCTGAGAATCTTCTTCCTTCACTTAGTCTTCCTGTAAATTCATCTACAATTACAACTTCATTGTTTTGTACAACATAATCAACATCTTTTTCAAAAATATAATTTGCTTTTAAAGCTTGATCAAGATGATGAGAATACATAGCATTTTCTAAAGAGTATAAATTATCTACTTCATAAAGTTTTTCTGCTTTTTCAATACCTTGTTCTGTAATTAAAACAGCTCTATTTTTTTCATCAACAGTAAAATCTCCAGTTGAATATGCTTTTTCATCAGCAGATTTTGGTTCAAATAATTCACCTTTTTCAAGACTCATAGCAATTCTATTTGATTTTGCATAATCAGCACTTTTTTGGTTTGCAGGACCTGAAATGATTAATGGTGTTCTTGCTTCATCAATTAAAATTGAATCTACTTCATCAACAATAACAAAGTTATGTTCTCTTTGAACTTTTTCTTCTAGGTCATAATGCATATTATCTCTTAGATAATCAAAACCAAACTCATTATTTGTTCCATATGTTACATCAGCAGAATATTGTTCTTTTCTTACTTGGTCATCTCTTAAATCACCAACTAAAGCGCCGACAGTGAATCCTAGAAAATTGTATAAAGGTTCAAGATCTTTTGCATCTCTACTTGCTAAATAATCATTTACAGTAACTACATGAACGCCTTTACCCGTCATTGCATTTAAAATAACAGGAAGTGTTGCAACTAAAGTTTTACCTTCACCTGTTTTCATTTCAGCAATTCTTCCATCATTTAAAACTAATCCACCAACTAGTTGTACATCATAATGTCTCATCTTTAAAGTTCTTTTACTAGCTTCTCTTGTTATTGCAAAAGAATCATTTAATACATTGTCTAAATCTATTTCATTGTTTTGAACTTTTTGTTTTAAGTTATTAAAAGTATCTTTTAGTTCTTCGTCACTTAATTTCTCATACTTGCTTTCTAATTCTGTAATCTCTAAAGCTCTCTTAGTATATTTTTTCACTTCTCTATCGTTAGTTGTTCCAAATACTTTTGCAAATATATTAATCATAAAATCTGTTCCTTTTAACCAAATTGTTCACTATAGTTCTAATTAATTTGGTATTAGTTATAATCGCAAGATTATATAAAAATTAAGGTTAAAGAATGATTTATAAGATTTTATTATTGTGTTTATTATCAGTTTCAAGTATGTTTTCAAGTGTAATTGCTTCTAATAACTTAGAAAATTTAAAAAGTTTCAAAGCAAATTTTATTCAAAAAATTGCAAATGAATCTAATAAAGTAATTAAATATGAAGGAGAAGTTTTTATTAAAAATAATGGAAGAGTATTATGGAAATATCAAACTCCAATTATTAAAAATGTTTATATTATTAATAATATTGTAATTGTGGATGAACCTGAACTAGAACAAGCTATTTATACTACTTTAGAAGATAATATTGATATGATTAAACTTCTAAAAGAAGCAAAAAAAGTTGCACAAAACAAGTATGAAACAAAGTTGTATAATACTCTTTATACAATAAAAACTAAAGAAGATAAAATCGAATCTTTATCTTACACAGATGAATTAGAAAACAAAGTATTAATAAGTTTTGAAAATATAGAACAAAATATAGAATTAAATGATAGTATTTTCAATTTTTTAGCACCTAAAGATTACGATATTATAAAGAAATAAACATCTTTTAGCTATGATTTCAAAATATTAGGTACAACAGATAATAGCTTGTATTTTTACAAGAGGAAAGTCCGGGCTGCTGTGAAGTATGGTTCCATTTAATGAATGGCTAGAGTAATCTAAGGGAAAGTGCAACAGAAAGTAGACCGCCATAAAATAGTTTTTCTATTTTTGGTAAGGGTGAAACGGTAGAGTAAGAGCCTACCAGCATTTTGAGTAATCTTAATGGCTTTGTAAACCCAACCTGCAGCAAGAAGGGGTGGTATAAACTTCACGATGATTCCCTTCGCTTGATTGTTTAAGTAATTTAACAACTAGATAAATTATTATCAAATACAAAACTCGGCTTACAGGTGTGCCTAATATTATACTTACGGAAAAGAATTATGAAACAGTTTAATAAATGGTTTGATGAGAATATGACTAATATTATTTGGATATTATTAGCTATTCAAGCAATTGCTGTTGCTATAGCTTCTTATAATTGAAAAAAGTATGCATATAGAAGAATCTACAATATAAATAAACTTAGACACATATTAAATGTGCCTAAATTCTTTTTAATTAAAATCCTGCTGAATAACCTCTACTAGAATGACTTTTAATTAGACCATAATAAGTTTTATCTCTAATTTGTTTTATCATGTTTCTAAGTGTAAAAATTGATGTATTTTTATCTTTCCATGCATTTTTTTTGATTACTTCAACTTCAACAATTGTTCCTCTACTTTTTAAAACTGTATGAAAAATATTCATTTGTGTTTTTGTTAGTCCAACATCAACATTCTTTCTGTCAAACACCTTCTTTAAAACTTTGTCATAATAGAAACCTTTTCCAAGATCAATTCTACTATTAATCTGTTGACTTAAAATCTCTTTTAACGTTTCTTCAACAGATAAGTTATACTCTTTCGATTTACTTTTAAGAAATTTTTCCATATCTTTAGTTAAATCTATGCTTAAAATATTGCTACTCATGATGTACTCTCTTTTTTTATTTTGATTATAACATAGATAATTATGGAAAAAACTTAAAATTGAGTCATTTCTGAGACAATACTTTAAATTCTTTAATAAATAATTTTTTATTTTGCTTTTAATTTGCTAAATATTATTATTCCATCGTTTTAAAAAATCTTTTCGATTATATACCTTTGCACCCAAATCCAATTTATATTGTAGTTGAGGATGTCCCAAGTTCCAGAAGCTATAGGCATTTGTAACTAAATAGTCACACAAGAGAACTAACTGTAGTTTGCCCCAATTATTATACCTCTTTTCTTTTTTCCTAAAGCCTGTCAATGAAGTATAAATATTATTTATTTTATAACCAATTTCTCCGCTAATTAGTTCATTTGTATGTAAATCACTCACTTCTACGCTAATTAACTTAAAATTTGGCACTAAATCTTTTCTATTATTTATATTTTTTAATATATTAATATATTCATCTTTTAACCAAGAATGATCATGATAAGTTTTTATTTTTTGGCAAACTTCATCAAATTTGCTATTTATTGAAAAAGTATAGTTTTTCTCTTTTAATAGTTTTGATACTTTTTTTGGGACTTTGATATCTTTAAAATCTAAAAGAGCATAATCAAATTGTATTTCAGGAAGTAAATAAAAATTGTCTTTTTTATACATTGAAGTTGTAATAAAACCACATTTAGCTGCTTTTATATAAAAATCAGTAGAAAAATCGTCACTCCAATAGTAGTTTTCTTCCATATTTGGATAAATATATTCATTTAAAGTAGTTTTATTTTTTAAATCATTTAAAGTAAGATAATAAATGATAACAGATCCTTTTATATAAGTTGATTTTTTACAAACTCTAAATAATGTCCTTCTTCATCTTCAAGTTCATTATGCGTTCCACTTTGAACGATTTTCCCTTCATTTAATACATAAATTTTATTTGCATTTTTAACTGTACTTAATCTATGTGCAATTGTAATAACACTTTTATCTTTTAAAATTGGTTCTAAAGCATTAAAAAGTTTTGCTTCTGTGTGTACATCTAAAGCAGAAGTTGATTCATCAAAAATAACAACACTTGGATTTGCAATAACCATTCTTGCTATTGATAATCTTTGTCTTTGTCCTCCGCTTAATCTAATACCATGTCGTCCTACAATAGTTTCTAGTCTTTCACTCATATTTTGTACGGTATCTTTTAGTTGAGCGATTTCCAAGGCTTTGTAAATCTCTTCGTCGCTTATATTTTCATTTCCCATTGTAATGTTAAATTTTAGAGTATTATTAAAAAGTATGGGCATTTGTAAAACTAAAAATACTTCACTTCTCAAAGTATGTTTATTTATTTTATCTACACTGATATTATTGTATTTTATATCACCACTATTTTTTGTATAAAAGCCAGCAATAATTTGAGCTAAAGTTGTTTTACCACTACCACTTGCTCCAATAAGTGCTATTTTCTCACCTTGTGTTATGGAAAATGTTATATCCTCTAGAAGAGTTTTATCTTTTGAATATGAGAAACTCATATTCTCTAAGCTTATATGAACACCTTTTTTTTGTTTATCTAAAAGTTCTTTTCCATTTTTTTCTGTTTCAAGTTCTAAAATTTTATTTATTCTTTCAATTGCTGCCATTGCTGTTGTATATGAGTATTGCATTGATAAAATATCTTGCACAGGAGTCATTATAAACCAAATGTATCCAAACATTGCAAACATCATACCGATGCTTAAATCACTGTAAGCTACCATCAATAGTCCACTTGCTCTTAATACTTCAAAAGCAACAAGAAAAATTGTAAATGAAAATCTTTCATAAGCTACACTTTTATAAGAGTATTCATTTGAGGTTTTTTGAATAATATTTGCTCTATTTATAGCGTCATTGAAAAAATAATTCTCTTTATTACTAGCTTTTATTTGTCCAAAAAGTTCTAAGGATTCTCCTATATTATCTTGAAAATCTGCAATTGATTGATTTTCCACTTTTTTTAAAGTTCCAACTTGTTTGGATATTTTTCTTGATAAAAAAATTATGATTGGTTGTATAAATAAAATCATAAGTCCTAAAATAGGGTGAATTGCAATCATTACAATTGAAACAGCAAGTAAGGTTAAAACAGAAGCTACAAATTTACTTGCTCCTTTTATTATAAAATCATCAAGGGTATTAACATCAGTTATTAAGTTTGCTGCTATTGTTCCACTTCCTAAGCTTTCATATTCATTCATACAAACTTTTTTTAAGTGGTTTATTAATCTTTCTCTTATTTTAAAAGTCACATATTTAGAAATACTTGTAAATATTTTCGTGATTATTACCGTAAAAACAAAGTACATAAGTCTTAAAAGTATTACCGCTACTGTTATAATAGCAATATAATAAAAAGCATTTCCAGAACCAAAAAAATTATTGATATTATTTACAAAAAAGGCAGGTTTATTTAATAAGACTTCATCAACAAGAGCTGGTAGTAATAAAGGAACAGGGACACTTAATAAAATAGCAAGTATTGTTATTAGTTGTCCAAGAATTAGACTTTTCTTTTTTTCAAGTAAGAGTTTCCAGATATATTTTAAATTTATTTTTTTCATTTAGAATCATACAACTTTAGTGTTAATAGAGTATTTAATAATTATTGAAATTTAGAAATAATTAAAAAGTACTACTTAGTTGTTTCTTCACAGATTTCTACTTTCATACCTTCATGGAAAGTACAGTTTAAAGCACAGTTATAAGTTCCCTTTTCTTCTAATTTTAGATTTGAAAGTTCAAGTAATGAAGCTTTTCTACACTCTTCTAAAGTCGGGTAAATTCCATTTTTTTTACTTCTTTTAGTATTCTGTTTATCAGGATAGATTAACGAAGTCCATTCTTTTGGTGTTACTTCACCAAAACAAGCTGTAAATAAAACTAATACTAAACTTGTAAGAACGAGTGTTTTTATATTTGTAAAGGTATTTCTTTTCATTATATTCTCTTTTTAATTTTTGTTTGGATTTTAGTATAAATAAAATTCATCCTCTATAAAATAGGGAAATATTTTTAAAATTGTTTTTTTGTAGGCTACTTGCTTTACAATTGTTCTACAATTTTTATGGTATTATATGTAAAAATTATTTATAAGAGTACCCATGATAAAATTTAAAAAAATCTTAGCTATTTCTATAATTACACTATTTATTACACCCTCTTTTGCTGTTGATTATTCGGAAATGAGCACAGAAGAACTTATTGTAATAATAGGTTATGTAAAGAAGCAAAATAAAGATAAATTTGAAAAAGAACTAAAATCTAGGGTTGGGACAATGAACCCCGAGGAAAAAGCTAAATATAAAAAAAACTTAGAAAAAAGTAAAAAAAAGTAAATTAATATGAAAACAAAACTATTACTTTTAGAAGATGATTTAACACTTAGTGAGACCATTGTTGATTATTTTGAGGAAGAAGGTTTTTCTGTAACTGCTGTTTATGATGGTGATGAAGCTCAAGAAATTATTTATGAAAATAAATTTGACCTTTTTTTACTTGATGTAAATGTACCTTCTTTAAGTGGTTTTGAACTTTTAAAAACTCTAAGAACAGAAGGAAATACAACTCCTGCTATATTTATTACTTCTTTAAACTCAATGAGTTCTTTAGAAGAGGGCTTTGAAAGTGGCTGTGATGATTATATTAGAAAGCCTTTTGCTTTAAAAGAACTTCTTTTAAGAGTCCAAACAATAATAAAAAGAGAATTTTCAAAAAATAAAGATTCAATAATTAAAATTGACGAAAACATAATTTTTGATACAAATACAAATGAACTAAAAAAAGAGGGCGAAGTTGTACTTTTAAATTTTAAAGAACAAAAGTTATTAAAGTTTTTTTTACAAAATAAAGATGAACTTTTGATACATGATAGAATTTATGATTTTGTTTGGGATTATGATGAACAGTATAGTGATAACTCACTACGAACATATATTAAAAACTTGAGAAAAGTTTTAGGGAAAGATAGAATTGTTAGTCTTAAAAAGCTTGGATATCGATTTAACTCAAAGTGAGAAGAAGACTCTTTTAGGATTTCTTTCTCTCTACTCTTTTTTTACAATAGTAATACTTTTTTTTATATCTTTTTTATACTTTACTTTTCAAAAAGATTTGATGCTTCAAGAAAAACGTATAACAATGCAAGAATATTCAAATGATTTAATTTTTAGGCTTAAAGATTTACATATAAATTTTGATAAATACAAATTTTATCCAAGGGATGAAAAATATAATTCTGCAATATACGATAGTGATAAAACCCTTATTTTTTCAACTTTAGAATCAAAAGAAGTAGATTTAAGTAATATTACCTACACCAGTAATAAAAAAATTCATTTTATAGAAGAACCAGAATCTTATTATTTAGGTGCAAAATATGTTGTTTTAGAAATTCCTGATGATTTGTTATGGTTTAAAAAGTTAAAAAAAGAGATATTTATTTTTGTAATTATTGCTTTTTTCTTTATGACACTTATTGGATATTTTCTTTTAAAAATCTTTTTAAAACCAATGAGAGATGCTTTGCATTTATTAGATAGATTTATAAAAGATACAACACACGAACTAAATACTCCAATTTTCGCAATCATATCAAATGTTGAAATGATTGATACTTCTTCTTTAGATGAAAAAATGGCAAAAAAAATAAAAAGAATAGATATTGGAGCAAAAACTATTTCAAATATCTATGAAGACTTGACCTTTTTAACACTTGAAAATAAGATCATTTCCCAAAATGAAGAACTAGATTTAAGTAAAATTTTAAAACAAAGAATAGAGTATTTTAAAACTCTTGCAGATGTGAAAAAAATTGAGTTTAAAACCAATATAGAAAATGATATAAATATATTTTGTGATAAGAAAAAAATCTCAAAACTCATTGATAATCTTTTATCAAATGCAATTAAATATAATAAAATAAAAGGTGAAATAAGAGTTGTTTTAGAAGCAAATTTTTTAAGTATAGAAGATACAGGAAAAGGAATGACAAAAGAACAAATTTCTCAATTATTTCAAAGATATATGCGTTTTGATAAGAGTGTAGGGGGCTTTGGCATAGGTTTAAATATTGTTTCGCTTATTGCAAAAGAGTATGATTTTAAAATAGAAGTAGATTCAGAAATAAAAGTAGGAACAAAAATGAAAGTAAAGTGGGACTAAAATGTTAAAATCACTTTTAATTATTATTCTATTTATAAGTTCTTTGAGTGCAAACCCTTATAAAAATGATTGTTTGAAATGTCATAATAAACTTCCTGTTTCAATAGATAAATATTTTTATAGATATTTACTTAAATACAGTAGTCAAGCTAGTGTTAAAAAAGCAATGACAAGCTATTTGACAAATCCAAGTAAAGACACAACTATAATGCCTGAAGCTTTTGTAAAAAGATTTGGTATTAAAAAGAAAACTAAATTAAGCGAAGAAGAGTTAAACGAAGCTTTAGATATTTACTGGGAAAAATACAAGGTTTTTGGCAAATTAAAATAATTCTAAAATAGTTACTTTCTACATACACAATGCTTTCACAATTAGATTTTATACTTCTTTATCAAAACTAAGGAGTTAAAATGAAAACTACAAAAATATTAACTGGATTATTACTTTTAGGAGCGACATCTCTTTTTGCAGCTGATGGTGCTGGACTTTTTAAAGCCTGTGCTGGTTGTCATGGTGCAAATGGTGAAAAATCTGCCTTAGGAAAATCACAAATAATAAATACTTGGGATGCTGCAAAAATTGAAGCATCATTAAAAGGATATAAAGATGGCTCTTATGGTGGAGATATGAGAGGTGTTATGAAAGGTCAAGTTGCAAGATTATCTAATGAAGATATAAAAACTATATCTGCTCATATTTCAAGTTTAAAATAAGAAATACTTAAAAAAGCTAGCTTTGCTAGTTTAAAAGGATATCAAATGAAGAATATTTTTTTAATAACAATTCTTTCAATAAGCTCTCTTTTTGCGGGAAGTGATAGGTTTATAGATTTTGCAAAAGTTACATATAGTGAACCCATTTATGAATATGTAAATAGTAGAAGTCATAGACAAGAGTGTAAAGAAGTTAGATATAAAGTGAAAAATGACAATTATTATGACAATTATTATGACAATTATGATGATAGATATTATTCATCAAATTATAATGATGGTTTAGGTGTTGATACACTTATAGGAACAGCAGCTGGTGCTATTATAGGTAGTCAGATTGGAAAAGGTAATGGTAGAGTTGCAGCTCAAATAGTTGGTGGTTTATTAGGTGCAAAAGTTGCACATGAAGTAAGAAATAATTATAAACCTGAACATAATTATAATAGAAATAATAGAGCAGAATATAGATATGAAACTAGAACTGAATGTTATGATAAACCAAAGCGACATAAAAGAAAAATGATTACTGCTTATAAAAACTATTTTAATTATAAAGGAGTAGAACACTATAAAGTTACAAATAGACCTCTACGAAAAGTTAAAATTACTCATAGAATAGATTTTTAAGACTAAAGTTAGAAGACTTTAGTCTTTATATTGAGAGCGTTTAAAATTCTGTGTCAGTCACCAATAGTTACATATTTACTTCAACTTGAGAAGATATATCAATATTTCCACCTTTGATAATTTGAGCTCTTAAGCCAGCTTTATGAACCATTCCTTTTAAAAAATTTTCACTTTTAACTCTTTTTTCCAAATACTTACATGGTTCACACAATCTTATACCTTTTAAAACTACATTCCCAATTTGAAACTCTTTACCAACTAGAGAATTTAAATCACAGTTTGATACAACTATATTTCGTCTAAAATCTTCACATGAAATATTTTGATTAAAACTTTTGTTAAATTCTTCAATTTTCTCAATTTCAATTAGAGTAACATCTCTATCTGGTTCTATTTTCCCTTTGTTTGAAAATGTTCCTTCTTGATTATAATATCTATCTCCAAAAATACCTTTTTCTTCTTCTAAAACTATTTGATTTACTTTTTGCATAGAACTTTTTATATCTTGTGATATAAGAAGGCTCACTATTTTACCAGACATTTTTATCCTTTTTATGTTTTTTTAATTAATGCTAAAATAAGACCTAAACTAGCAACTATTTTAGCAAAGTATTTTGATAAAAAAGATTTATTGATTATTAAATAATACATTTATTCCATATTTTAGAAAATACAATTATTGCTTCTTCTATTTTTTCTTCATTAAACCCTCCAAAGCCCATCATCAAGGCTTGCCATTTTCCACCACTTCTTTCTTTTGCATAATAAAGTTTCATTTTATTTTTTTTAGATAACGCTTCTAATTTGTCCCAATCAAAGTCAACAGTAGGGTTTATTAGTATTGCCAATCCTGAACCTTGCCTCTCAATTTTTAATGTTTTTCCAATTTTTTCTATTAGGAGATTTTTCATAATATTATGTTTTTTCTTATTTGAAGTTCTAATTTTACGTAAATGTTTATCCCAGTACCCACCTTCAATAAATTTTTCCAATACTTTTTGAGTAGTTAAGCAGACCTTTGATGTTCTATATTCATAGGATTTTTTATATTTATTTAATAATACAGCTGGGAGAACTAAATAACTAACTCTCATTGCAGGTGATAAAGATTTTGAAAAAGTCCCTGCATAGATAATTTTTCCATGTTTATCTAGTCCTTGAAGAGAAGGGATAGGTCTATTTGTATAACTTAGTTCACTATCATAATCGTCTTCAATGATAAATCCATCTACTTTTTTTGCCCATTCAAGCAATTTTATTCTTTTTGATATTGGAATAGTAACTCCTGTTGGGTACTGATGTGAGGGAGTTATGTAAACTAGCCTTGATTTTGATTGATTTAATTCCTCTAAATTAATACCAGTTTTTCCTACAGAGATATTTGTTATACTATAATTATGAGAATCAAATACGCTTCTTGCTATGTGATAACCTGGGAATTCAATTGCTAAATTTTTATAGGAGTCTTTTAAAAGGTTTGCAATTAGCCCCATAGAATCAGCAAAACCATTGCATATAATTATTTGATTTGCATGACAGTTTACTCCACGTGATTTTATAAGATATTTGCAGATTTGCTCTCTTAATCCTAGTTCTCCTTGTCCATCTTGATACTTCCCAAAATCTAAAGATTCATCAATTACTTTTGCAAAAAGTCTTTTCCATAGTTTAAGAGGAAAAGAATTTTGAGCTAATCTTGCTGTGAAAAAATCATATAAAATTTCTTCTTGAATATCATTTTTTTTTACTTCTATTTTTTGATTATTATTAAAGTCCTGATAATTTGTTTCTGTAACAACATATCCACTTTTTGGATAGCTATCAATGTATCCTTCAATAACAAGCTGAGAAAAAGCTTTTTCAACCGTATTTTTACTTAAGTTATAAATAGAAGCAATCTTACGTATAGATGGTATTTTTTCTCCCACATTATAGTTTTGAATTATATCTTTTTTTAACTCTTCATAAAGTTGAATACAAAGTGGTCTTTTTCTTTTTTGCTCAATCAAATACATATCTGTCCATATAAAAATATAAATATTTGGCACTTGTTATAAGTACACTTATTTGATATAGTACTAAAAAAAGTTGAAAGGTTGGATTAATGAATATTGGAATTTATATTTATGATGAAGCAGAAGTCTTGGATTTCTCTGGACCATTTGAGGTATTTTCTGTTGCTTCAAGATTTTTAAATGAGAAGGAGAAATTTAATACTTACTTAATTAGTGAAAAAGAAAGTATTATAACTGCAAGAGGTGGATATAGAGTTAATTCTCATTTTACTTTTGAAAATCATCCTTCTTTGGATGTTTTAATTGTAGTTGGAGGAGTGCATACAAATGAAATGAAAAAATCTAAAGTAATAAATTGGATTAAAGAGCAAGGAAAAAGTGTGAAACTTTTAACTTCAGTTTGCACCGGAGCATTTCTTTTAGCAAAAGCAGAAGTAATAACAAAGCACAAAGTTACTACTCACTGGGAAGATATTGAAGATTTAAAAAACGATTTTCCAACATTAACTGTTGTAGAGGATGTAAGATGGGTTGATGAAGGAAATATTGTCACATCAGCAGGAATATCAGCAGGTATTGATATGAGTTTACATTTAGTTTCAAAAATTTACAATTATGAATTAGCCCAAAAAACAGCAAAGCAGATGCAATTTGATTGGAGTGAAAAGAATTAAAATGAGAAAAGTTTTTGAAATAACGAATAAAAATATAATAAATGATGTAATACAAAAAGCAGAATATGGAACATTAGCCCTTTGTATGGATAATAAACCTTATTCTATACCAATAAATTTTGTAGAACTAGATGGTGAAGTTTTTTTTCATGGTGCAAAAAAAGGGAAAAAAATTGAAGTTATAAAAAATAACTCTAATGCAAGTTTTTCAGTTGTTGAAGATTATTCTTTGTTACCTTCTTATTTTAGTACAGATACAGGAACTGCTTGTCCTGCAACACAACTTTATAAATCAGTTATATTAGATGGGCAAATTCAATTTGTAGAAGATTATGAAGAAAAGGCAAATGCTTTAGAAACATTAATGAAAAAACTGCAAAAAGAAGGTAAGTATATTCCCTTAAATCACGAAATGTATAAAAAAGCCATAACTGCCGTATGTATATACAAATTAGTTCCAACTACTATTAGTGCAAAGTTTGGACTAGGGCAACATTTTAATAAAGAAAGATATGAAAGAGTTATAAGGCATTTAGAAGAAAGAGGTACTAAAAAAGATTTAGAAACACTTAGTTTGATAAAAGAATTTTATAAAAAATAAAATTTAAAATTGATTTATTACAATAAATTAAAAAAAGTATAATAGTATAATTTCTTAAAAAGTTAAGACTAGGAGTTTAAATGATAAAACAGTAGCTTCTGCTAGTTGTTTTATAAGTGGAGCTAAAAGTCCACCTTTTCCTGTAAGTTTTTTCCCACTTTTATATTCTTCTAAAACTTCATTAAAGTCAAAGTCATATTTCTCTTTCATGTTCAATCCTTGATTTTATTTTATCAGATTGACACGGAATTTCTATCGCTCTCTTTATATTTAAATATTTAATCAATAATTTTCCCATTTTCTTTTACATATTCAATGCCCCATTCGAACATCTCTTTTAAAACGGGTTTTAATTTCATTCCAATAGGAGTAAGAGAATAAACTACTTTAAGTGGTACTTCTGCAAATACTTCTCTTTTAATAATATTTTTTTCTTCTAACTCTTTTAATTTGATAGTAAGTGTTTTTTGACTTATTTCACTTATGTCTCTATTTAATTCTTTATATCTTTTATTAGATTCAAGAAGATACCAAATAACAGCTAACTTCCATCTGTCATTAAAAATATCCATTGTCACGGAAACTGAACATTTATATTCTTTATCATCTACATAATACATTTAAATCCTTTTTATATTGTTAATTATATCTTAATTTACTTAAATATGTATTACTTACCTAAAGTAATGTAAGGTATAATTAAGTATGTTGGAGATACAATTTTCATAAATATTTAAAATAAAAGGTAAAAAATGAATAATTTCACATATTACAACCCAACAAAAATAGAGTTTGGAAAAGAAAAAGAAAAAAATATTGGTGAATACTTAAAACAAGCAGATGTTAAAAAAGTATTATTAGTTTATGGAGGAGGGAGTGTAAAAAAGAATGGTCTATATGAGAAAATTATTGACTCTCTTAATAAAAATAACATAGAGTTTGAAGAACTTTCAGGAGTTGTAAGTAACCCACTTCTTAGTAAAGTAAATGAAGGTATTAAACTAGCAAAAGAGAATAAAATTAGTGCAGTTTTAGCTGTTGGTGGTGGATCAGTTGTTGATAGTGCAAAATCAATAGCAGTTGGTGCTAAGTATGATGGAGATGTTTGGGACTTTTTTATTAATAAGTCACAAATTATGGAAGTCTTACCTGTATTTACAGTTATGACACTTTCAGCAACTGCTAGTGAGATGAATGGAAATGCTGTGATTATGAATGATGAAACAAAACAAAAATATTCTATAGCTTCAGTGTTATTAAATCCAGTAGTTTCTGTAATCAATCCTGAACTTATGGCTACAGTTAGCAAAGAGTATTTAGCTTATTCTGCTGTAGATGTTATTGCTCATAGTATTGAAGTATATTTTACAGCTAAGGTTCATCCTCATTTTAATTCAAGAATTGTTGAATCTATTATTAAAACAATTATGGAGACAACAGAAGTTTTACTTGAAAATCCAAATGATTATAATGCTAGAGCTGAGTTTGCTTGGGCTGCAACACAAGGATTAAATGGATTAACTCCAGCAGGAACAGAAGGTGGAAATTTCCCTAATCACATGATTGAACATTCTCTTTCTGCTTTATACAATGTGGCTCATGGGGCAGGACTGGCAGTTGTAATTCCTGCATGGATGAAATGGTACAAAGAACAAAATATATCTCAATTTAAAAGATTTGCAAGAGAAATTTTTAATAGTGATGATGAAAATGTAGGTATTGAAAAATTAGAACAATGGTTTAATAAAATAGGAGCACCTATAATTCTTAGTGATGCAAATATTCCAAGAGAAGGAATTGAATCTTTAGCAGAAAATGCATATGAGACATCCAAAGTTTGGGGAATGGATAAAATATATTCAAAAGAAATTATTGTAGAAATATTAGAAAAAGCCTAGTAGGGAAAAAGAATGGAGAATTATTAATATGAATATTTATGATATAAATGTAAAAGACATTGATGGAAAAGAAATATCAATGTCTAAATATAAAGGCAAAACATTACTTATTGTAAATGTAGCTAGTAATTGTGGATTTACTCCTCAATATGAAGGATTAGAAGAATTATATGAAACTTATAAAGATGAAGATTTTATGGTTTTAGGTTTTCCTTCTAATGAATTTTCAAATCAAGAGCCAGGCGATGAAGAAGAGATAAAAAGCTTTTGTTCTTTAACTTATAATGTAAAGTTTGATATGTTTTCAAAAGTAGAAGTTAATGGAGAAAATGAATCTTTATTATTTAAATATTTAAAAGAACAACAATCAGGTTTATTTGGAAGTGAAAAAATAAAATGGAACTTTACAAAATTCTTAATTAACAAAGATGGAAAAGTTATAAATAGGTATGCACCTATTACAAAACCTCTTTCTTTGAAAAAAGATATTGAAAAATTATTGACGACGTTTGAATAATTGAGTTTTAAATTAAAAGTAAGTGGTACCCGTAGTCGGACTCGAACCGACAAGACCGTGAAGTCATTGGATTTTGAATCCAACGTGTTTACCAATTTCACCATACGGGCATTTTAGAGAATTAAAAATTAGAGAATAAAAAAGGATTCATCTTAAAGATGAATCCTTTTTTATATTAAGAAAAGATATTATTTACCTGATACCGCTTCTTTTAATGCTTTACCAACTTTAAATTTAGCAACAGTAGTTGCAGGTACGTCAACAGTTCTGTCTGTACCTGGAACTTTAGCAGTTCTTGCAGCTCTTGCAGCAGTACTAAATGTACCAAAACCAATGAAACTTACAGTTTCTTTTTTAACTAATGTTTCCGTAACTGTTTCTAAAACTGCATCAACTGCACCTTTAGCGTCTTTTTTTGATAATCCTGCTTTTGCAGCAACTGCGTCTATAAATTCAGCTTTGTTCATAGATGAACTCCTTGTGTAATTTTAAATTTGATAAACTTTATAGTATTTAAACTTTGAAATAGCTAAAACTAGGGCTTTATTAGGTGAAAAATACTCAAAAATGTGATTTACAATTATTTATAAGAGGATTTTATGCTTAAAAGCCTACATGAGTTCTCCAAAATAGCAACTTTCTTTGTAAGATTATTAATATCACGGTCATATATATATGTGCCAATTCCTTTTATAATCATAACGTGAGTATCTGTTTCTTTTAGATATTTTGTAATTTCCAGGGCATTTCTTGCATACCAAGTATTAAAATCACCAGGGTCATAAATTGGAATTTTCCCAAAAGTGATTTTCCCAAAAAAGTCCTCAAAAATAATTTCATTATGCTCAAAAGTATAAGCGGTTGTATAAATAGGAACACCAAAGGCTATATATTTTGCCTCATGAATATTATTATAGATTGTTGAGTGAATATCTGATTCAATACTTGCAATTTTCCATCTATAATCTTCTTTATTCATATTAAGTTCACAAAATGAATTTTCATTCATTTTATCAAATATTGCATCTGATGTGTTTATTATAAATGAATTATGGTCTAATTTAGCAGATATTGCACCATGATAAATACCAAAGAAATTTTTACTAAACATACTTAGTGATAAATCACTTAGAAGTTTAACAGTGGAAGAGTCAATCATTTTAAAATGCCTCAAATATATTTTTAGCTATTATACATAAAAACTATTAAGGACTATTTTAATGGAAGTTCCTCACATCCCTGTGCTTTATAAAGAGACTTTAAATGCCTTTGAAGAGATAAATGAAGGTTATATTATTGATTGTACTACAGGTTACGCTGGTCATAGTTTAGGATTACTAGAGCAGAATGAAAATATTCAATTAATTTGTAATGACCAAGATGAAGAGGCTTTACTCTTTTCAAAAAAAAGACTTGATGCTTATAAAACTAGAGTTTTATTTAATCAAGGAAACTTTGAACATGTCTTAGAGACTTTTAGAGGTTTTAAAGTTAGAGGTGTTTTAGCTGATATTGGTGTTTCTTCTTTACAGCTTGATAAAAATGAACGTGGCTTTGGTTTTGATGGTGATACTCTTGATATGAGAATGGATCAAACAAAATCCTTGGATGCCTCAATTGTCGTAAATACTTATTCTCAAAGTGAACTTGAAAAAGTTTTTAAAGAGTATGGAGAGGTTAGAGAATATAAAAAAGTAGCATCTTTAATCGTAAATAATAGACCTTTTTCTAGTGCAAAAGAACTTGCTGATTTTTTATCAAAAAAGATGCATAAAGGAAAACTTCATCCTGCAACTCTTCCTTTTCAAGGAATTAGAATTGAAGTAAATGATGAACTTGGAGTTTTAGAAAGATTATTTGATTCTTTAGAGGAAGCTAAACTTTCAAATTGTATTGTAGCTATTATCTCTTTTCATTCTTTAGAAGATAGAATAGTTAAAAACTATTTTAAAAAATGGAGTAAGTCTTGTATTTGTCCTCCTGAAGCTTTTAGATGTGAATGTGGGAAAAATCATTCTTTAGGAAAAATAATTACAAGAAAACCTATTATTCCTACAAAACAAGAGATAAAACAAAATCCACGAAGTAGAAGTTCAAAGTTAAGGATATTTAAATTTGATTAGATTAAATTCTAAAAATTCTATAATCATAGCTTTTGGGCTCTTATTTATTGGTTTAATTTTATTTATTCCAAAAATATATTTTACAAATAATATATATTATGTAAGTAAAGATATTAATAAATTATATGCACACTATATCTCTTTAAAAGAAGAGAACAAATTTTTAGCACAACAGTTGGAAGATATGAAATTTAAAAATCAAGTTGAAGACTCTTTGATGATTTATTCAATAGAAGAGGCAAATGGTACAAACATCAGATGATACGAACAATTATAGAGTTTGGATTAAGAAAACCAATATTAAACCACTTCTTACTTATATTTATTTTTATACTTTCGGCCCTTGCATATTTTCAAATACCAAAAGAGATTTTTCCACCAGCTTCATTAGATTCTGTTTCTATAACAGGCTCTTATGCCGGTGCTAGTTCAGATTTATTAGATAAAATTGCTGTTGAAGAGTTAGAAGAAGAGCTTACTTCTTTAGATGAAGTAGGGGATATTACTTCTATAATAAAAAATGGATATTTTTCAATAAATGCAAAGTTAAAAAAAGGTTTTGAAGCAAAAGATGTTATAGATGATGTAAAAGATATTATAACTAAGACAAAAGTAGAGTTTCCTTCTGATATGGATGATCCTATTGTAAAAGAAGTTTTAGGTGTAATTCCTTTAGTAACAGTAGTTTTATATGCAGATGAATCAAAAGAAAAGCTTTTAAAAGTAGCTAAAGAGATGAAATCTACTTTTGCTCAGTTAAAAGATTTAAGTGATTTATCAATTTGGGGAGATAGTGAAAAAGAGTTATTAATCAAATTTGATGAACATAAAATCAAAGCTTATTCTTTAAATCTTCAAGAAGTTATTAACACAGTTCAAAACTTAAGTTCAATATTTCCTGCTGGTATTGTAAAAGATAAGACAAGACACTATTATTTGAGTACTTTTAATGGTGAAAAAGATATAACAAAAATTCAAAATACTATTTTAAAAATATCAAATCAAAAAATTTATTTAAAAGATATTGCAAAAATTGAATATCAGTTAGCAGATGTAAATAATATTTCACATTTTAATGGAAATAGAGATGTTTCTATTGGGATAAATAAAAGTGAAACTGGTGATGCTGTTGAATTAGTTGCTCAGATAAAAGAAATTTTGAAAGATTATAAAAAAAGATATCCAAGTTTGGAGTTTGATACCCATACAGATACTTCTGTTTGGATTAAAAATAGACTTAATACTGTTGTATCAAATATTTTATTTGGCTTATGTTTACTATTTATTGCACTATTTTATTTTATTAATGTACGTATTGCTATTGTAATTGCTATTGGAATTCCCACTTCTTTTATGATAGGACTAATTTCAGCAGAAGCAATGGGATATAGTTTAAATATGCTTTCTTTACTTGGGGCTTTAATTGCCTTAGGAATGCTTGTAGATGAAGCTATTGTTGTTGGTGAAAATATTTATAGGCATATGGAAATGGGAAAAGATAGATTTAGCGCAGCTTTAGATGGCTCTTTAGAAGTTTATCCTGCTGTTTTAACAGCAACTGCTACTACTATTTTTTCATTTTTACCAATTTTATTAATGACAGGAGAAGTTGGAAAGTTTATGAAAGTTCTTCCAATTATGATAACAATATTATTGTTATCTTCTCTTGTTGAAGCCTTCTTTTTTCTTCCTCTTCATGCAAATCAGATTTTTGATGTTAATCAAAAAGAAAAAAGATCTGATAAGATTTGGGAAGTAAATAGAAAAATATATAAAACAGTTCTAAATTTTTTATTAAAAAGAAGATTTTTTGCTTTACTTATTATGGTAGCTACAATTTTAACAGCAACAGTATTTTTAGCAATGAGTTCCAGATTTCAATTTTTACCTGATTTTGATTCAACACAAGTTTATATAAATGGTTCTGTTGGAGTTGGAAAAAAGATTGAGCAAACAGAAGTTCTAGTTGCAAAAATTGAAGAAAAAATTATAAAAGAGTTTGATTTTAATAAAGATGTAGATTCTGTTTCTTCTGTAATAGGGCTCAAATTAGATGGGAAAAATCTTCCTCAAAATGAAGAGTTTTATTTTCAAGTTTTTGTAAATCTTTATGAAAGAGCCCCTCAAAATGTTTTTGATAAATATATAAATCCTTATTTATCTCCTAAATATGATGATACAAATATGTTACGTCAAAAATCAGCACAAGATATAGAATCTGAGTTAAAGAAATTATTAAAACCATTGATAAATAGTAAAGAATATGAAGAGTTTAAAATATATGTTCCGGGTGCTGGAATTGTAAAAAATGACATTGAGTTAGCAATTAGTGGAAATGATGAAAAAATAGTCCAAAGTGTAAAGATAATAAAAGAAAAATTATCTAAAATAAAAGGCGTATCAAATATCGCTGATGATATTTTAGTTGGAAATTTGGAGTTAAAATTTAAAGTAAACACCTATGGGCAAAAACTTGGGTTTACAGAGAATTATATTTTGTCAAGCATAAGACCTATGTATTTTAAAGGTGCATATTCAAAAATGTTTGATGATGAGGGAATTGTTGATGTTGTATTTCAAAGTAAAAATAAAGATGATTTAAAATCTTTAGATTATTTTGAACTTCTAATTCCAGGAACTAAGCAAAAAGTTCTTTTAAAAGATATTGTTACAATTGTTAGACAAAGTGCACAATCACAGATTTTCAAAGAAAATAATGTAAGAATTGTATCAATAACTGCAAGTGTAAATAATGTAACCTCTTCAGAGATTTTTGAAATATTAAGCCCTGTTTTAGAAGAGCAAAAGAAGTTTGTAAATATTGATATAAAAGGTGAAGAAAAAGAGAATAAAAAAGTTCAAAAAGAGATGGGAGAAGCTGCTTTACTTGCGATTATATTAATATTTATTGCTCTTATTTGGATGTTTGATTCTGTTATTAAACCTTTGATTATAATTTCAACTATACCTTTATCTATTTTAGGGGTTCTTGTAGGGCATATTGTTGTAGGAATTAATATTACAATGCCAAGTTTAATCGGTATCATTGGGCTTGCAGGAGTTATTGTAAATGATGGAATTATTATGATGGATTTTATTAAAAAAGCAAAAAACCTTGAAGAAATGGAAGAGTATGCATTAATGAGGCTTAGACCTATTTTATTGACTTCTTTAACTACAATCTTAGGCTTAACAACTTTAATGTTTTTTGCTTCAGGACAAGCTTTAGTATTACAGCCAATGGCTATTGCTTTAGGTTTTGGTATTTTGTGGGCAACTATTCTAAACTTGTATTATGTTCCAATGGTATATAGACTTATTTATTTAAGAAAGGCAGATAAATAGTTAGAAGAAATAGAAAAAATCTATTTCTTTTCAGCTTTTTTTATAATACTATTAATCATATTATTAAATACCAAATAATGAATAGGAACTAAGCTATACCAATATAACCTTCCTAAAACACCTTTTGGGTAGTAATAAGCGGATTGAATAAGCTTATTATCCTCAATTTTAAACTCCAACCAAGCATTTCCTGGAACTTTCATTTGTGCATAAAGTAAAAGTCTTTCATTCTCTTTTACATCAACAACTTTCCAAAAATCTAAACTCTCGCCAATTCTTAATTTACTTTGATCTCTTCTTCCTCTTTTTAATCCAACTCCGCCAATCATTTTATCTATAAAGCCTCTAATTCCCCATAAGAAATCATATGTAAACCAACCATTTTCTCCCCCAATTGAGGTAAAAGCTTTATAAATATTTTCTTTTGATAAGTTAGTTATATCTTTCTCTTTCCTATCAAAAAATATTGCATCTGCAATCTCTTTTGTATGGTTTTTATCCCAAATTTTCCCTGAGGTATCTGTCCATCTACTTATAACTTGATTTGTTTCTATCTCTTTAACGGCTTTTTTTACAGCAATTATAAAAGAAAGGGGTTCGATTTTTGGGAAGTATTTTTTGGCATTTTCATTTTGTATAAGCACTTCTGATTTTAGACCTTCAATTAAAGCTTTTGCCACGGTAAAAGGAACAGGAGTAAAAAGATTTAGCCAATAAGAAGATAAGGTTATAGATAAAAAAGGTAAGGGAATAATTATTCTTTTTAATCCCAAAGCTTCAGCAGTTTGAAGCATCATTTCTTTATATTTTAATTGTTCTGCCCCAATATCAATAATTAAATTTTTAGTTTCTTTTATATATAAGGATTCCACTAAATATTTAATTACATCATCAACGGCAATTGGTTGTGCTTTAGTTTCTACCCATTTTGGAGTTGTCATTATTGGAAGTTTTTCGGTTAGATTTCTAATTATTTCAAAACTTGTACTTCCTGAACCAATTATAACGCCTGCTCTAATCCAAATATTTTGTACGTTTTTATTAGAACTTAAAATTTCTCCTGTTTCAATTCTACTTAAAAGGTGCTTACTCGTATTTTCATTTTTTACTCCCAATCCGCCTAAATAGATTATTCTTTTTACCCCACATTCATTTGCAATGTCTAAAAAGTTTTGTGCAGAGATTTTATCAAGGTCTTCGTAATCTTTATTACTTAAAGAGTGAATTAGATAAAAGGCTATGTCAACGTCTTTTAAGGCTTCTCTTAATTTCTCTTTATCAAAAGTATCACCTTCTACAACTTCAACATTCTTTATAATTCTTGAAGATAAAGTTTTTTTATTTCTTGCAAACAATCTTAAGCTTATATCTTTTTTTTCTAAAAGTTTTTCTTTTAGTCTTCTTCCAATATATCCTGTAGAACCTGTCAATAAAACTTTCATCTTCTAGCCTTTTTAATTAATATTGTTAGCTTATCATTTTAGTTTAACTCTTTGTAGGAGAAATATATAACTTTAATCCTTTTTTTCATTAAGAAATACAATTCCTTGTATTCTTCTTAATAAAGTCTTGTTTTTATTAGCATTAAATAACTCACTTCCAGGTTCTAAAGTTGTAATGACAGTTTTCCCTACCACATGTCTTCCTTCTTTAAATAAGGACTCCCAAGTATTAACTCCCCACATATTATGCATAACTAAAGGTTCATTGTTTTTATTTCCAATATAAAGCATAATATGACCTTTTAAATAAACAAGACTTAAAAAAGGTATGGCATTCTTTAATATGAATTCTTTTTTTTCTTCATCATTAAAGCTTGATAAGTCTATATATTTGTGATTTAAAGTTTGTTCTTTTGAATTTCTTTTTAAATATATTCCAAAAGGTGCAAAGAAATCCTGAGTAAAACTAGAGCAATCTCTATGATTGTTTAAGCCACCCCAAGAGTAAAGTTCTCCCATAAATTCCCTTGCAAGTAGACTTAGATTTTTATTAGTTAAACTTAGAGGAAGTTTTGAAATATTGTAATTATCTATATCGATTTTTTCAATACCATTTTTAGAATTAGAAGCTATCAAATATTTTTCTCCCATTTTGGGGAAGAGGGTACCTATTTTTATACTTTCTATAAAAGGTATATTTTTATCTTTTGTTATATTAAAAATAGGAAAAGATTCTTTTATTGAAATATAATAATCATTTGTCTTAAATTTATTTATAAAAATTTCATCTACAAAAGTTATATTATCAATTCTAATCCAACCTAGGGCAAGATGTGATTGAACGAAGGCCCAAGCTTTATCTTTTGAGTAGTGGGAAATTAGAAGTGGAGTATTTATTTTTATACTAGAGTTTTGATTATAATCAAAGGGAAAACCTTCTCCTGCTTTTAAAGGATTAAAAAACATGTTATCTTTTGTAGGGAATACTCTTAAATTGGAATTTTTTCTTGTAATTGCTTTTTTTAAAATAGTATTATAGTCATTAAAATTTGAGTTTAGAGTTTGCTTTTCAAACCATTCTTTTGGAGCTAAATTATGGTTTTCTAAATATATTTGTTTTTTTGTGTAGATATTTCCCCATGAAGCTTCACTTTTTGTATAAGATAGTTCTTTTATATTCCAAGGAAGAAAAAAGTTTTTTAAATAATCATCTAAATAATCACCTTGATTCTCAAGTTTTATATTTAAATCTTTAGTATATGAAAAGGGGTTTTGTGAATAATTTTTTAAATCAGCAATTTGTACATTTTTTTGACTACAAGCTGTAAAAAATAAAACAATTGAGAATATAAGTATGTATTTTAAATTGTTTGAAAATTTTGAAGGTTTTGAAGAACTTGAAAACATAGATTATATCCTTTTATTTAAAAGTATAACTCTCTTATGATATATTTAAGATTATATAAATAATAATTTTCTTTGTTAAGAAAAGAAAGGCTAAAAAGCTCCTTTCTTTTTCTTATTAAAATATTTTTATTTTTTATTTTAACTTACAGATTGTGCAAATTGTTTTTCTATATCTTTAGGTTTATTTTTTAAAGCTTCTTTTACATACTTTGAAAAATCATCAGGATAAACTTCATCTTCTTTTGTCTGTATTGCTTTTATAATTTCACTTGAAACATCTTTTGTAGATGCTTTTGGTGTATCATCTAGATTCATTTTAGTGTCAATAGGTCCTGGTAAGACTTCAAGAACTTGAATTTCTTTTGAACTTACTTCAGCTCTTAAAGCTTGTGTTACTGAATGTAGTGCACTTTTTGAAGCTGAATATAGTCCTAAGATAGGAAGATTACATAAAGCAAGTACAGAAGTTACATTTACTATACTACCGCCAGTATTAATTTTAGGAGTTAATATTTGTATCATTTTAAGTGTTCCATGAAGGTTAATATTAAAATCAATATTTTCATTATCTAATACTCTTTTTCCACTATTAATTCCAGCATTATTTATAAGTAAGTCTATATTTTCAATATTAGCTAGATTTTCTTCTAGCATTTTTGTATTTGTTAAATCTAATTGAATAATTGATATTTTATCTGATAAAGTTTCTAAAGTTTTTCCACTATTTTCAAGTCTAACACCACAATATATTTTTTTTATATTCTTTTCTAAAAGTCTCTTTACAATTGCTTCTCCAAGTCCACCATTTGCACCTGTTATTAAAGCAATTTTATTTTCTAAATTCATTTTTTACCTTTTAATAATTTATTTATAATTTGTAATATAATTTTGATTATATAACAAAATAAAATTTATGTCAACTAGGTTTACAATAATATCTGGAAAAGTCGTACAACTTTTCCAGAAAAAGAGAAAAATTAGATTTTGAATTTCTTTTTAAGTTTAAAGAAGAAAAGTATAGTTCTATATTGAACAAAAATAAAAGGTAACATCAACACAAAATAAGCTATTGAATATTTTTCAATTACGCCATTGTATGTAAGTCCAAAGTTAATGAAAAACATTCCAAATACCATAAATGCAACGCCCGGACAAATAAGAGCAAAAGCAACTGATGATTTTGTATTTTCATCGTCAATATATTTTTCAAAATAACCATTTATCTTCATAACTTTATATCCAAGAATTCCAAAAATAATTTGAATAGAAAAAATTACTGATGTTAAAGTAAATAATGAAGACTTATTTACTTGTGCTGCAAAATTATGATCAAGTCCAAAAGTAACTCTAATCATCATAATTCCTAATAGAGTTAAAATAGGAATAATAATCCATAAAGAAGGTGAAGCTTCTACAGAAACTCCTTGTTCAAACATATTTTTAAATCCCATTGTCATTTTGATAATCAAAAGTAATATTGCAAATGAACCAAAGAATAAAGCTCCAAAAATACCAATTGCATTTATCGTTAGATTATGACTCATCGCTCCAGGTGCTGCAAATCCAACGGCAACCATAGCAAGGGCAAATATTGAAATCATTTGAGATAAATTATTGTTTTTTGTAAAATCAAAATCACCTTTTGTTAAAAGTCTTGAAAAATATTCAAAAGTTATTTTTAAAGAATAATAACCTGTTACCATAAATCCAAGAATTGCAAATGGAAACATATACTCAACAACTGTCCATAAATTTGGAACAAAAACAGCACCTAATACAAAACATACATTAATAGTCATAGCATATGTCAAAGGTATTGTCATAAGTGTGATTTCAGCATTTGAATTCACTAAAGTATTGTAAGCTTCTGTTTTTTTGTATAAATTAAATTGCTTTGTATTCCAATAAAGTAGTTTAAAATGAAAAAAAGCAAAAGCTATAATAAATACTAAAGAGAAAGCAATTACAAAAGATAACCATGTTCCTTCTATAAGTTTTGGAAATATATGATTAAATGTTGCCATTGGAGTACCTTCATGGGGAACTAAAAACATTAGGTACATAAAAAAAGAAACAGAAAGCCCACCTGCTCCTAGTGCACCTAAAAAACACATAGGGTTAAATTTTTCTCTAAGTTGCATATCAATCCTTATTATTGGTATAAATTTTGGGAATGATACATAAAATTAGATTAATTATTGATAAGTTTTATTATAATTTTAACTTATAATATAAAATAACATTTTTATGGTTTAAGTACACAATTGCTAATATTACATATGTATAAAATTTCCGTAGATAAAGAACTTTTCAAAGATATTCAATTTAAAAAAGTACAAATTTTAGAAAAAATGACTTCTAAATATTGGAAAAAAGAGTTACTTGAACCTAAAATTGAAAATGATAGAATAAAATATAGTATAAAACAAATAGATAAACTTATAATTACTAATGGTTTAGGCGAGGATAAACCACAACTTACAATTGAGTGTGAAAAAATCGATTACTCTTTTAAAAAAGATATTTTTGAGTTTCATTTAGGAAAAATTCAAGAGCAAAGAAATACAGATATAAGTGAAGACTATAAAGACACACTTATAGAAGAACTTTTAAGAGAAAAAGCCGAACTTGAAGATAGTATAAATCGTGACCATTTAACAGGTGTTTATAATAGAAGAAAAATGGAAAATGACTTAGGTATGTTCATAAATCAAAATAATTCATCACAATTATGTGCAATATTTATTGATGTGGATAGATTTAAAGGGGTGAATGATAATTTTGGTCATGATACTGGGGATAGAGTGCTTATTTATCTAGGGGAAAAGCTTAAAGATCATGCAAGATTATTAAATGGTGAAGTTTATCGATATGGGGGAGAGGAATTTATTATTCTTTCTTTTATTTCAAAAGGTGAAATTATATCAAAGCTAAATAATCTAAGACTTGATATTAAATCGCAACGAATCTACCATAGTAAAAGAGATATTTCTGTTACAGTTAGTATGGGAGTTTCTTTTTATAAAGAATGTTCTTCAAAAGAAGAAATGATAAAACGTGCTGATGATGGTTTGTATATTGCAAAAAATAATGGAAGAGATAGAATTGAATTTGCTTAAGTAAGAACTTGCAAATCATGTAGTTTTAAATTTTGATATTTATAGAGTAGAATTTTCTACTCTATAAACTATATTACTATATTATTTTCCGATTTGGTTAGCGATTGCTTCGATATCAGCATCAGATAATGATTTAACTTGAGGTATCATAACACCTTTCATTGGTCCACCGTAAGTACCATCTTTATAACCTTTTAATGAAGTCATAATTTCAGCTTTTGTCATATCTTTCATAACTTTTGATTTACCTAAAGCAACTTTTTCTCCGTTTGCGCCATGACATGCAACACATTTTGCATATGGGTTAGCGAAGGCAACACATGCTAAGATAGATGTAAGAAGTACGATTTTTTTCATTTCTGAATCCTTTTTTAATTATTTCTTAGAATTTTAACTTAATAAACTTAATTTTGCTTTGATTTATATCAAAATTCCGTTTTTTGTTAAATTTCTTTTCTTTTATAAGTGTAATAAAAAAAAGTAGAAAAAAAGTGTAATATTAAAAATTATTAGAAAAAGATAGAAAGTATAAAAACTAATATAGCTAAAGCTATATTAGTTTGAATCAAGAAGTTCTTTTTTTAGTTCTTCTTTATTGATTTTATTTTTGTCACTTGGAATTAAAGGTAATGATTTTTTATAAATAATTTTATTTGGAATCATATATGAAGCTAGATGTTTTTTAAGTTCAAATGATATTTCTTTTTGAGGAATTTCACTTCTTGAAGAATAAACCATTACAATCTCTTCTTCAATCTCTTCATTTTTTATAGAAAAAACAGCACATTGTTCTATCATTGGAAAGTTTTTTGCAACCACTGATTCTATTTCATAAGGGCTTACTCTAAAGCCTCTTGTTTTAATCATATCATCATGTCTTGAAACAAAGTAAAAATACCCTTCTTCATCTTTATATACATAATCACCAGTTGCAACAACTACCTCATCTCTTAATTGGCCTTCTATATTTATTGCATTTTTCAAAATATCAATTGATTTAAATCTTTGATTTGTTTCTTCTTTTGCATTCCAAAAACCTTTGTAAATATAACCACCCCTATGAATTAATTCTCCAACTTCTCTAGGTTCACAAAGTTTCCCTTCTTTGTTTATTACATATAATTCAACATCAGGAATAGCTTTCCCTATTGAATCTGGTCTTATATGAATTTGTGCAGGATCAAGATAGGTTGATCTAAAGGCTTCTGTTAAACCATGCATAGAATAAAATTTTGCATCAGGAAAATATTTATCTAAATCTTTTAACATCTTTCTTGTTACATTTCCTCCTGAAGAGGTAAGAATTCTTACATTTGAAAGTAGTTCAATACTTGGAAGTTTATTTTCTTCTTCATCAAACATTGAAGCTATATTTACAGGCATTAAAGGAACTACGCTTATATTATCATTTATTAAGTGGTTAAAGAAATCCCCTGCTAAAATAAATCTATGTAAGGCTAATGTTGCTCTTTTATATAAAGTACAAAAAATTTGATTCAAACCATAATCAAGATTAAAAATTAATGTTCCTGAAATAATATCTTCTTCTTTTAAATCTAAATATTGTGATACTACTCTTGCTGAATCAATTAAATTTCTATGGGAGATTACTATTCCTTTTGGTTTTCCTGAAATTCCAAAAGAGTAAGTGATTACAGCATTTTCATGACCATTTACTGAACACTCATAGGGTTTATTATAATATTTAAAAATCTCCTCAAAAGATGGAATATCTTTGTGGGCTGTTTCATAAGAAATAATGTGACCATCAAAGTTAATTTCTTCAATATTTTCAATCTTTAGTTTATCTGTAATAATACATCTAATATCACAATCATTGATAATATATTCAACTTGTTCCGCCTTTAAAAGCTTTGTTAGAGGAACTAAAACATAATTTGTAGATAGTATTGCTAATATTGCAATGACTTGTTCTAGACCTTTATTTGAGTAAATACCAATTCTAGAACCTTTTGGTAAATCTAACTCTTCTAAATAAAAGGCAACTTGATTAACTTTTGCTAATAAGTCTTTATATGTAATATTTTTTTCATTATATTTAATAGCAATCTTATCTTTATGAGAAATGGCTGCATCTTCAATTAGTGTTCTAATACAATTTATAGACATGATTCTTCCTTTTACGCTTTTATTTCTAAGTTATCTGGATTCATACCTAAAGTCCAAATATCATAATTTGTATCCATTATAATTCTTGGATTATGAGCTGAATTTAATATTTTTTTATAAAAAAATAAAACTATATTTTCAATATCTTCTTGGGTTAATACTTTTGTAATTCCACCTGTTAATACAATAGAATTAAGTGCATTTAATTTTAAGTTTACATAAGCTTTTCTAAAAGATGATACTTTACAAAGCACTAAAAAAATTGCAAGTTGCATTAAAGTTTTAGTTGCTTTTTCACTTTGTTCATCAAAAATATTCTCTGTTACTTTTAAATGTGCTAGTAGTTCATATACAAACTCATTGTTTTTTGCTGCAAAAATTAAGGATTCTTTTGATTTATAAACACCAAGTTTTTTAAATACTAATCTATCATATTCATTTTCTGTTACCATATTTTCATCAACTAAATCTTTTGAATAATGAATATCAGTCGTTGCCCCGCCAATATCTATTAAGATATAAGGGTCAACTACTGAAAATTTTGTATTTATAAGAGGAAGTGTTTTATTTACAATATATGGAGTTGAGTATATTTGGTTTGAAGTGATATCATATAAATGTTTTATGTCTTCTTTTCCCATAATATCAGCTTGATAAAGGTTTGTTAAATACTCTTTTAAATGCTCTTCTTCTACATGAAGTTTATTTGTAATAATATTTGGTAAAATCACAAGATTTTCGATATTTTTTATTAAATAAGGACTCTCTTTTTTACTTCCAACATAAACTATATTTGAGTAATTTATTTTTTCTAAATAAGAAAAAAGTTTTTCATCAAAAATTGAAGAAACAGAATCAATTCCTCCTACAACAATAACAACATCAATTAAATCACTAGGAACTGAAGTTTTTTCAATATCTTTACATAAAACAGTATCAATAATATTAATACCTGAATTAAAAGCAATATTTGTTGCATACTTAAGAGAAAAAGAGTTTGTAATACCAATAATTAGAGTGCTTAATCCACCATTTGCTGAAGAACAAATATGCACATCATCCTTTTTGTATTTATGAATAATTTCTCCACATTTATAAGTTAAGTCATCAAAGATATTTTTATTAAAGTCTCTAAAATGTTGTTCTATTCCATAATTAGAACATAGCTTAAAATAGGTACTTCCTACGTCTATTAATAATTTATTATTTATATTTTTATTAAATTGGCTCATTGCATAATTCCTATATCATGAATAATATCATTTACAATTGATGTTGTATCTTTTGTTAAATCACATTGACGTTTTTCGTATTCAAAACAACGATCTGGAATTGGAACTTTTCCTCTTTTTATGATTCTAATATTTTTCTTAGCATCTCTTATTGTAATCATTTCATTGTTGTTTATAATATGTGGAGAAAAAGGTACATCGATTGTGCCATTTTTTATACTATTAAAAACTTTTCTCCATAAAGTATCTGCGCTATCATTAAATACAGCTTCCATAATTGCTTTTACTTCAAGTGTTAAATTCTCTTCTTCCTCTTTATCTACTACACTTGGAAGACCATTTAATATTCTTAAAGTATATTGGGTATTTGCAACTGTTTCAGCATTGGCTTCTTTAGTTGGAATTCCTGCTGCTTCTTGATTTGTTTTTGTAATAATTTTATCAGCTCCAACCATAGAAGCAATAACCGTACTCATATTAATTAACTGAGAAGCAAAATTTGGATCCATTGGGAACGCTCCCATCCATTGATGATAAACCAAATGAATATCTGCATCATCTACACCAATTTCATGTGAATAATATTTTGCAAGTTTTCTGATAACAGCACCCATTACAATATCTTGGTTCATAGAACCTGTTTGTGAAAATGAAACTGAGAATGATTTTACACCTTCTTCAAGTGAAAGTAACATTTCAAGAAGTTGAATCACAATAGTAATACATGGAGGAACTAAAGTAGCTGTTAAAGGCCCAAAAGATTCTCTGTTAATTGGTTCATTTAGTTTTGAATAATTTGCACAAACTCTTTCAACATATTTCCAATATAAAAAAGCTTTATCTAAAGGAAAGTTTTTTGAATATGGAAGTAAATATGTAATTGGTCCACCTTCAATTTCAAAGATTCCAGAGGCTATTGCTGTTTCTATTAAAAGTCTAGCATCAGGAGTTCCATGTCTAAGGGAAATAGGTTTATCAAAATGTGTCATCATTTTTCTAGCTGTTCTATATCCATGGTTAATTAAAGGAAAGCCATTTAACATATCAACTTCATTTTCTTCTGAAAGTCTAAGCATTTTTTGAGCAGTGGCATAATCGTTTAATCTTGTATTTGAATCAATAGTACAAGGTAAAACATCAACTCCCGCTTTGTCAAAAAATTCATATAAAGCAAACATTTTATTATATGTTGGGAATCCACCTCGTGGTTGAACTAGCATTTTCTTTTTTGTTTTGAAATTATGAGAGATAAATAAGTTTTTTGAAGCATTTTTAACAAATTCTTCAACTTCTGCAAAATCAAAGTTATCAACATATTCATTATTTAATATAATATTTCGTTCTTCTTGTAATAAACTCATTAAGCATTTCTCTCTTTCATAAACTCTTCAAGGGCATCAAGGCCTGTATTTAAATCTACTTGATGAAATACCAAATCAAAACCATAGTTTTTAAATCGGGGAACAATATCATCTGCACTACCAGTTCCAACTACTAAGTTTCCACCAATCATAAATACTACCTCATCTAATAGATTTCCATATTTACTTTTGAGAATCTTTACTTCTCTACACCAACCTTCAGCTTCACCGTTTAAAGAAGAGATTAATAAGATGTCTGCGTTTGTTTCTATAACTGCATCAATGAATTCTTCAAGATAAGTATTAACTCCTAAGTTAAATACTTCAAATCCTCTCGCTTGTAAGGATAAGTCAATAAGTCTGTTTGCTACAACGTGAATGTCGTTCCCTACCACTCCTGTTACTACTTTCATATAATTACCTATTATTTAATGTTTTATTAAGGCAAATAGTCTATCTAAACTATTGTTATAAAATTATTAGGTGGGTAAAAAGAGGGTTTTTTGAATTTAGATATTTATTTCATCTTAAAATATACTTTTTTATACTACTATTCAAAATTAGAATATTGATTAAGGATTTTTTTGAATAAAGTAGAAATAAGAGCACATTTATATATTTTATTAGCAACTATATTAGTTGCAGGTTCATTTCTTGCAACTGAAAAACTAGCAGGTGTAATAAACCCATTTTCATTGATTTTATTACGTTTTTTAGCTGCATTTTTACTTTTAGCTCCTTTTATTTTATTTAGAAGAAGATATAGAAGTAAAATTCTTTCAACCATGCCAAGAGCTATGATAATTAGTTTTTTCTATGCAGCTTATTTTGTACTTATGTTTGTATCTTTAGAAGAGACAACAGCTTTAAATACAGGTACCCTTTATACTTTAGTTCCACTGGTTACTGCAATATTATGTATTTTTATATTTAAAGACAAAATTACTCTTACTCAATGGATTGTTTATTTAATAGGAATAATAGGAACTTGTGGGGTAATTTTTAATGCCAATTTAGAACTTTTTTTATCTTTTAAGTTAAATCATGGAGATTTAGTATATTTATTTTCAATTTTGTTAATGGCTGGATACTCTATTTCTATGAAACTTTTATACAAAAATGACACTCCTGTAGTATTAGTTTTTTGTACTTTAATAGGAGGGGCAATTTGGATGTTTTTGATTTTGATAATAATGCAAGAACCTTTAAATTGGCAATTGTTAGATGTAGAATTAGGCTTTTATATGGCTTATTTAGTTGTAATGACAACCCTTGTTACCTTGTATTTATATCAAAAAGGAACAATAGCTTTAGGTCCAAAAAGTGTCATGTCTTATATTTATTTAAATCCAGCAGTTGTAGCAATTTTTGTTTATTTTATTGATGGAACTAAAATCTCTTTAGAAGTTTTAGGTTTTATTTTAATTACTATGGCCTCAACTGCAATTTTACAAATAAGCATAAATAATCGTAAAAAACTTTAACAAGGGATCTTTAAAAAGCTATTTGTTCTATTTAAATTATGGCAATTGAGATTTAGCTTTTATTTTATTCTCTAAGTGAAGTTGCATTCTATTTATCGCTGTATCAATTAGTTTTAGATGTTCGATATTATCAGAATCAGAAATAGAAAAATTATCAAAAACATATTTTGATTCTTCATACAAATCTTTTGCTTTTTTTAATTGATTCTTTGCTTCATATGAAAGTGCGAGATTATATAAAACTTCGTAACTTTCTCTTTGCAATTTTATATTTAGATTATGTAATTTTGTATTTGAAATATCAATATTTTTATTGTAAAGTAGTTCTACTATGCTTTTAAACTCTTCTTTTATTTCTTGAGTGTAAATATTATTTGTAAGTTCTTCAATAATAGTTACTTTTTGATAAATATAATGTGGAGCAATATCATTTATAAAATCATCTGCAATACTTCTTGCTAGTTCTTGATTATAATGTTCCTCTTGTCTATCTACATTAAAATGTCTATAAAAAGAAGAGTTATAAAAATATCTATTTTCATAACATTCATTAGTTCTTTTTAACTTTGAATATATTTTTGAGAATATGATTTCTTCATAATTATTTAAAACTTGTATTTTAGTTTTTACGCGATATTCTCTTCTCTCGCATGGAATTCTTCTTTCTGCATATTCTATACATCTACTTGTTCTTTTGTTATTTACATATTCATATCTATAGCATCTAGAATAATCTCTTTCATAGTTGTGGTATAAATCAAAATAAAGGGAAGAATCTAATACTTCTCCTGTAATTATTGCATCAATATTTTCATATGAGTTTTGAAGTTTAAAAAGATGTTTATTTTCAACTTGTGTATTTACTAGTTTTTCTTCTAAATGATTTGCTTGGTTTATATTATCATTTGTAAAATCCTCTAAAATAATAGTAGATATTTTTTCTTGATGCATAAGTGAAGGAGAAAGTGATTTTACTGTTAATTGTTTAGAGCCACAAGCAGAAATAAAAAGAGTAATTAAGACTAAAAATAAAGTTTTAAAAAAGTAATCTAGCTTGTTCATTATTGGCCTTTCTTTAATTAAAACTATTTTACACAATATTTGTATAATAAAAGTGATAGATAATACTATCTTAATTATATTTTGAGTTATTTAAATATGTCAATTATCATTTTATTTTTCTTTTCTACTTCTTTTATTATATTTTCAATATCATCTTCAATCTCTCTATACTTTTCATCATTTTTAAGTTTTATACTTATATTTTTAAAAAAAGTTTTTTGATTTTCTTCTAATACCTCATAAGGACTTGTTTTTTGATTTTCTTTTATTAGTTTAGTTATTTTTTCAATTGATTCTTTATCTGTTTGTTTTTCTTCAGTATATAAATCATTTTTAATTTCATTTAAAATATTATCAATTTTTATAGAGCTTTTTAATTGATAATCTGCTCCTAAAATATTAGGAATTATGTAAATATTCCAAATTCCGTAATTTTTATAAATATTTCTTTTGTCATTAAATATTTTTTTTATTGTTTCTAGATTAGCATTCTTTTTATATGCAATTGTGATATTTTCTTTTAATGTATTTTTATTGATATATTCTCCATTAATTGGACTTATTATATATCCTATTATAAGGACACCAATTATTAGAATAATTGTTAGACTTAATATAATTATATTAGTTGGTTTTATCTCTTTCTTCATTATATTCCTTTCTTCTTCTATATTTTTAATCACTACTTTTTAAATCTTCTTCAAATTTTTTTTCTTTTTTAGGATTGAAATATTCTTTGTTATGTCTTCTAATATCTTCAAAAATGTTATTTTGTTTTTCAATTTCTTTTTTTGAATAGTTGTTTCTTTTATTAGGCTTTTTAATAGATTTTTCTAGTATTACTATTATAATAAATAATGGTATTAAGAAATAAATTTGTGAAAATATAGCTGTAAAGTCAAGCATTAAATTCCTTCATTTTTTGAAATTTTATCTAAACATTGTCTTTCAACTGTCTTATGTTATAAAGTTTTGATATTTTTAGTATGAAAAAAAGTAATAATCTCGCTGTATATACTTAAAGAAGGCATTTAGATATATTTTGAGATAATATTATAGATTAAAGTTAATATAAATATAAAAAAGGATTAATATGGATTTTTTTACAGCAGATATTTGTGATGAACACCCAGATAAGGTTTATGTTTTAGATAATGAGTTTAAAAATTATGGAGCTAAACAAAAGGTTTGGGGTAGAGTAATTACAGTTAAACTAGATAGAAATAATAACGAACTTATTAAGATATTAAGAGATGAAAATGGAAGTGGTAAGATAGTTGTTGTTGATGTAGAAAGTGAATATTTTGCAGTTGTAGGTGAAAATCTTATGAAATTTGCAAATAACAACAACTATGAAGCAATTATTGTAAATGGTTTTGTAAGAGATACTCTTCAAATAAAAGATATTCCTGTTGCTTTATTTGCAAAAGGAACTTGCCCTAGAAAATATATTCCCATAACAGATGCAAAAAGAGGAATTGAATTATCTTTTGGTGGAGTTTCTTTTAATGAAGGGGATTATGTATATGCCGATTCAGATGGAATTATTTTGACAAAAGAAAAGATTGTTTGATGTATATTTTTGGATATGGCTCTTTAGTAAATATAAAGAGTGCACAGAAATCTTTTAAAAGAGAGTTACAGCAGGAAGATTTTATTCCTGTTGTTGTAAATGGTTATAAAAAAGTTTGGAATGCTATTGAGTATATAATTTTTGAAAAAGAAGAAAAAGTTACAAATGGGATTTTTTTAAATCTTGAAAAAGGTTCAACTTTATCTACTTGTTCAACTTGTGGTACTTTATTAAAAATTACGCAAGAAGAATTCAACTTTTTAAAACTTCGTGAAAAAAATTATTCTTGTATAGAAATAGAGTCAATTAGTGGCTTTGAAACAAATGAAAAAATATATACTTTTATGACTACAAATAAAGAAAAATTAGCCAATAAATACAGTAAAAACTGTTTTATTCCTAAAAACTATATCAAACTTTTAGAAGAGGGATTAAAGCCTTATTCTAATGAGTTTAAAGAAGAGTTTATTAAATCATATTCTTCTTTCCCTTTTTCCATAAAAGAAGGCACTTATACTTTTAGTGATCCTATACAAAATAAATTTGCAAAAGATGGTATAAAAGATGAACAGTAATTGTACTCTTTTTACAGGGAAATTGTTATCTAATAAAAGAGAATCAAATGAGGAAATAATAGTAAAAAGAGATAATGAAATAGAAATTGTCTTTTTTGAAGAAGATACCTTAGATGATTTTGAAGTAAGTTTAAATAAAGTTTGTGGAAACTCTTCTTTTTTCTTTGGATTAAGAAAGCAAATTGCAGCTTCAATTTTAAGTTTTATTTCTGTACTTATTATCATGTTTGCTTTACTTTCTTCTTCTTTATATGAAGATGTTTTTAAGAAGCTTCTTTTTGAAACTCCTTTACAATGGAATGTTGGGGATTCTATATCTATAGTTTTTGTACTTGTTTTATTTTTTGGGCTTCTTATGATGCCTTCAATTTTAGCAGGAGAAAGTTCACAACTAAAAGACATTCTTCAAACTTGGTTTAATAAAGATGCAAGAAGAGTAAAAAGAATTAGACTAGCTTTAAAAGAATTAGATAAAAAGTATGAAATAAAAATTTATAATATTGATTTTTTAAAACAAAACCATTGGATGTGGAAGCTAGTTGTTCCTTCTTTAATTAAACATTTTGTATCAATTGATTTTTATATTAGAAATGACCAAAAAAGAGTTATTGAAAAAAGATTAAAGAGTTTAGAGATATTGAATATAAAAATTGAGAATAAACGATATTTAAAAAATAACTCAAATGTTGAACTCCTTTTGTCAACAAAAGAGAAAGCTTTATTCTCTTTATTACATTTAAGTTCAACTACTGTTATTAATTCAAATAACAATGTATCTAAAAAATTTGTTTCTTTAGAGTTATTTGAATATTGTGGAAGAAGTTTCTTTTTAGATAAAAGTAATGAAAAAGAAGCTGATAGCTTAATATCTGGTTTTCAAAATTTTATAAATAGATGCTCTGATGATTTTTTTCTTTTAGCTCAAGAAAAATCGGCACAAATGTATTTTACAAATATAGTAAAACAAAAAGTTTTAGATGATGAAAAAAGAAGACTGTCATATTTTTTAAGAAATCATATTGAACAGTGTTTAGAATATTTTGATAATCCAATTTCCTTACTTATTTTATATTATTATGTAAAAGATATAATTTTAGATGAGAAAAGAACAATAGCAATTTTAGAAAGACTAATTTTTAGTATTAAGAAAAAACAACAATATGCTTTAATAGATATATATTGGTTTGATATTGCTGGGAAAATGTTTGATTCTAAAGAGATAGAGCATTTTACTCTTACAAATAAGTCTATATATAGAAAATTATCAATTAGTAGTTTAAATGATTTAAAATTTTTATTTGAAAGAAATGGACATTTTGATCAAGCTTTATTTTTATGTGAATATTTATATGAAATAAACCCAAGTAAATATGCAATTGATAAATGCTCACTTTATGAGAGAATGGGAAATTTTGATAAAGCTTATGATTCTTTGCCTAAAGATTTTTTAGCTAAGAGTTCTTTAAAGCCTAATGATATTGAAGTAAGGTATCTTCAAAGAAAGTCTTGGATTATAGTTAGTCAAAGAAAAGAAGAGAAGAAAAAAGAAGGTTTGGATTCTTTAGCAAAATTAAGAGAAATATTATTCTCGCATATAAAAGATAATGAACCTTTATGGCTTTGGCATTATTACAATATAAAAGCAAACTACTATGAATGGAATAAAGATTATGATAAAGCAATAATAAACTATAAAAAATGTTTACTTATTCCTACTCTTGGTGCTTTTGAATATGGTGGTACTTTTATAAATATGTCTATAGCTTATAGATTTAAATACTTAAATAATAGTTTAGAAAATACATATAGTATAAATCAATCAATTTTATTAGGAGATATTGCTGTATCATTAAAAAATTCAGTTGGCGATAGGGATGAAATACCAGTTGTACTTCATAATCAAGCCTTGAATATTTTATATAAGTTAGTTGATTTTGAAGATAAAGAGCTTATACAAAAAGCAATAAATTTAACAAATACAGGTATAGAAATATTAGATTCTACAAACTCAATTAAGCGTTTAGGAATTATTCTTTGTGAAAATATTATTGCAAAATCCTTATTAGGATTAAATGTTGACAGCTTAAGAAAAAGACTAGAAGAGCACTGGGAGTTAATGGATACTTATGAGAAAGAACAAATTTCTTTGGTATTTGAGAAATTTGTGCAAAAGGGTATTTGTAAGCCATTAATTTAATTTATGAATTAAAGACTAATACAAAAGGTAATAAAACATGAATCTTAGGAAAGATACTATAAATTTAACAACGGGAACAATAGAAGAAAAACGTAAAGAAATTAGAGACTATTTCTTAGAAATATATGAGTTAGATGAAAGGCTATTTGATTTACTAAAAGATAAAAAATCATTATATGAACAAGCAAATACTTTAAGACATCCTTTATTATTTTATTATGGACACACTGCGACATTTTTTATGAATAAATTAGTTGTTGCAAATATTACCCAACAAAGAGTAAATAAGACTTATGAAGCTATCTTTGCCATTGGTGTTGATGAAATGTCTTGGGATGATTTAAATGATGAGAATTATACTTGGCCTACATATGAACAAACAAAAGCATATAGAGATGAGGTTAAGAAACTAGTATTACATATAATAGATACTTTAGAGTTTAGTATACCAATTAATTGGGAATCGCCTATGTGGATTATTCTTATGGGAATAGAGCATGAGATTATTCATATAGAAACTTCTTCTGTATTATTAAGAGAGTTTGGAATAGAGCACTTATCAAGTAATGAACTATTTACTTATAACAATGAAGCTAAACAAACTTATCCTTTAAATGAATTAGTAGAAGTTAAAGGTGCTGAGGTTTTACTTGAAAAGAGTAGAAAAAATCCAGTCTTTTATGGCTGGGATAATGAGTTCTCTTTTCATAAGGCAATAATTAAAGATTTTAAAGCAAGTAAATATTTAGTATCAAATGGCGAATTCTTAGAATTTGTAAAAGATGGTGCTTATTCAAAACTCCATTATTTTTCAAAAGAGGGGATTAAATGGCTAGATTTTGCACAAGCTAAAATGCCAAGGTTTTGGACTAAAGAAGAAGATATTTATTATTTAAGAGAAATTAATAGGATTATTCCTCTTCCACTTAATTATCCTGTTGATATAAATGTTTATGAAGCTGAAGCCTTTTGTAAATATAAATCAGAACAACTAGGATATGAAGTAAGACTTCCTAGTGAAGATGAATTTTATAGATTAAATGATTATGCAAAAGCACAAGAGTGTGAAGCAAATATAGGTTTAAAGTATTTTAATCAAACACCTGTGGATAAGTATGTTTTTAAAGTAGATGGCAAAGAGTTTTATGATGTAATAGGAAATGTTTGGCAATGGAGTTTAACCCCAATATATCCTTTTGATGGCTTTGAAACTCATCCTTCTTATGATGACTTTACAACACCCACTTTTGATGATAGGCATCTACTTATGAAAGGTGGTTCTTTTATTTCACTTGGAAATGAAACTTTAAGAAGTGCTAGATATGCCTTTAGAAAACATTTTTTCCAACATGCAGGTTTTAGATATGTATCTTCAAATAATGAATACAGAACAAAACTAAATGACAATGTCTATGAAACAGATGAACAAATCTCACAATATTGCGAATTTCATTATGGAGAAGAGTTTTTTTGTGTCAAAAACTTTCCCAAAACTTCAGTTGATGTTTTAAGACCATATTTGAAAGATATTAATACAAAAAAAGCAATGGATTTAGGCTGTTCAGTAGGGAGAAGTTCATATGAGTTAGCTACAATTTTTGATGAGGTATTAGGAATTGATTTTTCAACTAATTTTATTAATGTAGGAATAAAATTAAAAAAATATGAAAACTTAACTTATAAAGTAGCAACTGAAGGTGATTTGTATGATGAAAAAACTATTTCATTAAAAGATTTTGCATTAGATGAAGTGAAAGAAAAAGTAACATTTATGCAAGGTGATGCTTGTAATTTAAAAGATATATACACAGCTTATGATTTGATTTTTTGTTCAAATTTAATTGATAGATTATATTACCCTCAAAAATTCTTAGATGATATACCAAATAGAATAAATAATGGCGGTTTATTAGTATTACTAAGTCCCTATACTTGGCTTGAAGATTATACTCCAAAGTCAAATTGGCTTGGTGGATATATAGAAGATAATAAAGAAGTTAAAACATTGGATACTTTAAAATTTAACTTAGAAGAAAAAGGAGATTTTGAATTAGTTGATACTTTAGATGTACCTTTTGTAATCAAAGAGACAAAAAGGAAGCATCAATATACAATTTCACAAATGAGTATTTGGAAGAAAAAGAGCTAATATATAGATTTTTTTTAGAAAATTTCAGAAAATAGAGTGAATAATTAATAGGCTTT